>Ga0075418_10001841_pt1 | contig 24144 bp, 19 predicted proteins | sample SoiMetdeltSBSDD2_FD_81776 | JGI IMG/M metagenome (GOLD analysis project Ga0075418, IMG submission 81776) | Bulk soil microbial communities from a Populus tree surrounding site in Tennessee, USA - Soil MetaG P. deltoides SBSDD2 | ecosystem: Environmental > Terrestrial > Soil > Tree plantation...
AGTTGGGAGTTGGATGTTGGGAGTCTGAAATTGCGCTATGATTTTCGCGTTCTAGAGGAGGCCTCATGAAGAGACTAGTCGTGCTGGGTATCCTGTTCACTGCAGGCGCGCTGTCGATGTCCGCAGCGGCGTTGCAGCAGGCGCCAGCAGCCGGCGGACAGCCAGCGGCGCGCGTGGTCACGGTCGAGAAGCTCCGCGACAACCTCTACATGATGGGTGGCGCCGGCGGTGGAGGGAACAGCGCGGTCTTCATCACCGCGGACGGCGTGGTCGTCGTCGACACGAAGAATCCAGGCTGGGGTCAGCCGCTGCTCGAGAAGATCAAGAGCGTCACCGACAAGCCGGTGAGGATGATCATCAACACGCATACGCATGGCGACCATGTCAGCGGCAACGTCGAGTTCCCGACGACCGTGGAAGTCGTCACGCACGAGAACACCGCCAAGAACATGGAGGCGATGCGTCCGGCGACAGGCATCACGCCGGCTCCCGATGCCCCGAAGAACATCTTCAAGGAGAACGGCGGCCGTGGCATGCCAAAGCGAACCTTCAAAGACAAGATGACGCTTGGCAAAGGCAATGAGCAGATCGACTTGTACTACTTCGGTCGTGGACATACCAACGGCGATGCTTTCGTCGTGTTTCCTGCCCTTCGCGTGATGCACGCCGGTGACATCTTCTCCGGCAAGAACGTCCCGTTGCTCGATGCCAACAACGGAGGCAGCGGCATCGAGATCGGCAAGACGCTGGCAAAGGCGGCTGACGGCGTCAGCAAGAGCGTCGATCAAATCATTACCGGACACAGCACGGTGATGACGGTGGCCGATCTCAGGCAGTACGCAGAGTTCAACAACGAATTCGCCGCGGCCGTTCAGGCGGCGAAGAAGGCGGGGAAGACGCCTGACGAGGTCGCAGCCTCGTGGAAGATACCGGCCAAGTACACGGGCTATGGCGAGCCGCAGGCAGCGCGGCTGCGAGCCAACGTCCAGGTCGTGTGGGACGAAACCAAATAGCGAGGCTCCGCCTGAGAAGCAACCCGCGAGATGCGCGGACTACTGACGCTCTCCATCGTAGTGATCCTGGGCGGCGTTGCCGCCCAGGGTCACCATTCCATCGCCGCGGCTTACGATCGCGATCGGCCCGTCAAGCTCGATGGCGTGCTCGTGCAGTTCGCGATGGTTCAGCCCCACCCCTACGTCGTCATCGAGATCAAAGATGGAGGTGATACCGCGCGCTGGCGAGGCGAGCTGGACAACCGCTGGGAACTCGTCGCGATTGGAATGAACGACGAAACACTCAAACCGGGTGATCGCCTCGTTGTCAGCGGCAGCGTAGGCCGCAACCAGCCACGAACCCTGTATGTGTGGCGTCTCGATCGACCCTCGGATGGCTTCTGGTACGAGCAGGTCGGCATGAGCCCGAAAATCGGGTCTCGTTAATCCACACACCAAAACATTCTTGATTGAGGTGATTCTTGATTGCTGAATCGTTGTTGGTTGTTGATTCGCGATTGTTGATTGGCTGCTGATTCGGCACACAAATCAACAATCAAGACTCGTCAATCACCAACGATTCAACCATCAAAGATCAGCGAATCAACAATCCGTCACATCCACACGCCCTATTTCAGCAAGCCATCCACGGTGCTCTGCGCCACCGGATGATAACCTTCGCGCGCCTTACCGTAGATCCGTGTCGCGAGCGCTTTTCCTTCCGTCGTCGTCGCCAGGTCGCGATAGAGCGGCACGATCAGTTTTCGTCGACCGATGCGAATCATGTAGCGCTCCATCGCCGGGAACGCCGCGGTGTAGCGGTTCGCGATTGCCAATCGGAACCACACGTGCGCGATTTCGGCGTTCGGCGAGTCCGTCAGCTTCAGGCGCCGGTCCAGTGTGCTCAGGCGATCGCCGTCCAGCTTTCGGGGTAGCGCGTCGATGAAGTGCACCCATTCCTGGGTCGACCATGCAGACGATGTCTTGACGAGTTCCTCGACCGATTCACCCCTGAGCCAGGCATCACGGGCCCGCTCTACTTTTTCGAGCGCATCCGACTTCGGCATGACGGCAAACGATGGGATCGACTCCGTGTGGAGCCACTCCTGGATCTCCTGGTCGGTGACGGCTCCTGGCTTGGTCGACAGCAGGTGCTTCGACAGGAACTCGAGGAACTGCGCCGTGGTCACGCTCTGAAAGGCGTGCTCGTCGAACCAGCGGCGGAGGAATCGATCGAAAGTGTCGCGCCCGAACCGCTCTTCGAGAAACGACAGGAACAGCGCGCCCAGCTCGTACGGCACCACCGAATAGGCATCGTCTGGATCGCGATCGGCCAAGGTGGGCTGGAGCGTTCGATCGCCGGCGACCGTGAGGTCCGCGCGCGCCTGGCCGAGATCGCGGAGGCCGATGATGCGCTCCATGTCCGAAAGCTTCTTGCCGTAGACGGCCTCGACAATGCGGCGCTCGAGATACGTGGTAAACCCTTCGTTCAACCAGAAATCCGCCCAGGTCGCGTTGGTCACGAGGTTGCCGGACCAGGAATGGGCTAGTTCGTGCGCCACGAGCGCTACGAGCGACTTGTCGCCAACGATCACCGTCGGCGTCGCGAACGTCACGCGAGGGTTCTCCATCCCGCCAAACGGGAACGAGGGCGGAAGCACAAGCAGATCGTACCGGCCCCATCGATATGGACCGTACAGCGCCTCCGTCGTCTTGATCATCTGTTCCGTGTCTTCGAATTCTTTCGCTGCGGCCGCGATCGCCGCCGGTTCCGCCCATACCCCTGTGCGTTCGCTCATCGGCTGAAAGGCCAGATCTCCTATGGCGATCGCTATCAAGTACGAAGGTATCGGCTGAGGCATATGGAAATGAAACACGCCACTGCCCTTTTCACCCGGCGTCATCTCTGCCGCCATCACCGCGACGAGCTCCTTAGGCACGCGGATCGTGGCGTCGTAGGTCATCCGCACCGCGGGCGTGTCCTGAATTGGAATGAACGATCTGGCCTGGATCGCCTGCGCCTGACTGAACAGGAAGGGCTGCTTCTTCCCCGAGGTCTGAGCCGGTGTGAGCCACTGGAGTCCTTTGGCCGACGGCGGCGTGGCGTAAGTGATGCGAACGCGATCGGCGTCAGGCGGAACGGTGACTCGCAGTGCGCTGCCAAATGCCGGCGTCGCTGGATCGAACCGATATGTCGCATCTGCCCATGCGGCACCGTCCGATGATGCTTCTATTTTGCGGACATCGAGATCTCTCGAATCGAGGACGACCTCGGTGGCGCTCGGATCGCGTCGCTCCAACCTCAACTCGGCAGTACCGTGCAACGTCCTGGAATCGAAGTCCGCGGTCAAGTCGAGTACCAGATGTTTGGTGATGAAGATGTCGATGTTGGCGTAAGTAGACATATCGCGCGGCAACTGCGAAGAGCCAGACACGGGTGGCGTGGCAGCTTTAGGGCTGCAGGCCAACATCACGCAGAGGATGGGACCGACTGCTATGGAGCGGTAGAAATACGCAACTGGTCTCACGGTGCCCACTCGAAACGATTATGCCCCCGCCTACTTCGTGTGCAGAGGCGACGTTGCGCTCTTGACACCAGCGTGCGCGGGGCGTATTGGTATGTACGGCCCGTCAATTCAGACGCGGAGGTTTCCTAATGGAGAGACCACCGGGCTAGTGATGCGCATCAAGGCACCCTTCATCCGAACGACAGACGTGCTTGATGCGCCAATCAACAACACAACGTGCCAACAATCTGCAATCCTGGCTCTCGTCAGGAGGCGTGACTGCAGTCACGCACAGAAACGCCCGGCACTGGGACGTACCAGGTCGGGCGTTCACCTTTTCTCTTCACGCGAAGACACCGCCGGCGTCTTAATTCGCCGGCGCACCAAAACTCTTCCCAGTTTTCTCATTGCATCCGGCTGCGGGAAGAGTCGTTCCACAGTTGATGATTGGGCCGCCGATTGCGCCAAACGGACGCCCATCCCTCAAAGGATGAAGGCTTACGGTCAGGATAGTGCCTTGCGGGAAGCTGTCGACCGTGACTCCCTGTCGTGCCATGGCGGCCGCTGATCCCGTTTCCACGCCCCACACCACGGGCTTTCCGTCTTGCATCACGACCTTGCCATCGTCGCCGAGCACTTCGAAGATTAGCTGCGCGTGATTGCTGCCGGGGATGAAACGAGTGAGCTTGCCCGTCATCGTCTTGGTGGCGGACATGTCGTACATCGCGAACGAATGATGCGCGTAGGCAGAAAGGTGCAGGGCGGACAGAAAGACAAATAAGAGTCCGGCCACGATCCAGGGGTTCCGTCCGTATCCAATCATTACTCAGTGCTCCTCAGGCTTGTTGAACCTCGTGAACTCGCAAACTCAAATTCCCAACTCCCCAGCACTCGGTGAACTCGACTTGGAAGCTGGAGGTTGGGAGTTGGACGTTGACGTTGATCTAGTTCTCCGGTTTTTTCCAGCCCTGCTCGAAGTGCCGCTCCCAGTTCTCCGCCCATGGCCTGCCGAAGTAATCGATGTAGCCGGCATCCACCGGCGTCAACTGCGTAGGCCGCCCGTCGGGGCCGTTGATGATGGTGCTCTGCACGCGACATTCGACGTAGGTAAACCGCTGTTCCGGATCGTCGATAGGCCTCGCACGTTCCCACGGAGTGACCGTGTGCAGTGGACGCGTGAACGCCTCCGGATCGTAGAACGTCGCTTCGACCGCGATCGTCTTGCCATCCGCGCTGGGACGAAACACTTCGATCGTTTCCATCTTGTTGCTGTACTCGAACATCGAGTGCGATAGCGTCCACCCTTGCACGTTCGCCGTCCACGCGACCAGCGTATTGCCGTTCCAGAAGCCCACGGTTTCGCCGTACCACTGCGGAACCTGCTGGACATGTTTCCGGCCGATCAGGACTTTCCGCAGCAAGTTGTCTGCGATGCCGCTGAGGAACTGGACCTGGTGCGGCGTCATGAGAACCTCGATGGGTCCTCCCAGCGAGGCCTGCGCCCACCAGCGCATGAATCCTTCCGGATAGCAGAATGCGGCCATCCACTGCGGTGAGTTGGATACACCCTCGTGGTAATTCATCTGCACCATCCGCTTCTGGTACTCCGGCGTGAGCAGCGAGAGCATCGTGGCTGTCTGCAGATTCACGCCCCAGATCCACTGATCTTCGTTGCCTCGGCGCTGGTAGAACCCGTCCCAGTCCGGAAGCGTTTGACGGGTGTGATTGGTCGGACCACCAGCCTTCGTGGCTTCGGCCATGAGCGCCTGATAATGCTCTGCCGCGGTCTTGTAGGGGTAGGGACTCACAATCTTTTCGATCGGGTAGTCCAGGTTGCAATCGCCCCAGTGCGCGACTCGATTCGAACGCGTCCACATATCGGTCAACTGGCGTGGAGTGTTGCAGCGCGCATAACGCTTATCCGTCCAGTTCGCCCGATCCAGGTAGAAGTTTTTCGTGGTGAACAAATCCACTGGCAGCGGCGTGATGCCAGCAGGGGGCGTCCTCGACGTTGGAGCGCCGCCCCCACGTCCTCCCCCGCCGCGGCCGCCACGACCCTGCGCACTCGCCTCGTGGCCGAGCCACGCCCAGGTGGCCATTGACGCGAAGAGTGCCAGCGCGAGAACACTGCTGCGTGCCATACCCATGTATGAGAGCTCCTCGTGTGCGCGCGAGCCTCTGCCGCGCCCGCGAAATACGCTATCACGCCTCTATGCTGTGGCTGAGTGGCTGGGTGGCTGGGTAGCTCGGTTCCTGGGGAGACCGGTAAAGCGGACCCGTCGCTATGGGTGCTCCCTACCCATTGACTTCATCAAACCACGTAACGGCGCCGAGGTCCTGCGTATGCGCAACTCGAACTTTAGATAGACCGGCTCATTGATGTATCCCAGCCGCTTCGCTGCGTGAAGGCAGTAACCAACCTCCGCGAGTGACCCGTGTGCCACCTGCAGAAACTGCAATTTCTCGCCGGGTTTGTGCCTTCCAAACCCTTCAGCGATATGGCATGAACTGAGAATGCCGAACGTCGAAGTTGCGATGCCAATTCGAAGCGTTCGAAACGAGGGAAGGTTTGGGACAGCAGGTGAAGGTCGATAAACAGGTCGTCAGCACGCTGCCACGCAATCAGCGAATGATGCGGTAGGGTCATGGCCGGTGCTCAGCAAGGGCGGTGCCGCGCTACCGCGATCGGACGATCCAGCGATAGAACCACCGAGCCACGCACGACCCAGCTACCCAGCAACCCAGCGACCCAAAGACCTATTGGTACCGAAGCACTACAGCCGGATCAACGCGCGTGGCGCGCAGAGCGGGGATCCAGGCCGCGACCGCGGCAACGAGTGTGAGCACTGCCGTCATGACAAGCACGGTCGCGGGATCGGTCGCTGAGACGTTGAACAACACATTCGAAAGCGCGCGCGCCGAGCCAAGCGTGACCAGCAGACCGGCCGCGAGTCCAATGCCTACCGTGAGCATGATGCCGCGGACCATTGCCCAGACGACGAGCGTTCCACGGGCACCAAGAGCGAGGCGAATCCCTACTTCCTTTGTCCGTTCACGGACCGCAAACGCCACCACGGCATAGAGTCCCAGCGCGGCCAATACCAACGCCGTCAGGCTGAAACCCGCCAGGACACTGGCCGCGAGACGCGGCACCAGCAATTGCTGATCGACGGAATCGTTCACGGTCACAAGCTGCATGATCGGCAGCTTCGAATCGTAGCCGCGCACGACCCGCCCGATTGTCGCAGTCAGGTCTGACGGGTTCCCCGACGTCCGCACGATGAACGACGCGATTGGGAAACCCGTCTGGTCCCAGGGCCGATACAGTTGCGGCCGTGGATTCTCCGTGAGGCTTTCGACTTTGATGTTTGCGACGACGCCGACGATCTCTACCCAGGAGTCCGGCGCACCGTCGTAACCGAATCGACGACCGACCACGTCGGCCGTCCCCCAGTAGCGTTGCGCCATCGCCTCATTGACGACCGCCACTCGCGGCGCGCTGTTGTCGTCCTGCGGCCTGAACGTCCGGCCATGCAGCATCCGAACGCCAAGGCCTTCGAAAAAGCCAGGGGTTACGACCGCGCTCGGCACTTCTGCCGTGTTGGTTCCAGTTGGCGAGATGTACCCCTCGATCACCAGCGTATTGGTAGGACCGCGTCCGAGGGGTGGGCGGCTGGTTCGCACAACGGACTGGACCCCGGGGAGCGCGGTAAGCCGCGATTCGAGCTCGGAATACACAAGACGGCTGTCGCTTGCTTGATAACCAGCTTGCGCAGCGTTCGTCGTTACCAAGGCCAGCGCGGCGCTGTTGAAACCGAGATCAACCTGCGCCATCTGCATCGTGCTGCGGATCACGAGCCCCGTTCCCGTCAGGAGCACGATCGATAGCGCGACCTGGAAAGACACCATCGCGTATCTCAAGGCCACGTGGTGACGAAGCGCGCTCGCACCCGCGAGCACGTTGGCCGCGTCTGTCTTCAATGCACGAACCGCTGGTGCGAGCCCAAACGCGACACCCGTCAGAATCGAAAGGGCGATCGCGAAGGCGAGTACTGTGACGTCGACCGATAACGTCACGAGCCCTGCGGCAGCGGGCAGATCGGTCGCCGAGACGACCCTCAGCAGCCATACGGCGGCGAGGCACCCCACCGCACCACCGGCCATGGACAACACCAGGCTCTCCGAGAGGAACTGCCGCAGGATCCGTCCGCGGCCCGCGCCCATGGCCATTCGAATGGACACCTCGCGATGCTGACTGGCGCCGCGCAGGAGCAGCATGATCGCGAGATTGCTGCACACGAGCGCGAGCACAAGGCCAACGACTGCCATCAGCAAGGTGGCTGCTGGAACGAGCACGCGATCGAACGCGGGATGGATACGAATCGCGCGCGCGGGGAGCACTTCGATCCGACGTGTTTGATCGAGTCCGGCGAATCGTGTGCCGAGCTCGGTGGAAACGCTGTCCATGGCGGCGCGCGCCTGGGCCATCGTGACACCGTCGCGAAGCCGGGCTCGAATCAGAAACCAGTGGTCCTGCGGGCGATCGAGCGTCTGCACGAAGAAAGAACCCTGAACCGGCCCGATCGCCGAGAGCGAGAGCCAGAAGTCAACCGCCACGCCGCTGGCAAAGCCGTTGTACGCCGCGGGACCAATACCGACGATCGTGACCGGCGATCCCCCAAGTCGAACCGCTCGTCCCACGATCCCGGGATCTGATCCGAAGCGGGTACGCCACGCGTGATCGCTCACGACAGCGACGGGGCCCGCGGTCGGCACGTCTTCATCGGCGGCAATCCATCGCCCGCGCGCCACGTTCAACCCAAGCACCGGAAAATATGACGAGGTGGCGACCTCGACGAGCGACTGCCTCATGCCGAAGTCAGTCTCGACGTTGACCGTCGTGTAGTACATCGCCGACGCACCAGAGAAGACATCAGTGCGCGACGCAATGGCCTCGTAAGCGGGAAACGAACTCGACTGGGGCTGCCCTTCGTCCGAGTGCTGGTAGACGTGGACGACGCGCGCCGGATCGGCGAACGGGAGCGGCCGCAGCAGAAAGGCGTTCACCGCGCTGAACACCACGGTATTGGCGGCGATCCCCAGGCCGATGATGAGAACAGCCATCACGGTGAAGAGCGGCGAGGCAGCCAGCCGCCGCAAACCGTAGCGCACGTCTTGAATGAGCAGATCCATCCAGACCCCCATGCGCGATGATCAATTTACATGCCCGTCAAAACGCTCGGGAAACGGCCCGCCCGCTTGCCGGGCCGTCCGTGGATGGGACGTTCTGTTCGGACATGAACGCGCAGAGAGCGATCAGAGGCCGTCGTAGAGGCGGGTCTTACCTGGCCTGAGCCATGCCTCGAAGGCAGACCGCCTTCTACTGTTCACGAAGCACTGAGGCCGGATCGACCCGGGTTGCCCTCGAGGCAGGAAGGAACGCCGCCACGAGTCCCACTGCCGCCATCGAGGCAACGACCGCGGTCAGTGTCAGCGTATCGGTGGCTTCGACACCGAACAACTGCTGTCTCACGATCTGTCCGGCGGCGAACGCCAGCGGAAGGCCGGCGACCACGCCGACAAGCGCGGGAATCACGCCAAAACCCGCCGAACGCGCAAGAATGTCGGCGCGAGTCGCTCCAAGCGCCAGCCGAATGCCAAGCTCGCGCGTACGTTGGATCACGGCCGATGCGACAACACCATAGATTCCGAACCCGCCGAGGAGAACGGCGATGGCCGCAAACAATGCAACGGCCCACGCGTAGAAACGCGTACGGTCGAGCGAGGTGTCGACTAATTCCTCCATGGTTTGAATCGGGCCAAGCGGAAGGTCTGGTTCCAGCTCTTGCACGATGGCGGCAATCATTGGCGTGAGCGCGCCGGGCTCGGAGTATGTACGAACGACCATGTCGCGCGTTTCGTGCACGACCCAGGGCGACTGCGTCTTCGGTGCGAAGATGCCAGGACCAGGTGGAATGCGCAGCGAGAACTCGCGAACATCTCCCACGACGCCGATGATCTCGGCGGTCACCAATCCCTCTCGCTCGAGCACGAGACGACGGCCGATCGCGCTTGCCGTGCCGAATTGAGCGCGCGCGAGCGATTCGTTGACGATGACAACCGGGGGTGCGCCGTTGCGGTCGCCTCTTTCGAAAACGCGGCCGGCGACGAGCGGTATGCGCAGCGTGGTGAAGTAGTCGCCATCGACGACCCGAAGTTCCGCCAGACTGCGAGCCACCGCTTCTCCGTCTCGTTCCGGCACCGTAAACCCGATGCTTGCGCCGAACCCACTTAGCGGCACCCAGTCGACAACGGACGCCGCCTCCACGCCCGGCAGCGCCCTCACCCGCTCGAGCACGGCGTCGTAGAAATGTTGCAACACCGGACCTGCCTGATATCTGGCGGCCGGTGGCGATAGCCGGGTCGTCAGCACGTTCCGGACGTCAAACCCGGGATCGGTCGATTGCAGCGCGTAAAAGCTGCGACCGAGCAACGCCGCGCCGGCAAGGATCGCGAGGGAGAAGGCGACTTCCACCGTAATCAGCAACGCACGCGATCGCCGGCGTCCCGGCGTGACGGTCCTGGTGGCGAACGCGCCCTGCGCCTCGTTTCGTGGTCGTGTCGTTTCGATCGCGGCGGCCAGCGCGCACACCGTCGTGCATCCAACAGCCAATATCACACCCGCCAGGAGCGTCGTTGTATCGATGCTGATTTCGCTGGCCCGTGGCACACCCGCGGCTGCGGCGGCCGCCACGAGGACACCGGATGTAAGAGACGCCAGCGCGAACCCGCCAAGCGACGCGAGCAGACCAATGACGACGTTCTCGGCGAGCATCTGCCGCATCAACCTGAGCCGGCCCGCGCCCAGCGCGAGCCGCGTGGCGAATTCGTGCCGGCGCTCGAGCATTCGGCCAATCAGCAGTCCTGCCGCATTGCCACACGCCACCAGGAGGAGGGCGCCGACCGCGGCCGCGAGAATCAGCAGAGACGGCCGAACTTCTCGGGTCAACTGGTCCGTCAGCGCTACCACCCCGGTGCCGATCTTCGTCTCCGGATGCTCGGTGGCAAGCGCCCTCGAGATCGCATCGAGATCGGCGCGTGCGCGCTCGAGCGAGACCACCGGACGCACGCGGCCGAGCACGCGAAGCATCCGCGCGTCACGCCTCGTTACGTTTGGATCGAGCCCGATCGGCACCCAGACCTCGGGCATCCGCGGCCACATTGCAGGCGACTGGAAGCCCTCGGGCAGAACTCCCACGATCGTGTACGCGTTGCCGCTCAGCGAGATGGTCTGACCGATGATGGTCGACGCCTGCTGGTAGCGACGTGTCCACAGCGCATGGCTGATGACTGCGACGGGTGCTGCACCTGGCTTGTCTTCGTCCCGGTTGAAGCCACGGCCAAGCACCGGACGGACGCCGAAGACGTCGAACAAACCGGAGCTGGCGCGCGCACCCGCGACCCGTTCGGCCGGCCCGTTGCCGGTGAGCGTAAAGCCGGGCGGATAGTACGCGCCGAGTCGCTCGAACGAAGCCGCGCGCTGTTCGAAGTCAAAGAAGTCGAGCGGCGCTGTCAGATGATCACGGCCGCTTGTGAGTTCGCGTGAGGAAATGGATACCAGGCGATCCGGGTTCGGATGCGGCAACGGGCGCATGAGGGCGGTGTAGACCACACTGAAGACCGCGAGGTTGGCGCCGACACCGAGCGACAGCACCGCCACCACCGCAAAGCCCCGTCCCCGCCGAAGTTGGCGTAGCGAGTATCGGACATCCTGCTGCAGTTCATCGAGCAGATGAAGCCCGCGAGCGGCGCGCAGTTCCTCCTTGAGTCCCTCGACCGTCCCCCATTCGACCGCGGCACGGCGCTCGGCCTCCTGACGCGTCACACCTCGACGCACGAGATCGTCGATGTATGCCTCTTTGTGAAACCGGAGCTCGTCGGCCATCCCGTCCTCGAAGCGGTCGCGCCCCCAGGCCGCGCGCAGCAGGGACGTCAGTCGATACAGCAGGGCCATGTCATGCCTCGGTATCGTCAACCGTGGCGTTCAAGGCCGCGCCGATCGCAGCAGCCAGGCGGTTCCAACCGGCCGTCTCTTCTTTTAATCGCTTTCGCCCCGGCGCGGTCAGGGCATAGAACTTGGCCCTCCGGTTGTTGTCGCTCTCGCCCCATTCGGCCTTGATGAGCCCCTGGTGTTCGAGTCGATATAGCGCCGGATAGAGCGACCCCTGCGGGATGTCGAGGGCGTCGTTCGAGATTTGCTTGATCCGCAGCAGCACGCCATAACCGTGCAACGGGTTCAGCGACACGGCCTTCAGAATCAGCATGTCGAGCGTGCCGGGAAGGAGATCGGCAGTCTTGGACATGACCCTCTCTCCTAGTCTGCCTAGGCAGTGTGGATCGCTTTTCCTAGTCTGTCAAGGAGAGCGGGGTCGAGGCAGCGCCTCTACTTGCCTCGAGGCGCCGCTTCCTTCAACAGGCCGTAGAACTGAATGAACACGTTGTCGCGCCCGGCGTGCTCTGAATGACAGCTGAAACAACTCGCTTTCGGCTGCGGCGCGGCCGTCGATCGATATCCGCCCGTCATCGGTCCACCGAACTGGTAGTAGGCCCAGCCCTCCGGCACCCGCCCCGAGTCCTTGACCGCCATCTCGACGACGTGGACATCCGTCGCAAATTGCCCCTGCCGCGCCGGTGTCGCGTTGGTCCCGATTCCCTGAAGGATGAGCGCGAGCATCGTGCCGTCTCGGAACTGGCCGGTCTCGACGAAGTGGCGATAGGCCGTCGGCTCCATCAGCGTGGTGTTGAACATCTGATGGCCACCGCCCCCCTCGCTGTAGCTCAAACCGAGCGACTGACCAACCAGGATCCACTGCCGATAGTCGGCGGGCAGCCGCAGATTCCGGTCACTGTCGTACTGCGGCATGACGCGTGCCGGCTGAGCGGACGCCGGCGCCTGCTCGGCCACGACAGCCGCGCGCGTTCCGAGCATGGAAAGCCAGACGACGGCAGCACCGACCAACACGATCCGAGCGATTGAATGCGAACGGCTGACGTGTGCCACAACCACCTCCGTACCTTGTATCATGTGCCGCTGATTCCATCCCTCAAACATCTTTGCAGCGACCGGCACGGCAGACCATTCGCAGCCGGCATCACGCCGTTCACGGCGGCGCCACGAAGAGACGAAGGACCATGATCCTTCTCGGTCACCGAAGACGTGGCGATAACAGCGACTCGACCAGAGACCTGCGCGAACGGCTGACACCGACCTGCGTTCCTTCTGACATCACCAGTCGGAGTCCATCGCGATCGTGGCTTTCACGCACGTGTTTGAGGTTCACGATGGCCGTGCGATGCGTGCGGACGAAGACGTCTGGGGCGAGGCGGGTTTCGAGCGAGGCAAGTGACGCGCGCACGAGGTAGTGGCCCCTGGTGGAATGTACCGTCACGCAGTAGTCCTGCGCTTCGATCCAGACGATTTCCTCCGCCCGCAGCACAATCGTGCGCTCGCCCTGCTTGATCGACAGCCGCTGGAGATATTGCGCAGATTCTGACGCTTCGCGCCCCTCGGCCGATTGGAGCTCTGCGGCAACGCCAGCCATTTGATGCGCCAGTTCGCCGAGACGACGCTCACGAACCCGCCGCTTTGCGCGTCCCAGCGCCTCGAGGAATCGCTCGTCGGAGAACGGTTTCAGCACGTAGTCCGTCGCCGCCAACTCGAAGGCGTCGACGGCATATTGACTGAACGCGGTGATGAACACGACGACGGGTCCACTGCTCTGAAAATGTTCAGCGAGCTCGATGCCACCGAGTCCCGGCATCTCGATGTCGAGGAACGCAATGTCGGGCCGCGTGTCGTCGATCACCTGCCGCGCGCGCACGCCATCGCCGGTTTCGACGACCGTTGCCACCTCAGGATCGCGGCGGATCAGTGACACTGCCACTTCCCGCGCAAGCGGCTCGTCGTCGGCAACGAGCACATGGAACCTCGTCATCGGTGAGCACGTTGGCCGTTCGTCTCGGTCACCGGGAGCCTGATATGAGCGACGGTGCCGCCGCCATCAGCCCGCTCCACGTGAATCTGTGCCGCGCCGTTATAGAGACGCTGCAGACGAAGGCGCGCGTTGCCGAGCCCGGTCCCGGCGTGTTCAGTCAAATCGAAATTGGGCGGCAGGCCAGCCCCGTCGTCACGAACCGAAACGTGCAGCTGACCGCCGTCCACCGTCGCCGCAAGCTCCAGATGGCACGCCCCCGACTGTCGCGCGAACCCGTGCCGGAAAGCGTTCTCGACGACGGGCTGCAGGAGAAACGCCGGCACGGCGCATCGCTCGGACTCCGGAGCGATTTCATATCGGACATCGAGTCTGTCGCTGAAACGTACCCGTTGGAGATCGATGTACCGCTTCACGAAGGCCGTCTCTTCCGCCAACGTGGTGGTGTGCTGACGCCGACCTTCGACGGCGGCGCGCAACAGCTCGCTCAGCTCGAGGAGCATCGACAACGCACGATCGCTCGAACGCGAGCGAATCAACGCCGCGATGGAATTGAGGGAATTGAACAGGAAGTGCGGCTCGATTTCGAGGCGAAGGGCGTCGAGCTGCGCGCGTGCGAGATCGGCCTCGAGGCGTGACTCACGCACCTCGAGGTTCTGCGCCCGTTGATACACCGCCAATCCGGCCCCGATCACGAGAAGCAGGCCGTAGACCAGCAGATCGACCGGAAGGGAAACCACCTGGATAATCAGCGCGGCCCCGAAACGGAATCTCTCAACTGGAATGTAGGGCTGTAACCCGACTGTCGCGACTGACGCGAGCAGCATGTGTGCGATGAGGATCACGAGCCCGGTGACGATCACACGAAACGCCGCTCTGGCAGAGCGGGCATCGCGATCGGTGAGTCGCCCACCGAGTCGCAGCACAACCGGCGTTGCCGCAGCCCATACGCTCCACGAACAGAGCTGCCACACCGCAATCCGGACAAAGGAGTGTCCGTGGTGCAGCATCGAGAGATAGATCTGGGCGGCGACCGTCAGCGCGACGAGGCTGGTGCCGGCAGCGCCAAGCGCCAGTGCCCACGCCAGAGACAGTGTCGGCTGCATGTACCAGGGTCAGCTTATCGGCTCATGGAGCCGGGCGGCAACGTCGTTGCCGCGAACGGTCATTCGAGCGCGGCGAGGGGCAATGACGCTGCCGCCAACGGTGAGACGATCTTCACGAACTACTGCGCCGGGCGCCGCGGCGCCACTGCGAGGGCAGGCTTCGGGGAAGGCCACGTGCCATCAAGGCGTCCCAGCGTGCCGTTCTTGCTGGCCGCCTCGGTCGGCGAGCGCCTGCTGAAATGCCTCGACATCTCCCTTATGCAGGATCTCGACTGGTCGCGGTGCTGGCGGCGTTCTTCCCGATTCGCCACGTCGCGAGCGTGGATCCAACCGTCGCCCTACGCTGCGAGTAGAGGCGCGTCCTCCGACGCGCCTGTCACTGGCATCTGACGGCGTGTCACTTCTGCTTCGAGTAATCGACGAGCGTCTGGTCCCTACAGTTGTCCTTGGTAAATGGCTGGTCTGCGATGGCAACGACGTCCGAGCCTGTGTATTGCCCCTTCAGATACTCGGGATCTTCGGCTGTGTAGGCCCTCGTCAACTTTATCGTCTTCGGATCGAGGGTGAAGCGCTCCACAACATGCAGCTTCGCGCCATGACGAACCGGGGCGTTCAACACGCCGGGCTCGAAAGCGATCGTGTCGACGACGAGCACATCGCCTTCCCACCGTCCGATTGAGTGACCCGAGCGGCTCGGCTTTACGTTTGCCGGGTGCGACTTCATGTTCATGTAGACGGTGCGACGAAGATCCATCTGCCCGTACTGAATGACGATGGTGTCCTTGCTCTGGGTGATGCGATTTACCGGGCCGTCGAACGTCCAATCGAAGACGATGCTGGTCGTCTCACAACGGAAACGTGGATTGTCGTCGCGGGTGAATTTAGCGGCCGCCTGTTCGCCGAGCGACGTCAACTCCGTGCCGCCGTACAGACGCGGCCCCGCCGGCGGACCACCTCCCCTTCTTGCGCCACCGCCACCGCGACGTTCGCCTGGCTTGATCGTCTCCAACTGACTCAACGGCACCAGGCCGCCGCCCGTACCTCGCGGATCGGCCATCACAACCTGCTCCGGCGCCCAATCACCAGAGATATTCGGCTCACCCGTCGGACGACGCGGCTCGCGTGTCTTTGACGCGAAGGGCAACGCGCCGCGAACCTCGCTGACACCTCCGCCCGCGGCCTTAACGTATTGGCCATAGCGGTCCATGTGGCTTCCATTTTCGAACCGGATCGTATTCAGGTAGCAGGAATTGGGATCGGCGCGATCGGGCGCGGCCTCGATGGTGACCTTCGAGTTGATCGGGAACAGCTCCTTCGACCACCCGGAGCGGCGCAGGGTATGCGCCGATCGCATTTCGCATCGGTGTTTCGACACGCGACCGTTGGCATCGGCGACCTCGAAGTACAGCCACGAGTGTGGGTTGACGAAGTCGATGCGCGTGAGCTTGCCGGTGTAGGTTACCGACTTGCCAAGCTCGAACGTGCCAGGACCATGGTGAGCGGATGCAGCACCGGCACATGCGAACCACACCACAGCGAACGCGCCTAATCGCCTCATACCCGGTTTCCCTCCGGTTCCGTATTGTAGGCTGAAGCCGCTGCGGTGACGGCTGGCTCTGCGGTCAGGATTGCATGCTGTGGCGGAATGAAGGGACAGGACGGTCGAATGCAAATGCAAACCCCCGCTGAGGCCGTGCACGACACGATGTCGCCGGCACGATGCCGCATCGCATCCGGCTACGGCAGGTAGACCGATTCGATTTTGAGCCCTCGATCGTCGGAGACCATGGTCGCGGGGCGCCCGCCTTTCGGGGGAGTGAAAGGAATGGTGTACGCCCCGGCGTCACCGGGTCACGCTGCGACGAGCGAGAGAGGCGCCCCGCTGTTATTCAGACGACCGTTGGGGCTCAGTGCGATACCCCGCGCGCCCCATGCCGGATTCAGTCTGAAACGATTCCTTGGCTTCGCGATAGGCCGCTTCACCCTCTTCGCGCGCCTGGCTCATGGCGCTACCGGCACGTTCCCAGCCACTCGCCACCGCCGACTTCACGCGCTCGGACTGGGTCTTCAACGTGTCACGCCCGCGTTCCATCGCATCGCGTCCCAGCTCGCGTCCGCGTTCCACCGCGTCGTGCCCCAGCTCGTTGCCGCGACGTCTCAGATAGGCACGAGTGTCGCGACCGTTGGCTGGAGCGAGGATCAGCGCCGCCGCGGCGCCCACCGCCGCGCCGATCACGAACGCCGCCCACGTTCCCGGAGAATAGTTCGAATCAAACGGCTCACTGTACGTGTTCATACGAGTTCTCCTCCCTCGCCCGACGCTACGTCGCAGGGTCCGTTGTGAACGCGGCGGGCCCGGGAGAGCAGGACCCGCCCCTACGTCGCCTGCGTCGTTCGAGGGCCTTGTCACACGGCGCGTCTACCTGAAATGAGTTGCACCAATACGGCGACGACCGCGAGCACAAGAAGCAGGTGGATGAATCCACCGAGTGTGTACGAGCTGACGACTCCCAACAGCCACAGCAGCAACAACACGACGAAGAGTGTCCAAAGCATGGTCATTCTCACATCGGTCGAACTCTGACGCGCCGTGAGGAGCAGCGCGACGGGATCCGCCGACCATGCGGCCCGCACGCGTCGATGGAGCACACGCCGTGCCATGCCACGGCCGGGGCGGAAGAAGATATTCGCTGGCGATTTTCGACCGATTTCCTTGTAAGAGTTGCACCCTTCGCCGTACATCCTGCAAACCTCATCAACGAATTCCCATCGAGATCAGCTTCGCGCGCGCGCGCCTCGTCGGCCGCGGCGCCTCGGAGAGGGTACGAAACGTGCTCGTGACCAACGCGCGTCGTGGCGCTTCGCCACGGGGAGGAACGTCGATGAGAGGCTTGTTCGCTCTTGGCATCGTCTTATTGCTCGTGGGACTGGCAGTTCTCGCGTGGCCGGCGATCCCATACACGGAGAGGAAGAAGGCCGTCGACATCGGACCTATCGAAGTGGAAACGGAAACACAAAAGCAGGTTTCCTTGCCGCCGATACTCGGCATCGCGGCGGCAGCATCAGGAGTCGCACTGATTGCGCTCGGTCGTCGACGGGCGTAACGCGAACAACGAGATAGACACAACCCTGGGAAACAGCTGGCGGAGGTACCCGTGAGGCAGTCAGATCGTCGAGGGCAACAATCCCCTGATCCCCGTCGTGCCGCGCGTCGAGCAGTGGTGTCAAGCGCGCTCGTGCATCGCCGGATCCGCTCCGCCACGGGCACGTCGCGCAGTCGATCGAACCGCCGTGACCGCGAGCCACGGCCACGGATACTCGTGATCGATCACGATATGCTGACGCGCGAGACGCTCGCGATGATGTTGCAGTACTACGGCTACGACGTGACTCTCGCCAGTGACGGGCAAGAAGCCACGCGTCTGCTCGCGGACACGACACCGGACCTCGTGGTCATGGATTGGCGCACGCCCGGCCTGTCGGGGTTCTCACTGTGCCTCGCCTTGCGGCGGCGTTGGCCGCTGATGCCGATCGTCGTCGTCACGTCGAGCGACGAGGTGTTTGACGGCGATCGGCCCGTGAACGCCTGGCTGCAGAAACCGATCGATCCATCGCTGCTCAACCAAGTGATCCACGACGAGCTCGCGCCGGTCCTGAGCTCATGAGACACGACCTGTGACACGACCCCAGCGCATATTGCTCGGCGTTCTGGTGGCCGTGGGCATTGCGCTCGGGCTCGGCGTGGCCGTCTTGAGCAGCGACTGGGCGACGCGGCGCACGCAGCGCGAGCTCGTTCGAATCATCGAAAGCCGGCTCGACGCTGACGCGGAGGTGCAGGAAGTCACGATGTCGATCTTCCCGCGCCTGTCGATCGATGGGCGCGGATTGACCCTCACCCGGACCGGGCCCGATCATCGCCTCCCCTTCATTCGCATCGATAAGTTCCATGCATCGGGATCGTTGCTCGACGTGCTCAAACGATCGATTCAGGTGGTGGAAATCGAGGGATTTCAGATCGACGTCGCGCGTGGGAACAAGCCCGAGGACTCCGCCATGCGCAAAGCACGTGACCTCGAGATCGGCGTGATCAGAGTGAGTGACGGCCTGCTCCGTATCCTCCCTGATGATCCGGACAAACTGCCACTGAACTTTGACCTCCAGAGCGTCACCTTCTACGACTTCAGCTTCAACCATGCCGGGCGATACATGGCAACCGTGGTCAATCCGAAACCGCAAGGGCTGGTCAGGAGCAGCGGATGGTTCGGTCCCTGGAATTCCCATTCGCCGCGCTCGACACCGTTGTCCGGCGAGTACGAGTTCAAGGATGCCCGGCTCGACACGATCAAGGGGATTGGCGGAACGCTCAATTCGACCGGCACGTTCGAGGGCGTCCTCGAGCACATCAGCGTCAAAGGCACGACAGCGACGCCCGACTTTCAGCTCAATCTCGCCAAACAGCCGATCACCCTCGAGACCACCTTCGTGGCGATTGTCGACGGAACCAGCGGCGACACCCACCTCGAAGAAGTGAATGCGACGCTTGGCCGCACGCGCATCGTGGCCAAAGGATCGATTGCCGGCGCACCCGGCGCTCAGGGGCGAACGATCTCACTCGACGTGCGCGCCGATGGACGATTCGAAGATTTCCTGCGGCTCGCCGTGAAGGCGCCGAAGCCGATGATGCGCGGCGGCATCGGGTTGAACACGTCGCTCATCATTCCGCCTGGCGATGTCGATGTCGTACAGAAGATTCAGCTCAGGGGATCGTTCAAGATACGACGCGGCCAGTTCAGCTCGGACACGGTGCAGGACAAGATCGACGAGCTGAGCCGCCGCGGTCGCGGTGAACCCGAAAACGAGAACGTCAACAACGTGCTTGCTGACTTCGGCGGAAACTTTGCCCTTCACAAGGGTCGCCTGGACCTGCCGAAGTTCCAGTTTGCCGTCGAGGGCGCGCGCGTGGCGCTGGGAGGAAGCTACGGTCTGCCGACACAGCGTCTCGACTTCGAGGGATCGCTGATGCTCGATGCGCCCATCTCGAAGACCACCACCGGCTTCAAATCTCTCTTCCTGAAGGTACTCGATCCACTGTTCCGTAAAGACGGTGCGGGCACGGTATTACCAATTGTCGTCTCGGGAACGGTCGATCAGCCTTCGTTCGGAATCGACAAGGGCCGAATTATCGGCCGTTGATCAACGTCGCGCACTTCTCACCAATCATCACGCACGCGGCATGCGTCGGTGCGTTCACGACCTCCGGCATGATCGACGCGTCTGCGACGCGAAGCCGTTCGACACCGCGCACCCGCAGCGCACCATCCACGACGGCGGCCGGATCCGAGTCGGGCCCCATGCGGCACGTCCCTGCCAGGTGATAAATGGTGTCCGCCTTCTCCCGCACGAACTTCTCGAGATCGCGGTCCGACATCAACTCCATACCGGGCTCGATTTCGTCCAACCGCAATCTGTCATAGGCCCGTGACATGCCGAACTGGCGAGCAAGGCGCGCTCCGTACACGAGCGTCGCGGTATCGGCATCGGCCTGAAGATAGTTGGCACGCAAGACTGGTGGAGAGAACGGATCGGCTGACCGCAGCTCGATGGATCCACGCGACTCAGGCCGCACCAGCGAGGCGGTGATCGTGATCACGTCTTCCGGTTGCTCGAGCCCGCGGCCGACGTAGAACTGCAGGTTCGGTGGCGACGTCGAATCCGACGATGTGAACAAGCCAGCCGTCACCGTCGAACCGGGCAGCCTGATCCTCGCTTTCCACCGCACTGAAAGTTTCAGATGGTCCTGCAGGTTGCGTCCGACTCCCGGCACGTCAGCGACGACGCCAATCCCGCGTGCGCGCAGATGATCTGCCGGGCCAATGCCCGACAGCATCAGCAGGCGCGGCGAATCCACTGCCCCGGCGCACAGCACGACTTCACGCGTCGCGCGAACCTGTATCGGGGCGCCATTCTGCAAGAGCTCGACACCGATCACTCGGCGCCCCTCACAGAGTAAACGGAGGACTCGCGAATGCGAACGAATCTCGACGTTCGGCCGCGACATCGCCGAAGTCAGGAACGCCGCCGCCGCACTATGCCGTCGTCCATTCAGGATGTTTCTCTGATAGAAGCCGGCGATGCCAACAGGGTCCGGCACGTTGAAGTCGTATCGGGGATCGGCGCGGAAGCCTTGCTCGATCGCCGCTGACAGAAACGCCTCGTGACTGGCATGCGGATCAGTACAGTGACTGACTGCAAGAGGGCCCTTCATGCCGCGATACTCCGACGCGCCACCGTCGTTGTGCTCGGAACGCTTGAAAAGAGGCAGCAGGTCGTCGAAGCCCCAACCCGCGTTGCCACGTGCCTGCCACGCATCGAAGCAGCTGCGATGGCCACGAATGTGGACCATCGCATTGATCGCGCTCGATCCACCGTGCGCCTTTCCTCTGGGCGTGACGATGCGCCGATTCGCCAGGCCAGGTTCCGGCTCGGTCACGTAGCCCCAGTCGTACGGTGAGCCCATGAGAGAGTTCCATCGCCCTGGTATCGTGACGGACGTGTCCTCTTCGCCCGAATCGCCAGCTTCGATCAGCAACACGCGGACAGTTGGATCGGCAGACAGTCGGTTGACGATGACGCAACCCGAGGATCCGGCGCCTATGACGATGTAGTCGGGAATTGTGGTCACGGGATGGCGGGTCCAAAGAACAGGACCCGCCCTACGGGAGGTGTAGGCCGGGTCTTCTTCTTGAGACCCGGCGTGAAGTCAGTTCTTCGCCTCGCAGGCGTCGGTGATGCAGATGGAATCGAGCGTTCGTCCCATCGGCGGTGCTTCCATGCCGGCCGCCGTCATCAACTTGCGCAGGAGCAGCCCCGCCTCCGGGTGCGCGATCGCTGACTGCACGCCCACGCGCACGAGCCCGTCAGCGTAATCGACCGCCAGCCACGTATGCGCGGCAAGGGCGCCACCGCGATTGTCGGTGTTGCCGTAGTCGCGCACGTCGAGCTTTGCACCCGCATCGACGAGGGCTTGAATCACATCCGCGCGCCCCTTGTGCGCCGCGCCATGGAGTGCCACTCGACCCGTATCGGCCTGGAGGTTTGGATCAAGCCCCAGCTCGAGAAGCAGCTTGACCGCGTCGAGCGTCGCTTTCGTCGACCATTCGAACGTGATCCCTTCGACCCAGCCGATTCCTGCCGCGACATGAAGCGCCGACACGTTGAGTACGGTGTTGATTTTCGGATCTGCCCCGCGTGCGATCAGCAGCTTCATCAGCTCGACGTCACCTGACTGCGACGCGCGCAGGAATGCGGTCGCGCCGTTTTCATCGAGCCACTGGTTCGTGAACACGGTCCGCGTCTCGCTGCTGTCTTTGACGCGATGGTTGACGTTCGCACCCTTGTCCAGCAGCAGCTTGATGAAATCCAGGTGATCCATGTCCGGTTTGCGGACCGGATAGTCGCCGTTCTCGATGTTACGGTTGTCGGTCGCCAGGTACAGGGGCACCCACCCGCCGTTGTGCGCGAGGTTGACGTCCGCGCCGCGCTCGATCAGATACGCCCCGAGCTTGTAGTAGCGATTCTGCGTCGCGACGAGCAGCGCACTCCAGCCGTATCCCGATTGCTGATTGACGTTGACGCCCGCATCGAGGAGCGTCTTCACCGACTCGAGGTCGTTCGAGCGGGCCGCGAAGGTCAGAGCTGTGAGCCCTCCGCCGTCGGCCGGACCGGCACGACGCCCGAACCCGGCCGCCACTGCCGCATCGTCGTTGAAATCCACGCCGGTGTCGTCGCCACCGGCGTTACCGCGTCCGGCGCCGCCGGCGCGTCCCCCACCACGACCACCACCGCCGCCCGCGGCACGGCCCCCAGCACCAGAGCTCTCCAGCGCTCTCAGGTCCCCGAGACTGGGCGCAGCCTGACGCGCAGCCACCGCTGCCGCCTGCGCGGCGACGGCCTTCCGCGGATCGTTCGCCTTGCCGAGCGCCGGTCCGCCCCCGCGCGGAGCGACATTGCTCTTCGCGTTCATGTCCGCTCCACGCTCAATCAGGAGCTTGATCGCGGCTTCATGCCCCTCGTCCGCGGCCCACATCAACGGCGTCGTACCGCGGAGCGTTTCCTTCGCGTTCGGGTTCGCACCGTTGTCGAGCAGCGCCTTCATCGCCTCGACGTTGCCCGTGCGTGAGGCAAGCATCAGCGGCGTCCTGCCGAGCGCAAGCGTCTCGTTGGGATCGGCCCCACCCTCGATGAGCGCCGCGATCATCCTGGCGTCGCCGTTCACGCTGGCCAGCCACAGCGGTGTCACGCCCTCACGGTTCGCCGCCTTCGGATTGGCACCTGCACGGAGCAAGGTGGCGGCCAGTTCCCGGTTGCCTTTGTAGACGGCCCAATGCAGCGCGGTCGCACCATCGGCCTGCGGCGCGTTCACGTCCGCCTTCTTCGCGATCAGCCCCTGCACGGCGGCCGCGTCACCGCGCATGGCCGCATCGGCGATGTCGCTCTTGGTCGCCGCCGCACTTTGAACCACGAAAGCTGCGGAGAGGAGCGCCACGAAGCACACGAAGATCAAGCCACGAAGCATTCCCTTGGGAGTTGGGAGTTGGCAATTGGAAGTTGTCACAACTCCTCCAGCCTTCCGGTGCTGTCGCCGATGCTGTCCTGATGAATATCGAACTTGTCGAGAATGCTGAGGAGCAGATTCCCCGTCGGCACGGTCTTGCTTGGATACGCCAGGTGACGTCCGCCCTTGAGCTTTCCGTTCGCACCGCCCACGAGGATATGGGGAACGTCGTGGTGCACGTGCTGGTTGGAGTTGCCCATGTTGCTGCCGAACAGGATCATCGAGTGATCCAGGAGCGTTCCATCGCCTTCCATCTTCGAGGAGAGCTTGCTGGCCAGATGCGCCACCATCGCGACGTGGTACTTGTTGATCTTGGCCAACTCCAGGATCCGCCGCGGATCCTCGCCGTGATGCGATACGCCATGGAAGCCCGCCGTGGGTGCTTCACTGGCGGGGTAAACCCGGCCCGTCAGGTCACGGGCGAAAAGCAATGTGCCCACCCGCGTGATGTCGGCCTCGAACGCGAGCGCCAGCAAGTCGAACTGCAGCTTGATGTGCTCGTCGAAAGTCTGCGGCACACCAACCGGCACCTCGATGTTCTCGGGCGCGACGACCGATGCCTTCATCGCGATCTGCAGCCGCCGCTCGATCGCGCGCACGTTCTCCTGGTAGTCATCGAGGCGCTCGCGGTCCGAGGCGCCGAGCGTACCGCGTAGCCGCGTCAGGCTGGCGGTCAGCGAGTCGAGAATGCTCTGGTCGCGCTTGCGCCGCGCGGCACGCTGCTCTGCGGTCGTGCCATCGCCGAACATGCGTTCGAAGACCACCTGCGGATTGAGCTCCATCGGCAGGGGCGAGGTCGGTGTGGCCCACGAAATCGTATTCGTGTAGACGCAGCTGTAGCCCTCACCGCAATTGCTCGAGTTCGCGCCCGGGTCTTCAACCGCCATCTGCAGCGACGGCAGCAGGCTCTCGCTCCCGATCTTCTGAGCGATG
>Ga0075418_10001843_pt1 | contig 24137 bp, 20 predicted proteins | sample SoiMetdeltSBSDD2_FD_81776 | JGI IMG/M metagenome (GOLD analysis project Ga0075418, IMG submission 81776) | Bulk soil microbial communities from a Populus tree surrounding site in Tennessee, USA - Soil MetaG P. deltoides SBSDD2 | ecosystem: Environmental > Terrestrial > Soil > Tree plantation...
CGCCTTTTCACGCTCGTCGCGGCCCGCCTGGGACTCGATGACTGGAAGGGCAGCGTGCGCGAGAAGCTGAAGACGCTCGACGACATCTACCGGTTTGCCGTCGAGCAGACGGCGATGGCGCGCGGCGAACTGATGGAACTCACGATCGTCCTGATCCTGGTGCTGGAGCTCGTGCTGTTCTTCCTCGGCGTCATGCGCTAGCGGCACCTGACGCCGAGCATGTAACGCATCAAAAACATCGTGCCAGCACGCTGCCCCGTCGTCGCTGCGCGCGAACCGCCCGCGGCTCGCCGTTTGCACCGTCGTTGCACGAACCCGTGAGGTAATGAACGATGGTCTTCCCCGCAACTGTCCTGCAAGGCGAAATTGAGGCGCTCCTCGGCTACCTGCCGCTGGTGCGCGATGGTGATGTCGAAGGTGTCCATGGCGCCCGAGTGATGACGCGAAGGCTGCGCGAAGCGCTGCCCCTGTTTGCGCGCTCGTTCCCTGATGACGTGCAGCGCGTGAAGCGGATCGTGAAACAGACGGGCCGTCGGCTCGGCCGGGTAAGGGAACTGGATGTGATGGAGGCGGACCTGACGAGGCGGGCCGGACGGATGCCGTTGGCGCAGCACGCCATTACCGCCGTCAAGGCCATGCTCGACCACCGCCGCGCGGCGGCAAGGCGCCGCCTGGTCAAGACGCTCGACGGTCTTCGGCTCGACCGCAGGAACCAGCTTCGTCTCCAGCACCGCCGCGACTGGTGGCACCCGTTTGACGAGACGCTGGCGACGGGCTGGGCTGCGTTGCTTCGCGCTCGCATCGCGAAGCGTGCCGACAATCTCAGCCGGGCCGTCGATCATGCGGGCGGTGTCTACTTTCCCAACAGGCTCCATGCCGTACGTATCGCGGCCAAAAGGCTGAGGTACACCGCGGAGCTGGCCGGCAAGAGTGGACTCTGGCCGTGCGAGGAGGCGGTCGCCGACCTCAAGCGGACACAGGAAACGCTCGGCCGATTGCACGACGCCGAGATGTTGTTGAACGCGGTCGACAAGCTCGGTCGGAAAGCGACTCTGGAGGGCAAGGAACTCGCCATCCTCAAGGGTGATCTGGAGGGCGAGATCGCGGAGCGGCACGCGAAATACCTGGCGCAGCGCGACAAGCTTCGCGCAGCCCAGCAGGCCTGCCTGAACGCCGCCCAGCGGTTCAGGTCGCAGCGGCGGCCAGTTGTGCCAGTGCTCGCGCTATCGGCTGCCGCCGCTGTGCCGGCCGGCCTCTTCATGCTGGGCTGCCGGGAGCGCTGACACGTCGGCCGCGCGGACGAGGGCATCGGCTTCGTCCGCGTCTCCCCAGCCAAGCAGACGGACGTCCTTACCCTCGAATGCGACGGCCGCGGTGAAGAACTGCTCGAGCTGCGCACGGAGCCGTGAGTCGAGTGCGCCCTCGTTGCCGTGGCGCGATTTCACCGGAACCGTCAGCACCCGATCGTTGCGCTGTCGTCCGCCGCTTTCAGGATCCTTCTGCTCGACGCGCAGCACGGCCAGGCATTGGGCCGTGACAACGATGCCAGGATACGAGACCCCGTCCCAGATGATCATGGCGTCGAGCGCGTCGCCGTCGGCCGCGCGGGTGGAGGGAATGAATCCCCAGTCGTACGGATAGCAGAGGCCGGAAGGAAGCGGCCGCGACAGGCGCATCACGCCGCTGCGTTCGTCGTACTTGAATTTTGCAGTGGAACCACGCGGCGTTTCGACGACGACATTCAGCCAGCCGTCAGTGTCGCGTGCCGGAAGCGTGATCACGCTTCTCTCTAATTGACGTGTTCGCGGATGTGGCGCTGGAGCTGGTTGGTGATCTCGTGGCGGACGACGGCGGGCGGCGCGTCGCGGAACACGCCGACCGAGAACCGGCACGGCTCGGCCTTGCACCCGGCGATGTCGACGATGACCTCGGCGTAGCTCCCCTCCCCACCGAGCGTGACCGCCACAACTTCCAGTTGCGAGGACTGTTCGCGGGCGGCCTCAGTGGCGATGCGCGTTACATCTGTGACAGTCAGGGGCTGCATGCTGGAAGGGAAGCTCGCAAGCCGTGTGCCGCGGAGACTCATGCGAAAGATGTCGATGATTCCGCGGCCGAGCTGGCCCGGCCAATGTCGTCGAGACGAGCCTGCAGAGCCATGCGGCTGAGTTTATCGAGCGGCAGGCTGGCAAACAGCTCAATCCTGCGCCTGAGCACCAGCGCGGCGTCGAGAAACGCGCGGCGGCGATCCTGCTCCGACGTCGTAACTGCGGCGGGATCAGCGACCCCCCAGCGCGCGGTCATGGGCTGACCCGGCCACACAGGGCAGGCTTCCATCGACGCCTCATCGCAGACTGTGAAGACGAAGTGCATCTTTGGCGCCTCCGGGGCGGCAAATTCATCCCAGCTCTTGCTTCGCAATCCGTCAGTCGGGATCCGCGACTGCCGCAGCACCTCCATGGCAAGCGGATCCACTTCGCCCTTCGGCTGGCTCCCGGCACTGTACGCGCGGAACTTGCCGCGGGCAATCGGCGCGTGGTTCGCCATGGCCTCCGCGAGAATCGACCGTGCTGAATTGCCGATGCAGAGGAACAGCACATTCAACGGCGCGTCAACGGTGGCGTTCATCGGGATCGGGGTTGAGACAACGATGAGGATTGAGTCTACTGTTCGACGAACCGGTAGCCAAGCCCGACGACGGTTTCGATCTGGTAGGCTGCGGCGCCCAGTTTTCCGCGCAGCCGCCCGACGTGCACATCGACCGAGCGCGTTTCGACGACGTGCTCGTATCCCCACACGCGCTCGAGGAGCCGGTCGCGCGACAGGACGCGGTTCCGGTTCTGCACCAGATAGCGGAGAAGTTCGAATTCACGACGGGTCAACTGGATCGGCCGGTCGTCAACGAGCACCGACACCGCATCGAAGTCGGCGACGAGATGCTTGCCGCGATAAAGGTCGTTGGCGGCGGGCTGCGCCGACGCCTCGGTCCTGACGCGGCGCAGGGCGGCGCGGACCCGCGCCGCGAGCTCCCGCGGGCTGAATGGTTTGACGATGTAGTCGTCGGCGCCGACGTCCAGCCCCTGGACGCGATCGCTTTCGGTGGCCCTCGCCGTCACTATGATGATCGGCACCGTCGCCATCGCCGGGCGCGCGCGCAGGATGCGGCAGACCTCCAGACCGTCGAACCCGGGAAGGTTGAGGTCGAGAATGATCAGATCCGGAGCCCGTTCGTTCGAGGTCCTGAGTGCCGCCTCGCCGGTCCCGACGACGGTGACGTCGACGTCGCCCGATCGATCGAGCGTGTGTTTGATGAGAGACGCCACGTCGGGCTCATCTTCGACGATCAAGATGTGACTGCGGGCGGCGGGGACGCCGCGATCGAGGCGGCTGGGGCGCGATTCAGCACTCATCATGCGCAGTGGGAACCCATGTGGATGGCTACACCCGACGGTAGTCCCAGCGCGTTTCGCGGTCATCACGCCGTTGTTAATTGTGGGTTACGAGGTGGATACCTCTGCCGTTACACGGCGTTTACGCGAGATCGCACCGAGCATTTAACAGACCCGAAACCTCCCCGTCGTTTCCGGATCACACCCCGCCGCTACCCTGAACGCAGCTCAGGAAGAGTGTCGGGGCGCATCCGAGCGCCTATCGGAGGAGTGCATGAAGGTGGTTCGCGTGTTCGTGGCGGTGTTGCTATCTGTAGCACCCGTCATCTTGGTTCCGTCCGCCGTATTCGCCCAGCAAACGGAGTCGAGGATTCTCGGCCGGCTGACGGACGACAGCGGGGGCGCGCTGCCAGGAGTGACGGTGACAGTGACGTCGCGGGAAACGGGCGCCGTCCGCACGGCGGTTTCGGTAGACGACGGCTCGTTCGCCGTAACCAACCTGGGCCCTGGCACCTACACCGTGGCCGCCGAACTCTCGGGGTTTGCGCCGCAGACGCGCGACGTCACGCTCGGTCTCGCCCAGGTAGAAACGCTCGACCTGGTCCTGGGGATCGCCACGTTGCAGGAAGCAGTCACGGTGTCGGCATCGTCGGCCGTGATCGACCTGTCCTCGGCGAAGATCGGCGTCAACGTCTCCCCTGAAGAGCTCCGCAACCTCCCGGTCAACGGGCGCAACTTCGCGAACCTGATGACGCTGGCGACTGGAGCGACCACCGACGGCAACGGCGGCTGGGCCAGCATCCGCTTCAACGGCAAGTCCAACCAGCAGAACTACCTGAATTTTGACGGAGTCGACGGAACCTACGTCTGGGATGCGAATCCCGGCTATCTGAACGCAACCGGGTCGCAGTTCCGCCTGCAGACGTCGATGGAATCGGTCGCGGAATTCCGCGTGAACTCCGGACTCGCGCCTGCGGAGAGCGGCCTCGGCTCGGGCGGCAACATCACGGTCGTCAGCAAGAGCGGCACGAACCGGTTTACCGGATCGCTCTTCGAGTACCGGCGGGACGATGCCCTCGACGCGGCCAGCAAATACGACGATCAGAAACAACCGCTGTCGCTCGACCAGTTCGGCGGATCGATCGGCGGCCCGCTCGCGTCGAACCGAACGTTCTTCTTTGGCAGCCTCGAGGCGCTGCGGCAGCGCACCGGACTGGCATTCACCGAAGCCGTGCCCAGCGCTGAAGTGCGCCGGCGGATTCTAGCGGGGGAGCCGATTGGCAGTGGCGCCGGCCAGAGCGCTGAGCGCACCCGCGCGGTGGCACCCCTTCTAGCCGGGTTCCCGGAAGGATCGGTCGCCACGTCTAACCCCCTGCTAGACCTCACGACGCTGAACACAGAGGCAGAACAGAAGGAAACGACCGGATCCGTTCGACTGGATCATCGCTTCAGCAACTCACAGTCGATGTATGTGCGGTACCTCGTCAGCGACGGCGACCTGGATACGCCCGATCGCACCGTCACCGCACGGCGCGTTCACGCCACGCAGCGGCCGCAGAACTTCGTGTTCAATCAGCAGTCGCTCGTCGGCACCACCATGGTGAATGAGTTCAAGGTCGGCTACAACGGGCCCAAGACGAGTGCCATCGCGTTCGGCGCGACTCCGGGCTATGACGCCGTTGGGGTCTCGCTCTCGGGCACCGTGACGTCTTCGAGCATCGATGCCCGCGGCACCACCGGCGTCGCGCGCAGCGGCCTGCTGATCCGTGCGTCCAGCGCCTCGTCCACCACCGGATCGAACTTCAATCCGCGATCCATTTCGTTCAACGACGCGGCGACCTGGACGAAGAACACGCATACGGTGAAAGGCGGCTTCGAGTACCGCCAGATCGAATCGCAGTTCCAGTTCCTCGGCAGCACCGAGATCACCTTCAACAGCGTGAACGATTTCATCGACAACCGCCCGGCGGCGGTGCAGGTCGCGGTGGACTCGCCGATGTTCACGCCCCAGCAGTACTACCTGATCGGGTATCTGCAGGATTCCTGGCGCGCCACCGATCGGTTGACCCTCGATATGGGTCTGCGCTACGACTTCTACTCCGTGGTGAAGGAGAAGGATGGCCTGGCGAAGCCGTTCTTCGTCGAGGACAACGCCTTCAGCAGCGATCCCGACAACTTCTACAATCCCGACAAGAACAACTTTGCGCCGCGGTTCTCGGCGGTGTACGCGCTTGACGAAAAAACCGCAGTGCGCGGCGGCGTCGGGCTGTTCTATGGCCCGGGACAGTTCGAAGATCGCATCCAGCCGATCGAGAACTACATCGAGCGCCGCCGGGCGCAGGCGGCGGACGTAGCGGCCAACGGCCTGGCGTATCCGTTCACCGGCATCAACCTCGGGAGCCTCCTCTCGGTTCGCGGCTATACGCACGAACGTCCCGATGAGTACAACCTCCAGTACGGCGGCAGCGTCTCACGTGAACTGCCGGGCGCGGTGAACCTCACGATCGGCTACACCGGCAGCCGGGGCAAGGACATGTTCCTGCGCGGGGTCGCCAACACGCTAAGCTTCGCCACCCGGGTGCGCGAGGTTCCGAGCGTCGGCCAGGTCGATTACAAGACCTCAGGGTGCCTCGATGGTCTGGTCATCAACGGCAATACCATCACGGGCTGCGGGCGCGCATCGTACGACGCGCTGCAGGTGAGCGCCACTCGCCGGTTCCAGAGCGGTTTCACCGGTGGTTTCCAGTACCAGTTCTCGAAGAACAAGGGGACGACCCAGGGGTCGAACGAAGCGGCGACGACGCAGAATACGTTCGACTTCGATACCGAGTACGGGACGAACCCGCAGGATATTCCGCATACCTTCAACGGGTCGCTTGTCTACCTGATTCCCGGCGAAGGCATCGTCAAGGGCGGCTGGCGCGTCGGCGGCATCGTCAACGCCCGCAGCGGCGTGCCGATCAACGTGACCATCGCGCGGCCAGACAATCTGACCGTGAACGGTGTGACCGTGACCAATATCCCGGGCGCAAACAGCCGCGGCACGCAGCGGCCCGACGTCGTGCCCGGTGTCGATCCGTATCTCAAAGATGGCGTGCGCTGGTTGAATCCAGCGGCGTTTACCACGCCACAACCCGGCACGTTCGGCAACCTCGACCGCAACGCTCTGCGGGGGCCCGGATTCTGGCAGGCGGACCTGATGTTCAGCAAGGACGTCCGCTTCATGACGACGCAGGGGTTGCAGGTGCGGGTTGAAATCTTCAACGTCCTGAACCGGCTGAACTACGAGAATCCGGCCGCGACGCTGCCCAACGGGACGCCGGGTGCGCCGTTCACCGACGCGCAGGCCGGGACGTTCGGATACATGCTGGGACCGCTCAACCGCACGGTCGGCCTCGGGACCGCCCGGCAGACGCAGATCTCGGTTCGGTACCTGTTCTGATTACAGGTCGAAGATCAGCGAGCAACAGGTGACCGCGCCCTCCGCCTTCTGCAGCTCGTCGACCTCGACGGGCCGCACGTGGAGGCCGCGGCGCTCCAGCCGTTCCCGGGTTCGCGGGAACGACGCCGGATAGATCACGACGTCGCCAACGGCGAGTCCGTTGGCGGCGTGCGGTTCCCCCGGGTCCACATCAATCAGCGACAACCCTCGAAAGGCGTCGGCCGACACGCACGCGCGATTGATCAACAGCGTGTCTGGTGCCACCGCCGTCACTGCCGACTTCAAGTGCAGGCAGCCGCGCACCGGCAGGGCGCGAACGGTGTAGCCGACCGCCTCGAGCATGCCCGAGAGCTGATCGATGGCGGGACGGTTCGTCCGCGCTGACGAGCCGACGAAGACCTGGCGGCCGACGACGAGCACGTCGCCGCCGTCGAGCGTCCCCGGCGCCTGGATTTGCTGCGTTGGCCGTCGATGGCGCACCAGCGCCTCGACTACGCCCGCCGTCTCGACGCGGCGCGACTCGGCGCCGGGGCGGCAGACGACGGCGCCTTCGTCCAGCACGACGGCGATGTCTTCGATGAACACCGAGTCCGGCATGTCGGGGCCCGCGTCGAGCCGCCGGATGGTGCAGCCCGCGTCCACGAGCGCCCATTCATAGGCCGCATGCTGGGCTCTGGCGCGATCCACGTCGATCGGCACTCGAGGCAGGTGCGTCAGCTGGCAGGATTCCAGCGCCGGACTAATCTCACGCGTCAGCGCCATCAACATATAGGGTTCAAGCGAACACGACCCCCAACCTGAGGGCCGGGGTCTGACCCCGGGTCTGACCCTCGGTCAGACCCCTGGCAGGGTCACGGTAAAGCGCGCCCCACCTTCGGGCCGGTTCTCCGCGGTTGCGCGACCGCCGTGCAGCTCCACGAGATGCCGCACGATGGCCAGGCCAAGACCCATTCCGCCCGGCCGCGATCGCGCCTTGTCGACGCGGTAGAAGCGCTCGAACACCCGGCCGAGGTCGGACGTCGGAATGCCCGGACCGGAATCGGTCACGGTGATGGCGACGTGTCCTTCGGGCCGCTTCAGTGCCTCGACGCGGATGTCCGCGCGGTCAGGCGAATAGTTCACGGCATTTTCGACGAGATTCCGCAAAATGTCGTGCAGCTTGGCGGGGTCGGCGGAAATCGTGCACGCCTCCGGCGCGACGCTCGTCGTCACGTGCTGATGCTTGGCCTCGATCGCCAGCCCGAGGTCGCTGACGACCGACGAAAAGATCTGCTCGAGCGCGCAGGGCGCAATATCGAGCGATTCCTGGTGGGCGTCGAGTCGCGCCAGCCGCAGCAGATCGTTAACAAGGCGGTCCATGCGCGCGCTGTGGCGTGCGACGATCTCGAGGAATTTCTGCGTCTGCTCCGGATCAGTCGGATCGTCGAGCAGCGCTTCCACATAGCCGCGGATCGCCGTCAACGGCGTGCGCAGCTCGTGCGACACGTTGGCCACGAAATCGCGGCGTATCTGATCCGCCCGCTTGAGGTCGGTGATGTCATGCAGCACGAGAATCGCGCCGCCGCCGCCGGCCGCCGAGACGGGCGCCGCGCGCGCGACGAAGATGCGGTTCATGTCGCGGCCAAGCGGCAGCTCGTAGGGCTCCACGTCCGCGCCGCGCAGCGCCGCCGTCAGCTGCGAGGTGATGTCGGGATGCCGGATGACCTCGAGGTACCGGCGTCCTACTGCGGACGCGGTGACCGTGAGCATTTCCTGCGCGGCGCGGTTGACCAGCTGCACGCGTCCCTGCCGATCCAGCAGCAGGACGCCCTCCACCATGCCGCCGAGGATGGCCTCCATGTGCGCCCGATCACGAGCGAGCTCCTCGACTCGGCGTCCGAGATCCTGCACCGACGCGTCGAGCACCCGCGCAACGGCCCCGAGCTCGTCGCTGCCGTAGTCGTAGGTCGAGCGAGTCAAATCGCCCGCGCTGTACCGCTGCGCGACGGCGGCCACCGCCTGCACCCGCCGACTCAGGACCACCGAAGACAGCCAGGCGAGCAGCACCGCCAGCGGCGCGGCCAGCGCGAACGCGATCAGCGCGTTTGCGCCAACCCGCCGCGCCTGATCCCCGACGGCGGTGAGCGGCAAGGCGACGCGAACGTACGCAATCTCGGGATGACGCGCGGGCACGGCTGCGTACAGCAGGTCCGCCCGAATCGTGGTGCTGTACCGCTCGACGACGCCAACACCTCCCTGGCGTGCAACCTGAACCTCAGGCCGATCGAGATGGTTCTCGAGCGCAGCCAGCGCTTCACCGTCCACGCTCGAGTCACCCACCACGACGCCGTCGCTACGGATCAGCGTCACTCGACCGTCGATGGCCTCGGCAAGGCGATCCGCTTCGTCATCGATGCCTGGTCCGCTGACGCCCGGGTTCTGCGCCAGCAGATCTGCGATCAGCATCGCCTGGTCACGCAGCCGCCGCTCGATGGCCGATCGTTCCTCGCCCCGCAGTTCCCAGGCGGTGATGGCGGTCGCGAGAGCAAGGGCCGCGGCGGCGACGCCCAGGGCCGCCGCGAAGACCTTGCCGCGGAACCCGACGGTCACGGCTCCTCGTCGTCCAGGAGCTTGTAGCCGAATTGTTTGATCGTGGCGAGCGCGTTGACGAGCGTCGGCAGTTTTTCACGCAATCGCCGGACGTGGACGTCGACCGTGCGGGTCCCGCCCGTGTACTTGTATCCCCACACGTCGCCCAGGAGGATGTCGCGCGAGATTACGCGTCCGCGGTGCTCGAGGAAATACTGAAGGAGCATGAATTCCTTCGCCGTGAGCCGCACCTCGCGCCCGTCGAGCGTCACGGTGTGTTTGGTCAGATCTACGGCGATTGGACCCAGACGCAGCACCGGAGCGGCCGCATCGCTTCGCTGGGTTCGGCGCGTCACCGCCCGGACGCGCGCAACCAGCTCGTTCGGACTGAACGGCTTGGCGACGTAATCGTCCGCGCCGATCTCGAGTCCGCGGATGCGATCCGATTCGTCCGCGCGCGCCGTCAGCATGATGACGGGCACTCCGGCGGTGGCCCTGTCCCCGCGCAGCGCCTTGCAGACATCGAGGCCGTTCATTCCCGGCAGCATGACGTCGAGAATGACCACGTCCACTGGATGGTTACGGATGTAGGCGAGCGCCTGGTCGCCGGCCGGCGCCACGTGCGTGGTCCAGCCGGCTTTCTTCAGGTAATGAGAGATGAGGTCCGAGATATCGCGATCGTCTTCGGCAACGAGGATGTGCATCGCGGGCGGCGCGGGCGCGCCGATCGCATTATCCCTCGGCTTCCCGCCTTTCGCCGCTTCGATGCGGCTGGCCGATCAGGCGATGCCGAACAACAGCACGAAAAGGCCGTAGGAGAGCGCTCCGAAGATCGCCGACGCCGGAATCGTCAGGAGCCAGGCCCAGACGATCTGCCCCGCGACACCCCAGCGCACTGCGGACAGGCGCCGCACGGCTCCCACGCCAACAATCGCGCCGGTGATGGTGTGTGTGGTGCTGATGCCGACGCCGGCCATCGTGGCGCCAAGAATGGCAAACGCGGCTCCAGTCTCCGCCGCAAACCCGCCGATCGGCTGCAGCTTGGTGATCCGCGATCCCATCGTCCTGATGATGCGCCAGCCGCCCGAGAGCGTGCCGAGTCCGATGGCGCTGTGCGCCAGCAGGATGACCCAGAAGGGAATCGGCAGCGTGCCGTTCTGCAGCTCGAGGAATCCGCCCGTCACGAGCGCTCCGGCGATGATGCCCATCGTCTTCTGCGCGTCGTTGGCGCCGTGCATCAGGCTGAAGGCGGCAGCCGACAGCAGTTGCATGCGCCTGAAGAAATGGTCCACACGACGGGGCGTCGTGCCGCGAAAAATCCAGAGGCTCCCGGCCATCAGCAGCAGACCGACAGACATGCCGACGAGCGGAGCGATGAAGATGAACAGGATGGTACGTGTCCATCCGGACACGATCACTGCGGCGAAGCCCGCCTTCGCCACTGCCGCGCCGGCGTAGCCGCCGAAAAGCGCGTGCGAGGAACTGGTGGGCAGTCCGAAATACCAGGTGATCAGATCCCACGCGATCGCGCCTGACAGGCCGGCAAAGATGACGGTGAGCGTCACGACCGCCAGGTCCACCATGCCGGAGCCCACGGTCTGGGCCACTGCCGTGCCAAAGCCGAACGCCGCAACGAAATTGAAAAATGCGGCCCAGACGACCGCCTTGCCGGGAGTCAGCACTCGGGTCGAGACGACCGTCGCAATAGAGTTTGCGGCGTCGTGAAAGCCGTTGATGAAGTCGAAAATCAAGGCGACGGCAATCAGCGCCAGCACTGCCAGCAGGGTGGGGTCCATCCGCTAGCCGTTCTTGACGACGACGCCTTCAAGCAGGTTGGCGACGTCCTCGCAGCGGTCGGTCGCTGCCTCGAGGAAGTCGAAGATCTCCTTCCACTTGATCACCGCGATCGGATCGCTCTCCTGGTCGAAGAGCTCGACGATGCTGTCTTGGTGAACGCGATCCGCTTCGTGTTCGAGCTGGCTGACCCGAGCCGCGAGTTCGAGCACTCCGTCTTTCTTTTCGAGCGCGCCGATCGCTTCAACCACTCGATCGACGCTGTCGCAGACGATGTCGGCGAGGCGGCGTGCGCCGTTGCGCACTTGAGTGATCTTGTACAGGCGGATGACGGCGGCCGCCGCGTCGATCGCATCCATCACGTCGTCGAGCGAGCCGGCGAGCGCATGGATGTCTTCGCGGTCGAGCGGCGTGACGAAGGTGCGGTTGAGCCGATCGATGATGCCACGCGTGCAGCGGTCGCATGCGTGCTCGACTTCCTTGATGGCGTCGGCCTGTGCCATATCCGGCGGGCTGCTCGCCACCATCTTCTTCAGCAGCCGCGACCCCTTCTGTATTTCGGCCGCCAGGCCAACGAAATCCTGGAAGAACCGTCCCTGTCGGGGGAGGATATTGAATCCGGTCATGTCACCTCAGCAAAACGACGGATCGTAACAGATCCGTTACACGGATGTTACATGCCCCGTGCCGTGCCGCTGAGGATCTCCGGCGTAGCGGCTGCGATTGCCGTGCGCACCTGGGCGTCATCCCGGTATGCGGACGCCGGGATCCGGTGGCCGACGACGCGCAGATCGACGGTCGCGCCGCCGAACGGGTCGGGCGCAATCAGCAGCGTCGTGCCCTGTATCTCGGCTCGGTACCCAAGCGTCGTCGCGGGTGCCTTCCAGCCGTTGCAGAAGTGGAGCGAGAACGAATCGCCGAGCCGTACGCACCGGTAGTACGCGTCGAACATCGCGCGGTCGCCGCTGCCCACACCGGCGCGCTCGAGCAGCGCGTCCCGCATGCCTTCGATGGTCGAAAAGAAGGAGGCCCAGGCGGCCTCGCCGCGGCGATAGCCGTAGACGGTGAGGGCGTGCTCCGCGACCAGCGCGCCCGCCAGGCGGTCCGCTTTCGCGGCTCGTGCAATCCCGCGGAGCCACAGTTCGTGTTTCACAGGCGCCGGGCCGGACATGAAGTCGCATGGCCGTCCAGTGGCCGGATCCACGGTAGGGAAGGCATCCACTTCGATCCACCCGTTGTCGTGTTCGCGCGTGGCGAGCAGGATCGTGCGGCGCGCCGCGCCGGCGAGGGGCGGCTCTGTTCGGATGGCCGCCACGATCGCTTCCGACAGCTGCGCGTGATCGGGTTGCGTGATCAGAAGGAAGGTGTCGCGGTCGTCTCGGACGATCATGGGCCAGCGATCACCGATTGTCGCATCGACTCCTTTTGATAACGGTTGAACCCGCCAGAGGTCAGCCCGCCTCGTCCCCCAGTGAGGAGTCGTTCCACGGAAGTACTTGCGTACACAGGACATATACGGCTGGGGTCGGGCGGCACGCTGCTTGGACTAGGGGGCTGCGAGGAGATTGACCCATGAGACCTATGGCAGCCGCAGCAGTTGGAGCACTGATTTCAGGGATCGCGGTGTATGCAGTGAGCGCGCGTGCCGCGCAGAACCCATTCGCCGAGATGCCCGCTTACGTTCAGACCGTCGATGGACGGTTCATCCAGGTGCCGGACGCCAGGACGGTCGGGTTCGCCCCGGCGCCCGCGCAAATGGGATTCGTGACGACGCCGGGCTACGTTGCGACGCAGCCGGCGGCCGCGCCGCGAACCGTTGTCCAGTCGCAGGCGCCGGCACGCGTCTATCGCACCGCGGCACCCGCGCAGGAACGCGTCGTCTATCGTGAGACCGAGGACGCGCGCCCACAGCGGTCGTGGACGAAGACGGCGATGATCGTCGGCGGGTCTGCCGCATCGGGCGCCGGCGTCGGCGGCCTGATGGGCGGCAAGAAGGGTGCACTTGTCGGCGCGGCGATTGGCGGCGGCGCTGCCTCGATATACGAGGCCGCGAAGCGCCGGTAAGCGATCGCGCCTAGCGTGGCACGGCAGGGCAGGGCCATCCGAGCGGTTCGAATGTGCCTCCCTGCCGTCCGCGCTTCACGAGCAAGGTGACGCCGAACCGATCGTCAAACGTCTCAGTCGCTGCCGTGTCGTAGGCGGCATCGAAGTACGCGGTCAACGTCGGAAACGACTCCCGGAAGTTCTCCAGCGAATCACCCACATCGAGCAGCACGACGGGCACGTCCTGTCCGCGCATCCGCCGCATCGCCAGCGCCTCGAATTCCGGTTCGTCAAAGAATCCTGGCCGCAAGTCGCCGAAGCCGGCCGCGAAACCGCGCTGAGCCATCCCCAGCACCTGCGGCAGGTACGGTTGAATGAACACCCGCGCGTCGGGCGGCGTGCACGTATTCAAGTACAGCGCGAGCGTCATCAGGCCGGATCGGTCGGGCCGGTTCCTCCAGGTCGACAGATCCCAATCAGTCCGCGCGTTCTGGCTGACGGTCCGCGCCCGCGCAATCGCCACGCGCGGGCCCTCTGTCAGGTACGCATCCTCAAACCGGTCGGACAGACGATTCGTGAAGATCGAACCCAGGATGAAGACCCCTGAGATCGTCGCGAGGACGGTGACGAGGCGGATGGGCGTCGACCACGGCTCGATCGCAGGCTTCAGTGACGAGCGAGCGAGGAGCAGCCGCGGCACCGCAATACCGAGCCACGCGAGGAGGATCGCGTGCGGAACCGTCGGGTCGGCGACGCGCGCCTGCAGCGGGCTCCGCAGGAAGCCCGCGTCGAGAACAAGGCCAAGGACGCAGACGAGGGCGATCTTCTGAATCGCGTGCGGCCACCCGGGTCTGAACCCGTCACGCGACAATCCCAGGACGAGCAGTGCCAGAATCGGCAGGGCAATCTCGAAGTAATACAGCCAGGCGACGCGGTTACTGCGGACGGACGCGACGGCGCGCTGGAGCGGCGGCCCCTCAGAGACACCGTCGGGATTGTCGAAAAGACCCGGCCACTGGACCGGCGTCCGCGCGCGCTCTTCTCCGGCCCACTCCGTTGCCTGCCGGCGGTATTCGTTCAAACCACCATTCAGCTGAATGAAGACCAGGTAGGGCGTCACCATGGCCAGCGACAGCGCCGCGTACAGGAGCCCGTGGCGAAGCCGCTGGCGCCAGGGCACATGCCCGGCCAGCAGCAGCATCGTTACCGTAGCGAGTCCGACGAATGCCACGTGATCGTGGCGCAGGAGAAAGCCGATCACCGTAGTCGCGGCGAGCCAGATGATGGGCCGGCGCCCGGGACGGTCGGCGTACCACCAGAGCAGGGGTATCGCGGCGGTGTACACGAGGATCTTCGGGTAGTTGTAGAACCGCGGCAGCAACAAGATCTGGAACAGCGCGCCGAGTACGCCAAGCACAACCGAGCCCGACGCGCGGGCAGCCAGCCAGAACGTCAGCGCCGAACCAAGCGCGATCAGAGTGGTGCTGAACGCGAGCTCCGAGAGCGTCCCGCGCCCGAACAGCAGCTGCACTCCTGCGCTGACATAGAAATAGAGCGGCGCACCCGCATCCACGAAGTCCCGGAACGGCAGCTCGCCGTACAGAATCTGCCAGCCGCGCAGCAGGTAATAGAAGTGATCGTCAGTGAGACCAGCGAAGCCGCCGTTCGGATCGTTGAAGCGGAAGAACCAGGTGAAGACGAAGATCGCGATGGCCACGGCGGCCATCGCGAACGGGCGGACATATCGCATCGTGTAACGATGCGATTATGAGCTAGAACGACGGGCCGAGTTTCAGGAACGCGCGGAAGCCCTCGCCGCCGCCAAACCCGAAGTCGATGCGCGCCAGCGTCTGGGTGCGCGTATGCGCGCGGAGGCCGAAGCCATAGCCCTTCCTGAGACCCGTGAACGTGAGGTCCTGCCAGTCGCGCTCGACCTTACCCGCGTCCACGAATGTCACGACGCTGGCGTACTTGTGGAACATCCAGCGGTACTCGGCGCCGAGCCAGAGCGCATTCTCATCCTTGAACCGGAACTCGTCGAAGCTGCGGATCGTGTCGACGCCGCCGACGTACGCCAGAAAGTAGAACGGCACGCGCTGGCCGGCTTCGTTGTTCACGTACGCCGTGCCGATGCGCCCGGACAGGATGTGAGTATGGCCGGCATTGAGCGGCACGTGCTGGACCGCCAGTGCATCGAAGCGCCGATGGTCGAACAAATCGAGGGTGTGATCGTCCCAGATGCCGAACGACGTGCGATAGACGCCGCCGCGCGCGGGGTTGCCGGGAATGTCACGGAGATCGACGTCGGTAAAGAACGTCGTATGCAGGTAGCGGGGCACACGCGCGAGCCCTGGTGCATCGGTGTCGGCGAACAACACTTCGATCGACGGCACGCCCGGGTCGGTCCCGGTGTCAATCCGCGGCCGAAGGTATCCGAAGGTCGTGCCGAGGTTCAGCCAGGGTACGGGCTTGACGAGCCCGCGCAGCGACACGCCGGTGCTGTCGAACTCATAGCTGGTCTGGCTCTCGAGCCGAGAGCCCATGCCCATGCCGTAGAAATCTTCCTGCGGGAAATGCTCGTAGCGCGCATCCGTCCAGAACTCCAGGCGATCGTCCCACGTCTGGATCCACCGTACCTTGGCATCGGCCGCCTGATATCCCTTGATCGACAGTCCGGCCGACACGTCGACGAGGACCGGGCCACCGAACGGATGCACGCGATATCCAGGGCCCAGCGCGAAGCCGCTGCCGCGCGTCATGCCGCCGAGTCGCGGGTACCAGCCGTCGATCTCGCCGTTCAACCGCTCGGCAAGCTGGTATTGGTCGGCGATGCGGCGCAGCTTCGCCACAAATCCATCCGTGTCGCCGCTCGACTCCTGCGCCGCTTCGATATTGAGTTCTTTGGGTTCTGCTTTTTCTACGGGATCTGTCGGCTGCTGTGCGAACGCCGGGGTGCCGATGAGGACCGCAGCGCCCAGCGCAACGGCCATCGTTTTCATCGTCCGTTGCTTCGAAGACGACACCCGCCGCTCCGTTGTCGGGGCGGGAACATCCCGCTCGGCGGCTTGTTGTAAGTCGTGCCCGTCCAGTCCGCACCATCCACGGAAGGTCATATGCGTCAGAGCTCCCTTACGCCCTCACGCTTGAGCAGGAACCATGCCGCGGCCAAACTCAGCAGGACGCCGTTGACGGTCAGCACGGCCGGGGCGGAGGTCAGCGTCGCCGCGTAGCCGCCGGCGAGGCTGCCGAGCGGCATACCTCCCCGGAACGCCACCATGTAGATGCTCATTACGCGGCCGCGCATCTCGTTTGGCGCGATGAGCTGCACCAGCGACGCGAGCAGCGCAAAGACCATCACCATACAGACTCCGCCTCCGAACAGCAGCACGCCGTTGATCCAGATGAGCCGGGTGACCGCGAACAGCACCACGAGCGTGCCAAGCGCGAACTGCAGAAAAAGAACTGTCTTGCCCATCCCCTTGAACTTGCCGAGCCAGGCGACGACCAGCGCACCCGTCACCGCGCCGGCTCCGGCGCAGGCCATCAGTCGCGTGTATTGACCGACGCCGCCGCCGAACACATTCTGCGCGAACAGCGGCAGGAATGTCAGGAGCGGCGTCGCCAGAAACGTCGTCACGAACGCGAGCACGGTGAGCCCGATCAGCCCCGGCTCGTGTTGCACGTACGACAATCCGCCGCGCAGCTCCTCGTGCATCCGGCTGCGGCTGGTCGAGGGCACGTGCTTGATGTGCAGGGAGAGGAGCGCGACGATCACGGCAAGGAACGAGACGCCGTTCAATCCGAAACAGGCCGCCATGCCGAAGGCCGCCAGCGCCGCGCCGGCAATCAGCGGGCCGATCACGCGGGCGAGGTTGAACTGGATCGAGTTCAGCGCGATGGCGTTCGGCAGGTGTTCTTTGTCCACGAGCGACGGCACGAGCGACTGGTGTGCCGGCCCGCCGAACGCCTGCGCCATGCCAGTGATCACCGACAGCGTCAGCACGTGCCAGATGCGGACGACGTCCCAGTAGACGAGCCCGGCCAGCGTGAACGCCGTCGTCATCTGGACGTACTGCGACATCAGCAGCAGCTGGCGCCGGTCGCGGCGATCGGCGACCACGCCGCCCACCAGCGTGAAGAGCAGGATCGGCGCCTCGCCCAGGAACGAATCGAGGCCCAGAAAGAAGGCCGACGAGGAACCGGCGATTGTCAGCACCAGCCAGCTCTGCGCCACCTTCTGCATCCATGTCCCGATGCTGGATGTGAAGGCGCCCGTCCACAGCACGCGGAAGTCGCGGTAGGTGAGCGCGGCTGCGATTCGAGAGAGACCGTGATTGGGACGGGAGCGGTCGAGCACGGGACCTCAGATTCTACAGTTTCGTGAAGCCTCGCCGTAGCGCAGAGCGGGAAATGCGGGGTAGGATGGATGAGCTCCTTCGCCATCCAAGGGTATGAACGCTTCCGCATCACAGCGTACGGCGGTGACGACTGCCATGCTCTGTGCCGCTGCCGTCACAGCACAATTCATCGCCGGCAAGGCGGTCCGCGACGCGTTGTACCTCACCAGCCTTGACGTCACGTCGCTGCCGGTGATGATCATGGCCTGCGCGGCCGTGTCGATCGGGCTCGCCGCCGTGAGTTCGAAGTGGCTTCGCGAAGTTTCGCCGGCCGCATTCGTCCCGATCGCCTTCGTCGTCAGCGCGACGATGCTGCTCGCCGAGTGGCTGCTGCTGCCGTTCGCGCCGCGCGCCGCCGCCATCCTGGTGTACCTCCAGGTTTCCGGCGTGGGGCCGCTCCTCGGCTCCGGCTTCTGGCTCATTGCGACGGAACGGTTCGATCCGCACACTGCCAAGAAGCGCTTCGGCCAGATCGCGGGCGCGGGGACGCTCGGCGGCCTCGCCGGCGGCTTTGTCGCCGAACGGGTCGGGATCGTCTTCGGCGTGGCGGCGATGTTGCCGGTTCTCGCGGCGGCGAACCTCTATTGCGCCTGGGTGATTCGGCGTCTGGCGGTGTCATACGCACGCGCCACGGCTGCCAGGGCGGTGGATGTCGCGCCCGACCTGGCACCGGAGTCCCCGCGGCCCGGACTGCGCGTCCTGCACGATGCGCCGTACCTGCGGAATCTGGCTGGGCTGGTGCTCGTCGGGACGCTGTCCGCGGCGCTGCTCGACTACCTGTTTAAGGCGCAGGCGGTGGCGGCCTTCGGACGGAGTGAGGGTCTGATCCGGTTTTTCGCGTTCTATTACTCCGCCACGAGTCTCATCACGTTCGCACTGCAGACGTCGTCTGCCCGGTTTTCGCTCGAACGGCTTGGCCTGGCGGCGACCACCGGTACCCCCTCGATAGCCGTTCTCGTTGGCGGCATCGCCGGCCTGATCGCACCGGGGCTGCCGAGCCTGGTGGCGGTGCGCGGCTCGGAAACCATTTTCCGGGGGGCCCTTTTCCGCTCCGCCTACGAGTTGTTCTACACGCCGATGCCGCCGGCCGAACGCCGCGCCGCGAAATCGCTGATCGACGTCGGTGTCGATCGCTTCGGCGACGCGATGGGCGGCGGCGTGATTCAGCTGGTGCTGATCCTGCTCGCGCCGGCCAGCCAGTATGCCGCGCTCCTGGCCGTCGCGATTGGCTGCGCGTGCATCGCCTTGTTCCTGGCGCGCCGCCTCAACCGCGGCTACATCCAGACGCTCGAACGCAGCCTGCTCAACCGGGCGCTGGAGCTGGACTTCTCGGATGTGGAGGACCTGACGACGCGGACGGTGATGATGCGCACGATCCGCAGCCGGACCACCGGAGCCGCGTCGCAGAAGATCAGCAGGCAGTCACTGGCTCGCGTCGAGGCGGTGCCGTCGAGCGTGGATCCCGAAATCGCCGAGATCATGGCGCTGCGGTCGCGTGATCGGGCGCGCATTTCCGCCGTGCTTCGCCATGAAGAGGTGATGCCGGCAACTCTCGTACCGCACGTGATTCCGCTGCTCGCGTGGGATCCGGTGTCGGAAGACGCGATTTATGCCCTTCGGAAGGTGTCGGAAGAGCGGATCGGCGAGTTGATCGACGCCCTGATCGATCCGAACCAGCCGTTCGCCGTGCGGCGCCGCCTCGCGCGGGTGTTCTCGGTGTGTGTCTCTCAGCGCGCGGCTGACGGCCTGATCCTCGGGCTCGACGATCAGCGCTTCGAAGTCCGCTTTCAGTGCGGTCGCTCGCTGGCGGCGATCGTGTCGAAGAACCCGCGGATTCGCATCCACGACCAGGCGATCTACGACGTGGTTCTCCGCGAGGTGGCGGTCGGGCGTCCGGTGTGGGAAAGTCATCGCCTGCTCGACGGCATGGAGGAGCCCGAAGAGCCGTCGTTCGTCGATCAGTTCATCAAGGACCGCACGAGCCAGGGGCTGGCCCACGTCTTCACCCTGTTATCGCTCGTGCAGCCGGCCGAGCCGCTGCAGATCGCCTATCGCGGTCTGCTGACCGGCGACGAGAACCTCCGGGGGACGGCGCTCGAATACCTCGAAGGCACGCTGCCGCCCGCGATCCGGGCCCGGTTGTGGCCGTTCCTCGAGGATCGCCGCGGACCCAACCGCGCCGCCCGGCCGCGTGACGAAATCCTTCGCGACCTGTTACGCTCTCATCCATCGATACAATTGAAGCTGGAAGAGGTCCGGCAGCAAACCCGCCGGACGCACTCAGAGCCATGGCCGACAACATAGGGAAGCCGGCGGGACATGATGTAAAGGTCCTCGCCCCACGTCTGGATACGCCGACCGAAACAGGGACAATCCGCAAGTCGGCGAGTCGCCTGCCCGACGAAATGGCAGCCGAGCAGCTGCAGCGTCTCGCGCTGTTCGGAGCGATCGTGGGCGCTCTGTGGACGCTCGGCCTGTTCATCGACGTCGTCATGGCGCCGATCGCCTGGAATACCCGGATTTCGGTCAGGAACGTCGCGCTCGACCTGTCGGGTGTGGCGGCGTCGGCGTGGATGTTCTGGTACACGAAATACTGCACGCAGCATCCCCCGCAGACAAAGACCGAGGTCAGTCTCGCGTTCCTGGTGCTCAATGGTGTGTTCATTGCCATCCTGAACACCTGGCTCGTGCCGCCGGCGCCGGTGCCGACGGTGCATCTTTCGTGGATTACGGTCGGCATTCTGATTTACGCGATGATCGCGCCCGCGCCGCCGCGGAAGATGCTGGCGGGCGCGCTCGTTACGGCATCGATGGACCCGCTCGCGATGCTGGTGGCGTACCTGCTGGGCGATCCCGTGGTGTCGCTGCCGCAGGCGATCCTGTACTCGATGCCGAACTACTCGTGCGCGGTCGTCGCAATCCTTCCGTCGCGCGTGCTGTACCGGCTCGGCCGTCGGCTGCGCGAAGCGCAGGCACTCGGGAACTACGAGCTCGTCGAGCTGCTCGGGCGCGGCGGCATGGGCGAAGTCTGGCGCGCGCGGCATCAGTTGCTGGCCCGTGACGCGGCGATCAAGCTGGTGCGTCCCGAAGTACTGGGCGCGCGCAACGAAGCGGACGCGCGTCTCGTGCAGCGGCGCTTCGAGCGCGAAGCCAAAGCCACCGCGTCGCTCAGTTCGCCGCATACCATCCAGGTCTTCGACTTCGGGACGACGCGCGATGGCGCCTTCTATTACGTGATGGAATTGCTGGCGGGGCGCGACCTCGAAAGCCTGGTCCGCGAGTTCGGGCCCGTGCCTGCCGACCGCGCCATCTTCCTTCTGCGGCAGGTGTGCCATTCGCTGGCCGACGCCCACGCGCGCGGCATGGTGCACCGCGACATCAAGCCGGCCAACATCTACGTCTGCCGGATGGGGCTGGAGTACGACTTCGTCAAGGTGCTGGATTTCGGTCTGGTGAAGGTGCGGGATCGGGTGGGGGGTGTCGAGACGCTGGTGACGATGGACCACACCACGACCGGAACACCGGCATATATGGCACCGGAAATCATCGTCGGGGACGCGGACGTCGATCGCCGGGCCGACGTATATGCGGTCGGCTGCGTCGCCTACTTCCTCCTGACCGGTCAGCTGGTCTTCGAGGCCGACACGCCGATGAAGATGCTGATGCAGCACGTGCACGCCAGGCCGGTTCCGCCGTCGCAGCGAACCGAGCTCCGGATCCCGCGTGAGCTCGACGAGCTTGTCCTCTCATGCCTTGAGAAGGACCCCATGAACCGCCCGCAGAACGCAGAGGAGCTATTCCGGATGGCGGTTGGCTGCAAAACCTGCGAAACGTGGAGCCAGGCGAGCGCCCGCAACTGGTGGCAGACGCACCTGTCCGATCTGACAGGTCCACTGACGCTCACCGAATCGGACACCCTGTCCACCACGCGCGTCGCAGCTGCGCTATAACATAGCGCTGTACATGCCACAGAAGAGCGTCCTCGATCGCGCGCTGTCGATCTTTGCGGATGTACGTGCCGGCGAAGGGCTCAGCGTGGTGCTGCTCGCCGCGAACGTCTTTTACCTGCTGGCGTTCTATTCGGTGCTGAAGATCGTGCGCGACGCGTTGATTCTCAGCGAGGCGGGCGCCGTAGCCGCGAGTTACGCCTCGGCCGGCCAGGCGCTCCTGATGCTGGGGTTCGTCCCCGCCTATGGCGCCTTTGCTTCGCGCGTGAACCGCGTCTGGCTGATCTGCGGCGTCATGCTGTTTTTTGCGTCGAACCTGCTGATTTTCGCCCTGCTCGGCGTCGCAGGCGTTCGCATAGGGATCCCTTTCTATCTGTGGATCGGCGTCTTCAGCATGGCGGCGGTGGCGCAGTTCTGGGCGTTTGCCAACGACCTCTATAACACTGAACGCGGCAAGCGTCTCTTTCCCGTGATTGGGGTCGGCGCGTCGCTCGGCGCCGTCGTTGGATCAGGACTGGCGTCGATCGTGTTTGGTGGGGTCGGCCCCTACCGCCTGATGCTGATCGCCGCCGCGGGCCTGCTTGTGCCCGTCGGCCTCACTGTGTGGGTGCACCGGCGCGAGAAGACCATGCTGCGGGCCGTTCCCCGCGCCGCATCGGAGAACGCGCCTGTGAAGGAAGAGACGACCGAGCAGCCGCTCTCACGAACTGGCGGGTTCCAGCTCGTGAGGTCGAACCGGTATCTGCGGTTGATCGCACTGCTCGTGCTCACCTTCAGCCTGGTCAACACCCTCGGCGGCTTCATCCTGAACTCGATGATTACGGCGGAAGCGGGCGGCGACCGCGCGCTCATCGGCACCATGGCCGGACGCATCCAGACCTGGGTCAACCTCGTGTCGTTCCTGATGCAGGCGTTCCTGGTGTCGCGGATCTTCAAGTACGCCGGCGTGCGCGTCGCGTTGTTCATCCTGCCGGCCATCGCGCTCGGCGGCTACACCATGATCGCGCTGCTGCCAGTGTTCGCCGTCGTGCAGTGGGCCAAAATCCTCGAGAACAGCACCGACTATTCGATCCAGAACACGACGCGCCACGCCTTGTTCCTGCCGACGAGCCGCGAGGCGAAGTACAAGGCCAAGCAGGCAATCGACTCCTTCTTCGTCCGCGCCGGCGACATGCTCCAGGCGGCCGTTGTCTTCGTCGGCACGATGCTCGCGTTCAGCATCCGCAGCTACGCGCTCGTCAACATTGCGCTCGTCCTCGTCTGGATCGGGCTGGCCGTCGCGATTGCGCGCGAACATCGTGTCCTGGCGCCGGCCGACGCGGAGAAGGCGGCGTGAGGCTGCGAGCCGCTCTCGTCGCGGCCTGCGTGCTGACGGCTGCTGTGGCGGCGTTCGCGCAGGAGCCCGCCACGCGCGCCGAAGAACTGGCGCGCCAGCGCGAGGAGAAATCAACGCAGCTGACGCCGCCGTCGCCGGGTGCGCTGGAGCGGGCGCTCCTGATGCTCGAGAACGGGCGGCTCTTCGAGCGCATTCTCAATCCTCCGGAAGGCTTCTATCCGAAGATCGGCAACATCACGGCAGGCGGTGGATTCGCGATGGGGCCCGCCTATCGCAAGCCGCTGTTCGGGGAGCGCACGGCGTTCAGCGCGCTGGCGATCGGCTCCGTCAAGCGCTACTGGCTGGTTGATGCACGGCTCACGTCGCAGGATCTCGCGGGCGGGCGCCTGTTCGCCGATGTCCATGGACGACTGTTCGAGTATCCGCTCGAGGACTTCTTCGGCCTCGGCCCGGATTCGCGCCGTGAAGACGACGTGATCTATGGATTTCGCAGTTCCGAGGTCGGCGCGACGGCGGGTGTGCGGCCCGTGCCATGGTTCGTCGTCGGCGCAAAGCTCGATCACCTCACCCCCTCGGTTGGCCCAGGGGGGAGCGAGGGCCGTTCCATCCGTCAGGTGTTCTTCCCGTCAGCAGTTCCGGGCCTGGATCTACAGCCCGACTTCCTGAGGTACGAGTTTTCCGCCGACGTGAACCTGCGCGAGCCGATGGGTAATCCGCGCCGGGGCGGGCAATACAAGATCGCGTATCAGTGGTTCGACGATCGGGACCTCGGGCGCTACAATTTCCGCCGCGTCGACCTCGACCTGCAGCAGTACCTGCCGATCCTGCGCGACCGCCGTGTGATCGCACTGAGGGCGTTCGTGTCCACAGCCGATGCCGACGCCGGACAGGACGTCCCGTTCTACTACCAGCGCACTCTCGGGGGACCGGACGATCTGCGCGGGTTCCGCCAGTTCCGCTTCCGCGACAAGAACATCCTGCTCCTGCAGGCGGAGTACCGCTGGGAGATCTTCACGGCGGTTGACGGCGCGATCTTTTATGACGCCGGCCGCGTCGCGCCGCGATTCGAGGACCTTGGCTTCGACGATCTCGAATCCGACTACGGCATCGGCTTCCGGTTCGGCACCCGAAACGGCGTGTTCCTCCGCGTCGAAGGCGCGTTCGGCAGCAGCGGCGGCAAGCACTTCATCCTCAGGTTTGGCCATGTCTTCTAGGCAGCGCTCC
>Ga0075418_10001844_pt1 | contig 24131 bp, 19 predicted proteins | sample SoiMetdeltSBSDD2_FD_81776 | JGI IMG/M metagenome (GOLD analysis project Ga0075418, IMG submission 81776) | Bulk soil microbial communities from a Populus tree surrounding site in Tennessee, USA - Soil MetaG P. deltoides SBSDD2 | ecosystem: Environmental > Terrestrial > Soil > Tree plantation...
ACGGCACGCATGGCCGCCGATGCGTCCTCGGTGGTGATGACGGGCATGCCGCCGTCGACGGTGCAGTCCGGAAGCGTGAAGCGGATGGTGATCCACACCTCGGACAGCGGGACGCTCAGCGTGACCACGTCATCGGCGTTCAGTTCGAGGCGTGCACCGGAGGAAGGATGTGTGGCCGAACGATTTTCGTTGACCTGCCACTCGCCCGGCTCACCGATGCGGTGCACGGGGTTGATGGCGGTCCAGCCTGCCCACAACACGTCGGGCGAGTCCAGCACGACGGCCAGGGGGCCGGTGACGTCGGCGCGGGCCTGCCTGCGCGACACCACGGCAACGGGCTCGGCGCCACTCTTGACGAGTTCGTCGATGGAGGCCTGCTCGAACCGGTCGAGCAGCTCGCCGACGGGTTCGTCGACGCGGGTGATGCCTGCGACGGCGGCGGAGCCCGGGATGACGCACACCTGGTCGGCGGTGTAGCGCGCGTCGTGCGCCTGCCACAGCGAGTCGCTGCGCCACCAGCGCCGGACGTCCTTGTCGATGACGGGCACGAAGTTGACCGGCTTGCCCAGCGACTTGCACAGCGTCACGAAGAACGGCACATCGGCCGGGTGCAGCTTGACAGCCTCAGCGTCGGGGTAGCGCGCCAGCAGCGCGGCGATGGCACGCTGCGGATCCTCCAGCAGCGCTTCACCTTCTGTGTGAGGGGTGAACAGCGTCTGGATCGCGCCGGAGTCCTGTGGGTGCAGCCGGGCCTCGGCGCGCTGCAGCATCTCCTGGAAGCGGTCGCGCCAGCTGATGTCCAGCCACGGCGAGCCGGACTTCTTGGTGTCGGCGGTGGACGACCCGTCGCCGATGGCCAGCTCGACGTAGCGCTGCAGCCACTGCAGGTAGGTCATGTCACCGACGTCACCGAAGTACGGCTTGGCGGTGTCGGCCATGGCCGCGATCAGCTCGTCACGGCGCTCGGCGACGGCCTCGGCGTCACCGGCCACCTCGTCGAGCAGCCGCCCGCAGCGCGAGGCTGCGTTGTCGATCTCGTGAATGTCGGCACCCAGCTGGCTGCGCGAAGACGCCATGCCGCCCTGCGCTTTTCCGGCGCCGATCCACTCCTCGGTTCCGTTGGTCTTGACCAGCATCTGCTTGACCTGAGGCGACGTGGTGGCCTCGAGCGTCGCCATGGCGGCCGTGCCGACGAGGATGCCGTCGACCGGCATGATTGGGAATCCGTACTTCTTGGCCCACCGCCCGGACAGGTACTCGGCAGCCTGCTCGGGGGTGCCGATGCCACCGCCGACGCAGACGGTGATGTTCGGGCTCTTGCGCAGTTCGCCGTACATCGACACCAGCAGTTCGTCGAGGTCCTCCCACGAGTGATGGCCACCCGCGCGGCCGCCCTCGATGTGGACGATGACCTCGCGGTCGGCCACTTCATTGGCGATGTTGATGACGGACTTGATCTGGTCGACCGTGCCGGGCTTGAACACCACGTGGCTGATGCCGATCGAGTTCAGCTCCTCGATCAGGTCGACGGCCTCCTCGAGTGCGGGGATGCCCGCGCTCACGACGACGCCGTCAATGGGGGCGCCGGACTGACGGGCCCGCTGCACCAGGCGCTTTCCGCCCAGCTGCAGCTTCCACAGGTACGGATCGAGGAACAGCGTGTTGAACTGCACGGCGCGACCGGGCTCAAGCAGCTGCGTCAGCTCCTCGATGCGGGCGTCGAAGATGGGTTCGGTGACCTGCCCGCCGCCCGCGAGCTCGGCCCAGTGTCCGGCGTTGGCGGCGGCGGCGACGATCTTGGCGTCGACCGTGGTCGGCGTCATGCCTGCGAGCAGGATCGGCGAACGTCCGGTCAGCCGGGTGAACTTCGTCGACAGCTTCACCGAGCCGTCTGGCAGGCTGACGGTCGACGGAGCGTAGCTCGACCAGGCCGCCGGCACCTCGGGCGCCGCGCCGACCGTGAAGAGATTGCGCTGTCCGACGCGGGTGGCGGCGGGCACCATGCCGACGCCGAGGCCGCGCACGACCGGGGCGGTGACGCGGGTGGCGGTGTCGCTGGGACCGAGGTCGACGATCCACTTGGCGCCCGCGTCGTAGAGCCGCTCGACCTCGGCTACCCAGTCGACCGGTTCGACGAAGACCGACTGGGCGAACTGGTGCGTCAGCTCGGCGTCGATGCCGGGTGTACGCGCGGCCCAGGTGTCGATGAGGTCGACGGCGTCGGCCAGCCGCGGGGTGTGGAAGCCGACCTCGACCTGGATGCCGCTGAAGACGGGGTTGAAGACTGCCCCGCCCCGGAGCTTGTTCTTGCGCTCGGCTTCTTCCTTCTCGGTGATCTTGCTGCAGTACAACTCGAAACGGCCCAGCTGTTCAGGGGTTCCGGTGATGACGACCGAGCGTCGGCCGTTGCGGATCGACAACACCGGCGGCAGCACCGTGCGCACATCCTTGGAGAACTCGTCAAGCAGCTCGGCGATGCGGTCCGGATAGACGTTGGTCACCGACACCATCGGCGACTTGTCACCGCGGCCGACCATGCCGCGGCGCCGCGACACCAGCGAGCCGGCGGCCCCGATCAGCTGCAGCAGCGCCAATAGCTCGGCGTCGCGGGCGCCGTTGGCCCGCAGCGATTCGCAGGCGATGATGCCCTGCGAATGCCCGGCCATCGCGACCGGCGGGGTGTCGTAGAGGTCAAGGCCCTGCCTGGTCAGGGCGCGGATGGCGGCCATCTGGGCCAGCAGGATGCCCGGGCCAGAGATCGCCGCAGTGATCAGTTGCTTGGTCGCGGGCACCGACTCCCCGGCGGCCAGCGCCCTGACCCACTCCATCGGTTCGAAACCGATCGGCCGCACTACCACCAGCTCGCGGGCCACCGGCTCGAGGAGCACCGCCGCCTCACCGACGATCTCGTTCAGCTCGCACTCGATACCGGCGCAGGCCACCAGTTCTTCCAGGTTTTCCAGCCAGGCGCTGCCCTGCCCGCCGAAAGCGACCGCGTACGGCTCGCCGGCGTTCAAACGATCGACCAGGGCGAGGGCGTCGTGCGACGGCACCGGGGGGACTAGTGCTTCACACTCGCTGGCTGCGGACACCATGTCGTATTCGTAGATCGTCACGCCTTGAATCTCCTGATTGTTTTCCGTATCGCTGCCCTCGGCACTACCGACCTTTATTCGGCTGCCAAAGGATCCGTCACTGCTCGTCAAGACCCCGTCGAAACACACCCGTCGACAACAGCAGCCACGCTCTCTTTGCGCCCACGTCCACCGCCCTAGCGGGCTTTCAACGTCACCTTGGGCGGCGTCCTCGTAGCGGGTGTTCGCCGTCCCCGCTGCCCGGGGGTTGCGTCGTGGCGGTGAAGCGCCGGCCGACACAACGATCTTCAACGACAATGACCGTCGCTCCCAACCTGTCGGCACCACTGTTTGTGGTGGTGTACACAGGGTGGTGTGTTGTGTTCGAAGTCTGGGCGCACGACTGACCAGCAGGTCCCGGATTGGCCGACCTGAGTACTAACCTGTGAATGGCCATCCACATGACATCGGCCGTGTGCGTTAATAATTGGCGGCTCATGGGTGATACAGGCACAAGGTGAGGGGTCGCCCCCGCCTGAGTGTGCGCTGGTTCCAACCAGTCCGCTCGAGCTGAAATAGCAAGCGACAGACCGTGGTTGGAGCGAAGTTCACCTAGGGTAGCCGTGATCGGTGTGCGCGCTTGAGCGTGGGCACACAGCGATCGACGGTGACATCAGCTATCGATAGCAAGCGTCCTATCACGGAAGCCGCTGGTCCGGAACCGCATGTTGCTCAGGCCGACGTTTTGGACGCCGGCTATGCAGGCCGCCACGCGGCCGCGGTCGCGGTGAGGATCTCAGCGATAGCTCTCGGCGTTGCTCCGCTGCCCGCCTTGGTTTACCGTCATGACGGTCAATTCACAAGGGCGGTCGTCGTGAGAATTCTGGCGTTGGGTGCCGCTGGTGAGATTGGCCGAACCGCTGCCCGGGTCCTGGCCGGTGATGACCGCATCACACAGTTGGTCGTCGCCGACCGGAATGCGAGGGCGGCGACTCGAGTCGCGCGGGCTCTGGGGGCTAAAGGAGTCCCGCTGGCCCTGGATGTGACCGACCGCCCCGCGCTGGACGCAGCAATGCGTGATTGCGACTTCGTGATCAACACGGTTGGTCCCTTCTTTTTGTTCGGGCCGCCAATTCTGTCGGCGGCGATCGACGCGGGACGTGACTACATCGATATATGTGACGATCCCGAACCCACGCTGCAAATGCTCGCATTCGACGATCGCGCAAAGGCCGCCGGCGTCACAGCGCTGCTGGGCATGGGTGCCAGTCCAGGCGTTGCGAATCTGCTGGCCGTCATCGCCGGGCGGGAACTCGAGACTGTCGACACGGTGATCACCGCGTGGAATATCAATGCCGCACAATCAGATCCGGCCAGGACGGGAGCGACCAGCGCCGCGATTGTGCACGGCATGAGACAGATCAGCGGCACCATCCCCGTTACCCGTGCCCGCGGACTCGAGCACCGGCCGGCTCTAGCGAGCATCAGAGTCAGCTATCCGGGAATCGGGGCTGTACGCGGTCGTAGCTTCGGCCATCCCGAGGGGGTTACTCTGTCACGCGCCTTTCCCGGACTGCGAGAAAGCACGAACATGGTGGTTGGCGACCGGTTGACCCTGGCAGTGGTGTCCGTACTTCGCTGGGTAATCAACCAGCGAATCATGACGATCGATCGCGCTGCTTACGTCGCCGCCCGCCTGGGACGTCTTATGGTCGATAAGCCGGCCCATATCCTGACGTCGGGCGGCGCACCGCCGCTCTTCGCGCTTGCGACCGGCACCCGGCAGGACTCCACCTGTACCGTAGCAACGGCGTTGGCGCAGCTCCCTGGGCTGTCCATGGCCGCCAATACCGCAGTCCCGTTGGCCGTGGCCATCCCGCTAATTGCCGCTAGCCGCCGTCCGGGAGTACACACACCAGAAACACTGCTGGATCCCGCTGCTTTCTTCAGCGCCTTCGCCCGTCACTGCATCGGTGATCCGGCCCCGGCCGCCATGACCATTACCACGCGGTCCTGGGCGTCTCCGGAAGACAACGCGGCAGCGCTGAACGCATCCCTGCTCACTGCGCTTCTGAATGCCCGGTGCCGAACACACATAGCCGACGCCCTTATTTGAATCCAGACGTAGGTCTCCACCGGGCTTCATGCCCGCAAGAAACGTCACGCGCGGATTGATGAGATATCGGGTTAGCGCTCACGTGGAGGAATGCGCCGGCAAGCGGAGGCTCGTGCCGTTTGTCGTGGAGTCGCAGGAAATCTCACTGTTGTTTGATGCGCGGTTCGTCTTCGTGCCTATCTTCGGCAACCACCAGTTCCACCGCCCGAACGTTCGCATCAATGCGGGCACGAGTATGAGCCGTACGATCAGCGCATCGATCGCAACCGCCAAGGCGAGCCCGAATCCAATTTGTTTGTGCTCTAACACATGTGCAGTGACAAAACTCGCGAACACCGCCACCATGATCGCAGCTGCCGTCGTGATCGGCCGCGCCGTATGGGCGAGCCCGGATGCCACGGCGTCCTCGTTGCTCTCGCCACGGTCCCAATACTCCCTGATCCGCCCGATCAGGAATACTTCGTAATCCATGGAAAGGCCGAACAGTACCGCAAAAATGACGGTAGGCAGATACACCTGTATGAAGCCCGGACTACGAAAATCGAAGAGGGACTCACCGGTTCCCCATTGGAAGACGGCTACGGTCACCCCCATCGTGGCGGCAATCGCGAGCAAATTCATGAGGATAGCTTTGATCGGCAGCAATATGCTGCGGAATGCGATCACGAGGAACACAAAAGAGAAGGCCAGAACCAATCCGAAAACCAGTGGTGACTTCTTGCTGATCTCCTCGGAGATATCGACGTACTGAGCGGTGGCTCCGCCGATATGCACAGTAGGCCCACCGTCGCCTGCGAGTTTTCCAGCGTCAGCACGAACAGATCGCACGAGTTCGGTGGCGGCATCGGAATCTATAGGCACATTGAGGATTACTGTGGCGACCATTCGTCCGTTATCTACTTCTTGGAGCACGTAGGAGACCCGATGGTCTTCGGACAACCGGCCGACGAAGGCGCCGGCTTGATGCGCCTGGGAGTCCGTCATGGGTCCGCGATCAGAACCTGTCATGATCGCCTGCACCGGCGCTAGTAGCCCGCTGGTGAACTTAGCCTCGATGAGTTGATTTGCGTGGCCTGACGGTTCTCCGGCAAGCGCCTGCATCCCGGCGTCTAGACCGAACTTCACACCGGTGAGCGGGAGGGCGGCGAGCACGAGAACTGCGACGGCCGCGGTTGCGAACATCACCGGGCGACGCATGACCAACTTCGCCCACCGCTGCCAACCTCCGACGATATGACCTGCTTGGGAATCAGCGGGCAGGAACCTGGCGGGCAACGAACCGAAATTGATCTTCGACCCGAGTCCGGCGAGCAACGCGGGTAGCAAAGTCAACGAGACGAGCAGTGCCGCGACCACCGCTGCGGCGACCCCGACGGCAATCGCGCGGAAGAGCGGCATCTGCACGACAATCAGTGCGCCGAGCGAGACCATCACGATCACTCCCGACACCAATATGGTTCGACCTGCAGTGTCGGCCGCCGCCGCGACAGCGGCTACCCTACGTGCCGCCGGGTCACGAATATCGCTGTGGGCCAGTTCTTCTCTGAAACGGCTCACAATGAACATCGAGTAATCGATGCCAACACCTGTGCCGATCATCGTCGTAACGGCCAAGACGAGCGTATCGAAGCTCACCAATCCCGTCATGCCGAAGACGAGGCCATAAGCGACAGCGATGCCGGCGAGTGCAACCACGATAGGAAGGGCAGCCGAGACGAGCGTCCCGAGGGAAAAAATCAAGAGCAGGAGAGCAACCGGTAACCCGATCATTTCGGCGCGCTGCGTATCTGCGACAGAAACGCGGATCTGGTCGGTCTGCATTGGGGACGGTCCTGTTATGCCCATCCACACTGCGTCCGATGAAAGACGCGCGAGCTTATCTGCGACTTCCGCAGCGGCATCCGACCGGCTGGACTGGTTCCCCACGAGTCCGACAAGCGCGATCGCCGTACCGCCGTCGCCGGAAATGAGTGGCATCGAAATTCTGTCGAACGGACTCACGACCTTGGCCACGCCCGGGACCGATCGAACTTCCGACAATGCCCGCAGTATCGTTTCTTGCGAGGCTGGCGCATCGATGTCGTGTTGACGGAAGTCGAACACGACGACATTTTGCTCGGCGCCAACCGACGGGAAGTCTCGGTCGAGGATTCTGGCCGCCTCGGTGGATTCGGCAGTGGTCACGTTGAAGTCTGGTGCCTTGAGGCTCTTTTCAACCGCTGGCATGGCGATGATGCATGCGGACACCACCACTGCCCAAACGACAAGCACGGTCCGCCAATGGGTAGCCATCAAGACTGCCCATCGGTACAGGACGCCGGGCCGACCTTGAACTCCCCGGTCCTTGGAAACGCGCCTCGCCGTCGACGGCGGCTCGACGGTCTCGTCGATGTTGGTCGGCGTCGCTTTTGCGGTTAGATCGGGCACGACTGTCATGGCTCCTCCGTGCTGCTGTGCAGGTCAGAAGCAGTCTCAGGGTGGTCGGTCACGTCGCCGTCACGACAACATCACTTGCGATGGGTTGCGCGTTGGTTTCAATGCGAGCCAGTTGCGCGAGCAAGTACCTCCATCCCCATGGCCCGACCGGAACGCGCCCAACTGACCAGCCCTGATGCTTGGTTAACGGTCGCGGTTCTGCTGAAGAGTCTCCTCACCCGGAGACGATGCGAGCACGGCATCAACGGCGGAGGTACTAGCAGGAGCCATGGGGGCGTGGACGAGGATTGCGCTGGGTTCGGCGGGAACCGACGACGGTAGGCGGCGCGATAAAGCGGATCGTCGACGTGTTCTCCCGTCGCATCCTGGCGGGCGATGCAAGCACAACCACCGATTGGTCACGTCGGTGTTTGGAGCAGGCAGTATTCACCCGTCGTTACCCCGAGTTCCATTTCACCGCAAGTGGTTTGGTGCACCACTCGGATGCGGGGCAGTACAGGTCGACGGCGTTCACCGAGGCGCTTCGCGGATCGCCGGTCGATCGGCAAGGTCGGCGATGCCTTGGACAAGGCGTTGATGGAATCCGCGGTGGAACTGTATAAATCGGAGTTGATCGACAGTACTCGACGTTCACCGGTCGGGCCGAGAGTCTGCGGCAGTTCCAGGACGGCTCATGGCGGTCAGCGGCGAAGCCTCACTTGTTCGCCAAGGAGCCGATGCAGTCGTGCCGAAATGACGAACACTGCAGCACATCCCGAGGATCAGCGTGTTAAGTCCGGCACGCGGGTTGCCGCGCGCGGCGGGGCTGGTGTGGCGTTGGGATATCGGGCGTGCTGTCTGAAGTCGACGCCAGCTTGTCAAGGCAGCCGCGTGTTTGGGAAGCCGGGATACGCTTGGCGTGTGGCCGTCGAGGCGGATAGTTCTGGGTCAGGCCAACCCAGACAGCAGACTCGGTGGTCCTATCGCGGGCCGCCGCAATCGGCTGTCAGTTCCCCGGCCCGCAATGCGCACTACGCCGAGCGAATTGCGCGCCAGCGTCGGGTTGTCAACATCCTCACGTGGTTAGCTGCGGCCTTCAGCGCGAGCTTTGCGGTGTTGTTGTTGGTCGCCCAGCGCGGTTCGATCTATATGGCAATCGTCAACGCCGTGATGGCGTTGGTCTTTGCGACGATTCCGGTGCTTCACCGGTTCGGCAGCCTCGTTGCGCCCCTGACCTTGATCCTGACGACATTCGTGTCGCTGTCGATCGTGTGCTGGGATATCGGCACTGGATCCGGTCTGGATCTCTTTTTTGTAGTGGTGGCCGCGGCTGCGGTGTTGGTTCTGGGCATCGAACACATCGCCCTCGCCTCGATCCTGGTGGCGATCGGCGCGGCGCTGGTCATCACGCTCCAGTTCACCGTCCCCCCCGACACCGGGGTGCAGCCGCCGTGGTTTGTCGCCTTTGGCTTCATTACGTCGGTGATCTGTGCCTGCATCATGAGTGTCGCGGCCGTCTGGTACGCCCTGCGCGAGATCGAGCGCGCCGAAGAAGCCATGGAGCTGGAATATCAGCGTTCGGAGTCGCTCCTTGCGAACATCCTGCCGGCCAGCATCGCGTCACGGCTGAAAACTCAGCCGACCAGCGTCATCGCCGACAGGTATGCGGACGCCTCGGTGCTGTTCGCCGACATTGTCGGCTACACCGACTGGGCCAGCCAGACCGCACCTGCCCAGCTGGTTCAGTTCTTGAATCGGCTCTACACCGATCTTGACCGATTGGTCGACGACCATGGGCTGGAGAAGATCAAGACGAGCGGTGACTGCTACATCGTGGTCAGCGGTGTTCCAGAGCGCCGCGAGGATCATTTGCAGGCGCTGGCGCGCCTCGCGCTGAGTATGGCCGCTGCGGTCGACGGGCTGAGCGATCCGCGCGGACGTCGGCTGCGGCTGCGGATCGGGCTTGGCGCGGGTCCGGTCGCCGCCGGCGTGGTGGGGATTCGCAGGTTCTTCTACGACGTGTGGGGCGATGCGGTCAATGTGGCTTCACGGATGGAGTCCACCGGCGTCGAGGGCAAGATCCAGGTGCCAGAGGTAGTCCATGGCCGGTTGAAAGACCATTTCGTGCTCGAGGAACGCGGCGAGGTCGTCGTGAAGGGCAAGGGCGTAATGAGGACATGGTTTCTGATTGGGGAACGAGGTCGCCCAACCGAGGCGGACGCAAGGTCAAACAGCGCGGAAGCCCCCTGAGGGCGGTCGATGGCTCCGACCACCTGTCACCGTGAAGGACGTCGCAGCCGAACCGGCGCTCGCCGGATGGAGCTGTCGATCCCACCGCTTGGTTCAGAGCGGCAGCGGCTAGCGCCAATAGCGCTTGGCTTTCCTCATCGCGAAGAATCCCAGTGAGACGACGTCATAACGCGCCGGCAGCAAGTTTCCCAGGTGAAGGGCAAGTGCGGCGATGACCGCCCGAGTCAGTAACGGTCGGCAGTCCAACCACTCGTCCACACATTCACTCAGCAGTTCGCCATCTTTGCAGTAGAGCTCGTATGACAGCACTCCTGTGGCGAGTAGGGCCCACGCCTGCCTGGCATTCATATCAACCTCCGGTCACGATGGTGTGTTGGGTACTGCGGGTTGGTCCCGTCTCGACCGCCGTCGCTTCGTTGGCTGTGTCTTTCGACCGGTGCACGTTCATGTCGAGACCTCCTCGCAATCACTTTGTTGGCGTTTCCGTCACTCCCGCTTGAGATTCCGGGACATGTCTATGATTCGGAGACCCCCACGGCCGGGCCACCCTGTCAACACCACCATTGCTGGTCATGTGCACATGGTGGTGCTTGTACATGGTGACGTATGCCCATGACCTAAAGCTTCTAGTCTGCGGGCTGCGTTGGAAGAGCAGCGGTGTCATATCCACAAGCGTCGTGGCGAGCATATGGTCGCGTGGCACGAAGTTGCGGCCGGAATTGGCAACCATGACGCCGCACACAATCGTAGGCGTGACGGTTCTCAGTGACCCGTATCAGTTTGTCGAGATCGATGGCGATTGCACGAGCGGCGCCTCACTATGAATTCGGTTCAGCAAATGCCCTGAAAGCCACAGCGCTGCATGTCATTTCGCCGAAATAGGACGAGACCGCCAACAATAGAACATCGTTGAGCTGTCTGATTTGGTTGCCGGTAAGGCAGTCGCACCCGTCGCCGCCATCAAGTGCTCCGGCGCGTCGATCCGCCAAAGGCGTTCTCGGCCTTCAGTTTCGCAAGATCTCCAGGTCATTGTGCGTGTCTTCACCCGGCGGCCAGCATCGCGGTCATTTCGCGGGTCGGCTGCACTCCGAGTTCTTCGTCGAGCAATCTTTCGTAAGTTCGGTACTGGCGGATTGCATCGGCCACGTTCCCCAGTCGCAGGTGCGCCTTGACCATCAACCTGTGCGGACTTTCGCGCAGTGGGTCCATCGCCAACCCGGCCAACACCACCCGAAGCGCATCGCGGTAGCGACCCGACTCGCACAGTCGCTCCCCGAGCGCATCGATAGTCTGCAATCTGATTTGTCGGAACCGTTCGCGCTCCACCATCACCCATTCGTCGCTCCAGTCGGGGAGAAGTTCTCCACAGCGGCCGCCTATTTCCCGCGCCAGGGCCAGGTCGTGGGCGATGTCGTGGCGTGCGTCGTGCAATCGGTTGAATGCCGCGACCTCTGCCCGGTAGTCGACGATCACACTGTCGGCCAACCCGACGTGCCAGGCGGAAACGACAAGGGCATCCGCCATCGCTGAGACCCGCCACAGCGCCGACCGAAGATTCGCACGCGCGCGCTCCTCGGAGGTGTCCGGCCAGAGGGTTGCAGCAATGCGAGACCGTCTGATGGGGCGATCAGCAAGCGCGACCAGTGCCACCAGTCGCTGGCAGCCCAAAGGCAGGGGCACGACCGTGTCGCGCACGGTCAAGCAAAAGTCGTCGATCAGATCGACCCTGAATTCTGGAACCGTGTGTGTTTCGCCATCCATGGCGTTGCCAACTCCTTCTGATATCGCCGCGCCAACCCTGGCTGGCACTCGCTGATTGGACGACTAGTCCGATATGAGATGCCAAGGCCAAGAAGTCCTCGACATGCGCTTGCTCTCTGGACTCTGGGCTTCTGTCCGGGTCTTGCTGAATAGGAGTGTTCGGAGGGCGCGGCGAATACATGACAGTCGGGTGTATCTGCGTGTCCGCCACATCACTCCATGGAGCATGTAGGTCTTTCGGCTCAAGCCGTATAAGCCGCGTTTCGTCCGACACGCGAAAGAACTGGTTACATGTGGCGCAAACCTGTGTTGCTGTTCCCCGGCCAGGGGACATGCCGCGGCATGTACGCGACCGCGCTCGAGTGTCGCGTCGAGATGTTCACCGACGACATGGAACTCGAGGCCGACCTCGGCGTCGACTCGGTGAAGAAGACCGGGCCGCGGCTCGACCCGCGCCATCAGAAGTAGAGGAGAAATCGTGAATAGACCTGGGGCGGCCGACGATCGGCGGCGGACCGAAGGCTCTGCGCCACGACTACACATCGCCGGACCCGCTGATGCCCTCGCCATGGGCATCGAAACCGTGTCAGAGCGGTCGTCCCCGTCCCGGCCGAACTCGCTGCGGGAGGCCACCGCCGAACTGCAGGCGCGCAAGGAACTGGCGACCAGAGGCGCAGAGCAGGCGACACAGCGACAGCGTGCCCGCGGGAAGATGACCGTGCGCGAGCGTCTCGAGGCGTTGCTCGACGAGGGTTCCTTCACGGAAACCGGCATGCTGGCCCGTCACCGTGCAAGCGGGTTCGGTTTGGAACGTCACCGCCCCGACACCGACGGCGTCGTCACCGGTTGGGGGACCATCGATGACCGCAAGGTGTTCGTCTACGCTCACGACTTCCGCATCTTCGGTGGATCGCTCGGTGAGGTGTTCGCCAGCAAGATCCACACCTTGATGGACCTCGCGGCCGCGACCGGCGCGCCAATCATCGGACTGAACGACGGGGGCGGCGCCCGGATCCAAGAGGGCATCACCGCGCTGGCGGGTTTCGGCGGCATCTTCGCGCGCAACGTCAGTCTGTCGGGCGTCGTCCCGCAGATCTCTGTGATCCTCGGCCCCTGCGCCGGCGGTGCGGCTTACTCGCCCGCGCTAACCGACTTCGTGTTCGCTGTGAAGGACAAGACCAACTTGTTTGTTACGGGCCCGGATGTCGTGGAAGCCGTAACCGGCGAGAAGACCACGCACGAGGAGCTCGGCGGAGCCGTTACACACGCCACCCGTACCGGTGTGGCCAGCTTCCTGATCGACGACGAGTCCGGCTGTTTCGACGAGGTCCGCTACTTGTTGTCGTTCTTGCCGTCCAACAACCACGAGGACCCGCCGTCTGTCGTGCCGACCGATCGGCCCTCGCGTCGCTGCGACGAGCTCGTCGAGATCGTGCCGGCCGAGCCCAACCGCGCTTATGACGTTCGTGAAGTGATCGAGGTGATCGTCGATGACGGCGAATACCTTGAGGTACAGCCGTTGTGGGCGACCAACATCGTGTGCGCTTTTGCGCGACTGGATGGTCACGTCGTTGGGATAGTGGCCAACCAGCCGAGCGTGCTGGCCGGCGCACTGAACATCGACGCGGCGGAGAAGGCCGCCAGGTTCGTCCGCACCTGCGACGCATTCAACATCCCCCTGGTGACCCTGGTGGACGTTCCCGGATTTCTTCCCGGCGTGGACCAGGAGCACGCCGGCATCATCCGCCGCGGCGCCAAGCTGCTCTACGCCTACTGCGAGTCGACCGTGCCCCGGGTCCAGGTGATCCTGCGCAAGGCGTACGGCGGCGCCTACATCGTCATGGACTCGAAGTCACTCGGGGCCGACCTGTCGTTCGCCTGGCCATCCAACGAGATCGCTGTAATGGGCGCGGAGGGCGCGGCCAGCATCATCTTCCGCAAGGAGCTCGCCGACGCGCCCGACCCGGTGCAACACCGACGAAAGCTGGTGGCCGACTACACCGAGCAGCTGATGACGCCCTACATTGCAGCCGAACGAGGGATGGTCGACGATGTCATCGACCCCGGCGAGACCCGGACAATTCTCATCCGTTCGCTTGACATGCTGCGCTCGAAACGAGCATCCTCGCCGCGCCGCAAACACGGCAACATACCCCTGTGAAACCGGCCATGTTCCAGATCACCAAGGGTGACCCCACCCCTGAAGAGATCGCGGCGCTGGTCGCGGTACTGGCTCTCGCCAGCGCCACCACCCAACCCGGCTCCATCGGCTCCACGGCGGCCCGCTGGCGAGGATCCGCACCACCCGCCGAATTCAATAGCGCTGCACTAGGCCTACGAGACCGATGCTGGCGACCTTGGGGCGCCAGGTGGTCTCGCAGTGGCCCGGCGCATGCCCCGGCGGAGCATCGAATCCACTGGGCAGGAACCCGCGACGCCAGCTAACCCCAGACGACTTGGCGCGTTGAGCATCCGGCGCGCGGTCCGATAATGGGCGGCACGGGTTCTTGGCGCGAGTGATGCGACAGACTCTGCGCCAACTTATGCGTCGCCCCGTGGTCCGGGTTTCGTGCCGTAGCCGGGCATCAGCGGGCTCCGCTGATGCTGTACACGTTGAAGAACCGTCGGGCCTCACGAGCGTAGTCATCGGGCATGGTCCATGCGGCCGCGTCTCGTAACCGAGCGACTTCGGCCATGAGCCAGCCGATTCGGCGATCTTGCGCGGCGATCGTTTGGCGTGCGGTGCCGAGTCGGCGCTCGCGATCGGCGAGCTTGATTTCGGCTGCCTGGCGACGCTGCTCAGACTCGCCTATTACGCGGCGCAATTCGTCGATGTGTGCGTCGGGTGTAAGTGGCATCATGGCGTAGTCACCTCCTGTCTGTGTGGCGGCCGATGATAGGGCATCGTGGTTTCATGACGTACCCGTGCAGACAATGCCGCGATAGCCGCGAAGCAGTTGCGCCAGAATCGAATTCAGCCTGCGTACGCAAGCTCCCGCCCGTCCACCTCCGACATGGCGTCTCGAAGCTTGCCGAGCAGCCTGCAGCGTGTTGGGCCGATACTGCCGATCGGCATGGCAAGGCTTGCGCTTATCTCTGCGTACGAAGGCGCTGGGTGGGCGAAGAGCATCGTGATCAGTTGACGTTGCTGCTCCGAGAGTTTCATCAGGGCCCGATGCACCATTTGTCGCCGGTCGGCGTCTAAGAGCCAACGGTCGAAGTCGACGACGTCGAGCGGCTCGTCGACGCCGGCGAAGTCTGCCACGGGGCGCTCACGGCTGCGCGCTCGCGCCCTGGCAACACACTCTCGCCGGAGCGTCGTGATGAGCCAGCCCGTCACTGCGTTCCCATCGCGCAGCGAGCCGATATTCTCTACCAGTTTCAACCAGACCGTAGCGACCGCGTCCGCGGCCTCGGCTTCGCCCAGTCGGTAGGCCGAGCTGACCCGGCGTAGCAACGGCCCCAGCCTGTCGGTGAGCTGCCGCCACGCCAGTTCATCACCGGCTGCGGCACGCCGCACAAGTTGCGCGGTGTCTTGATCGACCATCGTCAGTTCCCCCTAATGGCGGGATTGCGCCAACCGCTGCGGCCGCCGCGACGCCGCCCCACCGACACTCGAGGCGGCGCTTGGGCGCACCAGCTCAGATGTGTTGCAACGGATGTCGGTTGAAGCATCGTCCCGCTCGTATCTCGTGTGTTCGCATTCACGGCCGACAATCGGCCGATGCAACGATCTTCGGAGAACTGAAGGGGCGCGAACAGCCTGGGGACACCACCATCGGTGGTGGTGTGTACTTGCCACGGGCGCCTACGCATTCTGAAATTGAGGCGGGTGATCGTCACACCCCGCGCGACGAGAAGAGCATTGAAATCCCCCGGTCGAGTTCAAGATCCGCGTCGGTCACGCCGTCCGGAACTTGCACTGCAACGAGGTAGTCACTGTTCTCCGCGGCTTGGCAGCTTACTTCGGCTACCAAGCCAGCTGAGGACGCCGGCGCCGACTCCGGGACTTCTCGCTGCCTGTGTCGGCCGGATTACTCAACGAGCGCGCCGGTATTGACGTGTGGTTCGGCCGCAAGATGGAACCGCGCATTGCGACATCAAGCAACGCTGCTGAAGTCGTCGGTAGTAACGACGGCCGGCGCGCAATTTCGATGAGACCGAGCGGGTCATCCGTGTCCTGCTCGAATTCAAGGCTCGCGAACTCGCACAACAGAGGCGTGGATGCACGGCGGCTTTTGCGTAATGCGTCTCGTTCGTGCAATCGTCTTGGAGCGGCCTGCAACGTCATGTAGTGCGCTAATGCGCGAAACGGCGCTGATCAGAAAATTCAGCACCGTCATCACCACCCCGGTGCACCCAGGCGGCTCGGACCCGTCCTCCGTAGTGCATGCGGAAGAAGACCTAACCCTGTTCAGCTACGTGCTCACAGGGCCGAGGCGACGCTCGGCGAACGTCGACCACATCCAGTCCGGCCGATGCGGATGGCGCAGCGCCCACTTGGCGGCCCGGGCCACCAGGCAGTTAATGCCTGCGGTTTTGTTGGGACCGTATCTTGCGGTTTTTGTTGGGAATGTATTCGGGATCTGAACGTACTGTCGATCGATGCCTAACAGTGCGACAAGATAAGCAGCTCCGGCGGCAAAGATCAGGCCAGCCCTCGGGAGCGCCTGCGAGTATGCGATGGCCAAATATGAGTAGCGGTCTACTCGCGCGGACCCGGTGCCGGTAAGGAGATGATTTCAACGGTCAACCCTGATGGCCTCGAGTAGCGATCGTGGTTGAGTAATGATGAACCACGGGGGAAGGACAGCATTAACATGAGTGGTCGCATTTCGGTCCTGATCGCTGATGATTGCCTGCTGGTGCGAGACAGCGTTTGCCGGGCGTTGTCGATCGACGCCGATGTGACTGTCGTTGGTGTCGCCGAGGATTACGATTCCACGGTCGAACTTGTCGAAAAGCACAAACCGACGATATTGGTCACCGATGTACGCATGCCACCGACATTGACGGATGAGGGCATCCGGTTGGCACGTTGGTTAAGGAGGGCGCACCCCGACATCGGGGTGATCGTGTTGTCGCAATATGCGGATCCGCGTTACGCGGCGGGTTTGCTGGATGGCGGTACGTCGGGCCGTGGGTATCTCCTGAAGCAACGCATTTCGCATTTCGACGAACTCAGCGAGGCGGTGCACCAAGTCGCGGCCGGTGGGACGGTGCTCGATCCGATGGTGGTGGAGGCGCTGCTCGCCCAGCCGCGCTCCACCTCGACCGGCCGACTGACCTCCAGAGAACGCGAGGTGCTCGGCGAATTGGCAACCGGCTTAAGCAATCGCACTGTGGCGCAACGGCTGGTGTTGTCTCAAGGGGCGGTCGAAAAGCACATCAATTCGATTTTCGCGAAGCTGGGATTGACCATGGACGACTCTGTTGACCGGCGGGTCAAGGCTGTGCTGATGTTCCTCGACGAACGCGCTTCTGCTTGAGCATGCCCTTCAGCTGGGCTCTTGTAATTGAACTAAAGGGCCGCGAAGTTGCGGTCACGAAGGCTATTGGATCAGCCCGTGATATCGGCCTCAACCCGTGCTGGCGAGCCGGCAGTCTCTCGCATCTGGCCGAGAACGCGCACTACTACCTGGACGGCAAGCCACAATGCCAGCTGATCGTCTCGGGACACCGCGGGCAAACTCGGCGATGCGCTGCCGGCGGGCGTCGGCACGCGCATCCCACATATGCCGGCCCGATTCGCCGAGCATGACCAACGACGCTCGGCCGTCATCGGGATCGCTCCACCTCTCCAGCAGCCCTTGACGTTCCATGCGCTGTACCAATTGCGTCATTCCCGATTGGCTGGCGCCCTCGGCCAAAGCAAGCGCCGTCAAGCGCATCGGGCCTTCGCGGTACAGCCGGTTTAGCACCAGCGTCGCGCTTGCAGCCACACCCTCGGAGCGAACTTTTCTCGGCGTGATCCTCATGTTGACGTCCATGAACCTGGCCATTCGGCTACTCAGGAGCGCGAATTTGAAATGGCGTCTGAACAGAGTTTCTTGAAGCAGCCCATTGCACCTGGTGCGGTCGCGTCGACGCAAGGCAAAGTTGGGACTCGCCCTCGACATGTGGGCGTCAGCTGACACTGCGGGGCGCGCGGAAGCAGCCGTCGAAATGTCCGTTCTCGATGCCCACGGTTTGCATGAAGGAATGGGCCACAACCGGACCGACAAATCGAAATCCTCGCTGTCGCAGTGCAGTTGCGAGCTGGCGTGATTCTGGGCTATCCGTTCTGCCATCGCTCATCGTCGCAGTGGACGCCGACGGCGGTGTCGGTAGTGCCAAACGATGTCGTTCAGCGAGATGGAGGTCAGCAGCCGGGCGTTGTGCACGGTTGCTTCGATCTTGGCACGGTTACGGATGATCGTCCGGTCGCTCATCAGGAGGTCGACGTCGCGATCAGTCATGCCGGCGACGACGGCGGGGTCGAAGTCGGCGAAGGCCCGTCGGAGCGCCTCGCGCTTGCTAAAGACGACGCGCCAGGACAGTCCATTCTCGAAGTAGGTCGACACCAATTCCTCGAACAACGCCGCTTCATCGTGGACGGGAGTGCCCCACTCCAGGTCGTGGTATCGCGTCAGATCCGGGTCAGCCTCGGTTAACCAGCCGCACCACAACGCCGTCGGCTCCGGTCAGTGTGGTCGGATGAGTCGCGGGGACCTGGAGATGGCGAACGCGCGCCTGTACCCGTTCTGGGGATCGCTGACCGAGGCCCTACGGACCGGGCAGCCGCAGAGCGAGGCGAAGACCGGAGGCGACTTCTTTGCGGCGGTGTACGCCGACCCCAAACGGCTGGCCCAGTTCGCCGCCGCAATGAGCGGGCTCAGCGCCAGCGCAGGCGAGGCGATCGCGGCTCACTTCCCTTGGCGCGACTACGGCAGCGTGGTCGATATCGGTTGCGCCGAGGGCGCCGTCTCGGCCGCGATCGCGCTCGCCCACGAGCACGTCACCGGCGGCGGCTTCGACCTGCCTCCGCTCGAGCCCCTCTTCAACGCCTACGTCGCGTCCACCGGCTGCTGGCCGAGCTCAACGTCCCCGAACCCGATGACCGCGAAAACCCAAGGGAACACCACGATACGACGGCAACCACTTCCGAATCTGCAGTCGGCGCCTAAAATGACCGCGTGGCCGACGCTGGCCCGTTGACAGTCACACTTCCACGCCGAATTGCGGTGATCGATCGGAGTGGGGCTGCAGTTCGCCCCTTGCGATCAGTACGAAAAATCAAGGCCGAATATCACTGCGGCATAACCAGCATCGCTCACTGCAAGGCACGTCGCGCGATCATTCAGGCCGCCGAATTCCGACCACGGATCGCCGAGGCTGTGGTGTGTGTACTGGCCTGTGCCACCGGAGACCTCCTCAAGTACGAGCTGAACTGAGCTGTGGAGGCGGACTATGTCGCGTATCAGTTGCCCTGTCCTATCCGCGAAGATCGCCACGGCCGAAGAATCCATGCGGTACATCCACCACGGCGACAACGTGGGGTTCAGCGGGTTCACTGGCGCCGGCTATCCCAAGGCGGTCCCCGCCGCGCTCGCGGCAGCCATGGTCCAGGCCCACGAGGACGGCCGGGAGTTCCAGGTCGGGCTCTGGACCGGAGCGTCGACCGCACCCGACGCCGACGGCGTACTGGCCGAGGCCCACGGGATATCGTCGCGGCTGCCGTACAACTCCGACCCCACGCTGCGCCGCGCGATCAACGCCGGCGATGTTCGCTACATCGACGCCCACCTGAGCCACTCCGCGCAGCACATGTGGTTCGGTTTCTACGGCAAGCTCGACGTGGCGGTCGTCGAGGTGACAGCGGCGTTACCGGACGGATTACTCGTGCCGAGCTCGTCTGTGGGCAACAACAAGACCTGGCTCGATCAGGCCGACCGGGTCATCCTGGAGGTCAACCATTGGCAGCCGCGCGAGCTGGAGGGCTTTCACGACATCTACTACGGCACCGCCCTGCCGCCGCACCGCCGCCCGATAATGCTCATCGAGGCACTGCAACGCATCGGCGAGCCCTACCTGCACGTCGACCGCGACAAGGTCGTCGCCGTGGTCGAGACGCACAGCCCCGACCGCAACGCGCCGTTCAGCCCCCCGGACCAAGCCTCGCAGGCGATCGCCGGACACCTGGTGGACTTCCTGCGCCACGACGTCCGCGCCGGACGGATGCCGCCGGGGCTGCTGCCGATCCAGTCCGGGGTCGGCAACGTCGCCAATGCCGTCCTGGCCGGGCTCGGCGACAGCGAGTTCACCGACCTGGTCGCGTATACCGAGGTGCTGCAGGATGGCATGCTTGACCTGCTCGACTCCGGAACGCTACGGGCGGCGTCGGCCACGTCGTTCGGGCTGTCCAGCGACGGCGTCCGCCGGTTCATGACAGGCATCGACGGCTACAAGGGCCGCATCCTGCTGCGCAGTCAGGAGATTTCCAACCATCCGGAGCTGGTGCGCCGGCTCGGGGTGCTGGCCATGAACGGCATGATTGAGGCCGACATCTACGGCAACGTGAACTCCACCCACGTCATGGGCAGCGCGATCATGAACGGCATCGGCGGCAGCGGGGACTTCGCGCGCAACGCGTTCTGCAGTTTCTTCCTGTCGCCCTCGACGGCCAAGGGTGGCGCCATCTCGGCGATCGTCCCGATGGTCAGCCACGTCGACCACACCGAACACGACGTAGACGTCGTTGTGACCGAGCAGGGCCTCGCCGACCTGCGCGGCCTGGCTCCCCGGGACCGGGCGCCACGGATCATTCAGCGCTGCGCGCACCCGTCGTTCCGGGATCAGCTGCGCGATTACTTCGACCGTGCCTTCGCGGCTCGGCCGAACGCGCGCCACACCCCCCACCTGCTCGACGAGGCACTGTCGTGGCACCAGCGGTATCTCGACTCGGGAAGCATGCTCCCCGCGTTGCAGGATGGCGCCCCGTCGGTCAGGGCGACGCTATAACCCGCAGCCATCTAAACAACCTTTCAGCAGTACTGAGGTATGCCGACTGAGCAGGCGCTGCCCGCGACGCGGTCACAACGCGGGTCGACGCCGGGCATAGGACGGAGTCGACGACCACCCCGATCGCTCAGGCAATCGATGTCAATGGATGAACACCCGGCCGGCTGGTGAGCGAGGGAATCACCGTACGCAAGGATATCGGCAGGCCTGTCTCAGCGCCGAAACACTGCTCGTGCAAAAGGATCGCCTGGCGCAGCAGGTACGCGATTGTTGTCGCGCACGTGTCACGCCCAGTGCGCACCAGGTGGTTCTTATATCTGCTCAACACCGCGGCGGACTCGGTATCGGCCACCGCATACACCAGCGGCGCCACGACATCGGCGACACCGGCGACACGTTGATGTGCGGCGCAGCGCCAACAAAATCTGAAGCCGCGCACGCGTGCGGCGCACACCCGGCACGTGCGCATCGGTACACGCACGACGTTGGTTAGGGCTGCAACGGCTTCAGGTTGCCGCGCATGCGTATGCAGCAGTGAAGCCACTCCCACGGCCTCCTAATTGATGTCTCTTGCGGTGCGGAGAACGCTAGGTCAGCGTTCCGACGCGGCGCGCCAGTTCACGCGGATGAACTAACAGCGAAGCGCTTGTGCGCACCGCCCGGGGGATGTGCGGCGATGCGCACTCCCCCCGAGGATGTGCGCCGCGCCCGATCAGCGTCGGCGACGCACAGGATGCGCGCTGATGAATCGACGCAAATGTGCTGTGCAGAGAAAGGGGGAAGGTGGAATTCGGATGGGTTGGGGGAATTAGGTTAAGCACAAGGGGGGCAGTCCTTTTGAGAAGTATCGGGAAGATGGAGATGTGGGCTATGGAGAATTGTGGATGGAAGTGTGATGGTCTGGCGTGATCGAGGAGAGAGGCAAGTTTGGCGACCCGCCCGCGGCCCTTTGTGCCGCGGCTTCGCCGTGCGACGCGGCAAGGCGTTTCGCCAAAATTCTGCACAAAGTTGTGGCTGTAGAGAAATACAGTGATGTTGGATGCCCTGATGACAACACCGAGGCAACCAAACGCCTGCCGCCGCACGAAGCCGACTGGGCGACAACGTCACAAGCGCGTCCAGCGCGGCCGACAGGCTCTTATCCCGCATAGCTCTTCGGAGGGTCGTGAATCAAATTGGAAGACAAAGCGTTCAATGAGCTACCTCTGCTGCTCGCGGTGCCCAGGGCCGCGCAGCTGCTGGGAATCAGCCGGGCTTCCGCATACCGACTTGCGGCCAGCGGAGAGCTGCCGGTTCGCCGGCTCGGCGGCCGCGTCTACGTAGTGACCGCCGGCCTTCGTGAGCTGTCCTCGTGAAAGGTACCGGCGGGATCCAAGTGCTACTGCAAATACCCCGTTCCCAGCCTGACCCATCGGCTGGAAGGTTTCCGTGGATGACCAAGGGCGGACATGACAGCGAACAGGATGCCTGTTTGAGTGATTAGCGCCGCTGTCAGATGGATCTCCCTTCCCGACGATCGACGATCCGACAGCGGCGCTGCGTTCCGATCGTCCGTCGAACCTTTGCCGCGACTGGATCACGACCACCGAGGAAACCGGCCAATGAGCACCGACACCGCACCCGCCGAGCAGCCCAGGAAGCGCGGCGAGCGCACCGACAGCTCAATCAGGAAGTTGCCCAACGGCAAAGGTTGGCGCGCACGGCCGACGCTCGGCACCGACCCCGTGACGGGCAAGCAGGTCCGGCCGAGCAAGGTGTTCGCGACCAAAAAGGCTGCCCAGGGTTGGGTTACCGAGCAGCGCCAACAGTGGAGCACCGCGACGTGGGTACCGAAGTCAAGTCGGACGTTCGACGAGGTCGCCGACCACTGGCTGACGCTTCGCGAGGCCGACATGTCGATCGGGCCGAATACCGTTCGGGCTGACCGCGAGTCGCTGGCTTACGCGCGGCGGGCCTTCGGCGCGGTGCCAGTGCAGAAGCTCACCCCCGCCGCACTCGCTGACTGGTCGGCCACGCTGACCGGCAAGGACAGTCGACCTCTGGCGCCGGCGACTAAGCGCCGCGCGATCGTCCGGCTTAAATCGGTCATGGCGCACGCACGCAAGATGCGGTGGCTCACCTATGACCCGTCAGCTGACCTTGCGTCACCCGAACAAAAGGCGGTCACCGCCACCGCAGCCGATGACATTTGGACACCCGACCAGATGGGGAAGGTTCTCGATCACGTCTCGGCGCATCGCCTCGGCGGGTGTTTCGCGCTGACGCTGCTGGGCCTGCGCCGCGAGGAAGTCGGCGGGCTGCGCTGGTCGGACATCGACCTTGACGCAGGCACGCTGCGAATCCGCCAGGCCCGAGTCGACGTGAACGGGCGCGATACCATTGTGACGACCAAGACCCAGCGCAGCGCCCGCGACCTGCCGCTCCCACCACACGAGCTGGCGATGATCAAGGCCATGCGGACGTTCCACTTGCGCGAGCGCCTAGCCGTGGGCCGGCCACTGGCCGCCGATGACCTCTTGCTCTCGCGGACGGACGGGACACGGTTGCCGGTGCGCGACTACTCGCGGGAGTTCGCCGCGCAGCGCAGGGCGGCGGGACTTAAGGCGATCCCGCTGGGCAAGCTGCGGCACTCGAATATCTCTCGGATGCGCGCAGCGGGCATCGCCGCCGACGTGGTCGCCGCGTGGCACGGCGACACCGAACGAATGACTCAGGCCGTCTACGGGCGGGTGACCGACGACCGGCTGACCGCCACGTCGGCGGGTTTTCTCGGCCGGGGCGATAGGACAGAGTTAGGACAAGTGAGTAGGTTTCACTCCCCAATAGCAAAGAATCCCAGGCAAATAGCCTGGGATTTCCTTTCGTGGAGCTAAGGGGACTCGAACCCCTACGAATTCCTCCCGAAATACCGTCTGAGCTGCGGCGATTGTTTTTCCGGTGAGTTACGCGATGCCGTCATGTACTGGCGATATGCCTCGGTGTGTTACGCGACGTAACAGTGCTGGCGGCCGGTCGGCGGGATACACCTCACAGGTTCCACACCCGCCGCCGCCCGTGGCCAACCTACAAGATGGCGGTCGATTCCACCCGCGTGTACGAGTGTGATTAGTTGGCCAAGGCGCGCTGCCTGTGCAGGAGGCTGGCGTTGAAATAGGTCAGGTAGGCAAGTGTGGCTGCTAGGGCGGGTCGACGAGTCCGAGAGTTGAGCAGCGCTAGACCGAGTGCAGCTTCGATGCTGCCGTTGACAAGAACGTGGGCACGGATGTTGTCCTTGAAAGCCAACCGATTTACCGGTTCGAACGCAGGTGGGCACACTAAGTGCGCGACGCCGGACAGAGTGAGAGCAAGCCCGCCGAACAATGCCCATCGTTCAGACTGCTTGGGGTTCGACTTCATGTGGTCGACCGTTCGTGGAGGATGACGGGTAGTTGGGTAGGCCCACGAAGTGAGCTATTGGTGGACCACGTTGTGGGGCCGGTGGTTTGGATTCGTGAAACGCGGTCGACCAGTTCACG
>Ga0075418_10001845_pt1 | contig 24128 bp, 19 predicted proteins | sample SoiMetdeltSBSDD2_FD_81776 | JGI IMG/M metagenome (GOLD analysis project Ga0075418, IMG submission 81776) | Bulk soil microbial communities from a Populus tree surrounding site in Tennessee, USA - Soil MetaG P. deltoides SBSDD2 | ecosystem: Environmental > Terrestrial > Soil > Tree plantation...
CTCGGCATCGACGCCACGGTCAGCAGCACGGACCTGATCCTGTCCGTCATCGAGCAGGAGATCCCGGAGCAGGCGCTGGTGCCGCTGCTGCGCCTGCGTCACGCTGACGTCGAGGTGGTGGACATCACGCTGCCGAAGGACTCTACGTTGGACGGCATCGCGCTGCGGGAGCTTCGCCTGCCGCCGGAGTCGCTGATCGCGTTCGTGATCCGTGGCCGCGAGTCGATTTTCCCGTCGGGTACGACGACGCTCCGCTCCGGCGACGAGATCCTGGCGCTCACCCGCCCGTCGTACGAGGAGGATCTTCGCAACCTGTTCTTTGCACGAAGCGGAGCGGCTCCCGCGCGTCCGCGCTGAGTCAACGGCCGTCCGCGCCGACAGCTCCGGACTACCACCGTCGAGTTTTGCCGGCCTTGGGGGATCTGGTAGACTCGTGCCACCTTAAATCCTTGGCTGGCGCCCGCCAGCAGCCGCCCCGGGGACGATGCGTGAAGCCGATGTGGACGTCCTACGGCGGGCGGGCTCGATCTGGTGGCTTGTCTGAGGTCAGCGACCTCACCGCCGCGCTTGCGCGGCTCGAGCGCTGGACGCTCCCGCTCGCCATCGCCATCCTGTTCGCCTACCCGAATCCATTGGTGCCCGTGGCGCTGGCCGTGGTCGTCGCCAGCGGAGCGATTCGCCTGATTCGTGGCGGCGCATGGTCCCGACTCGCGCCCGTCGATCCATGGATCGCGCTGCTGGCGGTCGGAACGCTGTTCGGGCTCGCTATCGCGCATCATCAGGACGCCGCGCTCTTGCGATTCACTGGCATCGTCGGGGCGCTGGCGGTGTTCTACGCCGTGCGTGGGTACGTCACGTCCGAGCGCGAGGTTCGAATCGCCACGTCGTCGGCCGTCGGCGCGACGGCGGCCGGGATACTCACGGTACTGGCCCTGCTGCGCGGAAGCCTCCCCGAAAGCCCGGTGACGAGCGTCCTCACGCCGTTCCTGGCGCCGTTCGCGGTGTTCCCAGGCGTCTCCGGCGATACGCTGGAAGTGAACGCGCGATTCACCGTTCACCAGTACGGCCTGGCGCACCTGGTGCTCGTCGGCGCGGCGTTTGCCGTGGCGGCGGTCGCGCTTGGACGTTCACGCCCGCGTGTCGTGGGTGGCATCGCTGCGCTGCTGGTTCTGATGCCGCTCTTGCTGGCGACCCAGGCGCGGGGGGCGTTTCTGGCCCTCGCGCTGGCCGCGACGGCGATCGCGGCGTTCAGGACGCGGCTCGCCTGGCTCATTCCGCCAGCCGCCGCCGGCGCGATGTACGTCCTGCTGGCGCGTGGGACGATATCTCGGGGCGTCGAGGCCGAGTGGCTCAACCAGCGGCTTGGATACTGGACCGGGACGCTCTCGCTGCTCGGCGACGTGCCGTTCACGGGCGCGGGCCTGGGGATGCGGACGTTTGCCGAGGTGTTCGCCTGGTACCACGAGCTTCCAGACCCGTACCAGGTGTCTCATACGCACAACGTCGTGATCCAGGCGTACGCCGAGCAGGGGTTGCTCGGAGCGGTCGGGCTGGCGGGGTTGCTGGCAACTGGCGTGGTGATCGGGCTACGCGCGACGCGGCGTACGGTCGGGCCGTCGCGCTGGCTGGTGGCTGGAGCGGCTGGCGCGTTCCTGGGGTCGGCGATCTACGGGATGACCGATCAGGTGCCGACGAACAACCTGAGCCTAGCGCTGGTGCTGGCGCTGCTGGGGATCACCCTGTCAGCCGACAGGATCTGGGCACCGGCGCCGTCTCTGGAGGAGTCACGAGAGGTTGAGCAGGGCGCGCCTGGACAAAGCGGCCAGAGCCTGCCCCGAGCGAAGCGAGGAGATGGCGGGGCTCCCAGGGCGGGCCGACGGCGGATCGCGCTCGCGGCGCTCGCCGTGCTGGCGCTGGGCGGACTGGCTGCGCTGGCGCCGCGCTGGGTCAGCGGCCTGTACCTCAACGCGGGGTCGAGTCAGTTGCTTGCAGCCGTGCTGGACCGACCGCGCGACACCGACCTGCGTGCGGCGCGGGTCGCACGGGCCGAGGCTGCACTCGCCGAGGCCGTTCGCTGGAACGACCGCAACGTGCCGGCGTTGCGGAACCTCGCCTGGGCCAGGCTGGTCCGATATGACCACGTCGGGGCAATCTCGACGTTGGAAACGGCGTACCGGCCCAATCTGACCTCGTTCGAGCGGGCGCAGCTTGCCAGACTCGCGAGCGATGCCGGGCAGGTCGGCATCACGATTCGGCTCTACCAGGAGAACGGCGACGAAGCGCGGCTGCGGCGGTTCGCCGAGCGGCTCTGGGCCGCCCGCCGCTGGCACGATGCGGCGCTGGCGTACGCTGGCCTGATCGACCTGAATCCGGACGAGGCCGAGTACATATCAAACTTCGCCAAGGTCGTGCTCGAGGGGGGCGGTGACGACCGCGAGGCGGTGGCGGCGCTGGTGACGGCGGCGAGGCGGAAGCCTGAGGCGGCGCGGAATCTCGCCACGCAGCTCGTGCTGGCCGGCGAGCCGTTCCGGGCGAACGAGAAGCGGCAGGGAGGGAATTTCCCTGCCGCTCGCTTCTGGTTCAGCCTGGCGACGCAAGTCGACCCGACGTACGACCGGCCAGAGGTTGAACTGGGATCGATTCACTTCTATCGCGGCCTGTACCCTGAGGCGGCGGAACACTTCCACGAAGCGCTGCGCCGCGATCCCCGGAACGCCTCGACGACCAATCAGCTCGGGGAGACGTACCTGAAGCTCGGGCGCGTTGACGAGGCGGTGGGCTACTACGAGCAGGGCGTTGCGCTTCGCCCGGAACGAGCCCAGCTTCACCTGAACCTGGCCCGGGCGTACCTGGTGGCTGACCGCCGGGATGACGCGAAGCGGTCGCTCGAAGCGGCCATCCAGCGGGCGACGTCAGCGTCCGAGGTGGACGTCGAAGCGCGCGAGGAGCTTCGGCGGCTCGAGGCGGGCGGCTGACCGACGTGGCAATCACCGACACGGTTCGTGGGTGGTCGGCGGCGCGGTCCACGGACGTGCCGGCGATTCGGGCGGCCTGGCTCGAGGCCGGCGCTGCCGCTTTGCTACTCGCGGTAGCCGTGGCGATGCGGGTCGTCAACCCCGGCGTCTACAGCGGCCTGTTCGACGAGGGGATCCGGGTCGAGCAACTGTATCTGATGTCGGTGGGCTACCGGCCGTTCCGCGACATCTTCGCGGCGCAGGGACCGTTACTGCTGGACCTGCTGCATCCGTGGTTCGTGCTGTTCGGGCAGGATCTCGTCGCAGCCCGCTGGTCAGTCGGGGTGTACTCGCTGGTCGGTCTTGTGGGGGCGTACTGCCTGGCGCGGCTGGTCGGCGGACCGGTGGCCGCGATCACGGCCACGGCCCTTCTCGTGCTCAGCCCGCTCTACCTCGAAGGGTCACGGATCGCGCTGGCCGAGGTGCCGGCGCTGGCGCCGGCCACGTTCGCGGTTGGAGCGGCGATCGTCTACGCGCGCAGCGGCAGCCGACGCTGGCTGATCGCGAGCGGCGTACTGCTGGCGGTGAGCCTGCTGATCAAGCCGATCACGCTGGCGGCCGGTGTCCCGGTCGGGCTGGCCGTGCTCAGCCGGTGGCGTTATGGGCTCCGCACGATGGTGATCGACGGCCTGATGGTGGTCGGTCTGGTCGTCGTGCTGGGCATCGCGGTGGTGGTCGGCGTCGGGCTGGCCGGCGTGTTCGACCAGATCGTGGCGTACCGGATGGAGAGTCGCGGCAGCGAGGGGTGGAGCCTCTGGAAGAACCGCGCGGCACTGGTCCGAGCACTCTCGTTCGAGCCGGCGGCGCTGCCGTGGCTTGGCGTCGGCGCGGGCGTGCTGCTGCTCGCCCGACGCAGGATCGAGGCCGCCCTGTTGGTGGCCTGGGCACTCGCCAGCGTGGCGCTGCTGCTCATGTACTCGCCGCTGCACGGCAAGCACGCCGTGGTGATGATCCCGCCGCTGGCGGTCCTGGCAGGCGTTGGGATCGGGCAGGCCGTGACGCTGCTGCGAAGCACGGCAGCGGCGCCGGTGCGGGCAGCGGTGGCGGTCGGACTTGTGCTGCTGGTCGGTTGGTACGCGACAGCGGCGCCAGCGCTCGCGGCGCAGAGCGGACAGTTGCTGAAAGTGACGGCCGACACCGACGTCGACCCGGCCGTCGAGCAGTACGCCGATGCCGTGAACGTCATCAAGACGCTGACGGCGCCGACGGATTTCGTCGTGACCGACCACCCCTACCTGACGTTCCTGGCCGGACGATTGGTGCCGCCGCTGCTCGTGGATACGTCGCGCTCGCGGATCCGGTCGCGCTCGTTGCGCGGCGCCGAGGCGATCGCCCAGGCGACGCCGTACGACCCGACACTGGTGGTACTCTGGGCCGACCGCCTGCGCGGGCTGAGCGAGTTCAAGCGCTGGGTCGAGGAGCGATACCGGCTGGTCAAGGTGTACAACCGGCGTAACGACCTCGATCGCGGCATCTACGTTCCCGAGACACGCGATCCGGCCGAAGTCCGGGCGCTCCTGGCAAGCCCGGCTGCCGTGCCGCTCCGCGCTGACTTCGCGGACGGACCGCTGCTCGTGAGCGCGCTCATGGATCGGACGGAGATCCGGCCGGGTGAGGGAGCCAGCGTGACGCTGGAGTGGGAGGCGATCCGGCCGCTCCGGGCCGATTTCCACGCCCTGACGGTCCTGAGAGGTCCAGACGGACAGGCATGGGATCAGCAGCAGGAGTCGCTCTCCGGCGGCAGCGATGCGACGACCGACTGGGAGGTCGGACGCTGGCTGTTCCAGAGCACGTTTGTCCGGACGGACTCGACGGTGCCGGCCGGCGAGTACGAGGTGGTGGTGTCGGTGTACGACTCGCGCGCTCGACAGAAGGCGAGGCTGCCGGACGGCCGCGACGAGGTCGTGGTCGGGCGTGTGACCGTCCGGTGACGATCTGGATCGCGTTATCGGGCCAGCAGCCACGTGAGCAGATCGATCGGATGCTCGATGCCCGGCGGCCCAACCTCGATCGTGACTGAGTAGGGTGTGCCTGTGACCTGGCGCTGCGTATCGACGCCGCCGGAGTGCGCCCGGATCGACCACGACAGCTCCCGTCGGGGATCGACCTGATATGGGACGATCTGAAGCTGATAAGTGCCTGGTCGCAGGCGAAATCCGAGTGGGAGCTCGTGGTAGTCGCCGATGACCTGACCGACCTTCCATTGGTTGGTGGGAGCGGTGCCAAGCGCCGGGTGACGTTCGTCGTGTAGCGCGAGGCTCGTGCCGTCAGCACTGACCAGGCGCACCGAAACAGCGTACGCCTGCCTCAACGGGGCATCCGCGCGCCAGTAGAGCGTGAGCGGAACGACGCCGCCGGGTCGCAATCGCCAGGCATGTGTGTCGAGACGCACAAACGTCAATCCGTCCTGAAAGCGGACGCCCTCGCCCTCTGTCCCGGGCGGTTTGGATAACGTCGCGCTGACCTCGACGAGCGGGCCAACGGACGAGGTCACGCCGCGTGACTCGACGCCGGGGAGTGTGCGCGTGATATAGACGGTCTGTCCGGTGGCTCGGGCTTCGGCGAGGGCTTCGTCGAGGTGCTCGATCGGGTAGCGGATCGTCAGGTCGGGACGCATGCCCTCTACGCGCTGGAAGTACCAGAGCACCGTGGCCTGCTCCCAGTCGCAGACGATGATGGCGTCCTGGGCCGCGAGCTCCATCGCGAGTCGCCCGAATCGCTCGGCGACAGGCGAGCGCTGGAAGTCCTGGCGCCAGGCGTCCATCGTCTCGGCGCCGGCCTCGGACCTGACGAGCACAATCGCGCCACGAGCCCAGGCGGTGCCGGCCTGGACGACGAGGACGACCGCGACTGTTCCGGCGACGAGCACGGATCGACGGAGCGGCAGCCGGCAATTGAGCCAGCTCAACGCTGCGTCGAGCCCGAGGGCCAGCCAGACGCTCCAGATCAGAAACCCTGGCAGAAAGAAGACCCAGTGCCGGGGAAGCTGATAGTTGGACTCTAGCAGGTAGCTGGCGCCGAGGATCGCTTGCGGCAGGAACGCCAGGAGGAGCACGGTTCCGAGGCGCCAATCGCGCACGAGAGACGCGACGACGCCGACGATCCCGAGCGCGGCGCCGAGCGGCCCAAACGAGCGAAGCAGCACCCGGGCCTCCTCGACCAGCCGGCCGCCGAACGCCGCGTCTGGCCGGATCTGCGAGGTGTAGCCGCGATCGAGCAGGAACTCGGCGAAGGCGGCCGGCGTGTCGACGGGCCAACTTCCGGGCGGCAGGCCGCGCGCTCCTGCCCACGGAACATAGAGATACAGCACCAGCGGCGCGACGCCGAGCACGAGCGGGAGGAGCATCGCCCTGAGGGGCAGCGGGCGCCAGCCGGAGAGAAGCAGGCCGGCGGCGAGCGCCGGTGCGACCAAGAACATGCTCCGGTGGTGCGTCAGACTGAGGCCGTAGACGAACGCGAGCGTCGTCAGGCGGCCGGGGGAAGGTGCGGCCCGCCAGCGCAGGAACAGGAGGAGGACGAGCGCCAGGAAGAGGCCATTCAGGGTGTACTTGTCGCCTCGCACGGCCTGCGACCACCAGAGCTCGCCGAACGCCAGGCTGAGGCCGGCCAGCGCCGAGGCGATGCGACCGGCCCCGGCTTCACGGGCAAGCCTGACGACAAGCCCGACGGTCGTAGCTGCGATCAGAGCGTCGAGCAGGTTCAAACGGTAGGCAACGGTGCCGATCGGCAGAAAGCTCCAGGCGTAGTGCAGCAACACCTGGAGGGGGTATCCGGTCGGGTGCGTCAGGCCAAGAATCGGCGGCACGAATTGCAGTTCGCCGGCGTCCCCGCCCAGCACGCCACGTGAGAGCGTCAGCACATACACCACGAAGGCAGTGGCGGCGACGGCGAGGCTGAGGTTACGGTCGCCGCGCGCGATCCAGCCAGGCGAACGAGCAGCAGAGACGCCCTCGACTCCAGGCCCGGAATCGAGGGCGTCTTCGCGAGCCTCTGTCATCGTGCGGGCGGCCCCTGGCGGGGCGTCCGTTCCATCGTCCGCCTCAGGCGCCCGCCTCGCTCGTCACAGCCTCGCCGGCGGCCCCAGACGCTGTTCCCGCCGGTCGGCGGACGCGACGACGTCGGGGAGCCCGGGGTGCCGCGTCTCCGGCCTCTGGCACGGCGTCGGCAGTGGCCCCCGCCGACCCGGACTGAGTTTCCGCGCTCGGGCCGCTCGCCTCTGGCGAGGCGCTGGCCGGCCTGCGCGTGCGGCGGGTGGCACCCGAGCGAGTCGAACGGCCGGATCGCGCGGGCCGGCCACTGTCGCTGGCGGCCGTCGCCGTGACGGGCTGAGCGTCGCCTGACACCTCGTCCGTTTCAGCGGCAGCCACCGGCGCGAGTTGCGGAAACGCCGCGTCGTCGACAGGCTCGACGGGAATCGCCTCGCTGACGACGGCGTCCGGCGCGAGTCCTTGCGTGACAGAATCGTGCGTGGGACTGGCACCGGTTGCCATCGCCTCGTCCCGGTCGGAGGCCGAAGCTGAGGCTGTATCGGACGGTATCTCGGTCCGTTCTGGCGCCGAGGCCGGCACCAGCGGGCGGACCGGGACGTCAGGCGGCCCGAACGAACTGAACGAGGTCCGCGCGACACGCCGAGCCGGCGTGCGGGCAGGCTCCGCAACCGGGGTAGCTGGAACAGACGCCGAGAGGTCCGGCGCGACTGCCGTCTCGGCCGGACTCTCCTCCTCGGTATCGGGCACGGTCGCACGATCCCGAGAAGCGAGGAGCTGCAAGACGGCGCTGTCGATGTCGTCAGGGCTTGCGCCACCGGCCGACGCCGCGCTCCGGTCGAGCTCGGTGCCGTCGCCCTCGTCGCTGTCGTCGAGCGATTCCTGTAGCGCTCCAGCCTGCAGGTCAGCGTCGCTGACTCCGCCAAGTCCGGTTCGGCGTCCTCGCCCGCCGCGGCGACGGCGACGACGCGGCCCCATGTCGCCAGCGCCGATTCCGACCTCGTCTGCTGCCGGCTCGGCGGCGAGCGGGGCCGGCGCGATCGCCGCGGGGAGGGCCCGCTCGGCTTCGACGGGCGCGGCGGGCGGAGCGGTCTCGTCGAAACGACGGCGAGGCGATCTGGGCGACGGGAGTGGCATCGCCGGCGCGGCCTGCGGCGCAATTCCCACCGGTCGAGATGACATTCGCCCACCGGCGCCGATCGGGCCACCGCTCAGGGCGCCGCCGCCGAGCCCGCCGCTGTACGGCTCGCTGCTCGGGCGCCGCGATTCGCGCAGCCGGCGCTCGCGCGCCGGAGCCCGTCCGACCGGCGCCTCGAGCTCCGAAACCCGATCGAGCTCACGCAAGAGCTGGCGGTAGGTGATGAAGACGTTGGACATCTCCACCAGCGGTATCGCCGTGAGATCACTCCCAAGGACGACGACGGCGGCGCCGCGCTGCTTCGCGATCCTGGCCAATGGGATCATGTCCTTGTCGCTGGTCGCCAGCACGAAGACGTCAGGCGCGACCGTCCAGAGCAGGTCTACGCCATCGGCGACCATCACGGTGTCTGCCAGGCTCTTGCCCTCGCGCGGGCTCCCTTCTGGGCGCATCACGGGCGCGAAAACCGGCTCGATGCCGGCCTTGTAGACGGCCAGGCGCTCCGAGAGCAGGTTCCACTCGGCGTAGGCGCGCGCCGAAACGAGCGTTCCGTAGGTCTGCGCCAGCGCGATCAGGGCCTGAAGGTCAAGCTCGGTACCGGGTGCGTCGCGGCTGTGACAAATCTGGAGATTGTCCCAGTCGATCAGCATCACAACAGTCTTTGAGCGGTCAGTCACATGCATCCTCCCCCGATCCTGCTCGAAGTGTACCAATGAAGGCTCGAAATCGAGGGATCCGGGCGTTCAAGCGCCGTTCCATAGTGTCGCGCGGCTCTCGTAGGCGCTGCCATCTATGTCGTCGCTTCATCTACCTACAACGAGAAGTATCCCCTATCGGATTCCGAACGTGCCGCAATGTCGATCACTGGCTCGCACGGCGTGCAAGTTCCACCGCGATCTCCTGCCGTTACCAGGCCGTCATACCGCCGTCGACTGCAAGTATTTGACCAGTGACGTAGCTGCTGGCGTCCGAGGCGAGGAAAAGGACGACACCTTTCAGCTCTCCTGGTCGGCCGATGCGGTCCATGGGGCTGGCGGCGGCGAGGCGCGACTCGTGCTGTTCGATCAATCCCTTCGTCATGCGGGTCGGAAAGAAGCCGGGCGCTACGGCGTTGACGGTCACGCCGTGCCTCGCCCACTTGACGGCGAGGTCCCTGGTCATCGCGACGACCGCCCCCTTGCTGGTGGTGTAGCCGACGGCGTCCATCATCTCGGGTGCCTGCCCGACCAGGCCGGCCACCGAGGCGACGTTCACAATCCTGCCTGCACCGCGCTCGATCATCGCTCGGCCGAACGCCTGGCAACAGAGGAATGTGCCGGTCGCGTTCACGTCCAGCACGGAGCGGAATCGGTCGATTGGCATCTCCAGCGCCGAGGCACCCCAGCTGATGCCGGCGGCGTTGACCAGGACGTCGACACGGTTGTGCCGTTCCACGATGGCGCCGGCCAGCGACTCAATCTGCGCCTGTTCGACGACGTCGCAGGCGATCGCCTCGGCGTCGATCCCAGCCGCGCGCAGCTCCTCCTGGGCCGGACCGAGCCAGTCCTGGCGGCGGGCGGTCACCACGACCCTCGCGCCGGCCTCGCCCAGGCCGTGCGCGATCTCCAATCCCAGCCCACGCGAGCCGCCGGTGACGACGGCAACGCGCCCGGTCAGGCTGTACAACTCCCGAACGTGCATAGCTTGAACCTCCAGCCAACGCCCGCGTCTCGTTGACACCCCCCGGAGCCGATGGTACGATCCTCGCTGACAGCTACGGGAGGGCTTGCCCCTTACCGGCGTCGGGGGCTACGCTATCGTTCAATAACGCCGGGCACAGCCTTTTCCGCTGCCCTGGCGAAATCGCACCCCATCATCTCCCCCAACATCCTCTGCCGGGTCTCGGCCTGGTGATCCCACCGGCGAGCCTCGGATTCCTCTACAAGCTTCACCCGTCGATTTTCCGACATACCGAGGTGCCGCGCCGCCATGGACGAGATGCGCCCATTTCTCGACGATCTCAAACAAGGGAATTTCCGTCGAGCGCTAACCGAGAACAGGGTATTCAAGAGCATCTTCCGCACCGGGTATCCGAGCACGCCTCGGAACCAGGCTCTCATCATGTTCAACAACGTCTTCCTGCACCTTCACCCGGTGCGGATTCGACGTGAGAGCCTGAAGATCACCTACACGTTCTGCCTCGGCGGCCTTTCGTTCTTCTTGTTCCTGCTGTTGACGGTGACCGGCGTCCTGCTGATGTTCTACTACCGACCGGCCACGGCGGTAGCGTACCAGGACATGAAGGACTTGGAGACCGTTGTCACGTTCGGCCTGCTGCTCCGAAACCTCCACCGGTACGCGGCGCACGGCATGGTGATCACGGTCTTTTTACACATGGTGCGCGTCTTCTACACCGGCGCGTACAAGGCACCGCGCGAATTCAACTGGATCGTCGGCGTGATCTTGCTGACGCTGACCTTTCTGCTGAGCTTCACCGGCTACCTCTTGCCGTGGGACCAGCTGGCGATCTGGGCCGTCACGGTCGGTACGAACATGGCTGGCGCGACGCCGATCATCGGCGACTCGGTCAAGTTCGCGATCGTCGGCGGCTACGAGATCGGCGACAACACGCTGATTCGCTGGTACGTCCTGCACGTGATCGCATTGCCGCTCCTGACGGCACTGTTCATGACGGTCCACTTCTGGCGCATTCGGAAGGACGGCGGCATCGCCGGTCCGCTGTGACGGCGAAGGCCAGGTCGATGCGAACGCGAAACGGAGCCCGCTGATGTCGGACAACCCGCTCGAAAAAACGCCGGACATGACGAATCTCACGCCCGCCGAGCGAGCGCGAATCTACAAGGAGCGCGCCGCGGCAGCGGGACTCGGGCGGCCACCGGCCGCCGGACAGGATGGCGCGCCGCCACCCGCGCCCGCGTCGCCGCCAGCGGCTGCGCAGCCGGCCGCCGAGCGGCCTGCACCGGCGGCCCGTCCGGCCGGCAGTGGCGGGGCCGGCGCATTGACGCCGGAGCAGCGGGAACGGCTCGCCGCGGCGGTTCAGCGAGGCGCCGGCGGCGGAGCGGCCGGTGGGGCAGCGGCAGCGACTGCCGCGCCGGCAGCGGCTGCCGCCGCCCGGCCGAGCGCCGTCGAGGCGCAGTCACAGCGGCTGGTCTACGTCTGGCCGCACCTGGTGACGATCGAGTTCATGGCCTCAGTGCTGATGCTGGTGTCGATGATCGTGATCTCGATGATCATCCAGGCGCCGCTCGAAGGCGTGGCGAACGCCGACAAGACCCCGAACCCGTCGAAGGCGCCGTGGTACTTCTTGAATCTTCAGGAGTTGCTGCTCCACATGCACCCGGCCCTCGCCGGCGTGCTGATCCCGTCTGGCGCCCTGGCGCTGATCGCGATCATCCCGTACTTCGACCGCGACAACAAGGACGTCGGCAAGTGGTTCGGAACGCCAAAGGCCCTTGCGATTACCTGGTTCTCCACCTGGTACACCACGATCTGGCTGTTCGTCCTGGTGCTCTTCGACGAGTATGTCGGCGTGAAGCCGTTGATGAACACGTGGGAGCGCATGACTGGCATCTCGATGTTTACCTGGCCGTCAGTGGTGAACATCGTGGTCCCGATGATCTTGATGAACGGGCCAATCATCCTGATGATCTGGCTGCTCAAGCGGTTCTACAAGCCGGACGGCGCGCGAGACTGGATGTTCGCGCTGTTCACCGGCTTCTTCGTCTCGTACATCGTCTTGACAATCGTCGGCACGTTCATGCGGGGCCAGGGCATGCACTTGATGTGGCCGTGGGACCCGAAGATGATCCGAATCGAGTAGGAACCTAGCTCATGACTGGCGGGGCCGAGCTTCACCGCTGGCCCGCCAACCGTCCGACCCTGGACGGGTGGAGGACTTGATGGCGAGACAGGCTCCCGAACAAGGGTTGTTCTATCCTGGCGCTGAGGCGGCGGCCGAGGCCGAGCGCAGGTCGGCCTCGCCGAATCCCGGCGCGGATGTCCCGATCGAGATCAGGCGCGGCTTCTGGTCCCGGCGAACGTTGCTGCGGTTCGCGGGCTGGGGCACGCTGCTGGCCCTGGTCGGGCAGTGGCTCACCGGATTCGGCGTCTTTTTCTGGCCGAAGAAGGTCGGCGCATTTGGTGGCGAGATACTTGGCGGGGCCGTCGACGAGCTCAAGGTCGGCGACGTCAAGATGCTCCAGGCCGGCAAGTGCTACCTTTCGCGCGTGCCCGAAGGCGTCCTTGCTCTCTGGTGGAAGTGTCCCCATCTTGGGTGTACCGTGCCGTGGAAGCCGGAGGACCCGACGATGGACGACCTCGCGAGCAAGGGAAGATTCAACTGCCCGTGTCATGGCTCGCTCTACGACCGGTACGGCAATATCATCGCTGGCCCGGCGCCTCGGCCGATGTACCTGTTCAAGACGTCGATTCGTGACGGCAAGATCTACATCGACACCAATCCCACCGAAGCCGAGCAGCGAGCGCGGGCAGGGGACCAGGTCAAGAGTGACCCGACCCCGATCTAGCACTATCCCGGGAGGATTCTCAGCATGCAATTGAGCGCGGGGGCCGTCGTCCTCTTCTTTGGGATGGTGCTCCTACTCGGGCTGCTGGTGGCGTACGCCAGCGGCGTCGGACAGCGTGCCCACGAGCCGATCCCCGACGTCCCGACCGGCAACCCATCGATGGAGCGGAAGGTCGTCGCAACCCTCGGGCTGTTGATCATCTCTGGTCTGCTGCTCACGGGCTACAGCTTCGTGGAGCCGAGACGCCAGGCCGAGGCGTTGGCCCGCCAGGAGGCGATCGGCATCCATCGCGGGATCGAGAACTACACCACGCTCTGCGTCGGCTGCCACGGCATCGACGGCACGGGCGCCGTAGTGCCGGACACGAATCTCGTCGCGCCGGCACTGAATCGTCCGGACCTGCGAGCAGACCCGAACGACAAGGACGCCTTCAACGAGCGGTACAACTACGTCAACAAGACGATCCATCGCGGTAGGACCGGAACGCCGATGCCGGCCTGGGGCAAGACGGACGGCGGATCGCTGCTCGACGAGCAGATTCATGAGTTGACGCTGTTGATCCTCAAGGGCGACACCGTGGTGCAGGGGAAGCCGGCCTGGGAGCTGGCGTCGGAAGTCGGGAAGGAAAAGATCGCGCACGGCGCGCCCGAGCCGCAGCGACCGAGCATCGACACGGCGCAAATGACCCCCGACGAAGCGGCGGGCGCCAGAATCTTCACCACCAAGGGCGGCTGCGTCGGTTGCCACAACGCCGGGTACGGCGGTGGGACGACCGGGCCGAACTTGAGCCAGATTGCGACGGTAGGAGCCGAGCGGAGGCCAGGCATGGATGCGTCGTCGTACATCCATGAGTCGCTGGTGCAGCCCCAAGCTTACCTCGTCTCGGGCTACGGCCCGCTGATGCCGAGCTTCCAGGGGACGCTCACGCCACAGGAGATCGATCAGGTCACCGCGTTCCTGCTGACGAGGAAGTAGGCGCCTCTCGCGCTAGCAAGCAGAAAGGCCGCACAGGCCAGGAGTCTGCGCGGCCTTTCTCGTCAGCCGGGGCCGTGGACTGGAGTCCACGTCTACCATAGTGCCGTCGCTACACGACTCTCAAGGGGGCTGTCGCCAAGCTGTGCGTCCCATAGGGACGCTGCGAAGGTAGGCAGGGAGCTCACTCCCTGACGACTAATTGACGCGGAATTCAACCCCTGACGAACAACAGCGCGTCAGGGCTGTCAATCGACGTCGTGCCCGTGCCAGTCACAGGTACACTGAAGTGGTGCCGCCCGACGCGTCCGGAGTCGTCGTGGTACGTGCAGATGCCCCGGTGTGGAGAGGGTGGATGGACAATCAGACTCGTGCCCGCGTGCTCGTGGACGAGCTTCGGCTGGAGCGGACGCCGGTCGCCATCGCGTTCGTCGACGAGCCGCCCGCCGGGATCGAGGTGATGGCCACGACCGTGCCGTCGGCCTGCACCTTCTGGCGGCGGGCCGAGCACCGGATGTTCTACGCCGCTGCCGACCGCCATCAGGAATGCGGCGTGGGCGCGATGACGATGGGCTTCGAGGTGCCGGAGGATCGGATGCCGGCCGCGATGGAGCTCATCGGCACGATGGTCGACATGGGATACCTGGACATGGCTGAGACCGCCCACCTGCCGGCCGTCAAGAAGCCGCACCGTGGCACCGTGTACGGCCCCCTCGCGACGTTCCCGCTGGAGCCCGACGTCGCGTTGGCGATCGTCACGCCGGCGCAGGGGATGGTCCTGGCCGAGGCGAGCGACTCGGTGACGCTCCGGGCGCAGCCCGGCCTGCCGACGATGGGCCGGCCTGCGTGCGCAGCCGTCGCCTGGACCGCGAACGAGGATACGGTGGCGCTGAGCCTCGGCTGTATCGGGGCGCGGACGTACGTCGAAGTGCCAGACGATCGAGCGATCGTCGTCATCCCTGGCGCCGCACTCGACCAGATCGCGGACCGACTCGGAAAACTCGCGCAGGCGAACCGCGACCTGGCGGCGTTCCATCAGAAGAAAAAGGCTGACTACGAGCCGGCAGGCAGCGCCGAGTCCGGCGAGACGGCGAGCGCCTGACTGTCCCGTACCTGTCGTTCGAGACTTTCGATGCGAGTCCTCCTGCTCTCTACGTATGAGCTCGGTCACCAGCCGCTTGGCCTGGCTCGGCCTGCTGCCGACCTGATCGCGGGCGGGCACGAGGTCCGTTGCCAGGACCTCGCCGTCGAGCACCTGGACGAGGAGCTGATCCGGTGGGCCGGCCTGGTCGGAATCTCGGTGCCGATGCACACGGCGACGCGGCTCGGTGCACGCCTCGCCGAGCGGATCCGGGCGCTGAATCCTGCCGCCCACGTGGCGTTCTATGGTCTCTACGCCTCGTTGCACGCCGACGTGCTGGTCGGGAGGCTCGGGGATAGTGCGATCGGCGGCGAGTACGAGCGGCCGCTCGTCGAGCTGGCCGTCGCGCTGGATGCGGTTGCGGCGCGATCGGACGGGCTACGGCCCGTTCCGGGAGTCCGGACGGCCACCGACGATGGCGGCGTGTTTCTGGGGCGTCAGTCGTTCAGGCTTCCGCGCCGGGACTTGCTGCCGCCGTTGGAACGGTACGCGCAGGTCGACCTCGGGACGCGTCGGAAGCTCGCAGGATACGTCGAGGCGAGCAGAGGGTGCGCCCATCGCTGCCTGCATTGCCCGATCACGCCGGTCTATGGCGGCCGACTGCGAATCGTCGAGCGTGACGTCGTGCTGGAGGACGTCGAACAACTGGTGCGCATGGGTGCCGAGCACATCACGTTCGGCGATCCGGACTTCTTCAACGGCATCCGGCACTCGCTGCGGATCGTCGAGGAGGTTCACGCGGCCTTCCCGAGCCTGACCTACGACGCGACGATCAAGGTCGAGCACCTGCTCGAGCACCGCGAACATCTACCTGCGCTTGTGCGGACGGGGTGCCTGTTTGTCGTCTCGGCCGTGGAGTCGGTGCACGATCACGTCCTGGCGCATCTCGCGAAGGGCCATTCTGCTTCGGATGTGGACACGGCGCTGGGGCTGACCAGAGAGGCCGGCCTGCCGCTTCGCCCGACCTTTGTACCGTTCACGCCGTGGCTGAGCCTGGACGGTTACCTGGAGCTGCTGGCGTTCGTGCAGTCGCGAAGGCTCGTCAGGCACGTCGATCCTGTACAGCTCGCGATCCGGCTGCTGATTCCACGGGGCTCCAGCCTGTACGGCACCGACTCGCTGGCCCCGCACGTTGGCGCATTCGAACCGGAGACGTTCTCGTACACCTGGAGACATCCCGATCCTCGGATGGACGCGCTGCAGCGCGAGGTGGCAGCGGTGGTCGAAGAGGCGACGCGGACGGGCGAAGCGCCAGAGGTAACGCTGGCGACGGTTGAGCGGCTGGCGCTGGCAGCCGCTGGTCGGCCCGCGCGACCAGGCGGTGGTGTGATCGACGCCGACATGAGCCTGCCGAAAGCGGCGTTCGTGCCACGGCTGACCGAAACCTGGTTCTGTTGAGCGGAGCCCACGACGGACCAGTTTGGTCCGACAGTTCGTACCGAGCAGGTGGTGTAATGCGATGACCGGGCGAGAGCGGATCGGCGGCGCGCGGCGACGGTTCGACGTGCAGGAGGCGCCGCGTCGGGTGCTCCTGCTGATGGCGGCGAAGACGTATCGCGCAAAGGCGTTTATGACGGCTGCCCGCCGCCTCGGCATCGACGTGGTCGTCGGGTCAGATGAGCGTGGGCCGCTCTCGCGCCGGACGAACGGCTCGCAGATCGGCCTCGATCTCGGGCGACCAGCTCGCTCGGCGTCGAAGATCGTCCAGATCGCCGAGGAGCGTCCGTTCGACGCGATCGTGAACGTCGACGACAGTACGACGGTCGTCGCGGCTCAGGCTGCCACGCGGCTCGGACTGGTGTCGAATTCAATTGACGCGGCTCGCATCACCCGCGACAAGTATCTGGCGCGCCGGGCGCTTCAGCAGGCCGGACTGCCGTGTCCAGCGTTTCGCCGCATTTCGGTCAACGGCGATCCGCGTGTCGAGGCGCGCCGGGCGCCTTACCCCTGTGTGCTGAAGCCGGTATCGCAGTCGGCCAGTCGCGGCGTGATCCGCGCAAACGACCCTGCCGAGTTCGAGGTCGCCTTCGAGCGGATCGCGTCGATGCTGGCGGCGGACGGGAAGGGTCAGCAGCAGATCGTCGTCGAGTCGTTCATCCCAGGCCCGGAGGTTGCGTTAGAAGGGCTGCTCGACCGGGGCACCCTTCGTGTGCTGGCGCTGTTCGACAAGCCCGATCCACTCGACGGACCGTTCTTCGAGGAGACGATCTACGTCACGCCCTCGCGCCACTCAGATGAGGTGCAGCGGCGGATCGTCGAGACGGTCGAGCGGGCGTCGGCGGCGTTCGGGTTGCGCCACGGTCCGATCCACGCTGAGCTTCGCCTGAGCCCGAACGGCCCGGTCATTCTGGAGGTTGCGGCGCGCTCGATCGGCGGGCTCTGCTCGAACGCGCTGAGGTTCGGCGTCGATATGTCGCTGGAGGAGCTAATCCTGCGCCACGCCGCCGCACTGGAGATCCCGACCTACGATCGAGAGCAGACGGCATCTGGTGCGATGATGCTGCCGATCCCGCGTGGCGGCGTGCTGCGGCGCGTTTCGGGCCAGGCAGAGGCGCTGGCCGTTCCCCTGGTCGAGAGCCTGGAGATCACCATCCCGACCGGGCAGCCGGTCGTGCCGCTGCCCGAAGGGGATCGGTATCTGGGGTTCGTGTTCGCGCGGGGCCGCACGCCGGAAGACGTCGAAGCTGCGCTCCGGGAGGCGCACCGGCGGCTGAGCTTCCAGATCGTCGCGCCAGGGGAGCAGGAGGACGAGGCGCCGTGTCTGAGCGCGTCGCCTCGGTCGATTCTCCTGCCGCTGGTTCAGCACCCGACGCGGGTTCGACAGCGACGCGCTCCAGCGGTGACAAGCCCCCGCGCTACGTGATCCCGTGTAGGGCGGATTCAGCCGCCTTTGGCAGGGGCGTGGAACGGGCTCTCTCCGCCGCCTTTGGCCGGCTGGTAGTAGGGATTCTCGCCTTCGGCGTGGTCGGTCGTATCGACGACGGCCTCGATCTGCGGGAACTGCTGCTTGATCAGCACCTCAACGCCCTGTTTGAGCGTCACGCTAGCCATGCCGCACCCCTGGCAGCCGCCGCCCATTCGCACGAAGACCCGACTGTCCTTGACGTCCAGGAGTTCGACGTAGCCGCCGTGGCTCGCGACCCCGGGATTGATCTGGGAGTCGATCAGGGCCTGGATCTCGCCCGCCAAGGGATCGTCCCAGACCGAGTTCGGGTTGTCGATCTTGAAGCCGCCGCCGACGAGCTGGCCCACGAAGTCGACCGAGGCGCCTCGCAGCTTCTCGAGGCTGGCACCCTCGATCAGGATCTTGAACTCGCCCTCGTCCTGGACCACCTCGCCCGCGGCGGGCTGCGCGTCCTCTTCGAGCGACATCTGGTAGTTGAAGCCGGCCGGTCCGCGACCCGCGATCCCGACGCGGATCGCGCCGCGCCCGACGATGTTCTGCATCTCCATGATCTCGCGGATCTTCTCGCGGGCGGCGTCCGTGACGATCACGATCTGCCCGGCGTCGAGTTTGTCGTCTGGACCGGTCATCGCTGTTCTCCTGGACGCGGGATCTCGTTCCTCGCCTCGTCACATTGTACCGGTGTCTGACGATTTCGGGGGCGATCGGCCTGGGAAACGAGGCTTTGAGGCGCCTCGATTGTACCCCGGCCTGGTTCCAGCCAGGCTGGCGATCTCAGCGCTGCCGTCCAGCGAGCTTCGCGGCCCCATCTCGCGCTGAAGTAGCGTCCAGCACGAGTCGCCGGGCCGCGTTTTGCAGCGAGGCCCAGCTTCCCCAGGCCGGCTCGCCCTTCGCCGCAGTGGCCTGCGCTTTCGCCAGCCGGTGCAGCTCCGCTGCCGACCGGTTCGCCAGCACGGCGACCACGTACACCGCCTGGTCCACGTCAAGGTCCCGCTGCAGCTCACGGATCAGCGTGTCCACCCGCGCCTGGGCATCTGCCGGTGCCTTGCCGTCCAGCACGGCGGCATCGGTTGTCGAATCACTCATGTATGCCTCCTTGCAGACGGCGTGGTCGCAGCTGGCGCCTCGTCGGACGGCGAGGTGCAGGCTTTAGCCCCGCCATTTAGCGCCGTGCCTCGTGCTGATTGAGCCAGTCGCGGCCCTTCTCAGTGATCGTCAATACCGGTTCGTCGCCGACCACACGCATCGTAATCAGGCCGCTGTGCGCCATATCCTGTAGGAGATCCTCACGGAGGCGCAGGCGGTCCTCGGGTCGAAGCATGGCGTCGAGGTCGCTCTCAGTCAGCCGGTTCCACTTCGCCAGCTTGGCAAGCACGACGGACTGGAGCGACGGATCATACATAAACACAACGACATGGTACCGGAAGTCCAGTCGCTTTGACGGGGCCACCAGCGGCGATACTATCCGGGTGGGCACGCTCTACGTCGTCGGGACGCCGATCGGGAACCTGGAAGACATCACGCTGCGGGCGATCAGGATCCTGCGCGAGGTCGCGCTGATCGCGGCCGAGGACACGCGCGTCAGCAGAACGCTGCTGACGGCCCACCAGATTTCGACGCCGCTGGTCAGCTTTCACGAGTTCAGTGGCACGACGAGGGTCAGGCGGCTGGTCGATCGCCTGGCGACGGGCGACGTGGCGCTGATCTCGGACGCGGGCATGCCTGGACTCAGCGATCCAGGGTATCCGCTCATCAGGGCGGCTGTTGACGCCGGCCACGCCGTTGTGCCGATTCCCGGTCCCTCCGCGATTCTGGCCGGGCTCGTCGCATCCGGCCTGCCGATGCACTCGTTCACATTTCATGGGTTCCTTCCGCGCAAGTCTGGCGAGCGGCGGCGCCTGCTGGCGTCGATCGCGGAAAGCAGCCATACGCACGTGGTGTTCGAGTCGCCGCACCGGCTGGTAGCAGCGCTCACCGAGACGGTCGAGATCCTCGGTCCGGACCGGCCGCTGGCGGTCGGGCGGGAGCTGACCAAGAAGTTCGAGGAGGTCGTGCGAGGCACGGCGGCCATGGTGCTGGAGCGGTTCGAGCGTCAGGCGCCGCGCGGTGAGATCACCCTGATGATCGGACCAGCTGAGCGCCAGCGCACCAGGCGTCACATCGACGTCGACTAACGGCGATCTCCTCGTTCCGGATGGTATGATCGTCGCGGCTATATCATGCTGGTCGACACGCATGCCCACCTGATGGACACGGCCTTCGCGAACGACCTGCCGGCCGTGCTCGAACGAGCAGCGGCGGCCGGCGTGGTCGCGATGGTCTGCGTGGGCTATGACGAAGCGAGCAGCGTCGCGGCCGTGGCCCTCGCCGAGCAGTATCCGCGGATCGTGGCGGCCGTCGGCATCCATCCGAACTCGTCCGGCGCGGCGAGGCCCGGAGCGTTCGAGCGGATCGAGCAGCTCGCGCGGCACCCTCGGGTGGTCGGCATCGGCGAGACTGGCCTGGACAACTATCGAAAGCGGACGCCGCCCGCTGTCCAGCGCGACTGGTTCAACCGGCACCTCGACCTGGCCGCTCGACTCAACCTGCCGGTGATCGTGCACAACCGCGATGCTGACGCCGAGGTGGGTCCGATCCTGCTCGATTGGTCCCGCGGTACGAAGGGCCGCGGCGTCCTACACTGCTTCTCCGGCGACGACGCGATGCTGGAGGCAGGGCTCGAGGCGGGCTTTGCCGTGTCGTTCGCCGGGCCAGTGACCTATAAGAACGCGGGCGCCCTGCCAGAGCGGGCTCAGCGCGTGCCGCTAGATCGCATCGTGGTCGAGACCGACTGCCCGTACCTGCCGCCGCATCCTCATCGTGGGCAGCGGAACGAGCCGGCGCACGTCCGCCTGACGGCGACGCGGCTGGCGGAGCTGCACGGCGTCTCGCTCGACCAGATCGAACGTGCGACCACGGAGAACGCACGCCGACTCTTCCCGAGGTTGCCCGTTCCGGAACGACCCGTCGTCGCGAGTGAGAGAGGATTGGAGTGATCAGTACTGTCTCGTCGTTCGCCCTCGTTCAAGACGGTCTGGCGGCCGTCGAGCGCGCCCTGGCCGACACGGCTCAGCCTGACCACCCACTGCTCGGTCCGATGCTGTCGATGGTGCTGCCGGGGAGCGGCAAACGGCTGCGCCCGGCACTGGCGCTGCTGACCGGTCGACTGGGCCAGTACCATGCAGAGCGCCTCCTCAACATGGCCGTCGGAGTCGAACTGCTGCATGCCGCGAGCCTGGTCCATGACGACGTCGTGGACGAGTCAGACCTTCGGCGTGGCGCGCAGACGCTCTTTACGCGCGTTGGCAACGCGCTGGCCGTCCTCGTCGGCGACTACTTGTTCGCCCAGTCGGCCAACCGCTGTGTCGCCACGGGCGACGTGCGGGTGATCGGTCTCTTCGCACAGACACTCGCCAGCATGTGCCAGGGACAGATTGAAGAGGCGTCACGCGGCAACACCCCGGAGCTAACGTTGACGCGCGAGCAGTACTACCAGACGATCTGGGGCAAGACCGCCTCGTTGTTCGTGCTGGCATGCGAGGGGAGCGCGATCCTGGCCGGCCTGTCAGAGCCAGGGATCGCCGCGATGCGCCGGTACGGCGATCGGCTCGGCCTGGCGTTCCAGGTGGTGGACGACATCCTGGACTTTATCGGCGACGAGGCTCAGCTCGGGAAACCAGTCGGGAGCGACGTGCGTCAGGGCACCATCACGCTGCCCGTGATCTGCCTGCGAGAGACACTCTCGGCGGAAGAGTTTCGAGCCGCGTTCGCCGAGGATGACCGGTCGCTCGTGATCGACCTGGTTCGGACGTCAGGCGCGGTTGAGAAGGCGCAATCCGAGGCCGATCGGCTACTCGCCGAGGCACGCGAGGCGCTGATCGAGATCCCGGAGGGCGTTGCGCGCGACGCGCTGGAAGCACTGACCCATTACGTCGTGGAGCGCCGGGTGTAACCGCTCAGGGCGTGGGCGAACCGGCGGGCGACGTGGGGCTGGGGCTCGGGGATGGCGTCGTCGGCGAGCGAGAAGGCGTGGAGATCGTGCCCGGCGTAGCCGAGTCAGCCGGCCGCTCCTGCGACCCTGACACTGTGAGTGGGCGGGGCAACAGGGCGCCGGCGGCGAGCAGCGTCAGCAACGAGATGAAAAGCAGTGCGCCGTCTCCCAGCGGACCGTCAGGCAGGCGCACAAGGCGGCGCAGGGAGACGACGCCCGAGAGGAGCAGACCGAGCGCCGCCGCCGACACGAGGTAGAGAGCCGCTGCGATAGGATGTTGGGCTGAGACCACTCCGGCTGCGCCGAGCATCCCAAGTGCGATGATCCAGCCGGCCACCCTGAGCGGGAGACGCCAGGGCGTCGGTCTGACTGACGGAGTCGGTGGCGGCGGCGTCCGGACAGGCGCCGGCCTGGCTACTGGCTCCGGGTCAGGGGGACGCGGCCGAGCGGCGGGTGCGGCCGGCTGACCGCCACTGAGGCGAGTCGCTTCGAGCGCCGCCGAAGCCGCGAGGTACTCGTCGCCGAGCTTGCGGTACATGCGGGCGAGCGCCTGGAACAGCTCGGCGTCGCGATGGCCTTCCCGAGCGTTAGTGACCAGCAGGTCCACAGCCTCAGACACCATCCCACGAGCTTCGAAGATCTCGGCGAGCCCGCGCCGTGCCTGGGCCTTCTCGTCGGCGTTGCCGGTGCGGAGCGCCGAAAGCCAGCGACGAGCCTGCTGATCGTCTGTGCCGTTCATGTCGACATTGGAAGGCCCGGCCATCACACGACTTTCGCCGATCTTGCCGCGCGGGCGGCACTCCGACGCTTGGACCGCGAATCGCCGCGTCCCACCCGAGGTGCGACGACCGCCAGCGCACGGTAGCACGCGAGATCGCGGACCGCAAACTGTTGCCTCTGCATGGTGGTCCGGATATGCTTTGCGGCGCCGAACGTGGGGCAGCGTTTCGCCTCCCCTGGGTCGTACATCGCCATCCGTCGGCACTCTGCGTGGCAGATCGGCGTTGGCAACCGTACGGATCGTGGGCGTGGAACGCAGACGCGACAGACGTCGGAGACAGGCCAGCGTGCGAGTCGGAGCGAGTCGGTGGCCGTAGCGGTTTCGGCTCGGCAAAGCGCAGAGCTGCAGGGCGTCGAGGTGCTCAGGGCGATTCAGCTCCCGGCCAGCATCCTGACCGTGATGCTGGCTGCGTGTGGGCAGTATGCGTTCGCCGTCGGCCGGAACGAGATCCGAGGCGGCCTGCTGTACGGCCTGGCGATCGCCGCGCTCGGAGTGACGCTCTACGCTCAGTCGCGAACGACCGGGCACGAGACCTGGACCGCCGCCGTCCACCATCCTTCCAGACGCGTCGTGACGGCAGTGGTCGCGGCGGTCCTGCACGTCGTGGCGTTGGTCCTGATCTATCTCGGTTCGCAGCTCTGGATGTTGACAGCGGCCCTCGGCGTGCTCAGCCTCGTACTTGCAGTCCTCGTGGCGGCCTGGCCGACATCTCAGCTTCAGCAGTACCTCCCGTCGTTCGTGGCCAGCCAACTGGCGGCACACCCGATCACGCCGCGCCGCGCCGAGCTCCTCGCGGTCAGCGGGATCGTGCTACTGGCCGGGTTGCTCCGGTGTGTCGGCCTGGAGTACCTGCCCGCCGGGATTCACGGCGACGAGACCGAATTCGGCATGTATGTGCTCGCGGTTCTGCGCGGGAACGGCCCGAACCCGTTCGGCACGATCTTCCTCGGCGACCCGGCGCTGTTCGCCTACGTGGAGGCGCCGTTCGTCGCCATTTTCGGCCAGACGATCATGGCGCTGCGTGTTCTCGCAGGACTCACGGGCACGCTGACGGTGCTCGTCTGCTACCTGTTTACGCGCGAGCTGTTCGGCATCCGCGTGGCGCTCTTCGCCACGGCCCTGCTCGCGGTCGCGCCGGCCCACATCCATTTCAGTCGCCTGGGACTGAACGTGCCCCAGATCCCGCTGTTCGCGCTGGTGAGCTTCTCCCTGATCTGGCGTGCGTATCGGACCGGGCGCGGCGTCTGGTACCTGCTCGCGGGAATGACGGCGGGCGCTTCGGTCTACTTTCACTTCAGCGGGCGGCTGCTGGCGCCGATGCTCGGCGCGTTCATGGTGTACCTGCTGCTGCGTTCGCGTCGGTTCAGCCTGACCTGGGTCCTCAACTCGGCGCTCGTGGCGCTCGGCGCGATCATGACCGTGTCGCCGATTGTCGTGCACTCTCTCGGGCAGTGGCATCGGTTCACGGAGCACGTCGGTGGGCGGCTGCTCTGGAATCAGTGGGATCGAGCCGTCGCCCAGCATCAGACGTCCGATCCGATCACGATCGTGCTGACGCAGATCAAGATCAACATGCTGGCGTTCGTGAGCTACAAGGACGCCAGCGAGTTCTTCACCTACACTGGCGAGCCGCTC
>Ga0075418_10001848_pt1 | contig 24114 bp, 21 predicted proteins | sample SoiMetdeltSBSDD2_FD_81776 | JGI IMG/M metagenome (GOLD analysis project Ga0075418, IMG submission 81776) | Bulk soil microbial communities from a Populus tree surrounding site in Tennessee, USA - Soil MetaG P. deltoides SBSDD2 | ecosystem: Environmental > Terrestrial > Soil > Tree plantation...
CGAAGTTCAAACCGCAGCCACGGCGCGAGCCCGCCGAGAAAGCCACGCTTTTCCTTGAACGGCACCAGCGCCAGCGCCTCGAGCAAACGCTCGGCCGTGCTCGCGTCGATGCTTCGCACTCGCACCAGTCGTTCAGAGCAGTTCGGTCATCGAGAACCATGAACGCACATGCTGTGGTTCGAAGAGCGTATCCGGCAAGTCTGCCGGGCCGGTCAACGCCAGCGCACGCTGGCCAAAGGCAAACTGATCGAGACGTTCCGAGCGCGAGGGCCCGTCACCCTGCAGCAGCGTCTCGACCAGCCACGCAGCGTCGATCGATTCCCCGTGAGCGGGCGTCGCACGCAGCGTGGCCAGATCGCCGGACGCATCGGAGGAGTCGAACGCGCGCGCCCACAACACCCGCCACGCGGGAGCAGCCGGGGCACCAGTCGGCTGCGGCTGGGCACGCAGGAGCATCGATACGAGATCGTGCGGCGCACGTTTGAATGGTGTCCGATAGGTCCACACATCGTGGCCTAACGCCGTGACAGCCGACCCAAGTGCTCTGAAACGATCGACCCTCGCTCGAGCGTCCGCGATCCACAGCCCAAGCGCGAACGAAGCCCGCGCGGAATCGAGGGAGCCGATCGTGTCGTAGAGATAGGCGAGGCGTCCCTCGCCCCTGGTGAACAGCCGAAAAATGAAGGGCGCCGGCCGGTCGGCCTTCTCACCGACAAGCGCCTCCCACAAGGGCACTGCCTGATCGCCACCGGGGACAACGACGCGATTCGCGCGAACCTGCAGGTGTGCCGCAAACGTCGCGAATGCCGGTGCGCCGTGCTCGTAGAGCTGCCTGACCACTGCCGCATGATCAACAAAGAACTGGAGCGTTTCGTCGTCGAGCGAGGCGAGGCCGTGGACGAGAAACGCGCCGTCGGCGTCGGACATGACGATGGCGAACAGATGCGCGGGATCGACGGGGCGTCGCAACACTTCGCTCCACACAACCGATGGGAGCGGCACGGGAACACGCTCGAACTGCGCGTCAGCACGGACCGTGTTTCCACGTTCCGACGCGGAGTCCTGCCGGTCGATCGTTTCGAAATAGGCGCGCAGCTGGTGGAATTTCGAACGCACCTCCGTCCGGCGCTGTTTCGTGTCGTCGCAGATTATGCGGGCGAGCTCCGCGGCAAACCGGGCGCGATCAGGAACGGGATCGATCTCCAGCGCCTTCGCCAGGGCGGCAGTCCCGCCGGGAACCGGAACATCTTCGCTGACGCCAGGAGCAGCGGCGGCAACCAACCGCGGCGCGAGCAGCATCGCCACGCTCAACAGTCCCGCGAGCGCCACTATGCGATGCGATCCAGCATGCCATGTGGGGAGCATGACGCTTCAATCACTGGATGGCGAAGTTGACGACGACCGTCATGATCAGCACGACGAGCGCGCCGTTGATTCGCGTCGGCTCGTATTCCCATTGACGAACGGCTTCGAGCGCGGCGAGGTCCAGCTGCGGAACCGAGTGGATCACCTGTGCGTCCTGTACCTTGCCATCGGTTCCGATTGTCACGTCGAGGATGACCGTGCCCCGCGCCTGCGTAGCGAAGGCCACGTGTGGGTAGACGGGCCTTACGTCCTTGATCTTTTTCGGCGGCGCGACCGTGCTTCCCAGACGCAGAGGTCCCGATGGCCCAACGCCAGGGCCCGACGACGACGCCTCGCCAGCAGGGCCATCGCCGACGCCTCCGGGTACACCGCCTTCGATACCGTCCGGGCTCCTCTCGAAACCAGTCTCGGGCTCGATGTTCGTGGGTTCTTCAACAGGCGCGGGCGCCGGCGGACGCTCGCCCGCGGCGGGTGGCGCCTCAGAAGGCTGTGCAACCTGCTTCGAATGTTCGACAGACCTGGGACTGCCAGACAGTGGGTCGGGGATCGGAGGCATCAACAGCATCGCCGGCATCACCAGCTTCTGATTGACCCTGATGACCTCCGACCGTTCGAATTGCGCGGCCAGAACGAACGCGAGCGCCGTGACGAGGACGTGCACGACGACCGAAGCGCCCAGACCGCTTCGCAACTGAACGGCCTGGCCCTCGACGAAGAGACTATCGCTGAACCACTGGCGTCCACCAGCCCTCTCCGTGGGCCCGGCGTCCGGGCGCGGACGCCATGGTGGCTTCTTCTCGCGAGCCGCCTTCGGTCGCTGCGGAACGGCAACGATAGCTGGCGGGACGAGAATCGTATGGACGCCGGCGAAGGGCGCTGTGCCGGTGGGGCCGCTGTCAGGCTCAACGCTCACGCCACCTGCTCCATAGGTTCAAACGCGGATCGCCTGGCGATCGAACAGGGGAAGTGTCAGTGGAAACCGGGCCGGAAGTCTTGGGAAAACTCTTGGGAAGTTACTGGCGTGGGCGCCTCCTACGTCTCGGACCGCTGCACCACCCTTTTCAGGCACGAACCTCGCTGGCGTATCGCCTACTCAGATGCAAGGCGCCAACCCACGGCCCAGTTCTGGGCCTTTAGCCGGTCGCTCCAGTCGAGTGCGCTGGTCCAATCGTTGAAATCCCGATACCCGATCGGATGGCCGTTGATGAACCAGACGACAATCGCTCCATCCGAGCGCGGGGCAATCATCGCGTGAGATTGCTTGCCGTCAGCGCGCCGCATTCTCCACAAGACGATCTCCTCCTCGCACGCCAATCGATTCGGGGTTTCGGACATACCGCGGCGGAGGCAAGGCTGGTACCACCCTCGCGGTGCGTTTTCTCGATGACGCCGCGTGCTCCGTTCGCCGCGAAGGTCTCATGCCGGCAGACAAAGGTGGTCCGTCCGCTGTAGCTTCAGACGGCGGAAGCGGCCAAGGCCGCCTGGGATTCATCGAGTCGCTCGTCGGGAAACAGTTCGCGCGTGGGATCGGCCCGCAGCCACAGCAGCGCGCCGATAGCGAGCAGCGCCACCATCGGGATGAACGGCGTGTTGTAGTTGCCGAAGTAGCCGACCAGGTAACCAAAGACCACGGATGAAAGAGCCGACGCAACGTTGGCCGCGGTGTTCATGAAGCCAAAGACTGCCCCGGCGTTCTTGCGTCCGACATCATTGCACAGAGCGCAGAGAGTCGGCTGCTGAAACAGTATCCCGCCGTACGCACACGACAGGAACACGAGCGCCGTGTTGCCGCTTGGCGCGGCAATGGCAGCGGTCATTGACAGCGCCCCCACGCTGAGTCCCACGACACCGAGCCAGCGGCGACCATTGCGCAGGCCATATCGTCTGACCATCCAGTCACCCGCGAAGCCGCCTAACCCGTTCGCCGTGGCCCCGGTGACATACGTGAGTGACGACAGCACGAGCGCCGCTTCGGTGAATCCGCGGCCCTTCACGAGATATATCTGCAGCCACGATTGGAAAAATCCCAATGCGTACACGTAGCAGGCGCCGATGGCGGCGATGCGCCAGAACGCCGGCATGCGTAACGCCGCGGCCCACGGCATACGGTGATGTTGCAGGCCGGCCGCAGAACCAATTTCGCGGAGTTCGGCCTTGGTGACTCCCCGCTTCTCATGCGGCGAATCGCGAAACCACGCGTACCAAACCACGCTCCACACCACCCCTACGACGCCGAACACGAAGAAGGGCGCCCGCCAACCATAACGAACTTGAATCGGCACGACGAGCAGAGGCGAGAAGGCGGCGCCGACCTGCGCGGTCAGCCAGACGATGCCCCACGCCCGCGTGCGCTTCGCCGCCGGGATCCAGCGAGCGATCACGGCCGAGGCATTGGGATAGGCGCCTGCCTCACCGGCCCCGAAACAGAACCGCACCAGCAGCAAAACGAAGTAGCTCGAGACAGTCCCGGTGAGTACGGTGAAGGCGGACCACCAGGTGACGATTCGCGTGAGGACGCGGCGCGGTCCGATACGATCACCCAGTGCGCCGGTAGGTATTTCGAACGCGCTGTAAGAAAGGAAAAAGACGCTGGCGACCCAGCCCCACGCTTCGGGGCTGATCTGCAAATCGTCCTGCATGCGCGGCCCGGCAACGGCAATGCAGACGCGATCCAGGTAGGTGATGACCGAGAGCAGCGACAGCATGCCGAGCACCCGGTGTTGATACTTTATGAAACCTCCACGCGCCGGACGGAACGGCTCTCTGTCTCGATGGTTGGACAAGCGTGGGGCGAGTATATACGCAGGTTCCCCCTTCTATTTCCCGATGCGTCGCCTCCGTAGCGCGTAGCGCGAAGGAGGACGTGTCTCAATGCCACCGAAGTTGTAATATCGCCGTTCTCGGTACATGTTCGGCGCGCGTGTCGCGTCTCACGGATAAGGAGTCCCCATGCGAACCATGACAGCCGTGGTGGCCGGTCTTGCGCTGGCGATCGCCGCCTCCGGGTGCAGCAGGCCGAGCGGCGCCGCTGCCGCGGCCGATGCGATAGGCGCCAGCAATTTGAACTCCATCCAGTTTTCCGGGAGCGGAACCAACTACGCCTTCGGACAGGCATACAGTCCCGGCGGCCCGTGGCCGCGCTTCGAGGTGAAGACCTACACGGTCGCGATCGACTACCAGTCACCCGCGATGAAGCTCGACATGCTGCGCGCACAGGGGGAGCATCCGCCGCGCGGAGGAGGCGCACAGCCGTTCGCGAGCGAGCAGCGGACCACCCAGGTCGTCAGCGGGAAAAACGCGTGGACTGAAGGAGGCGCGCAGCCGGCGCCGAATCCCGGTGCGGTCACCGAGCGTCTGCGCCAAATCTGGCTGACGCCTCACGGCGTCGTCAAGGCCGCCCTCGCAAGCGGCGCGCCCGCTGATGGCAACGTCTTCACGTTCAAAGCGGAGGACCGCGACGTCAAGGTGACGCTCAATCAGCAGAACCTCGTTGAGAAGGTCGAATACCTGACGACGAACTCGGTTGTCGGCGACGTGCCCGTCGAGTTGACATATTCGGACTACGCGCAATTCGGCAACATCCAGTTCCCGAAGCACATCGTCGAGAAACAGGACGGGTTCCCTACTCTCGACATCACGATCGACAACGTGCAGCCGAACGCCGCCGTCTCGTTGCCCGTACCGGACAACGTTGCCTCAGCGCCGGCCCCGCCTGCCACGCCGATGGCCACGATTGACAAGATCGGGGACGGCCTCTGGTCGCTGAACGGCGCGGGCACACGGAGTGTCGCCGTGGAGTTCGGCGATCACATCGTGATGCTCGAAGGGCCGACGAGCGACGCGCGATCGAAGGTGGTCAACGATCTCGTTCGCCAGACGGTACCGAACAAGCCAATCCGGTACGTCGTGAACACCCATGCCCATTACGATCACGCCGGCGGCTTGCGTGAGTACGTCGCCGAAGGCATCACCGTGATCACGCACGAGAGCAACAAGGCATTCTTCGAGAAGGTGTGGGCAAGGCCACGGACGCTCGAGGACACAGCGCCTACGCCAAACAAGCCAATGATTGAAACCGTGGGCGACAAGAGAGTACTGAGCGACCGGGCGCGAACCGTGGAGCTGTATCACATGCCGGGCCACGGACATCACACGGGGCAACTCATTGCGTACCTCCCGAAGGAGCGGATCCTCATGTACGGCGACGGCTACAACCCACCCGCCGGTGACGAGATCAGGACTCCTGAGCGCGGTCCGGAATACGCCGCGCAGATGGTTCAGAGGGTGCAGGAACTGAAGCTGAATCCGGAGCGCATTGCGCCGGTGCACGGCCGCGTCGTGCCGTACAAGAACCTGCTGATGGCGTTCAACCTCGAGGGTGGAGTCAGCGGAACACGATAACTCGATCGTTCGGCGCTAAAACCTGCGCCCTACGGCGAATCGTGGCCGCTATCAAGTGCGCGCGATGCGGACGATCTCCCCATTGGAACGATCGACATCGACGATGGCGGTTTCGAAGAGGCCGGGAGGTTGGCCGGGCAGCCTGCCGCGAAACGTGACGCGCCAGACGGGTTTCCCGTTCAACGTCGTTCGCTCGGCCTCGGTGCTGTCGGGTTGAAACGTGATTTGCTGGCGGGCGATGGCGACCGCGCGATCGCGGCTGATCTCGGCCTCGGACGGCCCCGCGCACGCAACCGCGAGCGCGAGGACGGCAGCGACGAAAATACGCGCGCGAAGAGGGACTCCGGCCATCATGCCTCCCGGAGTCCCAATGGTAGCCGCGATCGGCTAGTGGCGATCACGCTCCGGGTCGGCCCAGAACACATGCGTCACCACGCGGTGACCGCGCCCGAAGTCCAGCTCGAACAGCTGCACCCGACCATCGCGGCTCGATCGAACCAGCTGTCCCCACTGCGCGGGCGTGTCGAAGTCGATGTGGCCCATCGCTGGCGGCATCGCCTTCGGAAGACTCGCCCCGGCGGTCGTCGTGCTATCGAAATGCGAGTAGATGTCGATGAGCTCGGCGAAGTCATGCGAATTCGGATGTTCGTTGCTCGGCGGCCCAAGAGGGTTGTTCGTGTAGTCCATGCACGACCCGAGATTCGGATTGTCGAAGACCTCGTCCTGGTGGTCGAGACCGAAGTCGTGGGCGATTTCCTGGCAAGTCACCAGCCGCCGCCATGCCGGCTTGTTATAGGTCGACGTGGTGAAGTACGTGTCATTCAACTTGGTCGTCGCCTGGGTGATATGCAGGCCGTCGAGCCAGATCTGGGCGATACCGAGCCAACCAGTGTTGCCGTAGCGCTCGTTGCACACTTCGATTCGCCCCGCTGTCGCTCGGCACTGCCGCGGTCTCGTGGTGCCCACGACCTTCGAAAGCTCCAGAACCTCACTGGCGTTCCAGTCGGAGATGGCTTCATCGAGATAGGCATCCCAGGCGCTGGAGACGTTGTCCCCGACTTTCAATGTGAACGGGTTGGCCTCTCGAGCCCAGTGATAGCCTCCCCACGAGTGGTCGGCGAACGTCACCGTGGTAAATCCGACCGTTACTGCCAACGCGATGAAACAGCCTCGCCAGCTGAATGTCTTCATACCAGATCCTCTCTCAATCGTGTGCGTCCGACGGACAGGCGCCTGACGATCCCGCGGAGTTGCTGCAATGTCATTGCCGCGCGAGCGTACGTGCAAGCCGATGCAACCGCTGTCAGAAACGTGAGGAGGGCGCCCGGCTGACTTCGTTACCGGACCGTAATCGTGGTCCAAGGTGTCACACTGCTCGAGGAATTTGTTCTTGATGCGCCTCGAATATCTGGTCGCCCAGCAGTGGATCACATTTGTCACCTTTGCCTCGTGTCGAACTCTGTTTGGGTGGAGGAAAACTCTGATGGACGCTCGACTCAACCTGCCGTTCCGCCTGCTTCGATTCGCGTTCGGGCTGACCGCCACGCTCGCCGGTCTGGACAAGTTCTTCAACATCCTCGCGGACTGGGGCGGCTACGTGAGCCCGCTCGCCGAGCGCCTACTGCCGTTTCCGGTTGCCACGTTCATGGGGATCGTGGGCGTGATCGAAATAGCGGTCGGCGTCGCGATTCTCGCCGCCGCACCGCGTCTCGGCGCGTACGTGGCCAGTGCCTGGCTTCTGCTGGTTGCCCTCAACCTCGCTTTCGGCAGCCACTTCGATATCGCTGTCCGGGATGTGGTGATGTCGATAGCCGCCTTCACGCTCGCGCGTGCACTTGAAGTGCCAGCGACCGCAGAGGCGCACTCCCATACATCTGCGGCACACGCCCGCGCTATTACGGCCTAGTTGGGACGCGACAGCGCAGACTCATAGGAAGAGCGTCGACGCGTAGCGAGGAACGGTGGGCTGGTCACGAGAATGGCGCCAGCCCCCGTTACGTTCGACGCAGCCCCTCGGGATCCACGCCCGGCTCGTTCGGATAGGGGAAGAAAAGCTGGTTGCCGTCGAGATCCTCGACCACCAGCACCCGGTAGCCCCAGTGGCCCTCCTTGACCGGAAGGCCGCGGCCCTCGAACTCGACGCGCAACGCATCAACCGCCGCGACCTCGGCCTCGTGAGTCGCTGGCTCGACGTTCAGCGAAATGAACATCAGGCCTTTGCCAACCTTCTCCGGCCAGTGCTCGGAGAGAATGAGCGCGCATCCCAGGCGATCGACCTGGGCGACATCCACGTGGCCATCCACTCCGGCGCGCCACGGAACCGTGAAGCCGAGGCGGTCCACATAGAAGCGGAGCGAGGCCTCGACGCTCGACACGTGAAGCACGGGACGCGCGAACCACTCCGTCATCGTGTCGATCCTCGGACCAGTTGCCCGTCGTCGAGAAACTAGCGCAATGTCGGCGTGTCGACAAATCCTTACGGTGTGGGTCCACGCCGCCGGACAAAGTTGCCAGACACGCCACAGTCTTCGGTGCACGGCGGCGGCGGCACGTACGTGTCCTTGATCTTCTTCCGGTACTCCGGATACAGCGTTTCGCGATAACCGAGCACCGCCTCGCGCGGCAGGTGGAACAGCTTGATGAACTCGTCGAGGAACGGGTTCTCGTCTGCCGCAAAGTGCGGCACGCTGTCGCCCGGTTCGCGGCCCTCGAAACCGGGAACGCACGGGTCGCGGAAGTCGAGCGGCACCTTCGAGAGCCGGAAGCTCTTCGAAATGATCTCGGGCTCCACGAGATAGGCAGGATCGCGCGCGACGAGCAGCACAGTGAGCAGGTCGTCATGGCGGAAGAACCGCCAATCGAGCGTGGCCTGATCGCTGAGCGGTACGCCTGTCTTGCGGATGAAGCCCACCTTCATGTGCGTCGTGCGCGCCGCCAGCGCGCCTCCCTCCCACCGCCCGATCGTGAAACCCGCCTGCGTGTGAAGCGCGTTTTCGGACGGACGCGGCCGACCGTCCATCCAGATGGTCATGCCCATCCAGTCTTCCCACGCATCGATCGTGTAGGACACGACGCGCTTCGTTGCGGGATCTGACTGACTCGAGATTCGCAGACCGAAGGGGCCGAGCACCGCATACGCTGCGCCCCAGCCCTGACATTGCCGCTCGATCATCGACTTCTGCGACTCGTCGTACGCCAGCGCCCGCGTTCGTCCTTCGTCGGTCAGTGCCAAGCCGAGATAGTCCACGGGCACCGAGTCGTTCTGCACATCCTCGGTCGCCAACGGAGCCCACGAGCCTGCGATTTCGAATTGGCTGGGAACCACCGTTGGTGCGGCCTGGGCACACGCCGTGCGAGCCACGAGCACGACGATCAACGTGAGCAGCGATCGTCCACCTTCGCCACTGTCGCGTCGCAACGCGACGCGATAAGCCAGTGCTGCTTTGTGCGGCCCGCCAACGGGCCGCACCCGGTGGACAAGCCGCGTTACCACTTCGATGAGCATGGTGTGGGATCCCACCTGGAACCGTCAGGCTCCTTCTTGAAGTGCGGGCTCGTGATGTATGGCGCGTTCAGGTACACAGGATCCTCGACGATCGTGGTGACCAGGAGGAGCTGACCGCCGTCAGGAAGAGGCGAGATATCGAAGTGCTCCGACACGGTGGCGCGCTCGCTGTAGGGCACACCGTTCTTGCGCAGGTAGCCGGCGCGCAGGTTCGACGTGACGACACGCAGGCTGCCACCCTTCTCGGGCGCGGCCACCTGCTCCCAGCGTGCCGTCGACTCGCCCTGCCACGACGGCTTCGGCGCGGATGACGCGCGCGCTGTGGTGAAACGAAAGAGTCGCGTCTGCGTGCCCGCGTCAGTATCGACGCGCAGCGTGTCGGCATCCTGCCACGTGATGTGCAGGCGGCCTGGCACGTTCATGATCGCGCCAGCGCCGAACGACTTGCACTGGTTGCCGGCACGTTCGTCAGCCGAGGGATCCCACGCGTTGATGATCGGCACCCCGGCAGGCGAAACAGGGATACGACGATACTCACCTTTGGCGGGCGTCACCATTCGATAGCGCCAGTTCTCGGTGACGTAGGACACCCAGTACCCGGTCAGATCGATCGGTGCGACATCGCGCGCTCTCGAAGACGCGGTACCCTGAGGCTGCGCGTGAACGGACGCTGGCACACAAAGCGCGGCAAAGGCGAGGACAGTCCAAGCCCTCACCGCTTCTCCTTCATGAGGCTCCGGTACACCGCCTCCACGAATTTATCTGTCGTCCAGTCGCCGCCATCGTTGCCGTAGCTACCTGCGTAGCCCTTTGCCGGTGCTGCCGCTTTGACCTGCTCGAGCGATCGTCCAGCGTTGACCAGCGCGCGAACGCGGTCAGCGATGATGGTGATCATGTCGCGGTATTCGATCACATCGAACTGATCGTAGAGCCTGCCGTGACCCGGAATCACGATCGTGCCTGCTTCGCGCGACACGACTGGCACGGACGCGACTGCGAGCTCGCTCAGACGATTGAGCGCCGCGATCACGCCGTCGATGCTGCCGCCGTGCTCGATGTCGATGACGGGAAAGCGGCGTGTGTCGATGATGTCGCCAGCGACCACGACGTCCGATCGCCGGAAGAACACGAAGACATCGCTGTCGGTGTGCGCCGCGGGCTGGTGCAGCACCTCGATCGGTTCGTCGTTCAAGTACAAGAATTTCCTCGCGTAGTGAAATGACTCGGTAGGCAATCCGACGAGCGGTGCCGCCGGTGTCGATCTATACGCCGACTTCGTCATGTGCCGCAGCACGCCTTCCGCCGCAAGGATGGATGCAGCCGATCTCAGGGCGTCCTGCCTCGCGCCGGCCGCGCGTGTACCTGGATAGAACTGATCGCCAGCTTTCGCCAGCACGTCGTTGCCGCCGACGTGGTCGGCATCGGGCCCGGTGTCGATGACGTAACGAATAGGCTTGGGTGTGATCCGCTCGATCGCCGCGACAACGGCAGGAGCGGTGACGGCGGACCCTGCGTCCACCACCACGGCGCCGTCCTCGCCCACCTGGACGCCGATATTCCCTCCGGCGCCGGCAATCATGAAGAAGTTCTGCCGTACCTCCAACACTTCCAGGGCGCCGGGCGAGGTGGCGCTCGAGGCCTGCGCTGCTTGCGCAACTGCCGGTTCGACAGCCGTACCGCGCTGGACGAAGCAGAGGATCGTGCACACGACCACGACGGGGGCATGCGGAAAACGACGGAGGCAATTTCGTCGTGCGGGCATCACAGCTCTGTGGGCGGAAGCGTAGCATATGGAAGGGAGCCACTCGCCCGATACCGTAACAACATCCACGTGACGGCCGAGCCACGCTATCAGATCGTCGAAATCATCGGCCGCGGAGGCATGGGGGAGGTCTATCTCGCCGACGACGTGATGCTTGACCGCAAGGTCGCCCTCAAGTTCGTCAACGCACCAGGCGACAGCGATGGTCTCGAGCAGTTGCTCGGCGAAGCGCGCGCTGCCGCCGCGCTCGATCATCCGTTCATCTGCTCCATTTACGAAGTGACCACGCTCAACGGTCGCGCCTGCATCGCCATGGAATACGTCCGTGGCGAGTCACTCGAGCGGCGTTTGCGTGGCGGGCCGCTACCGCTCGGTGAAGCCCTGCGCGTCGCGGAAGAGGTCGCCGAGGCGCTCGACGCCGCACACAAACGACGCGTCGTGCACCGCGACCTCAAGCCGGCGAACGTGATGCTCACCGAGGACGGACATATCAAGGTCATGGACTTCGGACTGGCCGCCCGCCTGCCGCACACCGACGTCGACCAGGCAGAGACAGTCGCGATTGCGGCGACCGACGACGTCATCGTCGGTACGCCCGCGTACATGGCGCCTGAACAGATCCGCGCTGAGTCAGCCGATCGCCGATCCGACATTTTCGCGTTCGGCATTCTGCTGTATGAGCTGATCTCGGGTAGGAACCCGTTTGTGCGTGCGGGCATCGATGCCACGTTTGCCGCCGTTCTCAACGAGCAGGTCGCGGCGCTGCGTGACCAGCTGCCGACGACTCCGCTGGCGCTCGACGCGCTGGCTGCTCGACTGCTGGCAAAAGATCCTGCGGCACGACATCAGTCCTTCGGCGACGTTCGCAGCATCCTTCGCCGGCTCCTGGTCGATCTGTCTTCGTCGGCCGCGCTCGTGCCGACGGCCATCGTCGATCCGCAGACGAACGACGGTAGCATCAAGCTGATCGGCCGCGAACCTGAGCGCGCGCAGCTGCTTCAGAGCCTGCACCAAGCGCGGTCGGGTTCCGGCAGTCTCATCCTGCTGCTCGGCGACGCGGGCGTCGGCAAAACTCGCCTTGCCGAGGAAGCGCTGGCAATGGCGCGTCGGCTCGGCTGTCAAACGTTGGTCGGGCGATGTTATGAGCAGCCGGGCACGCCCGCGCTCATCCCGTATACAGAAGTCCTCGAAGAGGCCTCTCGGCTGATGCCGGCCACGGCGTTTCGGCAGGCGATCATGGCGAGCGCGCCGGAGCTGGCGAAGCTGATGCCCGAGTTGCGTCGCCTCTTCCCCGATCTGCCGCCACCGCTGGAGCTGCCGCCGGAACTGCGACAACGGTACTTGTTCACAAATGTCCGGGAATTCTTGACGCGCAGCAGTCGATCGACGCCACTTGCCATCTTCATCGACGACCTGCAGTGGGCTGACGAGTCGACGTTGCAGTTGACGCAGCACATGGCGCAGCATCTCGCGAGCCTCCCGATCGTCATGATCGTGGCATGTCGCGAAGTGGAGGCGGCGCCGACGATTTCCGCTAGCAGGGGCACGCTTCACAACCTGCTCGACCGGGTTCGTGGGCAGTCGCGCGAGGTCCTGACGCCCCAGGCTATCAAGGCGGCTCTCGATCGGATGGTCGGCCAGCGTAACGCTCGTCCCATCGTGCTGCGCCCGTTCACCCCCGCCGATGTGCAGAGTGTGCTCGCCTCGCTCGGCAAACCAAACCCTCCAGCCAGGCTGGTGCGGACGTTCGCCGATCACACTGGTGGAAATCCGTTCTTCGTCGTCGAGCTGTTTCGGCACTTGAAGGAAGAGGGACGACTGTTCGACGCACGTCACCACTGGACACGCGATCTCGACTGGGACGATGTCGAGCTGCCAAACACCGTGCGCGTGGTGCTGGAACGCCGGATGCAACGCGTGTCCCCGGACACGCAGAACTTTCTCAACGCGGCGGCGGTGATCGGACGTCACTTCGAACCGGATTTGCTCGAAGAGGTCGCCAGCGCCGACAGCGACACGTTGATGGCGGCGCTCCGTGAAGCGGAGCAGGCCCGAATCGTGATTGGCCCGTCGGGACGGCGCGACATCACGTGGCGTTTCGCGCACCAGTTGACCTGCCAGATGCTGACGGCGGCGATTCCTCAGACGCGGCGGCAGCGGCTCCACTTGCGCGTGGCCGACGCCATGACGCGGCTCAATCGCGATTCTCGCGCGCATCTCTCCGGGATCGCACATCACCTGTACTGGGCCGGCCGCCTGGCGGATCCGTCCCGTGCTTCGCGCGCCCTGATCACGGCTGGCGACGCGGCGCATGCGATGTATGCGAGTGAAGAAGCGGCGCAGCATTATCGGCGTGCCTTGGAGGTGTTGGAAGAGGCGAACGGCCACAACCCGGAAAGGCTTGCGGTCCAGGAACGCCTCGCGGACGTGCTGGCGCTGCTCGGCGATCGCCGGACAGCGATGGAGCACTACGAACGTGTGCACGGCGAGTATCGCGCCGCACGGACGGCCGTCGATCAGGCGCGCATCGCCCGCAAGACGGGCACACTCCACTGGCAGGCCGGCGATCGTGCCGAGGCAATGGCATCGTATCGGCGAGCGCTCGAACTGCTCTCGGGGTCAACCGCGCATATCGAAGCGGCACAGCTCTACGAGGAGTTGGGCCTCGCCGCCTTTCGCAGTGGAGATAACCAGAAGGCCGTCGAATGGGCCGAGCGCGCCCTGCAATCAGCGGAGCGTGCGCTGACGGAGCCAGCAGCCGACACGGTCCACGTCCGCACGGCGACGACGGCGATTGCGCAGGCGACCAATACGATCGGGGTCGCGCTCGCGCGGTCGGGCCAGCTCGACGCGGCGCGTGAGCGGATCGAGCGGAGCCTTGCCTCGGCGCAGGATCTTGGGCTGCTCGACGTTGCGTGCCGCGCGTACGCGAATCTCGGTGTCATTTACAGCTCCTTGCAACCGAAACGCGCGATCGACGTTTCGCTTGCCGGGCTCGAGATCGCGTCAAAGATCGGCGCCGCCTCGCTCCAGTCTTATATCTACGCGAATCTGGCCGCCGCGTACTGCGCGCTCACGGAGCGCTGCGACACGGAAGGTCTCGAAGCGGCGAATGCTGCAGCAGAGCTCGACCGCGAACTCGGCCAGCTGGACCACCTCGCCGTGCCGCTGGTGGTGATCGCACAGATCCATCAATGCCGAGGCGAGCTGCACAAGGCAGAGTCGGTGTATCGCGAAGCGCTGGCGCTGGCTGAGAAAATTGGCGAGCCGCAGTTGATCCTGCCGTGCTACGACGGGCTCGCCACCATATATCTCGATCGAGGCGACCGCGTGCGTGCCGAGGAACTCATGGAACGAGCGCGGCGTCTGTGCGAGCAGAACGGCCTCGATCCTGATACGCTTCTGCTGCTCCCGTTTTTATGTTGATGCGAAGGGTCGAACCATGACGACTCAAAGCCAGATGCCGATCCAGTCGGGCGACCGCGCCCCCGACTTCGTCGTGCCGGCGGTGCACGAAGATCGGACGATTTCGTTGGCAGATTACCGCGGGAAGACTCCAGTGCTGCTCGGACTGTTCCGCGGTCTCTACTGTCCGTTCTGTCGGCGAGCGCTGGCGCAGATGGCCGCGACGTCCGAGAACCTGCGATCGCTCGGGGTCGATTCGCTGGCCATCGTTGGCACTGAACTGGACAACGCGCGCTTGTACTTCAAGTTCAGACCTACGCGTTTAGCGCTCGGCGCGGATCCACATCTGACCACGCATCGCTCCTATGGCGTGCCTCGGCCGGAGCCGACGCCTGAAATGATGCAGATGATGGAGAACACCTACATCAATCCCACCGGAGAGCTGCCAACGCCGTTGCCGGTGCCGGCCGCCCAAGCGGCTCTCGCGAAGCTGGACGGCTATCAGCTGACGCCGACCGATCGGCGCGATTATGAATCGACGTTTACACAGCTGAAGGGACAGTTCCTTATCGACCGCGACGGGATCGTCCGCTGGTCCCACATCGAGTGCAGCGAGGGCCTGTCCAGCCTGGGCAAATTCCCCTCACACGATGAACTGCTCGGTGCAGCGCGGATCGTCCTCGGCAGCGAAACACGGATGGGTACATAAAACGCGTTCCGGCTACGCTGCGAAGAATCATCGCTTATACCGTCGCTTGCATCGCCTCCGGGACCGCGGGCGACCGCGCCATCACTGCAGAGACATGCGGGCTTGTGCGTCGCGAACGACGTCGAGCTCGAAGCGGCCCTGGTCCATCAACCGCCGCACTTGTTCGCTGCTGCGGAATTCGGCGATCAGCGTACGGCGGCTGCTCGTGTACGCCTGGTCCATCACGTAGGCGAGCACGGTGTCCATCACCGTACCTTCTTCGGTGTTCGTGTTTCTGAAGCGCTGCCGGAAGTCGGTCAACACCCGTGCGAAGGCCGGGTCGTCCCACTGCTCTGGACCCGCGTCGAGACGCATGAAGTCGTTCAGAACACCCCGGTACGAGGGCGGCGCCGGCCGGCGCCAGAACGCGATGTCGGCGCCGAACTCGCTGACATACGACGGCAAATACAACGCCGACGCCGCGGGAACGCGATCGACGAGCGCTGGGTTGAATCGACGTACCTCGTCGACTGACAGGCCAGTGCGCTCCACGATCTCGGCGAGCGAGATCACGCGCGTCGCGCGCATCGCTTGGATCGACTCCTGCGGTGTCGCTGTCATCAGGTTCTTCACGATGAACGTGTTGCCGAACACCATTTCGGCGTAGAGATACGAGCGAGGACCGTAGCTGCCGTAAATGTCTTCGTAGGTCTTGCCCGGCAGCGCGCGCAGGTCGCGAGCCAGCTGCGAGCCGAGCAGGTATTTCGTGCGGACATCTGTCGCGCCCATGCGTTCGCCGTTGATCAGCGTCCGCCCAACGTTGGTGCCGCCGGCGTTGTGCTCGGAGAGCGCCGGGATGAAAGATCCATATTTCGTCGCGAGCACGGACAGATACGCCGCACAGTACGGCGCCTGCGTCGTCTGGTTCTTGCCTTCGATCGGTGTCGGCGAGAAGTGGTTCAGGCGTTTCCAATTCTTCTGCAGCCACTGACAGAAGCCGATGGCGTTGGCTTCCGAGCGTCGCTTGGCGCTGAGTCCTGATTCGAGAATGACCTGCGCGAGACCGATATCCGGCGGGACACCGAAGCGGTCGTAGATCGCTCCCCACTCCGCGAGGAAGGGCCCGTAGCGGCGGACGTTGGGCAGCAGCGCGTCGCCGCGGGTGGAGTTGTGGACGACAGGCCCGGCGGCACGCTCGAGGAGCTCCGCCACCTGGTCGCGACGATCGCCAACCTTACGGGCGAGGCGGTGACCATCAAGTACATGGACAAGCGCCGGGTTGCTCCACTTGGCGTGCCGCGCCCACTCGCCCTTTGCCGGAAACAGGGCGAGCAGGCGTCCGTCGGTGGAACTGCCGAATGCGATCGAGCGATCGGGCAGCGTGAAGATGTACTGCCAGAACGGATATCCCGGCCGATAAGCCTGCATCGCCGCGAAGTCGCTGCGTCGTCGCTCGGCAGCCGTTTCAGCGGCAGTCGGCAGACTTTGACGCCGCCCGCCTTCCTCGGCGTCTACCACGACGCGACTTCCGACCACCTTCGAGCCAGCAATGGGAGTCGCCGCTGCAATCGCACACGCGAATCCCAGAATTGCTTTCAGTTTCATCGAGCCCATGTCGGCTCGAGTACGGTGCAAGCGACAGGTCAGTGCATCACGGTGACATTACGTGCGTCGGCGGCAACGACCTCGGACGACTTTGGAGCCTGGATATCGATCACGTCGTTCCAGGGTGAGACCTGCTCGCGCCTCGCACTTACAAAGTCATCCGTCCACCTCGTTTTTGGTAATCGGCACGAAGCCGGCAGCCACTGCTGATCCACCAGAATCCCAGCTCTCTGCACGTGGCCTCGATCTTGCCCGCCGTGCCACGGGGCCGCTCACCACCTCACGAGGATCACAGTGTCTGAATCGCGCCCGCTCATATCACGACGCGAGTTCTGCGCCGGCGCCTGCCAGGTGGCGTCGTGCGCGACTTTCGCGACACTTGGGTCGGCCTGCAGTGGTGACGAATCACCCACATCGCCAAGCGGCGGCGCATCACAGCTCCCGCGACTGGCCGGTCAATTCGCGAACTCGCGAGTGCAAGTGACGATCACAGGATCCGCATTAGCCAACGTCGACGCGGCCGCTCTCATCGAGTCGATCGCGGGCGTGTTCCTCGTGGCGCGGACGAGCGCAAGCACGTTCTCGGCGATCGACGCGACCTGCACGCACGAGGGGTGCACCGTCAACGGCGCAAGTGGCGCCATCTACGTCTGTCCGTGTCATGGCTCCCGCTACAACCGTAGTGGTCAGGTCGTGGGCGGCCCGGCCAAGGCATCACTGCGCCAATACAACACCACGTTCGCGAACGACGTCGTGACGATCGCGCTCTGAGCTCGTATGCCTACAGTCAACCCGCAAATCGATCATCTCCTACGCCGCGCCGGTTTCGGCGTCAGCGCAGCGGACGTTGACATCTATCGCGACATGTCCCATGCACGAGCGGTCGACTATCTCGTCGACTACGAGGGCCGTCCTGATGATGCGGATGAACGCATCGGACGTCCCGACCATGCACGCGTGGCGACGAAGAATCTCTTCGCGCCCGACATCGACATCGAGGACGCGCGCCAACGCTGGATCTTCCGGATGATCCACGGCCGGCGCCCGTTGCAGGAAAAGATGGCGTTGTTCTGGCACAACCACTTCGCCACGGCCTACAGCAAGCTGGCATCCGACTCCGGCGACCGGCAGGCAACCAAGATGCTCGCCCACAAAGCCGGCGTGCTGCGTGGGCCGCAGGGACAGATCGAGCTCTTCCGCCAATATGCGCTCGGCAACTTCCGCGATCTGTTGATTCAGGTGGCGCAGGATCCGGCGATGCTCATCTGGCTCGACGGCAAAAGCAACACCAAGGCGAAGCCGCAGGAGAATTTCGGCCGCGAGATCATCGAGCTCTTCACCATCGGCGTCGACAACTACGTCGAGTCGGACGTCTACGCTGCCGCGCGCGTATTCACGGGATGGAACCTTCGCGGATCCGATGATTACCGCAAGGACGAGTACGGCGACCTGAACGCGTATCAGGAGTTCGTCTACTACGCCGATCAGCACGATACCGGCGACAAGACGTTCTCGTTTCCGATCAGCAACGGCAGCCGCACCATCGCGTCGCGCAGCGAATCAGCAGGCATGCAGGACGGTCTCGAACTGATCACCGCGCTCGCGGTTCACCCGGAAACCGGTCGTCGACTGGCGCGGAAGTTCTGGAACTTCTTCATCAGCGAGATCGACGCGCCCGATCCCGCCTTCGTCGAAAGCGTCACGGCTGTCTATCTGCAGAACAGGACGGAGATCAGGCCCGTCATCCGCCACATCCTCAACTCGCCCTGGTTCACCAACCCGGCGATGCAGTTCGCACGCTACTCATCGCCAGCGGAATTCGTCGTTCGATCGATCCGGGAAGTGGGCTGGCAGAACTTCTCCATCGACAAGGCGAGATCGCCGATGGCGGCGATGGGACAGCAGCTCTTCGAGCCGCCCAACGTCGCTGGATGGCCGCCGGGCGCCGCATGGTTCTCGACGGGAACGATGCTCGCTCGGACGAATTTTGCCGCCATGCTCGCGGCCGACCAGAAGGCCTTCCTGGCCGCCACGGTGGCACCCCTCGCTCAGTCGCCGCAGGCGTTGCTGGACCTTATGCTCGTGCGCCTCACGCCCGCGCCCTTCGATTCAGGTCCACGGCAGGCACTCATGTTGTACCTGGCCGCTGCCGGTGCATGGACTGGCACAGGCGAACAACTCAACACACGGGCTGCAGGTCTTGCTCGACTCCTCGTTGGCTCCGCCGAGTACCAACTCGTTTAGAAGGCATCATGGATCTTTCTCGACGACTCTTCATCCGCCGCGGCGTTGCGACGGTCTCGTTCGGAATTGCCGCGCCCTCGTTCCTGACTGCGATCGCCGAGGCACAAGGTGTGCGCACGCGTAACCTCGTCGTCGTCTACCTTGGCGGCGGCAACGATGCGCTGAACACGCTCGTTTCCTATCGCGACGCGGCGTACTACAACCGTCGACCGTCGATTGCAGTGCCTGCGGGCCAAGTGCTGCAGGTCGGCACCGACGCCGCCGGACAGGCGCTAGGCCTGCATCCGCGCCTTGGCGGCCTCTTGAACATCTTCAATGAAGGGCGACTCGCGCTCGTGCAGCGCACGGGGTACGCGAACTCGAGTCGATCGCATTTCGAGGCCAGCGATGTCTGGGGCACCGCCAACCCGCAGTCGTCAACCGGTCCTGGCTGGCTCGGTCGTTATCTCGACGTGCTTCCGCGACCACTGGATGCACTCGCCGCGTGGAACACGACCGCCGAGACACCTCGCGCTCTGATTTCCGCGACGACCGGTGTGCCGGCGATTCCAAACGCCAGCAGCTACTCGTTCGCGAGCCCGAACCGGGGCGCGGCGGCCACGCAGGAGCGCGCCGCTGCCCAGACGATGGCGAGCAACCCGGCAAGCGGTCGTCCGCATCTCGCTTTCATAAACAGCACCGCGCGCGGAGCGATCGAGACGCTCGATCGCGTCGCCCTGGCGACGTCGTACACACCAACCGTCTCGTATCCGGACAGCGGCTTCGCGGATGCGTTGCAGACCGTCGCAGGCGCGATCGTGCGCGGCATCGGTTCGCGGGTGTTCTGGCTGCAGGCCGGCGGCTACGACACACATGCCGGCCAGGGCGGAGGTGGCGGTGGCGACTACGGCGATCTGATGACCACGCTTGGCGACGGACTGTGGGCCTTCTACAGCGACATACGCAACAACGGTCTCTCCACCGACACGACGGTGCTCGTGTTCTCGGAGTTCGGCCGGCGCATCTCGGAGAACGGCAGCGCCGGCACCGATCACGGTGCCGCGGGTTTGATGATGGTGCTCGGCGGATCGGTGCGTGGTGGTCTTCACGGCACCGCCGCGTCGCTGGCGCCCGGTCATCCAACGCTGGAAAACAACTCCGGCGATGTCCACTACGAGACCGACTTCCGGGCGGTCTACGCGAGATTGCTCGAGCAATGGTTGGGTGTGAGTTCGGTGCCCATTCTCGGCGGTGACTTTCGCGCCGGCGCGCCGGCCATCTTCTAGGTGAGACGCATGAATCGATTCGCTCTGACGGCCATCATCTGGTTGACGCTGCCTGGTGCGGCGCTGGCGCAGGCCACCGCGAAGACAGCCACACCAGCACCGGCACCGGTGAAAACCGCCGTCGCTGCTCCTGCACCGGTACCCGCGACAACTGCGACCGCACCTGTTCCGACGGCTGTACCGACGCCCGCTCCCGCTGCGGAGGGATCACCTGCGGCAAGCGGCGCGACACCCCTTCCGGAATCGACGCCGGTGACAGCGGCGGTGGCCGCGGCCGCCGCGGGACAGGAACCTGGTCGAGCCGTCGACCCACCTCCGACCAACTTTCCCGCGGTGACGTTCGGTGTCGTCACCTTCCTGCAGTATCAAGCGCAGCTGCACGAGTCGAACGGATACAACGCCTTCGACGTGACGCGCGGCTATCTCAACATCCGGGCGCGACTCTCTGATCGCATCCGCCTTCGTTTTACACCAGACGTTCGGCCGACAACCGACGCGAGCCTCAACCAGAACCTCGCCCTGCGACTCGAATACGCCTCCCTCGATGTGCAGGCGACCGACGGCATCGCGATCATGTTTGGCTTGCACGAGATGCCGTGGCTCGCGTTCGAGGAGTCGGTCAACCGATATCGCGTGATCGGGCCCTTCTTCTCGGAGCGTCTCGGACTGATTCCTGGAACCACGGATCTGGGCATAAGCGTCAAGGCAAGCAATGAACGCACGGAGTTCCATCTGGGTGTGTACAACGGCGAGGGTCAGGGGCGCGCCGAGATCGACAAGTACAAGAGCATCGACGGCCGCGCGACGTTCCGTCCCTTCTCACAGGACAGCGAGCTCGGCAAAGTGACGCTCTCGGGGTTCTATCAGTACGGCTGGTACGCGCGCGACCGGCCACGAAATGTCGCGATCGGGATGGGCACCTACGAAAGCGACCACATCGTCCTCACGGCGCAATATCTCTCCGCGACTGATAACCCGTTCGTCGCCGTGGACATCGAGCGCCGGGGCATGTCGTTCTTCGGCGAGGGACGCCAGGGTCCGACGGGCTGGTCCGTTATTGGCGGTCTCGATCTCTTCGACCCGGACGGGTCCAATGACAGTGACTCGCAACGACGCTACATCCTCGGCGGTGCGCACTGGAGCCAGATAGGACGTGCGCGGTTGGGTGTCGTCATCTCGGTCGAGCAGGCGTATCAAACATCCAATTCTCAGCTGCTCGCGCGCAGGCTGCTCGCCCAGACCCACATCGAGTTCTAAGAACGTGAAAGTTCAAAGTTAAAAGGACAAAGTAATCAAGTAAGATGTCCGCTCCTCCCCCTCACTATGGAGGATCGTTATGCGGATGTCACGCCGTGAGGTGACGAACCGGAAGATTTGCTGGTTCCTCGCCTTCCTCCTGCTGTGGGCTCACACAGCGTCTGCCACCACGTACCTGTCGGTCGAACCTGTTCCCAACAAAGATATCGTCGGCACAGACAACCTCGCCGCGATTCGCAGCATCGGCTACGCCAACCTCGAACGTTGGAGTCGGCTGTTGCTCGACGAGTGTCGCGTTGTCGACTCCGTGATCGACGCGCTGTCAGCCAATGCGGCGATCAGCTCGGTCACGGTCACAAACACGCGCGTCGTCGTTGCCGCCGGCGGATTCGAGGGCGGCACCAACCCGTCCTTCGTGTTCACGATGCAGGACTCGGGCAGACGGCCGGTGACACAGGTGGACGTCAACGTACTCAGTAACGCGCTCGGCTATGTGCTGAATCAGGGCGGCACCGCCCATTTCAGCCCGGACAATTTCAGAGCCTACGCATTCCCCCTCGACTACGCCGTGGTGACGTTCCCGGGAACGTTGAGCGGTAGCGCGGCGCAAGCGTTCTTCGAGCACCTGGGCACGTTCGACCCGGCGCTGTTCAGCGGGTCGTTCGCCGGGTTCACGCAGATCGATCTCGCCGGCTCGACGACGAACAACTCGATGCTGTTTCTGCAGCCGGCCGTCAGCAAGAATCGCTTCGTCGCGGGTCTCTACGCGGCGGCGACGGACGTCGATGCGTCGTACTCACCGTTAAAGAACAACCGTGAGCCGACGACGGCCCGAGCGGGCGTGGCGTTTCCGGGCAACGATTGGCTGGCGTTTCCGAACGGTGACCAGTACCTGGCGAACGTCGGCGGATCGGCTCAGTTACGGAGCGAGCTTGCGACCCTCCGGCAACGGCATCTGGACGCGGTCGCGAGCTTGCTGGGTGCGATCGCGAGAGATCGCGTCGACGTGTATCTCGCGGCGCAGTTCAAGTGTCCGGATTGAGTTCGACCTGTATCGGCCGCTTGGGCCTGCAACAACCGCTCACACCCGCCGGTCGATCATCATCGGCATGCCAAAACGTGGCCGCAGTGTAATGAGCGGCTCGGGCTCGACTCGATGTCCGGGAACGAGGCGCAGGCGGTACCGTTGCGCCAGCGTTGCCACAATCAATTGGGCTTCGATCAACGCGAACTGATTGCCGATGCACTGTCGCGGCCCGGCGCCAAAGGGTAGATAGGTGAACTTCGGTCGCTCGGCGCTTCTCTCGGGTGAGAAACGATCGGGATTGAATCGTTCCGGATCGCCCCAGATTGCCGGAAGCCTGTGCAGTACCCACGGTACGACGAACACAATCCATCCGCGCGGCACGTCGTACCCGCCCACCTGGTCGTCAGCCATCGCCTGCCGCGAAAATATCCACGCCGGTGGATACAGGCGCAGCGCTTCATCCACGACCATGCGCGTAAATGGCAGATTCACCAAGTCGGCGTACTCGGGCGCGCGGCCGGCGAGCACGGCGTCGATCTCCTCTTCCACTCGCCGTTGTGCGCCCGGGTGCTGGGACAGCAAATACCATGTCCACGTCAGCGCCAGCGACGTCGTTTCCTGACCTGCAAGCAAGAACGTGGTGACCTCGACGCGCAACTGGTGGTCGCTCATCACCTCACCGGTCTCTTCGTCGCGTGCGGCCAGCAGCATTGACAGGAGATCGACGTGGTCCGATGGATGCTTCCGCCGCTCAGCGATTACGTGGTCAACAGCTCCCGCGAGCACGCCCCGTGCGGCCTCGAAGCGGCGACGCTCGGAGGTGGGGAACCAGTCGCCGAATCCAAGAGACCAGAAGCTTTCGCCGATGTGCTGATTGATGGCGGTCCAGGCCGCGTCGATATTGTGCGCAAACGGACCGAGGTCAGCGCCGAGGAGCGCGCGCAGCACGACGGTACGCGTCAGCCGCATCATCTCTTCCTCGACGTCGACGGAACGTCCCGCAGACGCGATTGTCTGCCACTCGGCGGCGGTCTCTCTCGCTGCGTCCGCCATGACGCTCGCGAGCCCGGCGACCTTCTGCCGATGAAACGCCGGTTGCGCGATGCGGCGCTGACGTAACCAGAACTCATCCTCGCTGGTCAACAACCCGTCGCCCAGAAACATCCGCAACTTCTGGTACAAGGGACTCTTGTGATAGTTGCGCGCGTTGTCCTGGAGGACGTGACGAATGTCTGCGGGGTTGGTGATCAGATACGCACGTCGTGGCCCGAACTTGAAGTACACGACGTCACCGAAGCGACGAGCTGCATTCGTGAACAGGCCGACAGGGTCGCGCCGGGCAGCGAGCAGGGATCCAAGCACCGGGACCCCGCAAGGGCCAGGTGGACGAGAGCCTCGCATGTTCTCGATCATAGCGGTCGAGCTTCAGAGAACGTCCAGGGAAACCGGGATGACTACGAAGGCTTCATGTCGCGACGACGTCCGGGGCGTGGGCTTCCCACCAATGCTGTGCCCGTTCGTTCGTCCACGGGGCTTCGCACCGCACATGTGCCAGCTGCGTATCGAGTTCGAGAGCCGACGCAGGCCGCC
>Ga0075418_10001852_pt1 | contig 24091 bp, 22 predicted proteins | sample SoiMetdeltSBSDD2_FD_81776 | JGI IMG/M metagenome (GOLD analysis project Ga0075418, IMG submission 81776) | Bulk soil microbial communities from a Populus tree surrounding site in Tennessee, USA - Soil MetaG P. deltoides SBSDD2 | ecosystem: Environmental > Terrestrial > Soil > Tree plantation...
GCCGCCACCAGCACGGCAAACGTCAGCAGCAGCTGAGCGGTGAGGGAGATCGAACGTGGCAGAAACGACGACAGCTTCACCAGGTCTTCCGGCCGATTGGGGGAGGCAGTTATACGGCACCCCGTGGGCAGCGGGGTGAAGTCGCTATTTCGTCGCGCCGTGCGCCGTGCGGTACCAGGCGATGGTCCGCTCCAGACCGGCCTCGAAGCCGGTCCTCGGTTCGTACTCGAGCAGACGGCGCGCCTTCTCGATATCGGCCTGGGAGTCGCGCACGTCGCCGGCGCGCGCCGCTGCGAACTGCGGCTCGATCGTGGATCCGACCAGCGTCCTGATCGCCTGGAAGAGACGGTTCAGCGAGACGCGGGTTCCGGTCGCCACGTTGATGACCTCGCCGCTCGCGCTGCGGGCCTCGCACGCGCGCAACACGCCATCCACGATATTGGCAACGTAGGTGAAATCGCGCGTCTGCTCGCCGTCGCCGTAGATCGTCGGCCGCCGTCCCTCGCAGAGCGCGCTGATGAACAGCGAGATCACTCCCGAATAGGCCGACGACGGGTCCTGACGGGGACCGAACACGTTGAAGTAGCGGATTGTCACGGTCTCGAGGCCGTAGAGCGACGTGAACATCTGACAGTACTGTTCGGCGACTAGCTTTTGCAGCGCGTACGGTGAAACGGGCGCCGCGGCCATGGTCTCGACTTTCGGCAGCGACGGCGCGTTCCCGTACGCCGACGACGAGCCGGCGTAGACCACACGGCGCACACCCTCGTCACGAGCGGCGACGAGCAAGGCCAGCGAGGCGTCGACGTTGGCGCGGTTCGAGGCGATTGGCTCCTCCACCGAGCGCGGAACCGACGGTATCGCGGCCTGGTGGAGAACGAAGTCGACACCCTTGACGGCCCGGCGCGCGACCTCGAGGTCCGCAAGGTCGCCCTCGATGAACTCGACCGACCGGACGTGCGCAAGGTTCTCACGCTTTCCGGTCACGAGGCTGTCGACGACCCGGACCTGCTCCCCCCGTCGGACCAGCTCTTCGACCAGATGCGAGCCGATGAATCCGGCGCCACCTGTGACCAGGTAGTGAGACATGTGCGATTTGACCTCAGCAAGAAGCCTGCCCGTGATGGCGCGCGGGTCCGTGGTTCGGCGAGGATCGGCCCGGGGTGCGCACCGGGTGAGAAACTGTGCAGCCTCTTACTGCGGGAAGCCGCCGCGAGGAAGGGCGGGCATCAGCCGAAGTGCATTTCCGTAATAGAGCTTACGGAGAACGGCATCGGGCAGCGCAAGCCCGTAGAGCTTCCAGAAGGCATGGTAGTCGCGGTAGTAATCGAAGTATTCGTCAGCAGTCTCGAACGTGCGCCAGTAGTACGGAAACTCGTCGGGCTGATAGCTGTCCTTGCCGAACAGCACGCGGTCCTGGTACTTCACGAGGAAGTCGTGCGCTGCGCGCGGCTGGCGACCGAGGTCGTAGAGCACGGCGCCGACTTCGGCGTAGAGATTCGGCATCTCGTCGAACATCTTGCCGAGACGTGCGAGATCGTTGGCGTGCCACCCCATGTGGGCGGCGATGAACGTCGTCTTCGGATGCTTCCGGAACAGCCGGTCGCGCTCGGCCATCAGCTGCTCGAATGCGGGATATCGTGACGACGGATACCGGCGATCCGGATAGAGCGCCATTTCCAGCCAGCGTTCATTCTGATAGTCGAGCGGCTGAAAGAACTCCTGCGGATCGGCGGTGTGGATCAGGACAGGGATGTTCAGCCGCGCGGCGGTCGCCCAGATCGGATCGAGCTCCGGATCGTCGAGCGTCAGTCGAGAGCCGTCGGTCTTGCGGGCGCTCAAGCCGAACCCCTTCATGATTTCGCCAAGACCGAGGGCGCCGGCCTTGACGTCGGCCTCCAGCTGGCGAGCGGCGCGTTCTCCGTAACCAGGCCCGACGTCGCGGAAATTGATGTTGGTGAACATCACCATGCGATCGCGATGCGGCGTGTTGCGGATGGCGGCGATGCTGTTCACCAGACTGGTCCCCGTGGCGCCGCTGGCGTTCACCAGGACGCGCAGGTTCAGCGGGTCCATCGAGGCAACCACCGAGTCGAGCTGCTGCCGCGAGATCGGCGCCGGCTGGTGGCTGTGAATGTCGATCACCGGGTACTTTGCGCGTGGCACCGGGTGCTGCGAAACGACCAGCGTGGATCGCGGCTTGTAGTCGCGGATGCTCGGCGCCGGGAACTCCGGCTCGCGATTCGCGCCAGGTCGAGGACGAATGGCGCCGTCGCTTTGACCACCCCGCGGCGTCTGCGCGATACCCACGCCGACAGCGGCAGTAAGGATGGTCGCAAGGAGCAGGGCTCTGGAATGCATCGGGTGTGATTGTACAGCCGGCGTCGCGGTCGGCCACCGGCCTGGTGGTCGGCCACGGTCGGGCTCTTGTGTGAGAGAAGCGTCGCAGCCAGCCGGTAAGCCGAATTCTGTTCCGCCTTCGCCCGCGCACGCCTCGCGGCGTGCACGGGCTCGGCGAGACGACCATTCATCTAGGCTCGCGATCGCTCGCGAGCTCGTGCGACCTACCCGGTGGCATCGGACGGGCCGTCCGGTCGACCGTCCGCGGTTGCCCGCGACGCGGCCGCTGCCACCCTATTTGGTCTTGCTCCGTGCGGGGTTTTGCCTGCCGCCGACGTTACCGCCGGCGCGGTGCGCTCTTACCGCACCTTTTCACCCTTACCCTTCGACTCGCGCCGGCCTCGCGGCCAGCGCTCGCTCAGGGCGGTATGTTTTCTGTGCCACTGGTCCGTCAGGTTGCCCTGCCCGGGCGTTACCCGGCGCCCTGCCCTGCGGAGTTCGGACTTTCCTCTCCCTCCAGTACTTCGCGGCAGCGCCGCGGTTGCCGGAAGCAGCGGTCGTCTGGCCGGCTGCGACAGAGAGAATTATCGCCTATCCGTCCGTTTCCTGCTTGATGCCGTACTGTTCCAGCTTCTTGTACAAGTTGCTGCGGGGCGTGTCGATGATCTCGGCGGTCTTCGAGATGTTCCAGTTCGTCTCGCGGAGCTTCTGCACGAGATAGGCGCGCTCCGCCGCATCCTTGAACTCCCGCAGCGTGCCACCGCCGGGCGTCTTGTCCATGGCCAGCGGCGGCGGCGCCGGCGCTGCGTCTTCAACCGGCGCCGACACCCGGGCGGGTGTGTCACCGCCTCTGAGCTCGGCCGGCAGATCCTCGACGCGCACCAGATCGCCGGGAGCCATGATCATCACACGCTCGATCGCGTTGCGCAGCTCGCGGATGTTGCCGCGCCACCGGTAGCGCTGCAGCGCATCCATCGCGGCCGGCTCGAAGCGCTTCGGCTTGAGGTTGTGCTCGTCGTTCGTCCGGCGAGCGAAGTGCTGCACCAGCAGCGGAATGTCGTCGCGGCGCTCGCGCAGCGGCGGAACCACGATCGGAATGACGTTCAGGCGGAAATAGAGGTCCTCCCGGAACTCGCCCCGCTGGATCGCCTCCTCGAGATTCTTGTTGGTGGCCGCGATCACGCGCACGTCGACCTTGGTGGTGCGCGCCGAGCCGATGCGCTCGACCTCCTGCTCCTGCAGCACGCGCAGCACCTTGGCTTGCGTCTTCGGGCTCATGTCCCCGATCTCGTCCAGGAAGATGGTTCCGCGATCGGCCTGCTCGAACTTGCCGATTTGCTTCTCGGTGGTGGCGGTGTCGGATCACTTATAGTGCCCGAAGAGCTCCGACTCGATCAGCTCCTCGGGTATCGCCGCGCAGTTCACCTGGATGAACCGCTGCCCCGCCCGTGGGCTGTTCCGGTGAATCGTGCGGGCGACCAGCTCCTTGCCGACGCCGCTCTCACCAAGGAGCAGCACGGTGGCGTTGGTCGGCGCTGCGCGTCTCACGGCTTCGAGCACTTTCCGCAGGGATGCACTCTGGCCGACGATCTCATACTTCGATTCCGTGGCCAGCCTGAGCTCGCGGTTCTCCTGACGGAGCTCGCGCACCTCGAGGCCCTTGGCGACCGTGACCAGCACCCGCTCGCTCGTGAATGGCTTCTCGATGAAATCGAACGCGCCCAGCCGCGTCGCCTGCATGGCGTCGGTGATGGTGCCGTGACCGGAGATCATCGCCACCGGCAGCGCTTCGTCGAGACGCCTGATCTCGGCCAGTGTCTCGAGGCCGTTCATCCCGGGCATCTTGATGTCGAGCAGGACGAGATCCGGCGACTCGCGTTTGACGGTGACGATGCCGTCGGGACCCGAGGCGGCACCGATGAATTCGTAGTCCTCGTATTCGAGAATCATCTTCAACGAGTCGCGGATGGCGGCCTCGTCGTCGATGATCAGGATGCGCGGTTTCATGTCGGAGCGTTGAGACCTGTCGGACGCGGCCCGGGAAGTCAATCGAGCCGGACGGTGCGGAGCACCCGCTGCATCGCCGCAGGGCTGTAGACGTAGAAGGTCAGGATGTCGCCCGGCTGCGCCTGCGCGATCATGCGCTGGTACTCGCTCACCGAGCGAATGGGCCGCCGGTTGATCTCGAGCAGCACATCGTCACGCTCGAGCGACGCGTCGTAGGCCGGGCTGAGCGACTCCACCCTCGAGACGATCACGCCCCGGAGTCCTTCCGCCAACCCGGTGCGGGTGGCGGACTCAGGATCGAGCTCCCGGACCGACAGTCCGAGCGCCGGCCCGGTCCAGCGCGACGGCTGCGGCCGGCCGGGGGATGCCGGCAGTCCGATCGACGCCTCCATTCGGGGCCGCTCTGCGAGCTTCACCGGAATCGCGAGCGGGCGGTCGTCGCGCAGCACGTGCAAGGTGGCGGTCGTGCCCGGCTGTTTCGCGGCGATCAGTTGAATCAGCCCGTCGCTGTCCGACACGGCCTTGCCGTCGACGGCGACGATGAGGTCGTAGGCGCGAACGCCTGCCCTGGCGCCAGGCGACCCCTCGGTGACGTCCTGCACCAGCGCGCCGTGTGACGTACGCAGCCGCAGCGAGTGCTGGAGATCCGGATCGACGTCGCGCGGCCCGACCCCGATGTAGCCGCGCGTGACGCGTCCTTTCTCCATGAGCTGCGGGAGGACGGCAGTCGCCTGATTGATTGGAACCGCGAAACCGATATTCGCCGCCCGCGAGCTGATCGCGGAGTTGATGCCGACGACCTCGCCCCGCGCGTTGATCAGCGGCCCGCCGCTGTTCCCGAAATTGATGGCCGCATCGGTCTGGATATAGCGGTCGAGCGACCGGTTGAACAGCTTCCGCCCTATGAAGCTGACAATGCCCACCGTGACCGTGTGCTCGTAGGCGAGCGGGTTCCCGATGGCCACCACCCACTCCCCCACGCGCAGGGCATCGGAGTCGCCAAGTGGCGCGAACGGCAGCGGCTCGGGTGAATCGACCTTGAGCAGCGCGATGTCGGTGTCGGGGTCGATTCCGATGCGCTGCGCCCGCAGGCTGCGCCCATCGGCGAGCCGCACCGTGATGCGGTCCGCAGGCTCGACAACGTGCTGGTTCGTGAGGATATGGCCTTCGGCATCGATGAGGAAGCCGGTTCCCGCGCCGCGTCGCAGATCGTCTGGATTGCGGTCGGGCTGACGATCGAGCGGGGTGGACCTGTCGAACAGCTCCGCGAATGGACGCCGCCATGTGCTGGAGCCGTCACCGCGCGACGTGGCGTCGATATTCACCACAGCGGGATTGAGACGTTCGGCGACGTCGGCAAACGAGGCCAGGGCGGGAGCCGCCGCGGTACTGAGGCTTCGGGCGGGAACCACCCGGGCCTTCGGGGCCGAAATAGCCGGCGCCGGCGTAAGCGAGCCGGCGATGACCAGACCGAGCAGGAGCCCGACCGTTGCGCTGAGGCACACGATCGCGGCGAGAAACCGCCGGGACATTGCGTCCATTATAGGCTCTCGGTCGGACCGGTCGACCCGCTGCCGGAGCGCGGCGGCGGACCGGCCCCGTGCTCGTCGAGCACGGCCAGGAACGCCGCCTCGTCGAGCATCGGCACGCCGAGCTGCTTCGCCTTCTCCGCCTTGCTGCCGGCGTCGAGTCCCACGATGACGGCGCTCGTCTTGCGGCTCACCGATCCGGCGACTTTGCCGCCGAGACGTTCGAGCGTGGCGGTGGCCTGCTCTCGGGTCATCGATTCCAGCGTGCCGGTGATCACGTAGGTTCGGCCCGTCAGCGGCCGTGGAGCGTCGATGGCCGCGCGCTCCTCGGGTGGAATTTCCGTCCGTACGCCGGCAGCCCCCACACGGTCGAGCAGCTGCCGGTTGCGCGGTTCGTCGAGCCAGGTGCGAACGGACTCCGCCAGCACCGGCCCGATCTCCTGTGTTCCCTGCAGCTGCTCCAGCGTTGCCGAGCACAGCGCGTCGATCGACCCGAACGCCCGCGCCAGTACCTGCGCAGCCCGCTCGCCGATGTGCCGGATGCCGAGCCCATAGATCAACCGCCAGAGCTCGTTCGAGCGGCTGCGGTCGATCTGCTCGATGACCTTTGCGGCGTTCTTCTCGCCGAAGCGCCGCTGGATCTCCCGCCCGTCCGAGCGTAGCGACGTGCTCGTCAGGGCGGCCAGTTGCCCCGCCGTGAGGGCGTACAGGTCGGCGTAGTCGTGCACGAGCCCCTGCGCGATCAGCTGCGCGATCAGCGACTCGCCGAGGCCGTCGACGTTCATGGCTCCCCGTGACGCGAAGTGCTCGAGGCCGCGCTGCAGCCTTGCCGGGCACGAGGTGTTCTCGCAGCGCCATACGGCCTCGCCCTCGCCGCGAACGAGCGTGCTGTCGCACCGCGGGCACGTCCTCGGCGCTACCCACGGCGTCGAATCGGCCGGCCGGCGTGCGAGCACCGGGCCGACCACGCGCGGGATGACGTCGCCGGCCTTCTCGACGAGCACGTAGTCGCGCTCGCGGATGTCCTTCCGGGCAATGTCATCGGCGTTGTGCAGCGTCGCCATAGACACCGTCGAGCCCGCGATGAACACCGGCTCGAGCACCGCAAAGGGCGTGACTGCGCCTGTGCGCCCGACGTTGACAGCGATCTCGCGCAGCAGCGTCGTCTTCTGCTCCGCCGGAAACTTGAAGGCGATGGCCCAGCGCGGAAACTTGCTCGTGCTTCCGAGCGTACGGCGGTACGCCACGTCGTTGACTTTGACGACGACGCCATCGGTGTCGAAGTCGAGCGTTCGTCGCGTGTCCTGCCATTCGGTACAGAACGCAACGAGCTCCTCCAGACCGAGGCATCGCCGCCAGTGCCGCTCCACCGGCAGGCCCCAGGCGCGAAGCTGCTCCAACGTTTCCGAGTGCAGCCGGTGCGTGACGCCGACAGCCTGGTAGACGAAGGCGCCTAGTCCGCGTCTGGCGACCAGCCCAGGGTCGAGATTCCTCATCGTGCCGGCGGCGGCGTTGCGCGGATTCTGAAAGACCGGCTCGCCGGTCTCCTCCCGCTCCCGGTTGACCCGTTCGAACGCCTTGCGTGGCAGGTACACCTCGCCGCGAATCTCGATCCGGTTCGGAGAAGCCGCGGGAGGCGATCCCCCGATTCGCAACGGAATGGCGCGGATGGTCCGGACGTTCGCCGTCACATCCTCGCCCTCGACGCCATCGCCCCTCGTGGCGCCTCGCACGAGGACGCCGTTCTCGTAGGTGAGGGCGAGGCTGAGCCCGTCGATCTTGAGCTCAGCCACGTATTCGACCGCACCCGACACGCCGGCGTCGGCGAGCCCGCGTCTGACGCGCTCATCGAAGGATGCGAGCTCGTCCACCGAGTAGGCGTTGTCGAGGCTCAGCATTGGTTCGGCATGGCGCACGCTGGCGAAGCCGGCAGCGACGCGCCCGCTGACGCGCTGCGTTGGCGAATCGGGGGTGACGAGGTCGGGATGCTCGGCTTCGAGGCTCTGGAGCTCCTGCACCAATGCATCGAACTCGACGTCGGCGATCTCGGGATCGTTGAGGATGTAGTACCGCTCTTCGTGATGACGAATGAGGCGGCGCAGCTCGTCGATGCGATCCGCTGGAGAGGACACCGGGTGATCTCGTGTGAAGCCGGTTGCGCCGGGCTGGACGTGGGTCGCTATCGATCCCGCGAGACGACGTAGTCGGGAAGATACATCAGCGCGTCACGGGCGTCCGAAGGCGGGAACGCGCAGAGCGCTTTCTTGGCGCGCTCGACATATTCCGCGGCGATGCGCTGGACGTGGTCGATCGAGCGCGCCTGCACCAGCCGGGTGCGGAGCTCGCGCCACTCGTCGATGGACAGGGTTCGATCGACCACGGCCTTCCGGATGAGCGCCTCGGCGGCGGCATCTCCGCGCGATAGCAGGTGAATCACGGGCAGCGTCATCTTGCCCTCGCGTAGATCGCCCCCCACCGGCTTTCCGAGCACGACCTCGTCACCCGTGAAGTCCAGCAGATCGTCCACGAGCTGGAACGCGATGCCAATGTTCAGCCCGTAGTCCCACAGCGCGTCCCGCTGTTCCCGGGAGGAGGGTCCGAGCATGCCGCCGATCTTCGCGCTGCCGGCAAACAGATACGCCGTCTTTCGCTGGACGATGTCGAAGTGCTCGTCTTCGGTGAGATCCACCACGCCGTTCTTCGTGAGCTGGTAGATCTCCCCCTCGACGATCCGCAACGTCACGTCGCAGAGCAGTCGGATGACGTCCAGGTTGTCGTGCGTGAGCGCCAGCGACATCGACTTGAGGTACAGGAAGTCACCGAGCAGCACGGTGACGTGGTTTCCCCAGCGGGTATGCACGGCATCGCGCCCGCGCCGGAGCTCCGATTCGTCGATGATGTCGTCGTGGACGAGCGTTGCCGAGTGAATGAACTCGATGACCGTGGCGTACAGGACCGCCCGCTCGCCCGTATAGCCGGCCATTCGGGCGGCCATCAGCAGCACGGCCGGGCGAATGCGCTTGCCGCCACCATCCTGGATATAGGTGCCGATCGTGGGGATCAGGCCGACCTGCGACTGGACGTGCCGCGCGAACTCGCGCTCGACTTCGCGCAAGTCGTCGCGAATAGGCTCGAACATCTGCGCGAGCGTGACGGCCGAGGGTTTCTGCGCGGCTGGATTCACGCTGGTCTGCTGATCGGCTGCATCAACGGTTGGGGCGGTCTCGATAAAGCGGTTTCGCGCGAGCGGCCGCGTCGACCGCTCGAGTTTGAAGGTGCCGCACCACTAGACCATATCCGCGCGCGGGGTGTCAATGTTGCGCGGCCCCTAATCCGTGCAAGGAGTAGCACTTACGCTGCAAACAGCCGCCGGAAGTTGGCCAGGGCCGCCGAGCCGACCTCCTCGGCGGCCATGCCCCGCAGCTCGCCGACGACCTCGGCGACCCGCACCACGTTTGCCGGCTCGTTCCGTTTGCCTCTCAGCGGGGTCGGGGCGAGAAACGGGCTGTCGGTCTCGATGAGCAGCCGCTCGAGCGGGATCATCCGGGCGACCTCCTTGAGCTCCAGCGCGCGCGGGAAGGTCACGATGCCAGCCAGGGAAATGTGAAACCCGGCGTCGAGCGCGCGGCGCGCCGCTTCACGATCCCCGGTGAAGCAGTGAAACACGCCGCCAGCTTCGGCGGCCGTTTCCTCCTGCAGGATGCGGAACGTATCCTCGTCGGCCTCGCGCGTGTGGATGACAATCGGGAGCCGCCGGCGTTTCGCCAGGCGGATCTGCGCGGCAAACACCGCCTGCTGTACCGGGCGCGGCGCGAAATCGTAGTGATAGTCCAGCCCGATCTCGCCGAGCGCCCGCGTGAGCGGCTGCGACTCGATGATGCGGTCGACCAGATGCGCCGCCGCCTCGGGCTCCCCCGCATACGTGCCGGCGTTGTGCGGATGGACGCCAACCGAGAACCGGACGTCCGGCCACAGGGCTGCCACCGCGCCGGCCTGCTGCACCTCCGGCTCGTCGTCAGCGGCCAGGATCACCAGGGCGTGAGAGAGACCGCTGCTGCGCGCGCGCTGGACGACGGCGTCGAGATCCGCCACGAACTCCGGTCCGGCGATGTGGCAGTGGGAGTCTACGAACACGCCGATGCGATCCAGGACTCGCGGTGAAGCCGGGCTGTCATCGAACCCGTGTGCCAGGCGGAATGCCGGGATCGGCCACGAGGAGCGAGGGAAGACCCTCCTGAGTCGCGGCCAGAACCATCCCGTTCGACTCGATGCCCATCAGCTTTGCCGGCTTGAGGTTGGCGACGACGACGATCGTACGGCCGACGAGCTGCTCTGGCGTGTAAGCCTCGGCGATGCCGGCGACGATGGTGCGTTCCTCGGTCCCGACATCGATGCGCAGCTTGATCAGCTTCTTCGACTTCGGCACGGCTTCGGCTGCGAGCACCCTGGCAACCCGCAGATCGACTTTCATGAAGTCGTCGAACGTGATCCGCGAGTCATCGGCCGGCACCGCGGAGCCGCCCGCGGCTGCGGCGGCAGTCTGTGCGGGCAGTGGCGCCGCTGAGGGCGGGGTGGGGGTGGATTCGTTGGTCATGGCGTTCTCGCGCAGCTCCTCGACTGTCTTCTCGATTCGCGGAAAAAGCGCCTCGGCCTCGCCGAGGCGAGCGCCCTCGAAACGCGTTCCTCCCGACAGGCCGGTCCACCGCTCCTTCTCGACTCCGAGCATCCGCCGAATGCGTTCGGAGGCGTGGGGCATGACCGGATCGATGAGCGCCGCAATCACCCGCAACGCGTCGGCGGAGTGGTAGAGGGTGGTTTCGAGCACGGGGCGCCGGGCGGGGTCTTTGGCCAACGTCCAGGGCTCGCGCTCGACGATGTACTTGTTGACGCGCCCGATGAGACTCCAGATCGTCTGCAGCGCCTGGCTCACCAGATGCGCCTCGAAATCCGCAACGGCCGAGCGGATCGTGCCGGTGACAGCCTCGGCGAGATCCGCGTCGAGCGGCTGCGACGCCGCGGCCGGCGCCGGCACCACGCCGCCGCAGTAGCGGTGGATCATCGTAATGGTCCGGCTGACCAGATTGCCAAGGTCGTTGGCCAGATCCGCGTTGTACCGCGTGAGCACGCCGTCGTCGGCAAAGTTGGCATCCTGGCCGAGCGGCATCTCGCGCATCACGAAGTACCTCAGCGCGTCGAGCCCGAACACCTGCACGTAGTCCTGATAGCGGGCGACGTTGCCAAGCGACTTCGACATCTTGGCGCCGCCCATGAGCCAGAACCCGTGCGCGACGATTCGACGCGGCGGGGGCAGCCCCGCCGACATGAGGAACGCCGGCCAGTACAGGGCGTGCTGTCTGACGATCTCCTTGCCGATGAAATGCGTCACCGTGGGCCAGTACCGCGTGATGCGTGCGTCCGCATCCGGAGCGTTCGAGCCGAAGCCGAGCGCGGTGAGGTAGTTGGTCAGCGCGTCGAACCAGACGTACATCACGTGCGCGGGATCGCCGGGAACAGGTACGCCCCACTTGAACGACGTGCGGCTGATACTCAGGTCCTGGAGACCAGCCTCGACGAAGGCTCGTACCTCGTTCAGGCGGAACGCCGGCTGAACGAAGTCGGGGTGATCGCGATAGAAATCGAGCAGCGGCTGCTGGTACTTCGACAGGCGGAAGTAATAGCTCTCCTCCTTGACCCTCTCGACCTTGCCGCCGCAATTGGGGCACCGGCCGTCGACGAGCTGTGCCTCGGGCACGAAGATCTCGTCGACCGTGCAGTACCAGCCCTCGTAATCGCCCTTGTAGATGTCGCCGGCTTTCTGTACGCGGGTCCAGATCTCCTGGGCCGCCGCATAGTGCCTGGGCTCGGTGGTGCGGATGAAATCGTCGTTCGAGATGCTCAAGTCGGCGCACATCTGCCGAAAGGCGGCCGATACCTCGTCTGCAAACCTGGGCGTCGGCACTCCCGCCTTCTGCGCCGCCCGTTCCACCTTCTGCCCGTGCTCGTCGGTGCCGGTCAGGAAGAACACGTCGTGACCGAGCAGACGCCGCGACCGCGAGATCGCGTCCGCCAGCATCGTCGAATACGCGTGCCCGATATGTGGTTGAGCGTTGATGTAGTAGATCGGCGTCGTGATATAGGACGAGGTCATGGTGTCCGGTGCTGTGAGTCGAGGTACGCCTGCATGGCAACGGCCTGCACCTGTTTGGCGGGCAGCCGATGCTCGGTCGCCAGCCGGACGCAGTCGTCGAACTCGGGCGCGGCGTTCATGACCACGCCGTTGCGGCGGGCGATCTTGAAGCGGATGCTGCCGAGCGGCGTGTCCACCGCGATCGTCTCCCGGTCGAGGCATTCGCGCAGCATGTCCCTGTAGCGGACACCGATGGTGGTCGTCTCGCGGAACACCGTCGCCGTCAGCCGCTCGCGTGCGGGGGGCGGCGCCACGATGCTCAACAGCGTGCCCGGGCGGTTCTTCTTCATCTGGATCGCCGTGTAGAAGACGTCGAGCGCGCCTTCACCGAGCAGCCGGTCCATCAGGACGCCGAATATCTGTGGATTCATGTCATCGATTTCGGCTTCGATGACCACGACGCTGTGTGAGGCCGCCGTGTCCTCCTGCTCGCCGATGACGACACGCACGACGTTCGGGGTATCCGGTAAATCCCGGGAACCGGCGCCGTAGCCGATCCTGCTGACCCGCATCGACGGCATCGCGCCATATCCCGTGGCGTAATCGGTCACGAGCAGCGCGCCGGTCGGCGTGACGAGCTCGACCTGCTGCGCGCCCGAGTACACGGGCGCGCCCTGCAGCAGCCTCAGCGTCGCCGGCGCCGGCACGGGATATAGGCCGTGCGCCGAGTGCACGCTGCCGCCGCCGACGTTCATCGGTGACGCGAGAATCCGGTCGGCCCCGAGCGATTCGAGCGCGAAGACGGTACCGACGACGTCGATGATCGAATCGAGCGCGCCCACTTCGTGGAGGTGTACCCTCTCGAGCGGCACGCCATGAATCGCTGCCTCGGCCGTCCCGAGGCGCTGAAACAGGTGCTTCGCGCGTGCCTTCCCTTCCGAGCTCAGCGCAGAGCGATCAATCAGGGCCGCGATTTCGGCCAGCGTTCGGTGCTGCTGTACGGCGCCGTGGGCATGGACGTGCGTGGGGTGCCGATGCGAGTGATCCGCCGCATGGTCGCCTGCGACGTGATCATGGTGATGGTCGTGCGCATGCACGACCGCGCCGGCGTGCTGGGACGCTCCGGACGCGGGTGCGTGCTCGCCTCGTACGCAAAACCTGGTCGCGCTCACGCCCGCCCGGGTGACGCGGTCCGTCCACACGGTGTCGGGGGCGATCGCCAGGCTGCCGAGCGCCCTGCGCACGTCCTCGAGCGGCACACCGACGTCGATGAGCGCGCCGAGGATCATGTCGCCGGACGCACCGGAGAAGCAGTCGAAGTAGAGCGTCGTCAATCTCCCAATCTTACCCCGCGCGCGAACGGATCCGCCCCGACTCGACGAGCGAGTAGTACCGCTGGTCGCCGAGAATCACGTGATCGACGACATCGATGCCCATCACCGATCCGGCGCTGACCATGCGCGACGTGAGCATGAGGTCGTCGGCGCTCGGCGTGGGATCGCCGGACGGGTGGTTGTGAAAGAGCACGATGGCGGCAGCCGACGCCGCCGTCGCCTCGCGAAAGACCTCTCGAGGATGGACGACGGTGGTGTCGAGCGATCCGACCGCCACGATCTTGATGCGGATCAGACGATGCTTCGTGTCGAGCATCATGATGCCGAAGTGCTCCACCGGTCGCGATCCGTATTGCGGCAGCAGATACGCCGCCACTTCGGACGGGGTTCGGAAGCGTGGACGCTCCCTCACCGTCGGGAGCAGCGTACGGCGCCCGAGCTCGACGGCGGCCAGCACCTGTGCGGCACGCGCCCGGCCCACGCCGGACACTTGACACAGATCGCCGACGTCGAGGCGCACCAGGCCGTGCACACCGTCCGCCTGTTCGAGCAGCCGGTTGGCGACTTCGAGTGCGCCTGCTCCGCGTGCACCGCTGCCGAGCACCACGGCCAGCAGCTCGTTGTCGCCGAGCCCGGCGGCGCCGAGGCGCTCCAACTTCTCGCGAGGCCGATCGTGCGGGGCGAGGTCTTTCATCTATACTCAACTTCCTATGTGTCGTTGGTCGCCGCGGGCGACGTGGATCCGCTTGTTGCTCGTCGCGTTGCCACTCCTCTGCGCTGCCTGTGCGGCGCCCCCCAACAAGGAGATCGCTGACGCGCAGAACGCGTTGAAGGCCGCACATGCCGGCGGCGCCGAGCAGTACGCACCCAACGACTACGCGCAGGCGGAAGACGCCTACCGGCGCGCGAACCAGGCCGTGCTCGCCGGCGACTATCGGCTGGCGCTGAACTACGCCCTCGAGAGCCGCGAGCACGCCCAGAACGCCTCCAGGCAGTCAGCCGATGCCAACGTGCGCGCCCGCGACGAAGTGCAGCGTCTGATGGCCGACGTCGCCAGCCTGCTCGCGCAGACTGTCGCATTGACCGAGGAGGCGGGGCGCGCGAACGTGTCGCCCCGCATCGTGCGCGAGGCACGTCAGTCGCTGGCGCAGGTCAATGGGGACGTGCAAAAAGCGGGCGCAGCGATGGCTGAGAAGAACTACGTCGGCGCCAGGCCGCTGCTGCTTGGAGTGAAAGGGCGCCTCGAGAAGATCATCGCGTCGGTGCAGCGGGTCATGCCGGCGCAGTCCTCGAAACGCCGGACCTAGCGACGGTACGACGAAACTGCGCCCGGTGCCGGCGCGCCGGAGCGGCCTAGAGGAGCCACTCGCCTTCGAACACGAGCTCCGCCCATCCGGTCAGGTACACGCCGTCATCACGCCATTCGACGTGCTGCGTCCCGCCGGGGGCTTCCACGTCCAGCTCGCGCGCCGCCCCGCCATGGGCGGCGGCGGCAACCGCCGACGCCGATGTCCCGGTTCCCGATGACGACGTTGGCCCTACACCCCGCTCCCAGATCAGGATCCGGATGCGGTCGGGCGCCTCGATCTGCGCGAACTCCACGTTCGTACCCGAGGGAAACATCCGATGGGTGGCCAGCGCCGGTCCCAGGCGGATGAAGCGGTCGGCATCGGGCAACGGGCCGAGCACCACACATTGCGGGTTGCCCATCCCGAGCACCGTCGCCGTCAACGTCTCCCCCTCGACCAGTATCCGTTCCTGGCGAAGGTCGGTGGGCGGGCCGAGCGCAGTTCGAAGCGTGTGGCGGGATCCGTCGACGGACATGAGCTCGAGCGTCTTCACGCCGGCGCCGGTCTCGACGGTCAGGAACGCCCCCGCGGTCAGCTGCTGCCGGTGCGCGATCATCGCCGCCAGGCAGCGGAGGCCGTTTCCGGACAGCTCCGAGGGGCTGCCGTCGGCGTTGAACAGCGTCATCGTCGCCGCACGGTCGCCAGGCTGAAACAGGATGAGGCCGTCCGCGCCGGCGCCTTGATGGCGATCGCACATCCGCCGGGCCAGGCTGGGGGCGTCGCCGCGTGCGTCCTCGGCGGGGACCAGCAGGAAGTCGTTCCCGTGGGCGTGTGCCTTCACTATGCGCATCGAGGTGAACGTCGAGGCCAGCCGGGATTGTCAGGGCACCGTGAAGGCGCTGAAGACGTACGTGAACCCTGCGGCCACGCCGAAACCGGGATCCCGAGACGCCAGACCGAAGAGCAGCGCCGCGTCGGCACGCCAGCCACCCGCCGTGTAGCGCCCACCCACCCGAAGCACGCTGCTCGACTCGGTGCCGGGCAGCGGCTCCCCGCTTCGCGTATCGACATGGCCGTTGACCTCGCCGACGATCTCGGCCGACGTGGTGAGCGCACGGGCGAACGACAGGCCATAGGTCAGCACGTCGTTCTGTCGATCACCACGCGTCGGGTCCGCAAGGATGGCGAGCCCGAGGTTGCCCACCACGCGAAGCGACTCGAACGTCTTGGCGCCCAGCACCGAGGCGAAGAAATCGGTCGTATCGAGACCGAGGCCGCTCTCGTTGGACGCATTTGGCAACTTGGTGGCGAACCTGAAGCCGAAACTCGGCGACATCGCACCCTCGGACACGATCCGGATCTTCGCGCCGATGACGAAGTCCTGAATGCTCGACGTCGAGTCGCCCGTTGCCGTGACCATCCCCGCAAGCGGCGCGGAGGGATCCCGGTCGGTGATGCTCAAACGATTGTAGAAACCGCCATCGATCTGGATTTCCGCGATCGAGCTGACGCCGACGCTGACGCCAACCAGCGGCAGGCGCATCAGGTTGCCCTCGAGACCGGAGGCGGAGTACTCGACGCCGCGGCCGTAGTCGAATCCCCCTTCCACCAACACACGGCCGGCGCCGACCGTCTCGGGATCCTCGGTGACGAGAGGGCGCTGCTGGGCGAACGCGGTCAGGGGCGCACACAGGGCGCACGCGAACATGAGCAATGCACGTGTCATGGAAGGAGGGTTTTCCCGAGGGTCCCGTCAGAACTGGCGCCTGCTGTCGACGAGAATCGTGACCGGACCGTCGTTGACGAGCTCGACATCCATCATCGCCTGGAACTCTCCGGTTGCGACGGACGCCATTGTCGTACGCAATTCTCTCACGAGATCCTCGTAGAGCCCGCGCGCAGTGCCGGGAGGCGCAGCGGCGTCGAACGACGGACGCCTGCCCTTGCGCACATCCCCGTACAACGTGAACTGCGAGACGACCAGGACGCCGCCGCCGATCTCGGTGACCGAGCGGTCGTTCGGTCTCCCGCCCTCGCCATCGAAGATGCGCAGATCGCGGATCTTGGCGGCGACGTAGCGTACGTCCGCGGCCGTGTCGTCGCGTGCGATCCCGACGAAGACGAGCAGCCCGCGACCGATCTCGCCGGCGATCCGCTCGCCCACACGCACTGTCGCGGCCTTCACCCGCTGGACGACAGCGCGCACGTTCCTCTGACGTTCATGGAGGACCCTCGAGGCGGGCTCTGAAGACCCGCCACTACGCGTCCGCCCCAGGGGTGACTCAATGGCGAATCTGGATGAGAGGTTGATCGCGGCCCTCGTCTTCCAGTCGCAGCGCGACGCTGTCGCGCAGCTCGCCGCTGGGATTCAGACGGGTGTCCAGCAGATGGCGCGGCATGACGTTGCCGAGCGCCTTCAGCATCGACTGCTTGACGCCGGAGTGCTCGCGTTCCAGGTCCAGGATCAGCCGCTTGACCCGCTGCCGCTGCAGGCTCAGATCGCCGCAGGCGGGACAACAGCACCCGATGATCGGCAGGCCGCACTCCTTCGTGTACAGCCTGGCCTCGTCCTCGCCGACGTAGACGAGCGGTCGAATGACGACATGCTCGCCGTTGTCGGACACGAGCCGCGCCGGCATCGCCTTGAGCGCGCCGGCGAAGAAGAGATTGAGCAGCAGCGTTTCGATGAAGTCGTCCTGATGGTGCCCGAGCGCTATCTTGGTGGCCTGCACCTCCGCGGCGATGCGATACAGCACGCCACGCCGGAGACGGGCACAGAGCGAGCAAGGCGTGGCGTTTGCCTCCAGCAGGTCGTCCATCACCTCGCCAATGGCCGTGTGCTCGATGCGGTACTCCCAGCCGCGCTGCTCGCACGTCCGGGCGATGACGTCGTGCTTGTAGTCCTTGTAGCCGGAGTCGACGTTGACGGCGATCAGCGAAAAGCGAATCGGGGCGCGCTGGCGCAGGTTGTCGAGCGTCTGCATCAGGGCCCAGCTGTCCTTGCCGCCGGAAAGACCGACCATCACCCGATCGCCGTCTTCGATGAGATTGAAGTCGGTGATCGCCCGGGTGGTCTTTTTCGCGACCCGCGCTTCGAGTGGGCTGCTGTACGCCATGTCTCTATGAGTGTAGCCCGACCGCGGGCGTCAATCCCCGGAACGGGCGGCTCACACGCGCTCTCCGGTCACCTTCACGGTCAGATCGCCCTCGAGGACTTCGGCAACCTCGTACGACGAGTCAAGGGGCGTGTGCGGGTCTATCGCCCGCCGCATCAGCGCGCGAAGACGCAGGAGGTCAGCCAGCACCCGAAAAGTCCGCGACAATCCGTACTTGGATTGCCCGAAGCGCCTCGGACGATGGTTGACCTCGACCTCGACGATCCGGCCGCCCAGCTGACTGGCCAGAGCCGGGAGATAGCGATGCATCCCCGGCCGCAGCCGAAGCGGCTTGACGACCTCCGCGCGGAACACTTTCAGCGAACACCCGTTGTCATGCAGCGGAATGCCGGTCACCAGGCCCAAGAGGCGGTTCGCCACCATGGACGGCAGCGTCCTCGTCAGCCAGGCGTCGCGCCTGGTCTTCCGCCATCCGCAGACGATGTCGTGCGTCTCGGCGAGCGAGAGCAGGCGCGGCAGATCGGCAGGGTCGTTCTGCAGATCACCGTCGAAGGTGGCGACGAAGCGGCCGCGCGCCAGCGCGAACCCGGCCGCGAAGGCGGACGACTGACCGTAGTTGCGCCGGAACCGGACGACGCGCATGCGGGGATCGCGCCGCTGGAGGTCGGCGAGCTCGTCGAACGTGCCGTCGGTGCTCCCATCGTCGATGACGATCAGCTCGTAGGGAACCTCCTGGGACGTCAGAACGCGCGTCAGCTCGTCGTACAGCGGCTGTACGTTCGGCTTCTCGTCCTTGAGCGGGATGACGACCGTCAGGACGGGCGCGCGCCGATCGCCGGTCAACCGGCTGCTCCCGCCGTGCGCCGGCGCCTTCTGTCCCACAGCCACCAGCCTAACGCTGCAAGCACGATGAGGCCGACGAGCCACAGCGCCACGACCCTGCCTTGCGTCCGCATCAGCTCGAGAGCGGCGTCGCCGTAATACACGGCGAGGAGCCCAAGCGCGAGATACCGAGCGCCGCGAGCCACCGCGATCGCCAGCACGAATGGCACCGGACGGACGTGGGCGACACCGGCCGCCAGCACGAACAGCTTGAACGGGGCGGGCGGCGGGAGCAGGGCCGGCACGATGAGCGCGAACAGCCCGTGCCTGCGGTACAGCTCGAGGGCGCGGTTCACGCTCCCCTCTTTGAGGCGGCGGCGGAGGAATGCCTCGCCCCCCTTCCCGGCGAGGTAGTAGATCACGTAGCAGCCGGCAATCGAGCCGAGGGTCGCCATGGCTGCGTAGTACAACAGCCAGCTCTTGTGCTGCGTCACCATCAGCACCACGAGGAGATCGTTGATCTGCGGCAGCGACACGAATGACGAATCGAGCAGGGCGATCACGAAAATGCCCGGTCCGCCAAGTGAGGCGGCGATCGCCTGGATCCAGTTGATGAACGACTGCACGCGTGGCTGGCCTTGAGCCGGCCGCCGGTGAGGCAGCCAGGCACAAGAGAAATGCGATCGCCGGAACGGCGCTCAGTGATTATAGTCGCGGCGAACTCGTGGCGCGATCGAGTTCGGGTGGGGGGGCTTGCAGACGAACGCAGGCGGCCCGGCGACCAGGATGGTCTCCGGACAGCCTCAGGTACCGCTGGCCCTGGCTCAGAATCGGGCGCCGACCGTTGCCTGGAACGTCATGCCGCCGAGATCGATCTTGGAGCCGGCGAAGTCGGTGCTCAGGTCGCCCTCGGCCCAGTTCCACCTGAACTCGCCGCCCACGCTGAAGCCGCCACGGACATATTTGGCGCCGAAGAGGAAGATGGGCCCTACCGACGTGCCGCTCTCCTCGAACGTGTCCTCAAAGATCGCCATGCCCTGCGAGAAATCGACGAACTCGCCGACCTCGCTGTAGTTCCAGAAAGAGACGCCGAGCCCGCCGCCAACGTATGGCTGGACCGGGGATCGAGAGCCGAGCGGAAGCACGCGGGCGGTGAATGCCAGCGGGACCTGGCGAAGCGACAGATCCGCGTCGATCTCGGTGCCGTCGCTGTCGCTGAAATACTGGTAGATGCTCGGCACCGTCTTCTTGTAGTAGCTGATGCCGGCACCCACCTCGACGAACCGGCCGACGGGCAGAAGCCATTCGCCCCCGAACGTCACGTTCTTGAAGGCGTTGATGTCGAACAGGAACGCCGAAGGACTGGATGGCTCGAGGTTCGCGACGAGCACGTCGCCTTCGGCGCGCGACTCCAGGCCCTTCGGGAAAAAGCCGCCGAACAGAAAGTTGAACGTCTGCAACTGGATGTCCTGGCTTCGTCCGAGCGCCGGGGCGGGCCGCTGCGCGTAGGCCGGGCTTGCCGCGCCGGCGACGACAGCACACACCAGCACTCCGCACAAAGTCATCTTCTTGATCATGTGGTTCACTCCGGAAACTAAGGCCGCGCCGACGTTCGTGGCGGCGGTTCGACCCTCCGGGCTGCAAGGCAGATGCCGTGGCTTCAATGTGGTGGAGAGCGTTTGTTTACACGCTCTTGCACGGTGTGAGGGTGACGGCCAGGCGTCCGCCTGGTGTCGCTGGCAGGTATCAGCCCGTCCCGTTTCGAGAACGTTCGCTGCGGTGCTTGCGGATGACGCCGAGCATTTCGTCCTGAAGCCGCCCGTTCGACGCGACGAGGTGCGCTGCGACCTGGTTGAACGGAGAACCGTCCATCCCTGTCACCCGGCCGCCAGCCTCCTCGACAATCAGCGCGCCCGCCGAGACGTCCCACGGCTTCAGGTGCTGCTCCCAGAAGCCATCGAACCGGCCGCCGGCGACGTAACAGAGGTCCAGGGCCGCCGACCCGAGCCGCCGTACGGCCCTGGCCGTGCCCAGGAAGGCGCTGAACATTCCGACCAATTCGTCGGTCCGCCGATGGACGTCGTACGGGAAGCCCGTGACCAGGAGCGCGTCCAGGAGCGTCGCGGTACTGGAGACCTGAAGCGGCGCGCCATTGAGATAGGCGCCGACGCCTCGCTCGGCCGTGAACAGTTCCTGCCTGGTGGGGTCGAAGATCGCCGCGACCTCGGCGCGCCCGTCGACCTCGAGCGACAGCGACGCGCAGAAGATCGGCAGCCCATGCGCGTAGTTCGTCGTCCCGTCGAGCGGATCGAAGACCCAGCGGAACCGCGATCGCGCCGGCTCCGCCGGCCCGGCGCTCAGCTCCTCGGCGAGGATGTCGTGATCGGGAAAGCGCTCCGCGAGCAGGTCGCGGCACATGCGCTCGCACTCGAGATCGACCTCGGTCACGAGATCGATCGCACCCTTCTTGCTGACCTCGAAGCCCGATTCGCGGCGCTGGAGCTGGATCCGACCGGCGCGGAGAACGATCTCGACTGCGGTGGAAAGGTAGATGGGATCGGGACCGCTCATCCCGTCAGGGTGGGCTCGTCGACGCATGCTCGCGGCCGGCGTCGGCCCGCTTGATCATCGTGACTTCCATGCCGCCTTCCGGCGCAGAGCGCAGCTCCACCATATCCATGAAGCTCTTGATCAGGAAGATCCCCCGGCCGCTCGACTTGAGAAGGTTCTCGGGCGCCAGCGGATCCGGCAGGTGGGACGGGTCGAACCCGGTGCCCTCGTCGCGTACGCGGACAGACAGGCCGCGCGGGGTGTCGGCTTCGAGAGGGGTGAACTCGACGTGTACGCGCTTCCGGGCGTCGCCGGCGTTGCCGTGCTTGATCGCGTTGATGACCGACTCGCGCACGGCGACGCCGACCCAGTGCACCGCGTCCTCGTCGAGCCCGACGAGCCTGCCGATGTGATCGCTCACGACCTGCACGAAGTCCAGCATCTCGAACGTGCTCTGAAAATCGAGTCGAACGGTGCTGTCGCGCTGGGTCATCGGCTTTGCGAAGCCCGTTACTGGATTTGTCCGTCGGTGGAAACCACCAGTTGCGCCCCGGGGTTGTTCGCAAGCGTCAGCGAGAAGTTTTTCATCGGTCCCGTGGCGCCCGCAGGGCGCTCGAGGATCAGCCGGTGCTGCATCATCTGCTTGATGTAACGGCTTGCGATGAGCTGCGCCATGTCGGGGAGGATCGTCGTGCCCAGTGAACTGGCGCCGTTCTGGCCGATCGGAATGTAACGGCCCTTCGTAAACTGATAGACGGCGTTGGCGAGCTCTGACGTCTGCGCATCATCAGGATCGATGGACGGAACGGTGCCGGGCTCGGCCGGCTCTCTCGAGGGCTGCACCATGATCATGGTCGTCCACACGTGGTGCTTCCGCAGCGACTTGAGCATGTCCTGATTCAGGTCACGCTGCACGTGACTGCCGTCCTGCTGAGTGGTGGCAATCGACACGAGCACGGGCAGATACGGCGGCAGCTGCTCGGCCGAGACTTTTCGGAATTCCTCGTCGAGCCGCTTCGAATATTCGTACAGCGCATCGCTGAACCTGCCAAGGCCATCGTCCGGCGTGATCAGAGTGACGCCCTTCTGAATCTGGACCTTGTCTTTCGTCTCCTTGAACAGGAAACGCGGCGCTGGTGCGGTGGTGAGCAGCGAGACGGGAACTTCTGGAGGAAGGCCTTCGAAGAACTTCTTCAGCCCGGCACGGTAGTGCAGCAGCAACGACTGGGTTTTGGGGCCGTTGTCCACCAGCACCGTCACCTTGAGGGGCCAACCGAACCGGCTGACGCTCACGACGGTACTCTGCCCGACGTCTTCCTTCACGGTCAGATCGGTCGGCTTGATGTCGAGCACCGGCACGCCCGTCTTATCCGCCACGAATACATAGAGGGCGAACTGATCCTGCGCACGAATGGCCACGGTTGCCGCCGCGGCTACACCCAGCACTGAGGCGAGGACGACAGCGCTCACCTTCCGACGCCGCCAATGAATCCGTCTCATGCGAACCCTCCGTTGTCGATCTTCGGGCGTAACCCGGGGCCGCGGCCCGCCAGCTGCCGCCAACTCGGCGGCAGCCCGGGCCCCGGCCGCAGCTTACCGATTATAGGACAGCCTAGTATCGTCCGTTCCCACTCACCGCGGCGGTGAGGCCGGCCCTCGTGACGCGCAGCTCGAGATTCTGCGGGTTGATCTGACCGCTGGCCCCCGCCGGGCGCTCCAGGACGAGCCGGTACTGATTGGTCTGCTTGGTGTGGAGATCGCCGAGCGCCTTGCCCCATTCGAGCAGAATCGACGGCATGTTCTTCGGGTCCGGCACCGCCTGGAACTGACCGCGCGTCGCCTGCGCGAGCAGTCGGCCGATCGTCCCCTGCCGGCCCTCGCTCAGATCCCGGATGTTCTCGCTGCTGCCAACCTTCGAGGTGGTCATGATCACGGACCCGATCGCCCCGTTCTTGGCAATGGTCCCGACCGCCTTCTGCACGTCAGGCAACTGGTACGTCGTCGGATCGTCGGCGATGGTCGAAAGCATCACAATGACCGGCAGGTAATTGACCTTCTTGGCCTTCACGTCCTTGTCCACACGCTCGCCGAACTCCATCAGCGCGTCGGTGAACCTGGGCGCGTCGCTTTCACGGCCGAGTCGCCCGAGTCCTTTCTTCAGCTCGCCGCGGTCGGTGGTGGCACGTACGAGCTGTCGCGGCTGCGGGGCGGTCGTGAAGAGCGTGATCTCGAGGTCGGCAGGCAAGGCGTCGATGAAGCCCGTCAGCCCGGTGCGATAGAACTCGAGCGCCCGATCGCTGTCAGGACCGTTGTCGACGGTCAGCGTGAGCTTCACGGGGAGGTTATAGCGCTCCAGCGTCGCGACCTTTCCCGGCATGCCGCTCTCGGCGAAGGAGATATCTTCAGGCTTCAGATCGACCACCGGCTTGCCGCCGGCCATTTCCGTCACCGCAATGAACACCGTAAAGCGATTGTCCTGGGCCGAGACGGCGAGCGTGGAGAGCGCCGCCACGAACGCGACGCCGAGTCCCCAGTATGCGAGGCGAACAGGCCTTCGATGATGCCGGCCAGGCCGATATGAACGTGCCATGAAAGTCCCTCTCTTTCGTTCGAGTCCAGGGCAACGGTCCCTGGAACCTATCGAATAGGCGCGCGCAAGCCCACCTGTTATATTTCGGCGATGTCCTCTTCGCAAAGCGTGATCGTACAACCTGCCCGGTGCGTCCGCGGTCAGGTTCGCCCGCCGGGCGATAAGTCTATCTCGCATCGCTACGCCCTGCTCGCGGCGCTGGCCGACGGCGTGACGACGATCCGCGGATATTCTACAGGGGCCGACTGTGCTTCGACCCTCTCATGTTTGCGTGCCGTGGGCGCCGGCATTACCCAGATTGGCGCAGAGTCAACGGGCCTGCACGTCCGTATCGAAGGCCGGGGGCTGAGAGGGCTGACTCCCCCGTCAGGCACGCTTGACGCCGGC
>Ga0075418_10001856_pt1 | contig 24073 bp, 25 predicted proteins | sample SoiMetdeltSBSDD2_FD_81776 | JGI IMG/M metagenome (GOLD analysis project Ga0075418, IMG submission 81776) | Bulk soil microbial communities from a Populus tree surrounding site in Tennessee, USA - Soil MetaG P. deltoides SBSDD2 | ecosystem: Environmental > Terrestrial > Soil > Tree plantation...
GCATGATCAGGTCGACTACATCGCCGGGCATGGTCGCCTCCGTCGGGTGTGCAGGGTGCCGGGTCAGTACCCACCGTCGGGAATGTCACCCCTGGACCGGACCACTACCGCACGGGCAGCGCGCCCGTGCGGTAGTGCCTTCACGGTCACATGCCGGTGCGGTAGGTGTCGCCGTAGTAGCCGCCGAGCTTGTCCCGGTAGTCGTCGTCGACGCCGGCGTCGGTGTCGAACTCGGGCGCTTCCTTGATCTGGTCCTTGGTGCGGTCGACGTAGACCTTCTCCTCGTCGTGGTCGACCCGCTCCACCACGCCGGCCGGCAGCAACACCTTGCGGCCGAAGATCCACGGCCCGGTGTCGACCACCAGGCCGGCGCTGCCGGACTCGTAGGTGGCCTGGTCCACCTTGCCGATGTCGCCATCGGTGGCGGCGATCTTGTAGCCGACCAGATCGGTGTCCTCGGAGAAACCGGCGGACTCGCGGTAGTTCCAGGGGTCGAACGCGTGCATCGACATCGCAGTCATACCTTCCGGTGTAGGTGGGCCGGAGCCCAGCAGGGGTCCCGCGACACCGCACCGCGAATGAGGTCCGCGGCAGGTGCCTCGAGCTTGGTGCACCCCCGTACCCACCGCACGCGGACCTAAGCCAAGGCCTCGGAGCGAGCCGTCGACCGCGTGGCGCACGTCTTCGGCGATGCCGGCGATGGCATCAAGGGCTGCTGACGGTGTGGCCCCGCGCGCGCGGGGTACCGGCGGCTCATGCGAGCCGTGACATGGCAGGGACGAGAAGACGTCCGGGTCGAGCAGGTTCCGGACCCGGTCATCGAGCAGCCGACCGACGCCGTCATCCGGGTGACGTCGACCGCGATCTGCGGATCTGACCTGCATCTGTACGCGACCTTGGGCATGTACATGCACGCCGGCGACATCCTGGGCCATGAAGCGATGGGTGTGGTGGAACAGGTCGGTGCGGATGTCGACAGGCTGAAGGCCGGCGATCGGGTCGTGGTGCCGTTCAACATCTCCTGCGGTACGTGCTGGATGTGCTCGCGCGGCCTGTATGCGCAGTGCGAGACGACGCAGGTCACGCGACACGCCAAGGGTGCCGCGCTGTTCGGCTACACCGAGCTGTACGGCCAGGTGCCCGGTGGCCAGGCCGAGTACCTACGCGTGCCGCAGGCCCAGTTCGGCCCGGTCGTCGTACCAGCCGATGACCGGCCCGATGAGCACTGGTTGTTCCTGTCCGACATCCTGCCGACCGCCTGGCAGGCGGTGCGGTTCGCCGATGTCGGACCGGGTGACACGCTGGCCGTTTTCGGTCTCGGCCCGGTCGGGCAACTGGCGGTGACCTGCGCCATGCACCTCGGCGTGGACCGGGTGATCGGTGTCGATCTGGTCGGGTACCGGCTGCAACGCGCGCGGGCAAAGGGTGCGGAGACCGTCGATCTGGCCGACGTAGCCGACGTCGCGACCGCCATCCGCGACCTGACCGGTGGCCGCGGCGCCGACGGTGTCGTCGACGCGGTGGGCATGGAAGCCCACGGGGCTCCTTTGGCAGCCGCGGCGCAGCGACTCGCCGGGCTGCTGCCGGCGTCCGTCGCCAAGCCGGTCAGCGAGCGTGCCGGCATCGATCGGCTCGCGGCGCTGCATGCCGGCCTGGCGTCGGCGCGCCGCGGCGGCACCGTTTCGGTCGTCGGCGTGTACGGCGGCGCGGTCGACCCGATGCCGATGATGTCGATGTTCGACAAGGGCGTCACGCTGCGGATGGGCCAGGCACATGTGCGGCGCTGGACCGATGAGCTACTCGCGATCCTCAGCGGTCCCGGCGATCCGCTGGGCGTCGACGACCTGACCAGCCACCGGATGCCGCTGGCCGACGCAAGCCGGGGGTACAAGACCTTCCAGGCCAAGCAGGACGACTGTCTCAAGGTCGTGCTCGACCCGACCGTGTCCTGATCAGGGCGCCATGATCAGGGCCTGCGGTGCGGCCTGCTTGAGCCGGGTCCGGAGCCAGGTCAGCTGGCGGGTCACGTCGTTCTCGCACCGGCCGACGACCTCGATGAGCTCGCGGTCGCGCAGCCCTCGCGCAGCCTGGCCGACCGCGGTCCAGGTGATGTCGACCAGCGATCCGAGGACGTACAGGTCCTGCAGGTCCCGGAGCAGCCCGACGCCACCGTGACGGATACCGCCGAACTCGGCGGCGTGCAATCGTTCGGGCTCGGTCTCGCGCTGCTCGCCGTACCGTTCGGCGACCTGTACGAGGTCGGCGAGGTGCCGCTCCGCCTGGTCGGCGAAGAACCGGCACAGATGCTCGATGTCGGGCTCGTCGCCGTGCCCGTCCGCCACTTGCCGGAACGCGTGGGCGAGCACGTGCTCCGAGGAGTCCAGCAGGCCCAGGTACGTCGCGAGATGCATCGCTCAATCCTCCGGCAGCTTGGCGATCCGGACGGCGGCGATCTTGAACAGCGGCTGCTTCGACACCGGGTCCCAGTCGGACAGGGTCAGCTCGTTCGCGGCGGTCGGCGAACCGTCGGGCTCGTGGCCGTCGGCGGCGTCCCAGTAGCCGTAGTGGAACGGGATGAACACCACGCCTGGTCGTCCGGCGCCGATCCGCGCCGGTCCCTCGACCGCGCCGCGTGCCGACTCGACCCGGACCCTGTCACCGTCGGCGAGGCCGAGCCGTTCGGCGTCGCCGGCCGCGAGCTCTACCCAGACCGACGGTGCGGCCTCGCGTAACCGGCGGGACCGCCCGGTCTTGGTCCTGGTATGGAAGTGGTGAACTATGCGGCCAGTCGTACAGATCAGCGGGAAGTCCGCACTGGCCGTCTCGGGAGGTTCGGTGTACGGCGCCGCCTTCAGAAAGGCACGGCCGTCCGGGCGCGAGGACCGGTACTCCTCCGGGGTTGTCGAGCCGCCGGTGAGCAGGTCGTGGCCGTAGTCCTCGCACTGATCGGGATCGGTGACGAACACTCCGTCCGTGTACAGCCGGTCGGTGCCGCGCGGCTGTTCGGCGGTGCAGGGCCACGGGATGCCGCTGTCACCCCGCAGCAGCTCGTAGGTCAGTCCGCCGTAGTCGCACGGACGGCCGCGGCTGCACTCCTTCCACGCCTCGAACGCGCCCTCCGGATCCTTCCAACTGATCAGCGGCTGCCCGTCTCGGTCCCGGAAGTCCATCCGCCGGGCGTAGTCCAGGAAGATGTCCAGATCGCTGCGTGCCTCGCCCGGCGGTTCGACGGCCTGCTCGGACAGGTGCACCGTGCGGGTGGCGTTGGTGAACGTGCCCTGTTTCTCGCCCCACATCGCGGCTGGGAGCACCACGTCGGCGTACTGCGCGGTCTCGGTGAGGAACCCGTCCTGTACGACGAGGAACAGGTCGGGGCGGCTCAGGATCTCGCGGATGCGTGGCAGTTGCGGCAACGAGACGGCCGGGTTGGTCGCGGAGATCCACAGGAAGTCGATCGTCTCCTGCTCGACGTAGCGCCACAGCTGCATCGCGTGCGTCGGTGGAGCCCAGTGTGGGATCACCAGCGGGTCGACGTTCCACAGCCGCGCGAGATCGTCGATGTGGTCTGGGTTGTTCCAGTTGCGGAAACCGGGCAGGTCGCCGTCGGCACCGCACTCGCGGGTGTTCTGTGCCGTCGGCTGCCCGTTCATCTGGAGCACGCCACAGCCGGGCCGGCCGATCATCCCGCGCAGCAGGTGCAGGTTGTTCACCTGGCAGGCCGCCGCGGTCGCCTGGTGCGACTGGTAGAAGCCTTGCAGGACGGTGGATAGCACGCGCTCCGTCGTACCGAAGATCTCTGCAGCACGGCACAGGTCGCCTGCGTCGATCCCGCAGATCTCCGCCACTCGCTCGGGCGGGTACTCGTCCACCGTCGTGACCAGCTCGTCGAGTCCGAGCGTGTGCTCGGCGACGTACCTGGTGTCGATCCAGTCGTTCGTCAGGATCTCCCGCAACAAGCCGTTCATCAGCGCCTGGTTCGTGCCCGGCAGCGGCGCGAGATGTACGCCGCCGGTCGCCCGGGCGGCCTCCGTGACCCGCGTGGAGCGTGGGTCGACGGCGACGACCTGTGGCCGGTCGGGACCGTGCATCCGGTCCAGCACCCGCGACCACAGCACGGTCTGGGTCTCGGCCATGTTGTGCCCGAACAGGAAGATCGCGTCACAGCTGTCGATGTCGGTGTAGCTGCCGGGCTGGCCGTCGGAGCCGAAGCTCTCCTTGAGTGCGGCCGCCGCTGTCGCGGTGCAGAGCCGCGTGTTTCCGTCCATGTGAGGCGTGCCGAGGCCGGCCTTGCCGATCACGCCAAGCGTGTAGTACTCCTCCAGGAACAGCTGCCCGCTGGTGTAGAAGCCGTGACCGAGCGCCGGCGTCTGCCGGGATCGGTCGACGATCGTCGACATCGCGCGATCCCAGCTCGTGGCGACGAGCTCGCCGTTCTCGCGGACGAGCGGACGGGTGAGCCGGTCCTGGTCACTCCACTGCCACGACGCGTAGAGTCCCTTCGGCCCGAGCCGGCCATGGTTCACCCGGTCGCCGGCGCGACCGCGTACGCCGACCATCCGGCCGTCCTTGACCGCGATGTCACAGGCGCAGCCGTTGCTGCACAACACGCAGGCGGACTGCACCCACCTGTCGACATCGGCATCGTCTACGGCGTCGAGATGCTGGTCGACACGGACCGGCCAGGCCGTGTCCCGGGCGTGTGGTGTGCGCGTGCCCCAGACATCAGTCGACCGGTCGGTCATCAGCGGCCACCGCCGCTGGGACACCTATTCCAAGCCGCCACGCCCGCGCCGTACCCGCGCCCAACGGGCCCAAACCGGCGCCATGGTTGTGCCGATTCACTTCGGATCCGGAGGTGGGGCTGCCTTCGGTTGGTCCGCGCCTGCATGGGCACCAGGTAGTGATGATGGTGACCGTGCGCACGGCCGCATCGTGGTCGGCGAGCCGGCCAACAGAACCGGCATCAACCGACCGGCGCCGCAGCAGTGGGTCTCGCCGCTTCGTCGGCGCGTCTGGAGGTCGTTCATCGACTCGATTGACAGGATCCGAGTATGCGAGGTGTTTCGGTCTTCGGGGCGGGCGTTCTGGTGGCTCTGACGGTGTCCGGGTGTGGCGGCGGCGCCGGCTCGGCGCAGGCCGCGGACGTGGCACGTTCGTTCTACGCAGCCGTCGCTGCGGACGACGGCGCGACGGCCTGTGACCTACTTGCTCCGCAGACCCTGCGGGAGCTCGAGGAGTCCGCACAGGCACCGTGTCGGACGGCGATCCTCGAGGAGGACATTCCTGACGCCGGCGAGGTCGTGAAGCTGGAGCGGTACGGCAACCAGGCCCAGGCCCGGTTCCGCGGTGACACCGCCTTCCTGGCCGAGTTCGAGCAGGGTTGGCGGATCGTCGCGGTGAGCTGCCGACCCAGAGCGGACCAGCCGTACGACTGTGGGGTCGAAGGCTGATGCGGGCCGTCTTCGCCGGCTACCTGACGCTGGTCGTGCTTGGCCTGGTCTACTTCCTGGTCGTCGGTCTGGTGCACCGATGAGAGGGCGCCGGCTGCGTCGTTTCGTGCGACAGAACTCGCTGAGCCTCGTGTTCGGGGTGCTGTTCCTCGCAGCGTTGGTCGGTCAGGCCCTCGCGGGGCTGGCCGAGTTCAACAACCAGCAGGTGGCGGACGGGCTGGCGACCGTGTCGCTGGGGGAGTACGTCACGTCTGCGGACTTCGCGGTGGACGTGACCGAGAACTGGCAGAGCGAGTATCTGCAGTTCCTGCTCTACGTCGTGCTGACCGTGTGGCTGGTGCAGCGCGGGTCCCCGGAGTCGAAGGAACCCGGCAAGGAGGGACTTGAGACCGACCAAAGGCAGAAGGTCGGGTCGTACGCGCGGCCGGACTCCCCCCGCTGGGCCGGTGCGGGTCGGTGGCGGACCGGCCTGTACTCGTACTCGCTCGGACTGGTCATGGGTTCGATCTTCCTCGGCTCCTGGCTGGTGCAGTCGATCGCCGGGTGGGCGACGTACAACGAGCAGCAGCTGTCCCAGCTGCAGGATCCGCTGTCCTGGATCGGCTACCTGGGCTCTGCCGACTTCTGGAGCCGGAGTCTGCAGAACTGGCAGTCCGAGTTCCTGGCAGTGGGCTCTATGGCGGTCTTCAGCATCTACCTGCGACAGCGCGGCTCTCCCGAGAGCAAGCCGGTCGGCGCCTCGCACAAGTCCACCGGAGTCTCCGGCTGACCATGTCCTTTCCCCGGCCGTCCGTTCGTTCCACTGTTGAGGGACCACGGTGGGCCCTGAAGGCGATGAAGGAGTGTTCCGATGCCGCAGTATCTTGCACTGACCTACACCGCGGACGTGGACTGGTGGGCGCCCGAGCAGGCGGATGAGCTCGCCGAGTACCGCCGGTTCGCGGTCGACAACGCCGGCAGCATCCGGGCGAGCGCCGTGCTCCATCCGACCAGCACCGCCACCGTCGTACGGGTGGAAGGAGCCCGTGGCGGCACGGTGGTCACGACCGACGGGCCGTACGCCGAGACCAAGGAGGCACTGACCGGGTACTACCTGATCGAGGCTGTCGACCTGGAGGAGGCGGTGGCGATCTCGGCCCAGCTCCCGGCGGCCTGGGGCGGTGCCGTCGAGGTACGCCCGGTGATGGCGTCCAAGTAGGCGACGTGGGTCCGGGGGAGTACGCGGCGCACGACACGGTCGCCGAGACGGTCCGGGTCGAGGGCGCGCGCATCCTTGCGACCCTGATCCGGACCGTCGGCGACGTACAGCTCGCCGAGGACGCCGTGCAGGAGGCGACCCTGGCGGCACTCGGCGCGTGGCCGGTCACCGGGGTGCCGCCACAGCCGCGTGCCTGGCTCACGGTGACCGCGCGCAGGAAGGCGATCGACGCCCTCCGGCGCGAGCGGGTCCGCCCGGACAAGGAGCGGGATGGACTGCGCATGATCGAGCTCGCGAGACCAGATCTTCCGCCGGACGACGTCGTGAACGACGACCTGCTGCGGCTGATCTTCACCTGCTGCCATCCGGCCCTCTCACCACCGACCCGGGTGGCCCTGGCCCTGCGGACGCTGTGTGGTCTCTCGCCGGCGCAGATCGCCGGGGTACTGCTCACCACCGAGGCCGCCACGACCAAGCGCCTGACCCGGGCCCGGCAGAAGATCGCCGCGGCGCACATCCCCTACCGGGTGCCGGCCGAGGGCGAGCTCGCCGATCGGTTGCCGGCGGTGTGCGCGGTGATCCATAGCCTGTACACCGCCGGCCACGCGCCCGTCGACGGCCACGCCGCGTACGACGTGGACGCCTGCACCGAGGCGATCAGGCTCGCCGAACTGCTGCACGGCCTGCTGCCGGACCAGCCGATGCCCGCCGCCGTACTGGCGCTGCTGCTCCTTACCGAGGCGCGCAGGCCGGCCCGGCTGGACGAGCGCGGCGCCGTCGTCACGCTCGACCGGCAGGATCGTGGCCGGTGGGACACCGCGGCGATCGGCCGGGGCATCGCGCTCCTGAACGACTCGTTGCGCGGCTCGCAGGGACAGGCGGACGCATACCAGCTACAGGCCGCCATCGCGGCGGAGCACGCGCGTGCCGCCGGCTACGACGACACGGACTGGACGGAGATCGTCCGGCTCTACGACCTGCTCATGTCGATCGCTCCCAGCCACGCCGCCGGCCTGGGCCGGGTGGTAGCGGCCGCCGAGGCGGCCGGTCCCGCGACCGCGCTGGCGATGCTCGCCGAGCTGCCGCCGAACCCGCGATGGCACGCGGTCCGTGCCGAGCTGCTCGCCCGCGAGGGCCGGTACGCCGAGGCCGCCGACGCACTCGCCGAGTCCCTCGAAGGAGCGGCGACGCAGCCGGAGCGACAGCACCGCGAGCGACGCCGGGAGACATTCCTCCAGCTCGCCGTGCCGCCGGACGACGGTCCCGTGTAACCCGCCGAGGTCGACGATGGCGTGGCCGGGCTCGTCCGCCGGTGATCGCATAGGGTGATCGCGGTCGTACCGCCGGACTGGGAGGACAGCCTCGATGGCCGAAGCAGGCACGCACGACCCCCGGAGCGGCTGGCGGTGGGACCCGACGCTGTACCGGGGCAGTGCCGAGCACTACCTGACCGGCCGGCTGCCCTACCCCGCGGCGATCGCCGACGTGCTGCGGGACGTGCTCGGGCTGGACGGTACGGGCGGCTACCTCGATGTCGGGTGCGGCCCGGGTTCGGTGACGACGATCCTGGCGCCGCTGTTCGAGCACGCGACCGGTATCGATGCCGACGCCGACATGATCCGGGTCGCCGCCGATGCCGCGACGCGGCAGGGGATCACCGGCATCCACTGGCGGTGCCTGCGCGCCGAGGAGCTGCCGGCCGGCCTCGGCGTGCAGCGACTGGTCACCTTCGCGCAGTCGTTCCACTGGTTCGACCGTCCGCTCGTCGCCCGGGTGGTCCGCGGCATGCTCGAGCAGGACGGTGCGCTGGTGCACGTGCAGGCGACCACGCACCAAGGCATCGAGGGCAGTACGACGCCCCGTGACGAGATCGCCGGGCTCGTCACGCGCTATCTCGGCACGACCCGGCGGGCCGGGCAGGGGAGTCTGCCGGACGGTACGCCGGGCGACGAGGCGGCGATCTTCCGCGACGTGGGTTTCACCGGGCCCGAGCGCATCGAGGTACGCCGCGGCGAGAGTGTCGAGCGCACCGAGGACCAGATCGTCGCGTCGGTGTTCTCGCTGTCGAGCTCCGCGCCGCACCTGTTCGGCGACAGCCTGCCGGCGTTCGAACGCGACCTCCGCGCGCTGCTGCGCGCCGCGAGCCCGGACGGCGTTTTCGTCGAACGGGCCCGCGGCGTCGCGCTCGACGTCTGGCGCTGACCCAGCGGCTAGCGCCCGCAGTACGCCGTGGCGAGAACCTCCCGCATCGCCCGGGGGACCGGCTCGTCGTGGCTGAACATGTCTATGTTGACGACCACGACGACCTGGCGGTAGCCGTCCTTGCTGCTCCAGGCAGCGGTCGTGTAGCCGGGGATCTCCGAATCGTGGCCCCAGGCCTCTCCGCACGGGAACCGCTCCCTCAGCAGGCCGAGCCCCCAGCCGCCGCCCGGGATGCCCGCGTCGATGGAGCCCGGGGGCTCATCAGCGACCGGGTCGACGGTCCGCATGGCGCGCAACAGGTACGGCGGGAGCAGGCGGCCGCGCAGCAACGCGCGGTAGAACCGTGCGACGTCCGCGGCGTTCGACAGGATCGCTGCCGAGGCGCCGAACACGGTCGGGCTCAGTGGCGTGATGTCGACCAGCGGCGGTTCGCCGAACAGCGCATAGCCGTGCGTGTACGGGCCGACGATCCGCGATGAGGTGGGATAGCTCGTGTGCGCGAGCCCGAGCGGCTTGAAGATCCGATGCCGCAGCTCGGAGCCGAACGACCTGCCGGTGACGGCCTCGACGATCATCGCGAGCAGCAGGTAGTTCGTGTTCGAGTACGTCCAGCCCGTCCCGGGCGCGAAGAGCGGCTCGTGCTCCGCCGCGATCCGCACACCCTCGAGGGGATCGAAGATCAGGGTGAAGTCCCCTTCGAGGTAGCGACCGAAGACGCTTGGGTCCTGTGCGTAGTCGAAGATCCCGCTGGTGTGGTTGAGCAACTGGCGGACGGTGATGCCCTCGCCGTTCGGGAAGACCCCCGGAAGCCATTTCTCGACCGAGTCGCCGAGCGCGAGCTTCCGCTCGCCGACCAGCTGCAGTACGACGGTCGCCGTGTACGTCTTCGTGATGCCACCGATGCGGAAGCGGTCGCCCACGCGGATCGGCGTCACCGGTGCGAGGTTGCCGGCTCCGCTGGAGAGCCGGAACGTTCGGTCGCCGACCCGGACGAGTGCGACCGCCCCGGGTGCGCCGGCGGCGACGACCTGGTCGAGAGCACGCTGGACGGCGGGCAGCGAGTGACCGCCGGGCTGGTGCGCGGTCGACGCGGGCGTGACGGAGGCGGATACGGCCGGCGGCGCGGTCATCAGACCGGCCATGACGGCGAGCGCGCTGACGACGACCGTCATCCGCGTCCGCCTTGGTGCTGCCGCGCGCCTCACGGCGCTGTCACCGGTCCAGGCGCGGTAGGCATCGGCCTGCGGCCGCTGCCCCTGGTCGCGATGGTCACGACGATGATGGCGATCCCGACGAGGAGCAGTACGCCGCCCACGATGATTGCGCCGATGGCGATCGGCAGGATGACGGGCAGGGTTCCGCCGGCGCTGACGTCGGCGTCGACGACGGCAGATCCGTCGGCGTTCATGATGACGACGGCCCAGTCGCCGTTGGCGACGTCCCAGCTCAGCGTGCGCGGTCCGGTACCGGTGTCGGAGGCGACCCAGAAGGTCTGGTCGGCGGGTGGCGCGGCGGGTTCGGCGCCCGGACGTGGTGTGTAGGTGACCTTGAACGGGTCGACCTCGATGTCGGACACCTCGGCATGTCCGACGCCGTCGAGGTATCTGGCGACGTCGTTGGACGGGCCGATGCCGATGAACAGCGGAGCGTCGGACTTGTTTGACTCCGCTCGGATCCGGACGTCGCCGAGCAGGTCATCGGCATAGATCGCGTCCGGGCCGGCGACGTCGATGTCGAGTGAGGGAGCGGACAGGGCGAAGCTGTCGGTCGTGAACTGCTCGGGTCCGGCGGTGAAGTAGCCGTCGCCGTCGCGCTGGTCGTAGGCCCACAGGGCGATCCCGCCGCCGATGAGGACGGTGCCGCCGAGCATGGCGCACAGCACGCCGACGATGATCAGTATCGTGCGCCAGGCACTCCACGAGGGACGTACGGGAGCCGCTTGGCTCGGCACGGGTGCAGTCGGTGTGGTGGTCATGAGACGGCCTCCACCGTGTCCGCCGGTGCCGGCGTCCTGATCATCCAGATGCCGAGCCAGACCATAGCGATGCCGAGGGGGATTCCCCATGGCGGTAGCAGCGCGTTGTAGCCCGCCAGTCCGCCGATCACGATGGCTACGCAGATGGCGCGCGGGAAGACACCCGCCCGCAGGCTCGCGACGCCGAACAACGCCCACCCGATGGCGAAGAGCAGGTAGCTGGAGACGGCGCCGATCACGATCATCCCGCTGGGATCCGCGTCGAGCACCTCAGGTGCGACATCGGCGAGGTAGGTGACGTAGAACGTCTCGAACCACAGATCACCGCCGAGGAACATCGTGCCGACCATCGCGGCGATGACCCCGACGACGCCGAGCCGGCCTGCCTTGTGCGCCTGCCAGCCGTACGCCGCGACGACGGCGAGCAGGAGCAGGCAGAACGCGATGAAGTACACGACTCCACTCACGCGGTACGCGACGTTCGTCGAGGTGCCCTCCCGGTCGTCGAGATCGACGATCGGGTATATCACCAGTTCGACCACGATCATCAGCGAACCGGCGGCTAGAGCTAACGGCCCGGCCAACCGGGCGAGGCCCGATCGTGGTTCCGCGAGCGTGGTGTTGGCGGATGGCGGATTATGCGATGCGTGAACCTTTGACATGAGCGCTGATCCCCTTCAGCGAGCGGGACCGGCGAGTCCCCCACCACGTCCCGAGTACGTTCGGACCTTCGGTGGCCCTGCCCCGCACCGTGACTGCCAAAGGTGAGACCCGGTGATCGGGCCTTTTTGCACTGTGTACATGATATGTACGCTGTACAGAAACATGTCAAGGAGACCGGCGGGAGAATCTGGGCGATGACGACACCGACAACCCGCCCGATCGGTAGGCCACGGGCGGTGACCGAGCAGGCGATCCTCGACGCCGCCCTCCGGCTGATGGACACCGGCGGCGCGACATCGGTATCGGTGCGGGGCATCGCCGCTCAGGTCGGCATCGCGCCCAACGCGGTGTACACGTACTTCCCGAACAAGGCCGCGGTGCTCCGTGCGCTGGTCGAACGGTTCCTCGGCGAGGTCAACCATGACCGGTTCGCCGACCGGCAGGTGCCGTGGCGAGAGCGGGTCAAGGCCCTCGCGGTCGAGCTACGAGAGCGGCTGGTCGCGCACCCGGGCGCCGTACATCTGCTGCTCGGGGGACCCATGGACGGACCCAACGCCATGATGCTGCGCGAGTCCCTCAGCGAGGTCCTCGCGGACGCCGGCGCCTCACCGGACGACGCCGCCCGCGCCTCGTACGTGCTGCTGGTCTACGTCCTCGGCGCCATCGCCCTCGAGGTCGCCGAGCTCGACCACCCGGCCACCGCGCCGACGGAGCGCGAGCGCGTCGCGACCCGGCGGGCCGCGATCGACTCGATCTCGACCCAGAGCTACCCGCGCACGACCGAGTCCGCGGCCACGGTCGCGAAGTACTACACGACCGAGCAGTTCCTGTGGGGACTCGACCGAGTCCTCGACGGCCTCGACGCGCACACCTGAGGTGTCGGCGCGCAGTAGCGGTCCCCGGAATTCCTGACCGGTGATCGCGGTGGATACTGGGTGTCCCGCAGCCCGGCTGAAGGGCGGATCGACCAGTGAGCTCCTCTACCACGGACCTGCCGTTCCTCGACGAGCATCGCACCCTGGTCGACGCGCCGCGCGAGGTCGTGTGGGCGGCACTGTGCCGGTACGTCGACACGTCGCTCGGCTTCGGTGCCGGCAACCCGCTCGCCGTGCTGCTCGGTACCCGGCCCCGTCCCGGGTTCGAGGTCGCGCATGAGGATCCGGGGCACGAGCTCGGCATGGCCGGACGGCACCGGTTCTCCCGCTATGCGCTGGTGTTCCGGCTCACCGAGTCCGCGAACGGGCAGACGACAATGGCGGCCCGGTCCTACGCGGAGTTCCCGGGCCTGCACGGCCGCGTCTACCGTGCCCTGGTCATCGGTACCGGTGCGCACGTGGTCGCCACCAACCAGATCCTCCGCGCGATCCGCCGGTCGGTGCCCGAGGGATCAGCGAGCTGACACCGGCGGAGTGACACGTACGGCCTGGCCTGAGTGGAGGTGGCTAGTCGCCGGGGCTCAGGCCGACCCGGGCGGACGGGGAGGGGATCGTTTAGCTCGGTCGGCGACGACTAGCCACGTCGCCGACAGTCTTTCCGGCCCGGGCCGACAGCGAAAGACCTCGGGCGGCACTGATCCGCATCGGTTCCCACCGGCCCGTAGGTTGGTCGGTCGTGTAGTGGTTGAGCCGGTCGGGGATCAGCTAGCCGGCCACTCCAGCAGCAGGCGGAGGAAGTCGTCGGGCCGCTCCATCGACGGCAGGTGCGCGACGTCCGGCCAGTCGACGCGACGCGCGCCGGCGACGCCCTCGGTCACCCGCTGTGCCGCGTCGTGGATCGTGTCCAGGTCGAGGGCACCCACCAGGACCAGGGTCGGTACCCGGATCTCCGCGAGCCGTTCCAGTGCAGGCGGTTCGAGCTCCGCCTCGTCGAGGTCGTCCCAGCCGGCGGTGATGTCGAACGCCCGTCGCTGCATCCGCCGGACCAGCTCGCGGACCGCTGGGTCGACCTCGCCGGGGCCACGGTGCGGACCGTCGACCCACCAGGTCAGGTTCGCCTCCACTGCCGCGTCCAGGTCGTCGTCGGCGAGCGCGGATCGTTCCGCGTCGAGGAACGCCTGCAGGTCCGGGGTGAGCTCGGCGAGGAGCGAGCCGCCTGGAGCGCTGAGCAGGAGGGATCCGACCAGCTCGGGCCGGGTCAGCGCGACCTCGACGGCTACGCCGGCCCCGTACGACGCGCCGACCAGCTGGCACCGCTCGATGTCGAGCTCTTCCAGTGTGTCGAGTACGTCGTCGACGGGGTTCAGCCTCGCGGTCGGGCGCTCCGCGGAGTCGCCGTACCCGCGCAGGTCGAGGCGGAGCGCGTCGCGCGCCGCGCTGAGCTCCGGCCAGAGCGGATCCCACATCCGGCGGTCGGCGACGCCCGCATGAATGAGTACGACCGTCGCGCCGTCGGGTCCGGCTCGGTCGTACGCGATGCCGCCCGATGTGTGTGACGACGCCGTCACGCAGGTTCCTCTCCACGGTGGAATGCCAGGCCCAAACCAACCACCCGGCGGCCGGCGGCCGCAACCGAGTTCGCCGATCCTCGACCGAGCATAGGCAGTCGGCCGGGTGCTGAGATGGGCAGCCGACCGACCGGATTACCGATGTTCGGGCACGGTGGCGGAGCCTAGCCTGGCGCGATGAGCGTCAGGATGCAGGACTGGATGATGCAGGGCCTCGGGTCGCTGCGGTACGAACCGACCGAGCGGCGCGTCCGCGTCATGGTCGGCGACCGTCAGGTCGTGGACACCACCGGGGCCGCGCTGGTCTGGGAGCCGGGGAGGGTCGTGCCGTCGTACGCGGTGCCGGTCTCCGACCTGCGGGCCGATCTGGTGGCGTCCTCGGCGCCCGCGACCGTGGTCCCCGATGGTCTGCTGCACCCGGGGATCCCGTTCGGCGCGCACTCCACTGCCGGTGAGCCGGCCGACGTGCTGGTCGGCGGCCGCCGGCTTTCGGGAGCGGGCTTCCGGCCGTACGACGCCGACCTGGCCGAGTACGTGGTGCTCGACTTCACCGCCTTCGATGCGTGGTTCGAGGAGGACGTGCTCCTCGTCGCGCACCCGCGCGAGCCGTACCACTGGGTCGAGTTGCTGCCGAGTTCGCGGCGGGTCCGGTTCGAGCTCGACGGTGTCGTGCTCGCCGAGAGCGACCGCCCGACGTTCGTCTTCGAGACCAGCCTGCCGACCCGTTACTACCTGCCGCGCGAGGACGTGCGGGTGGAGCTGGCGCCGAGCACCCGGCGTACGTCCTGTGCCTACAAGGGCGAGGCGTCGTACTACTCGGTGCCCGGTCACGCCGACCTGGCCTGGACCTACCCGGAGCCGCTGGCCGGGATGGAGCGGCTCGCGGGACTGGTCGCGTTCCTCGACGACCACCTGGACGTGTTCGTCGACGACCGGCCCTGCGAGCGGCCGAGAACCGCGGTCTCCGCGGCCCTGCTGGACGAGCTCGGCGTCGCGCCCTGACGACTACCCGCAGCGTTCCTGTGGACACGATAGTTGCCGACCGCAACAGGCGCCGTATCCTTGCTTCGCACACTGTGGAGGAGTGATATGGCGCAGCGAGTAGAAGTGCGGCTCACCGACGACCTCAGCGGAGCGGACATCCCGCGCGGCAGGGGAGAGACGGTCAGCTTCAGTCTGGACGGCACGTCGTACGAGATCGACCTGACCACCAAGAACGCGCGTGCGCTCCGCAAGACCTTGCGACCGTACGTCGAGGCCGGCCGGCCGCTCAAAGGCGCCCGACGGCCACCGGTCCGCACCCGGATCGGCGCCGATACCCGCACCGTGAAGGCATGGGCGCGCGCCAACGGGTACCAGGTGCGTGACCGCGGCCGGGTGCCGAACGAGATCCTGGCGGCTTTCGAGGCGGCCAACTGAGATTCGCTGCTTCTGCGTAGCCGGCCGGTCACGATCCACACGATCACCGCACTGACCGCGCAGGCCCGCGCTCTGACCCGCGGCTATCGGGAGGCGCCGGCCCCGGTACGCCGGCTCACCTGCCGGGCGAGGAAGTCCTCCCAGGTGCGGCGGCCGGCCGCGCGTCCGAGTGCGAGGTTGGCACCGGCCCGGTAGGCGCGCGCCGCCTTGCCGGGCGTCCTCATCGGCATCAACAGCCGGCGCCGGCCGGTGGCCCGCAGGTAGCTGCGCAGCAGCTCGTCCATCCCGTACACCCGCGGACCCGCCAGGTCGGGCACCAGGCCGGCCGGTGCGCCGAGGGCGAGCTCGGCCATCCGTTCCGCCACCTCGGTGCCGTCGACCGGCTGGAACCGGAAGCCGGACGGGACCGGCACCAGCGGCAGCTTGGCCATCGACTGGAAGGTCTTCAGCATCGCCTCGTGGAACTGGGTGGCACGCAGCGTTGTCCAGGGCAGCCCGGAGTCGGCGACCACCTGCTCCGCAGCCAGCTTGGACGCGAAGTAGCCGAACATCGCGCGGTCGACTCCGCTCACGACCGGGATCCGGTCCGCTCCGACGACCGAGATGTAAACCAGGTGCCCCACGCCGGCCCGCGCCGCCGCCCGCACCAGGTTGCGGGTCTTGTGCTCGTCGCCCTTGGCGCTGCCGGCGAGGTGCACGATCGTCTCGACGCCGTCCACCGCGCGGTCCAGCCCTTCGCCGGCGGTCAGGTCGCCCGTGACGTACTCGAGCCCGTTCGCGGACTCGTGGCTGTGCCTGCTGAGCACCCGCACGGGACGGCCGGCGTCCTGCAAGAGTGGTACGACGATCCGCCCGAGCGTGCCGGTGCCGCCGGTCACCAGAACCGCTGATGTCACTGTTGTCTCCACTTCCTCCGTCCGGGAGTCGGTCTCCCGGTGATCAGGTTTCGGGGTCGCGGTGATGACCCCGCGGGACGGACGAATGTGACCGGTGCGAGTGTGCGATGGGTCTCAGCGGGTCGCGGCCGCGTCAAGACCCGTGCTTGCTGAGGGTTGTCCCTGATTCCCGTGCGGGCTGCGCGCGCCTACCGTCGCGGTAGAGCTGGCGCTGCGGCCAGCCGCCCATCCAGCGCCGGCGGTCGCGCGTTACGGAGGCCCTGATGAAGGCAGTCGTCCAGGAACGTTACGGCTCGCCGGAGGCCCTGCAGGTCCGCGAGGTCGACCAGCCGGTTGCCGCAGGCAACGAGGTGCTGGTGCGCGTGCACGCGGCCGCGGTGAACGCGTACGACTGGCACCTGATGCGCGGCGTCCCGTACCTCGCACGGCTGATGTCGCCGGCGGACTTCGGGCGCGGCGGACCCGTGGCGCCGATCCGCGGCCGCGACTTCGCCGGCCGGGTCGACGCGGTCGGCGGCGAGGTGACCCGGTTCCAGCCGGGGGACGAGGTGTACGGCGACCTGGGCAGCGCCAACGGTGCGTTCGCCGAGTATGCCCGGGTGCCGGACGACGCGGTCGATCCGAAGCCCGCGAACCTGACCTTCGAGCAGGCCGCGGCGATCCCGCTCGCCGCCAACACCGCGCTGATGGGTCTGCGCGACGTGGCCCGGCTGCGTGCCGGTCAGCACGTCCTGGTCAACGGCGCGTCCGGCGGCGTGGGCACGTTCGCGGTACAGATCGCCAAGGCGTACGGCGCGGAGGTGACTGGTGTGTGCAGTACTCGGAACGTCGACCTGGTCCGGTCGGTAGGCGCGGACCACGTCATCGACTACACCCGGGAGGACTTCACCCGGGGCGGGCGGCGGTACGACGTCGTGTTCGACCTGGTCGGCAACCACTCGCTGACCGCATTCCGGCGCGCGCTCACACCCGGCGGAACGCTCGTACTGTCCGGTGGCGGCGTCCCGGGCGAGGGGCGCGTGGTCGGTCCGATGAGCCTGATGATGCGGGCGCCCCTGTTGTCCCGGTTCGTCCGCGATCGCCTGATCGTCCTCGCGGAGCGGCCGAGCCGGAAGAACCTGGCCACCCTGCGGGAGCTGGCCGAGTCCTGGAAGCTCACCCCGGTCATCGACCGGACGTATCCGCTCAGCGAGGTGGCCGACGCCATCCGCTACCTCGAGAGCGAGCACGCCCGCGCCAAGGTCGTCATCACGATGTGACGGCGACCTCCACCCGGCCGTTCAGACGGTGATGACGACCTTGCCGCGGGCGTGGCCGTCCTCGACGTGCCGGATCGCCTTCGGCGCCTCGCTGAGCGGGTAGGTCCGCTCGATCGCGGGCGTCACCTTGCCGGCCTCGATCAGATCCTTGAGCACGAGCAGGTCCTCGCCCTTCTCGCGGCTGGTCAGCGTACGCAGCGTCTGGCTCACGAACGGCGACAGCATCGGCGCTCGCAGCAGGCGGTCGTAGCCGCCGAGCCAGCGCCCGCCGGTCTCGCCGCCGGCGATCACGAGCGTGCCCTTCGGGGTGAGCGCTCGCCGCAGCCGGGACAGCTTCGCGTTGCCGCCGATGTCGAGGATCAGGTCGTAGCGATGCACGCCGTCGGCGAAGTCCTCGCGGGTGTAGTCGATGACATGGTCCGCGCCGAGCGAACGGACCAGGTCCAGCTTCGTGGTGCTGGCGACGGCGGTGACCTCGGCGCCGTACGCCTTGGCCAGCTGGACGGCGTAGCTGCCCACGCCGCCGGACGCACCGATGATCAGCACCTTCTGGCCGGGCTGGACGTTCCCGCTGTCGCGCAGGCCCTGCAGGGCGGTCAGGCCGGAGATCGCGACCGCTGCCGCCTGCTCGAAGGTCAGGTTCGCAGGCTTGGGTGCGAGCTTCTTCTCCGGCGCACGGGCGAACTCGGCGTACGTGCCCTTGCCGATGCCGAACACCTCGTCGCCGGGCCGGAACCGGGTCACGTCCGCGCCGACCGCCTCCACCACCCCGGCCAGGTCCATGCCCGGAGTGGGTGTCTTGGGTGTCCGGATGCCGTAGCCCGCGAACCGGATCGGATACGGCAGCCCGGCCATCAGATGCCAGACGCCGCGGTCCACGCCGGCGGCGCGGACCCGGACCAGCACCTCGTCGGGTGCGATCTCGGGTCTGTCGATGTCGCGCAGCTCGAGCACGTCGGTCGAGCCGTAGGTGTCCTGGACGATCGCCTTCATGAGTTTCCCCTCCTGGTGGATGCACCGCCGTAGACTTACAGCGTATGCTTACTACGTAAGGTACGCCGGTCTGCTGGTGCTGTCCAGTCCCGCTGCTTACGGTGTACGTCGCCAGCCCTGGGAGGAACCTGATGTCGACCGAGACCGCCTCGAACACCGCGCGGCGCGCCCCGCTGAGCCGGGAGCGAGTGCTGCGCACCGCGATCGAGCTGGCCGACCAGGGCGGGCTCGGGTCCCTGACCATGCGCAAGCTCGGCCAGCGGCTCGGCGTCGAGGCGATGTCGCTGTACAACCACGTGGCGAACAAGGACGACATCCTCGATGGCATCGTCGACCTGGTGGTCGGCGACATCGACGTACCGCCGGCCGGCACGCACTGGAAGGCGGCGATGCGGCAGCGGTCGATCTCGGCGCACCAGGTGCTGTTGGCTCATCCCTGGGCGGCGATGCTGGTGATGTCCCGCTTCAACATCGGGCCGGGGATGACCCGCTACCTGGATGCGACGCTCGGGCGGCTACGGGAGGGTGGATTCTCGATCGAGGAAGCGCTGGACGCCTGGCACACGCTGGACAGCCACCTGTACGGGTTCACGCTGCAGGAGCTCAACCTGCCGTTCGGTGTGGAGGAGACGCAGAACGTGTCGGCCTCGGTGCTCGGCCAGATCCCGGCCGAGCAGTATCCGTACGTGTTCGAAGTCATCACCAGAATCATGCAGACCGGACGAGACGAGGACTTCGAGTTCGGACTCGACCTGGTCCTCGACGGCCTGGAACGCATCGCGGGCCGCTCCGCCAGCATGTAGCCGGACGCTTCATCCGTTGGCGTCGCGGCGACTGCGCCGAAACCTGCTGACCGAGGTGCTACGAGCGGAAGGATGGAGCATTGAGCTACGAGTCGCGCGTCGCGCTGGTGACCGGCGCCGGGCACGGTATCGGGGCCGGGATCGCCGACCGGCTGGCCGGCCAGGGGCACCGGCTCGTTCTGGTCGACCGCAACGCTGACACCCTGGCCGAGACTCGGGAGCGCATCGTGTCGGCCGGCGGTACGGCGCTCGCGATCGAGGCGGACGTGGCCGACGCCGCCGCCATGACCGCGGTCGTCGTGCGCGTGGCCGGCGAGGTCGGTCCGGTGGAGATCCTGGTCAACAACGCCGGCTTCACGCGCGACCACCCGATCTCCGAGCTGGGGCTCGACGACTGGGACGCGGTCAACGACGTCGTAGTGCGCGCAGCCTTCGTGCTCACCAAGGCCGTCGCGCCGAGCATGAGGGAGAGGCACTGGGGCCGGATCGTGAACATCTCCAGCATCTCGGCCCTGAACGACGACGGGCGTGCGAACTACGTCGCCGCGAAGGCCGGACTGAACGGTCTGACAAAGGCCGCCGCGCTCGAGCTCGGCCCGTTCGGCATCACGGTCAACGCGGTCGCGCCAGGGGTGGTCGTCACCGGGATGACGGAGATCGGAGCCCGGCGGCACAACCGGACGCTCGACGAGCACGTCGCGATCCTTGCCGAGCACGTGCTCGTAGGCCGGGTCGGCCACCCCCGCGACATCGCACGCGCGGTGACCTTCTTCACCGACGAGGACGCGGACTACATCACTGGGCAGATCTTGTTCGTGTCCGGCTACCCGCACGGGTGAGGCCCCGGCCGCCGGGTCAGGACGGATCGGGTCCCGGCCGGTCGACGCGGTCCAGCAGCAGGTCGTCGACGGCAACGGCGATCGCATCCTCCGGCGCCGGCTGGCGGACGATCCGCAGTAGGCGTGCGAGCCTGCCGGCGATCTCGACCCGCATGTGGTCCACATCGCCGGCGACAGCCGCTCCGGATCTCCTCCCCATACCTGGTACATCGTCGCGGCGGGGCTGAGCGTTTCGGTGGGAAGTATCACGTCGCACCGGAAGGCGGGATGATCTCAGCATGCGGAAGGCGGAGATCGACGACTGGTTCGGGTCAGCCGAGAGGAGACGCCGTTGCGGTACATGCTGCTGATCAGCGCGGACGAGGCCCAGGTCGACGATGTCGTGAGCGACGAGGGTGTGCGGGCGTTCAACACGTGGATGGACGACCTGGTACGGCGCGGCGTGATCCGGGCGCACGAAGGACTGGAGCCGAGCCGGACTGCGACGACGGTCCGGGTCCGCGACGGCCGGGTGGCGGTGACGGACGGTCCGTACACCGAGGCCAAGGAGCACATCGGCGGGTTCGCGCTGATCGAGGTGGACAGCCTGGAGGAGGCGGTCGAGATCGCCGCCTGTCATCCGGCCTCCGTGGTTGGTCAGGTGGAGATCCGCCCGGTGCGCGAGCCGTAGCGGCCACCGATCAGTCGTCGGCGAGGCGGGGGGTGATGGAGCGGACCTTGACCGGTTCGCCCGGCCCGCCGCCCGCCCGGGAGGTGTACTCGGGCACGCCGACACAGGTGAACAGCAGGCTGACCAGGTCGTCCGGCTCACCGAGCAGGCCCGGCACCTCCGAGTCCAGGAAGGTCATGCCGGAGGCACTGGCCCCCAGCGCGTACGCCGCCAGGTGCAGGCGGCCTTCGACCAGCCCGGCTGCGAGCTGGGCGTCGCGGTAGCCGCGGTCGTCGAGTTCCGACAGCGGCGCGGCCGAGATCGCGACATAGGCCGCGTCGGCGGCCAGCGTCTGGTCCAGGCAGATCCGTTCTAGCTCGTTGCGCAGGTCCGCCTCCCTCAGCGGAGTCGCCAGGTCGGGCCAGCGGTACACCCCGGGCGTCACGTCGTCGACGCCGTGCGCGACCACCCAGTGCGGCACGTCGAGACCACGCAGCGATACGGTCATCGGCCACTCCAGCAGTTGCCGGGGCAGCGTCCGGGACCGGTCCATCAGCCGCTGCGAGCCGCGCCGCCGGATAACGACGTCGAGCGAGTCGGACGGGGGGTGGCTCGGCAGCGCTGCGCTTTCCGGCCACGGCGCGCCGAGCGTGTTCCGGTCACCCGCGCGCTGCGCCGTGGTGTAGAGCGGGAACTCGACCGGTGGTAGCTCGCCCGGGGCCGCCGGGCCGGTCGCACCGATCGCCGGCTCGCCGTCGCCGAGTGACAGCAGCGCCAGCGGGAACTCGTGCACGCCATCCGCGCCGACCAGGTCCCGCACCGCGGCGTCCGGGAACAGGGAGCGCAGCCGCGGTGCGAGTCCGGCACTGTCGGCCGCGGCCGACATCTGGGACAGCAAGGTCCCGCCGTCCCAGTACAGGTGCCGGTAGCCGCGCTCGGCGTAGCGCCAGGCCGTGCGCCACGGCACCCCGGTGACCACGAGCGTGGTGACCGCGCCGGTGGCGGGCGGTGCGACCTGGACGAGTGCGTGCCGCGCCCCGTCGTACCAGTGCACGCCGTCCGCGATCCCGTCGACGCCGCGCGTGCTCGCGTACACCTCCAGCGGGAAGCGGGCACCGGCCGAGCCGGAAGCGCGGAACACCACGGTGCGGCCCGGGCGATCCGCGGTGCGCACGACGCCGGCACCGAGGAAGAGCACCCGGCCGAGCTGGGCGGCGTCGAGCGGCTGCCGCGCTGCGGCGACACCTGCCAGCGCGGCCGTCGCCGGCACGCCGGGGTCGGGCAGGTCGCGGGGCAGCGGCAGTACCGGCAGTCCGTCGGGGTAGCCCTTCATCGGAGGCGGGACGGTGCTCAGGTCGTTTGGTGCCAGGTCGTGCCGGACCCGTGGGTCGTCGGCCGGGACGTCCCAGTCGCGGTCGGGTACGTACGACGTCAGCCGGTGCAGCAGCCCGGCGCCGGAGTCGAGATCCACCGGCACAGCCTGCCAGGTGGGAGTCGTCGCCGCACTCGCATTCCAGGGCCTCGCGAGCCTGCGGGACGACCAGCAGGCCCTAGCGACGGATCGCGCCGGTCATCGGGTCGTGCTGGCGACCGCGATCAGGTCGCTGAACACGCCCTGTCCGGCAAGCTCCGGCCCGGCTCCCGGGCCGGTGACCGTCACGTAGCCGACCGGGTCCGCGCGGACCCGGACGGCATTGGTCGTGCCGTCGACGGCCGCCAGCGGGTCGTCGCGGCCGACGACCTCGGGCTGCACCCGGGCGGTCACCTCGCCGGTGCCGTCCCGCCCGGAGAACTCGAGCGTGGCGACGTGCTTGATCCGGGCACCGGTGGCGGCGGCCCGGTCGAGGTCGTCGCGGGTGACGCCGGTGATGCCGCGGCAGGACACCTGCTCGGCGCGCACTTGCCGGCCGAAGACCAGGGCGGACAGGATCATCAGCTTGGCGACGGTGTCGGGGCCGTCGACGTCCGCGCCCGGGTCACGCTCGGCCAGGCCCGCCGCCTGTGCCTCGGCGAGCGCGTCCGGGTACGACGTCCCGTCGGTCATCCGGGTCAGGATCGCGTTCGCGGTCGCGTTCAGCAGCCCGCGCACCCCCAGCGGTACCGCGCCGGCCAGACCGGCGGTCAGGGTGCTCAGCACCGGCGTGCCGGACATCACCGTGGACTCGGCGCGGAACGACACCTGGTTTCGCCGTGCGAGCTCGGCGAGCTCCACGCCGTACAGGGCGACCGGCCACTTGTTCGAGGTCACGGCCGGGATCCCACGGCCCAGCGCCTCGCGCAGATGGGTGATCCCGGGTTCGCCGTCGCCGGCGGGGCTCTGCGTCACCTCGACGAGTACGTCGGCCTCGGTCGCGCGCAGCCCGTCGATCGCGGCCGGCCAGTGCTGTACGCCGGGCAGCTCGGCGAGTGAACCGCCGGCGGCGGTCAGCTCGCGTACCAGCGCGAGGTCGAGCCCGTCCTCCGCATACACGAAACCGTCGTGTGCACTCGCGATCCCGGTCACGGTGAACGCGGCGCCGTATCGACCGGCGAGCCGGTCGGCGTGTGCGTCCAGCGCTCGGGTGAGCCACTGGCCCACCGTGCCGTGGCCGACCAGCCAGATCCGCAGCGGTTGCACGGACCAGAGCCTAGGGGGTGCGCCCCAGGCCAAGGCGCAGCGCGTAGACCAGGGCCCAGTCCTGGTCGTTGGCCAGCGGGTCGGCGATGTGCGCCGGCACGCCGTTGACGCAGCTCGGGTACACGAACGCGCAGGTGGCGGAGCCGTCCGGCCGGAAGTTCGCCAGGTTGGCACGCAGGATCGCCCACCCGGCCGCGCGCAGCCGCTCGAGCGTGGCAGGGTCGGCGAGCTCGTCGGGCCAGCTGAGCAGCACGTCGGCACTGAGCACCGACCAGTAGTGCGGGAACACGTCGCCCCACAGCCGCTGCCGGCCGAACCAGTAGCCGTCCCAGTGCCGGATCGGGATGTGCCGCAGCCGCGCGTCGGGCTGGTCCGCGGCGAACGCGGTCAGCCACGGCAGCCGCCGGCGCAGCTCGCCCCCGTCGACGGCACCGTCGACGGTGCCGGGCGCGGCGCCGTACGCGGCGACCAGCAGCTCGAGCAGCGGGGCGACCATCGACTGCTCGTAGTTCACCTCGTGCGGCGGCAGGTCGTCGCCGTACGCCAGGAACGTGCCGGCATGGCGCTGCAGGTGCTCGCGCATCCGGGTGGCGTCGTCGTCGCGCCCGGCCGTGGTCAGCCGCGTCGCGAGTGTGCCGAGCAGCGGGCCGAGTCCGAAGGCGAGGTA
>Ga0075418_10001857_pt1 | contig 24069 bp, 24 predicted proteins | sample SoiMetdeltSBSDD2_FD_81776 | JGI IMG/M metagenome (GOLD analysis project Ga0075418, IMG submission 81776) | Bulk soil microbial communities from a Populus tree surrounding site in Tennessee, USA - Soil MetaG P. deltoides SBSDD2 | ecosystem: Environmental > Terrestrial > Soil > Tree plantation...
CCAACGCAATCAAGAACGGCCGCGGTCCGAAGCCGGGTGACGAGGCGCCGGCGAAGGATATGGTGATCAAGGAAGGCGACACGATCACGCTCGGCGATACGAAGATCAAGGTGTACGTCCTGCCGGGTCATACGCCGGGCTCACCCGCCTACGAGTTCACCGTGTACGACAACAAGAAGCCGTACAAAGGATTTGTCTTCGGCGGTCCCGGCCCGCGCAACGGCGTCGAGGGTGGCACCGAGTTCCTCAAGAGCGTCGAGCGGCTCGAGAAGGAGTTCGCCGACGTGCAGGTGGCCCTCAACGTTCACAGCTTTCTGAACAGCTATCCGTACCCGAACAACATGGGCATCCTGGAACTGCGCGACGTCAAGGCGAAGAACCCGAATGGGCCGAATCCATTCATCAACAATGCACTGTGGCGTCAGTGGCTGAAGGACGCGCACGCGGGGGCGGTGAAGTACATCGCCGAGGAGAAAGCGAAGGCGCAGAAGGGTCAGACCAACTAGGAAATCCCGAAACCCAAATCTCAAATCCCAAGGAGCAGTGTCGATAACCCGGCTTCTTGGGATTTGTCTTGTACAGGTCCGGCTGAAGCCGGACCCCACCGATGAAACTCCGACCTTACGGTTCGAGTGACGCGATGTAGGCGGCGAGCGCGATCGTGTCGTCTTCGGTGAGCTTCTGCACCGACGGCTTCATCAGCGCCGCGTTCGCGCCGCTGCGGGCGCCTTGTTGGAAATCGTAAATGGCGCGGCCGATATAGCCCGGAGAGCGCCCTGCGATTGGCGGCACGATGACGTTCTTGATCGTCATGCCTTTCAGGTCGGCGCCATGACACGTCCCGCATTTCGCCGACAGGATGAGCGCCTCGCCCTTCTTGAGGCTCCCCATTGGCGCATAGGCGACGAATCCGGAGCGCGGATTGCGGAGGATGTTCGTCTGATATGTGTCCTCCGGCATCTCGACAATCCGACTGCCGAGCGGAATCGTCTCGCTGCCCTCTTCTTTGAGAAACAGCCCGTTCACCGTCGCCGTGAATTTCGGAACCGTGCCCGATTCGACGACGCGAACCCACTTTGTGTACTTGACCGATGAGAAGTAGTCGGCGGCGGCCTGCGCTTCGGCGTCGGTCAAATTCCGCGCGATCGCCTGCATCTCGTACCCGTTTGCCTTGTTCGGATCGGCGGTATGACGCTTGCTGGATTTGAAGTCGCCGAGCTGTTGCAGGATGTAGCCGCGCGGCAGCCCCGACACGCTCCCGTTCTGCATCAGCCCTTTACCGTTCGGCAGGTGGCAGATGCCGCAGGCGCGCACCCCGTTGGCTTCCTTGCCATGCGCCACGATCTCGGGCATCGACGGATGGTCGTTCGGAAACCAGTCCGCGGGGTTGTAGCGCGCATTGATCTGGGCGACGGTGAACGTGCGATCGCTACCCGCGAGCGTGCGCGGCGTGTTGTTCGGATCCGTCGGCAGTCCGCCCGGCCGATCGCACGGGTCGGCGCGCTCGCCCTGGCACTTCATCGTGTAGTCGCCAGGCATCGGAGGATATGCGATGTATCCGTACGCCCAAAGCGGGATCGTGGTCATCTGTGCATGTACAACGACAGCGGCGCTATACATCGTGAGCACCACGAGTCCAGCGAGTCGCATTCTCATGGTCGGCAGTCTAACGTACGATCTTGCAGGCTACCGGTTACCGGCTGCCGGACGACGAGAGTCGGGACCCGGAAGCTTGAAGCGGAACGAATGATCGACGATCAGGACATCTACAAGGTCATCGGGGAAGAGGGATTTACGCGGCTCATTGCCGCGTTCTACCGCCAAGTCCCCGGCGACGAGATTCTCGCGGCCATGTATCCTCCGCATGATCTCGCGGGTGCCGAGCAGCGGTTGCGCGACTTTCTCATCGGCCGGTTCGGCGGACCGCAACGATACATCGAGCAGCGCGGTCATCCACGTCTGCGCGCGCGTCACATGCCGTTTGCAGTGAACATCGCCGCTCGCGAACGATGGCTGCAGCTGATGACGAACGCACTCGACGAGGTCAAGTTGCCCGCGGAGGTTGACGCCTTTCTCCGCGAATTCTTCGAGGGCGTCTCGGCTATGCTCGTGAACAGGCCTGGTTAGGTGTGGTCAATGATCGTTCACGCTTCTGGGTTCTTAGTTCTCAGTTCGTGTTCAATTTCATGTTCGGTTCTGTGTTCGAGTTCATGCTCGATTCGGAGACAGTGATTATGGAGCTCATGTTTGAAACACGATCTTGCTGACTCCGCACAGCGCACCGTGCTCGTGGCACGTCTGCGACGGCTTGCACCCGACAGTCCGCGGCAATGGGGACGGATGACACCGCATCAGGCCGTGTGCCATCTGAGCGATGCGTTCCGGGCCATCATGGGCACCAAGCCCGCATCGTCAATCGCCACGCCGTTCTCGCGGACGGTGATCAAGTGGGTCGCGTTGAACGCACCGATGAAATGGCCGACGGGCGTACAAACGATGCCGGAAGTCGATCAGGAAATCGGTGGCACCAAGCCGCTCGAGTTCGCGCGCGACCGCAATGATCTGGAAGCGCTCATGGAACAGTTTGCGGTGAAGCAGGGGCGCGAGTTGCAGCCACACCCGATGTTTGGGCGGATGACGACAGAGCAGTGGCGGCGATGGGGTTGGCTACACATGGATCATCATCTAAGGCAGTTTGGCGTTTGATCCGGCCGCCGGGAGCCGGATCCATAATGTGCCGCTATGAGCGATGAACCGTTGCGCGAGCACCTCGTTCGCATTCTCGACTGGGAAGAAGCGCACGTCGGCTTCGACAAAGCCATCGCGGATCTGTCGCCGGAGAAGCGCGGCGCCCGCGCGACAGGCTTCGAACACAGCGTGTGGCAACTGCTCGAGCACATGCGCATTGCGCAGGAAGACATCCTCGACTTCTGCGTGAACCCGAAATACGTGCACACGATGAAATGGCCGGACGACTACTGGCCGAAGGACGCAGCGCCGCCCAACAGCCATGCATGGGACGAGGCGGTGGCCTCGTTCAAACGCGAGCGCGAGCAGTTCAAGAAGCTCGCGCGCGAGACGAAAGATCTCTACGCGCTCGTGCCGACAGGTAAAGGCCAACAGACGTACCTCCGCGGCATTCTCCTGCTCGTCGATCACAACACCTACCACCTCGGCCAGATTGTGGCGGTGCGTCGCGCGGTGGGAGCGTGGAAATGACACTGATGGGAGGTCGCACGTCCAAACAGTGGATCGCGCAGTACGCGACCAGCCACCAGCATCCAGTCAACCGTTTCTGCCACACGCTCGGCATCCCACTCATCGTCATCTCGATCGGGTGGTTCGCGATCGCATGGATCGCGTCAGGGTCGATGGTGTTTCCCGTGACGTTGTTTCTGATTGGGTGGGCGCTGCAGTTCATCGGCCACGCCTTCGAAGGGAAGCGACCAGAGTTCTTCCACGACTGGCGATTTCTGTTTGTCGGCCTGCGCTGGTGGGTCGCGAAAGTCCGCGGACGAGCCTGAACGTTTCGCACGAGCGGAGCGGTTTCGAACGATCCGAACGGTCCGAACGATCCGAACGATTACGAGAGCCGGCGTTCGATCCGGCGATCCGGGACGAACCAGATCAGCACGACAGCGACGTAAAGGGCATACGCGAGCCACCGATTCGTGAACGCGAGCGGAATCGCTGCCGCGTACATCAGAAGCGACGCATACCCCTTCACATCGCTGCCAAGCGCTTCCTTCAAACGCGAATGCTCACCCTGGGCGGTGATGATGGTTCTCTCGAGGATCGTGTAGCCAATCGCGGCCATCAGCAGAACGCCTCCGTACACCGCCGTCGGGAGCGGGGCGAAGCTGTTGCGTCCCATCCATCCCGTCGCAAACGGAATCAGCGACAGCCAGAAGAGCAGATGAAGGTTTGCCCAGAGAATGCCACCGGTCACACGATCAGCCGCATGGATCAGATGGTGGTGATTGTTCCAGTAGATGCCCAGCACGACGAAGCTGAGGATGTAGGTGATGAAGACCGGCACGATCGGCTGCAGGGCATCCCAGTCGGCCCCTTCCGGGATGCGCAGCTCCAGCACCATGATCGTGATCAGGATGGCAATGACGCCGTCGCTGAAGGCCTCGAGGCGCGTCTTGTTCAAGACAGCGGGATCGCGGCGGCGGATGCAAACCCGCGGAGCTGCTGCTGAATGACGCGAATGTTCCTGGGCCCCATTCGCAGCAACTGCTTCTGCGCGGCGTTCAGGGCGCCCAGGCGTGGGTCGGCGTACTCATAGCCGATGCCTTCACCCGATTGTTCGAGGCGGACATCGCCGTCGACGACAGGAACCTGCAGCAGCCCCTCGATCGCGCGCTCGACGGCGCGGTCGATTGACTCTTGATTGCCGAGCTCGTCGTACGCCATCTGCAGCAGCGGCTTGAACGATCGGTACAGCCGTCCGGCGCCCGCGGCGTCGATCGATGCTGCAGCATCGGCGATTGGGGCGAATCGATCGTAGGTGCGCGGATCGATCACGACGTTGGCGCCGCGTGTCGTGACACGAAACTGACCGGCAGGCTTCAGCACGCTGAGGTGCCGCGATGGGTTCACGCCGTGCGAAATGTTTTCGACCACCACGGTGAAGTTGCGGACGAGACCCTTGGTCACGAGCCAGGCAGAAACGAGCCGATTCGAGGACAGCAGTCCGATGCGTTGCCGCACCAGGGGGTCGCTGTCATCGAGCGGCGGCAGATCGATCCGCTCCACGTCCTCGACGGCTTTCGGCAGAGTCGGCGCGGGAGCAGCTGCCTGTCGCGCTGCTGTCGGTGCGGCCGCTCGGCGACCGAAGGTCAGATAACCGATCACGCCCAGCGCGATCAGAGCGACGACGATGACGCCGGCAAACAGCACATTGCGAGACCCGCCGGAGTCGCCACTTCCGCCCGAAAATGATCGGTCGCTGGTAGGCGACTGAAATTCATATTCGTCGTCTTCGAACTCGGGCATGGCGCGGATGTTACCTCTTTTGGGTTGCGGGCACGATCCGAACGACTCAGCAGCTCGCGGCACGCGCCTTGATGGTTGATTCGCCGTCCAGGAGGTCCTCATGGCTGATCAACTGAAAGGGAAGCGTGTTGCTGCGCTTGCGACGCACGGCTTCGAGCAGGACGAGCTGCTGCAGCCGCGCAAAGCACTGATTGATGCCGGCGCCGCCGTCGACGTCGTCTCGCCCGAGTCCGGCAAGATTCGCGGATGGAAATACAAGGAGTGGGGTGAGGACGTGAAGGTCGATCGGACGCTCGAAGAGGTGCGTGCCGATCAATACGACGCGCTGCTGCTTCCGGGCGGTGTCATGAATCCGGATCGGCTGCGTATGGATCCGCGAGCGGTTCAGTTCGTAAAGCGGTTCTTCGATGACGGGAAGCCGATTGCGGTCATCTGCCATGGTCCATGGACCCTCGTCGAGGCTGATGTGGTCCGCGGCGTGACCATGACGTCGTGGCCGTCGGTGAAGACGGATCTCAAGAATGCGGGCGCCAACTGGGTCGACCAGGAGGTCGTCGTCGATCGCGGCATCGTCTCATCGCGGAAGCCGGATGACATACCTGCGTTCAACCGGAAAATGATCGAGGAGTTTGCTGAAGGCGTCCACGGCGGTGTGGGGCGCCGTGCGATGGCCGGAACACGCGCATAATCGGCGAATGCGAATCGGCATTCTCGGTCGAGCGTGGTCGCGCGGACTCCCGCGCATCGAGCCGCTGTGCATCCTCTGGTGCATTCCGGGATTCCTCCGCAACGAATGGGCCCACGCGTACAAAGTGCTGCGGTGAAATCCGGCCGTTCATGCGGCGCGATAATTGGATCGGAGGCCCTTATGCAGGTGGACCTCACAACGGAAGAGGCGGCGACGTTGAAGGCGTTGCTGCGCGACTGCATCCCCGACCTCAAGCGCGAGATCGCGCGCGCTGATGATCGCCAGTTCCGCCACGAGCTCGTGCAGCGCGAAGAGCTGTGCGAACGGCTGATCGCGCGGCTCGACCGCGACGTGACGCGCGCACATTCAGCGCCCGCGCTGTAGGTCTCAGGGTTCAGGTCTCAGGCGGAGGTCAACCATGATCAGAAAGCTGAAATCAGGTGAGTACCGACTCTATTCGCGAAAAAAAGATCCGAAGACGGGTCGCCGCAGAAATCTCGGTACGTTCGGCAGCCGCGCGGCTGCTGAGAAGCACGAGCGCGCAGTGCAGTATTTCAAACGTCATTAAGTAAGTTCCAATCCCAAAATCGCGATCCAAACCACGGAAGACACAGAGAGCGCCTCCGTGGTTCGTAGTACTTGGGATTTGGGCTTTGGGATTTGGGCTTTGGGATTTGCTCACAACCGCCCAACAAACCCACTGATGACCGGCACCCGGCGGCCGGCCGCCGCTGCCGCCGCCTCGGCAGCCAGTTCGGGTTCGAGATCTCCAAACGTCCGCAGCAGATCGCCTTCCATGGCGGCAACAGGCACCCCGTTGCGGTACACGATGCGGTTCGCGGCGGAGGCGCGTATCCGTTCTTCGCCCGTGATGATGCCGGTCAGGTTGAGCGGATCCGCGCCGCTGATGGTGAGCAGGTGATCGTCGGGCTTGGAGCGTCGCACCTCGCGCAGCCGCTCCACGGCGTCGGGCAGCGCGAACTGTTCGCCTGACATACCCGCCACGAACCGCCCACCGCGAACGTCTCCGCGCGCTTCAAGCCTGCGGTAAACGCGCGCCAGCTCACGCCACGGGACGTCGAGTGCCTCTCTGGTCAACAGCCGCCGGAATATCACGCCGTATCGTCGCAGCAGGGTCCATGCGAATGCTTCTACGGCGATATCTCGTTCGGATCGTTCGGGTCGTTCGGGACGTTCGGATCGTTCGGTTGGTTTGCGGGTAAGGAACCAGCGACCGGATGCGCTCGCGCGGTTGAGTCGCGCGGCCGTGCGATTTGGCGCGGTCCCGGCAATCGCACGGAGTCCCTCGAATCCGTCCGAGCTGATTGCGCCGGCCGCCACCAGCTCGGCGATTGCGCTGCGGAGCTCCTCGTCGGTCAGGCGGCAGGCAGACGCGATCTCATTCGCGAATGACGCCCCGTGCGCCCGCAGATGTAAAAAGACCTCTGTGGCGCAAGCCCTCGTGGCTTGCGCATCGCGTAACTCGGAAGGACCAACGATCGACGCTTGTCCCACAGGCGACAGCGCCAACCATGTGTCGGTGTGTTCTCGGAGGAACAACGCGATGGGCGTCGCGCCGACAACCTGCGTAGGGCCTGAAGACAATCGCGCCCATGCGACTGCACCCGTGAGACAGAGCAGGTCGAGCATCGACGCGTCATACTGGTCAACACGGCCCGCGAGGACGTCGCGCTCCCACGCGCGCGCGGGCACTTCGACGCCGTCCAGCTGTGCGATCACCTCGCGCAGCCCATCGATGCCATTCAAGCGGGACGAGCGCTCGACGTGCTGCCACGCGAACAGGAACCGCATGAAGTCGGCGGCATTCACCGGCGCAATCTCGGCACGGAGCCGATTCAGCGTGTAGCGATGAATCCGGGCGAGCAGACGGCGGTCGCACCACTGCACATTCCGGGATTCGGGATTCGGGATTCGGGATTCGAAGGAGTTCGGGATTCGGGATTCGAAGAGTCCGCGCAGCACCGCGCCTTCCGATTCGAGCGTGAGCAGAGCATTGGTGGCGTCGGTCTCGGTAATCGCCAACGACAGGCCGAGGTCGGATGCTGTTGTCGGTCCAACTATCGACAGCCGTCCGCGCAGGAGTTCGACGATGGCGCTTTCGCGCGTCCACGTACGTGCCGCACGAGTCGGCGGGGCCGTGATGTGCGGCTTCAGCAGGCCGTCGGGATGGATGGTCAGCAATTCCGGGAGTCTCTCGGCGGCAATCAGGATCCTGACGGGGTTCGCTGACGCCCACGTCGCACGTCCCGCACCGATCAATTCGGTTGCAGGCGTTGGGATCTCGGGTGAAGACAAAAATCCCGCCGTCAGCAATGCGTCGTGCAGCTCATCGGCGTCTCGCGGATCCGGACGGACCTCGTCGCGCACACGCGCGATCGCAGCCGCGTCGAGCACGCCCATTTCGCTACCAATCTGATTGGGCGCCATCCGCGTCTGCACGGCCTGCGTCCGTCGCTCCTCGAGCGGCGCATCGTCGAGAAACGCGTATGGCTTTGCGTTGAGAATTTCGTGCGCAAACGCCGACGGCTCTGGCGTATCGCGCGCCACGAGGTGAAGCTGGCCGGCGTGGATCCGCGTGAGCACGCGCGTCAGGCCCTCGAAATCCATCGCCTCCTCGAGACAGTCGCGTACCGTCTGATTGACAAGCGGATGATCGGGAATCTCTCTGTCGCCGGGGATGTTTTCGAGGCACGCAGCTGCGTCCGGAAAAATCGCCGCCATCAGATCGTCCGCGTGCATGCGCTGAAGTTGCGGCGGAACCTTGCTGCCGCCCCGGCTTCGAGGCACAGCGAGTGAGATTGTCGTGTTCCATCGCCAGCGAGTTTTGAAGAGCGGCGCATCCAGCATCGCCTGCACAAGAATGTCGCGCGTCGTGGCAGGGTGCAGATAGCGGAAGACATCCGACAATGGAAATGAATGCTGTGGGCCGAGCGACAGCAGCAGCGCATCTTCGGTGGCTGCAGCCTGCAGCTCGAAATTGAACTGACGGCAGAAGCGTTTTCGAAGCGCGAGCGTCCACGCCTTGTTGATGCGGCTGCCGAAGGGCGCATGGAGGACGAGCTGCATGCCGCCGGACTCATCGAAGAAACGCTCGAGCACGAGCGTCTCCTGCGTCGGAATGACCCCTAGCGCTGTGCGCCCTGCAACGAAGTAGCTCGCCGCCTGTTCGGCGGCCCCCTCGCACAAGCCCGTCTCGCCGATTAACCAATCAACAAGCGGCGCGGACCCTTCGGGTCCGCCGGAGGCTGATCGGCCTGCCGCTTCATCAAATTCCCGGCGCAGATCCGACACGGCGCGAGACAGCTCATCGCTGCGCGCCGGCGCTTCTCCGAGCCAGAACGGAATCGTGGGCGGCGCCCCCTGAGCGTCGCGAACGCGGACGATGCCGCCGGCGACCTTCATCACCTGCCAGGACGCGTTGCCGAGCTGGAAGATGTCGCCGACGTTGCTTTCAATCGCGAAGTCTTCGTTCAGCGTGCCGATGAACGTGTCCTCAGGCTCCACGACGACCCGGTAGTCCGCGACTTCAGGTATTGCACCTCCGGAGGTCAGCGCGAGCATGCGCGTCCCCCGCCGTCCTTTCACCACTGAATGCACTTCATCGCGATGCACGAGCGCGGCCCGTCGTCCCCGGCGGGTCGAAAAGCCCTCCGCAAGCATCGTGACGACCGCGTCGAAGTCGGCGCGCGCGAGTAACCGGTATGGCCACGCGCGCCGCACGAAATCGAACAGTTCGTTCTCGTGCATTTCGCGCGCCGCCGTTTCCGCCGCAATCTGCTGCGCGAGCACATCGAGCGGCCCATCGAGCGAGACGATCCGATCCAGTTCGCCCTGGCGGACGGAACGAAGAAGCGCCGCACATTCGATCAGATCGTCGCGGGAAACCGGGAGCAGCCGTCCCCTCGGCGTGCCGGTGATCGTGTGTCCGGAACGGCCGACTCGCTGCAGGAGCGTGGCGATGCGATGTGGCGAGCCGACCTGACACACCAGATCCACGTGGCCGATGTCGATGCCGAGCTCGAGCGAAGCCGTTGCGACGAGGGCCTTCAGAGATCCGTTCTTCAGTCGATGCTCCGCATCGAGCCGGATCTCTTTGGAGAGGCTGCCATGGTGTGCCGTCACCGCGTCCTCGCCGAGACGCTCGCTCAAATGGCGCGCCGTGCGCTCCGCCATTTTTCGTGTATTGACGAAGATCAGCGTCGTCCGATGCTCTGAAATCAGCTGCGTGAGCCGCTCGTAGTACTCCTCCCAGACTTCATGCGACATCACGGCGTCGAGCGGCGAGCGGGGAATCTCGATCGCGAGGTCGATCTCGCGGCGATGCCCTTCGTCGATGATCGTGCACTCGTCAGCTCGATTGCCGACCAGGAAGCGCGCGACCTCTTCGATCGGCTTCTGTGTTGCTGAAAGGCCTATTCGCTGGATTCGGCGGGTGGGCCGGCTAAAGCCGGCCCCTACCGGGCCGATGGTCCGGCTAAAGCCGGCCCCTACCGAGTCGATGGTCCGGCTAAAGCCGGACTCCACCGAGCTGTGGGGTCCGCCTTCAGGCGGACCTTCAGATACCAACCGCTCCAGGCGCTCAAGCGACAACGCGAGATGAGCACCGCGGCGACCTCCGATCACCGCGTGAATCTCGTCGACGATGACAGTGCGGACCGTTTTCAGCATCTCGCGGCTGCGTGCGGAGGTGAGCAACAGGAAGAGCGATTCAGGCGTCGTGACCAGAATGTGCGGCGGCTTGCGTAACATTGCCGCCCGCTCCGATGACGTCGTGTCTCCGGTTCGCACGGCGGCAGTCACTCGCGCCGCGGGTATCCCCTCGGCTTCCGCGAGCTCACGAATCCCGCGCCGCGGTTCTGCAAGATTCTTGTGGATGTCGGCGCTCAGTGCCTTGAGCGGGGATACGTAGACAACGCGAACTTCATCCGGGAGACCTGCTGCAGGCGAACGGGATGAAGCGTCGATGCCCTCGCGGACGAGATCGTCGATAGCACTGAGAAACGCCGCGAGCGTTTTGCCGGATCCTGTGGGCGCGGCAATCAGCGTGTGCCGGCCCTCACGAATCGCGGCCCAGCCTCGCAACTGCGCACCGGTCGGGGTGCCCAGCGTTTGTTCGAACCAGCGTGCGACGAGAGGGTGGAATCCTGGGACCATGGAAGGTTGAAACCGCCAACTTCCAACTGCCAACTACCAAGACGTCGGCAACTTGGAAGTTGGATTTTGGAAGTTGGATGTTTCCAAAGATCATATAGCAGCGATGCAAACGCAGATGCCGTTTGTGCGCCGGGATCGCGAGCTAGTCACCATTGCGGATGGCGCTGTCTGGCTCAAGCAGTGGTTGAGCGTCGACCAGCAGCCGGCACTCATCGAACAGTGCCGTGCGATCATGAACGGGCCTGCTGCCGGTTACGTGCCGACCGTACGCGGCGGCGGTAAGATGCACGTGCGCATGCAGTGTCTCGGGCGGCACTGGAATGCGCTCACCTATCGATACGAGTCGACGCGCGCCGATTACGACGACGCCCCGGTCGCGCCGGTACCGGAGGCATGGGTGCAGCTCGCGTCGAGCGCCGCCGCCGAAGCGGGCTTCACCTTCGCACCCGACCTCTGCATCATGAACTGGTACGATGCGGACGGCCGGATGGGCCTGCATCAGGACAAGGACGAAGGGCGGGAATCGATCGACGCGGGGCTGCCGGTTGTGTCGATTTCACTCGGTGACACCGCGCGTTTTCTGTTCGGTGGTCTCAAGCGGCGGGATCCGATTCAGTCGATGCTGTTGGAGTCTGGCGACACGTTCGTATTCGGTGGCGCGGCCCGCTTGCGGTATCACGGCGTGTCGCGAATCGTTGCCGGCACGGCGCCGCGGGAACTTGGAATCGAAGGACGCTTCAACCTGACATTTCGAAAATATTGAAAAAGATGAGAACGCTGCTGTTCGTCCTCGCGTTGTCGATGGCCTCAGGCGCGTCGGCGCAAACCATTCACGACGAAGTCCTTTCGCAGCAGGACGGTCCATCCGTTCACTACGCGATCTCCGTGCCGCGTGACTATCACCGCGAGCCGGTGCCACTCATTCTGGCGCTGCACTTCGGCGGCGACCCGCGTGGTGCAGGGCACGCGATGCTGCAGATTCTGATTCAGCCCGCGCTTGGCGATCTCGGCGCCATCATTGTCGCGCCGGACTCGCTGGACGGCCGATGGAGCACGCCCGCCAACGAACATGCAGTGAACGCGTTGCTCGCGGCCGTCGAGAAAAACTACGCGATTGACCAGAAGAAGGTCATCGTCACCGGGTTCAGCATGGGCGGACAGGGAACCTGGTATTGGGGCGACAAGTACCCGGATCGCTTCAGCGCCGCCATACCACTGTCGGGAACGCCGACCGCATCGGCGGCAAACTGGCGCATCCCGGTGTTCGCGGTTCACTCACGCGACGATCAGGTTCAGCCCATCGGTCCCACCGAACAGCGGATTGCAGAACTGAAGAAGAACGGTGTCAACGCTCAAATCGTCGTGCTCAGCGGCATTCAGCACTTCGAGACATATAAGTTCGTCGACGGCCTCCGTCAGGCGGTGCCCTGGATTCGGAACGTCTGGAAGACGAAATAGAGATCTTGAAATGAAGAAGATGATCGGTGGGCCGGCTGAAGCCGGCCCCTACGAAGCTGGCCCCTACGTACTCGCGGTGGCCGCCGCGATCGCCTTATCGCTGCCGGTCGCCGCGCAGAACGCCGGGTGGGATGCGAAGTTCCGGGCAATCCCCAACGCGAAGAACATCGGCGATTACATGAAGCGGATGAGCGCGCGGCCGCACCATCTCGGCTCTCCGTACGACAAGGACAACGCGGAGTGGATCCTGTCGAAGTTCAAGGAATGGGGATGGGATGCGCGGATTGAAACGTACGACGTGCTCTTCCCGACCCCGAAAGAGCGCCTCGTGGAAATGGTGGCGCCGTCGGCGTTCACGCTGGCACTTGAAGAGCCCGCAGTGGCGGAGGATCCAACGTCGGCGCAGAAGAACGAGCAGTTGCCGTCGTTCAACGCGTACTCAATTGATGGCGATGTGACCGGGCCGATCGTTTACGTCAACTACGGCCGGCCGCAGGACTACGACGATCTCGATCGCCGCGGCATTTCGGTCAGAGGCGCGATTGTGCTCGCGCGATACGGCAATTCCTGGCGCGGTATCAAACCGAAAGTCGCAGCCGAACATGGCGCCGTTGGCTGTCTGATCTACTCGGATCCGGCGGATGACGGCTTCGCGGTCGACGACGTGTTTCCTCAGGGCCCCATGCGCAACAGCAGCGGTGTGCAGCGCGGAAGCGTCATGGATATGCCGACCTATCCCGGCGATCCATTGACGCCGGGCGTCGGCGCCACGCCGGATGCAAAACGGCTCGACCTCAAAGACGTCGCCACGTTGACGAAGATTCCGGTGTTGCCGATTTCCTACGCGGATGCGCAGCCGTTGCTCGCCGCGCTGCGTGGTCCCGTCGTACCGGAGCCGTGGCGCGGGTCGCTTCCCGTCACGTATCACTTCGGTCCCGGTCCCGCACGCGTCCACATGCGGCTGGCGTTCAACTGGAATCGTGTCCCCGTCTACAACGTCATCGCGCGGATGCAAGGCGCGACATATCCGGACGAGTGGGTGATTCGCGGCAATCATCACGACGCCTGGGTGAACGGCGCCCAGGATCCCGGCTCGGGCATGTCGGTGGTGCTCGAAGAGGCGCGCGCGCTCGGTGAGCTCGCCAAACAGGGGTGGCGGCCGAAGCGTACGCTGGTGTACGCGGCGTGGGACGGAGAGGAACAGGCGCTCCTCGGATCAACGGAGTGGGTCGAAGACCACGACAAGGATCTGCGCGAGCATGCGGTGGCTTACGTCAACTCCGACGGCACGGGACGCGGATTCTTCAACGCATCGGGGTCACATTCGCTCGAGCAGATCGTCAACGGCGTGGCACGCGATGTCGAGGATCCGGAGACGAAGCTGACCGTCTGGAAACGGGCGCAGGCCCGCGCCATCGCGAGGGGATCGAAAGAGGACAAAGCGGAAGCGCGGTCGCGCCCGGATCTCCGGATTGCGGCGCTCGGATCCGGCTCTGATTACTCGGCATTCCTGCAGCACAACGGCGTTCCCTCGGTCGATATCCGCTTCGGCGGATTCGATACGAGCGATGGCGTGTACCACTCGATCTACGACGACTACTATCACTTCACCAAGTTTCTCGATACAGACTTCTCGTACGGACGGACGCTCGCGCAGGTCGGTGGAACGCTGATGATTCGACTCGCCGATGCGGACCTGCTGCCGTTGGAATTCACCAATGTCGCCGACACCGTCCAGACGTATGTGAAGGAGCTCGGCACCCTGCTCAAAACGCAGCAGGAGGACGTGCGGGAGCGCAACCGCCAGATCGAGGAGGGCGTATTCCGCGCCATCAACGATCCAAAACGACCGCTCGAGATGCCCAAGACCGAACGGGTGCCGCCGGCGTTGAACTTCGCGCCGCTGGAGAATGCGGCGGAGACGTTGACGCAGGCGGCAGCGCGTTACCGCAAAGCTGCCGATGCAGCGCGGCCGAAGGCTGTGGCGAACCCGTCGGTGATCCGTCAGGTGAATGCGCGGTTGATGCAGGCAGAGCGGCAGTTGATCGATCCCGCGGGATTGCCGCGGCGCCCGTGGTACCGGCACTTGCTGTACGCGCCGGGCTTCTACACGGGCTATGCGGTGAAGACGATGCCCGGCGTGCGCGAAGCGATCGAGCAGAAGCAGTACGGCGACGCGGAAAGCGAAATCGGACGTGTCGCCAAAGCGCTCGAACGAGAAGCGATGCTGCTCGATGCCGCGTCAGCGCAGCTCGAGACGATCAAATAGGCAGAGCACGGTGGGGTCCGGCTTTAGCCGGACCATCGGTCAGTTTGTTGCGTTGGTGCTTGGTGCGTGTGCCGAGCAGTTGAGGAACTTCGACGTCCTCAGCCAGCTGGGATCGGGATAGTAGGAAAAGATCACGCCGCCGTCGCGCACCGTGTCGATGACCTGCCGGGCGACCGCTTGCCGCAGCGCCGGGCATCCCCAGCTGCGGCCCAGCCGTCCATTGGCCCTGGCCACGCCCGCATCGACGTACGGCGCACCATGCATCACGATTGCGCGCTCGCGAGCGTTGCCGTTGAAGCCCGGTTCAAGACCATCCAGCCGAAGTGAGTAGCCGTTGTGTCCGACGTAGGTATCCGCCGTGCGGAAGAGCCCGAGGCTCGTTTCGCGGCTCTCCATCGCATCCGAGAACCGCGTGGCCAGGTTGTCGCCGCTGTTCCGGCCGTGCGCCACGAGCTCGTTGAACAGCAGGTTTCCGCTACCCAGATCGAATACCCACAAACGGGGCGTCGTCGACGGCAGCGAGTAATCAATCAGCGTCAGCGTCGGCGGTGCCTGAAGATCGCCGGACGCGATCCCGCACGACACGGCCCCGATCGCGAGATCCAGCACGTCGGCTGACACGCCCGATTTCATCGCGGCGGCACGATCGACGGTAACTAGCCGGGATTCGGGATTTTCACCTTCGCTCTGCGAGCTTCGGTGGACAGGCGGGATTCGGGATTCAGCGACAGCGGTTCGCGCGACAGTTTTCGGTGAAGCGGCGCGCCCAGCTGTCTTCGCGACGAGTGGCACAGCCAGGAAACAGACCAGTATCGCGAACACAACTGTAGCCAGAATTCTGCTCATCAGTTTCTGAGTCCCTTAATGCACGAGCAAGTTCACCATATTACGGTCCGTGCAGAGGTGATTCAAGCGGGACAGAACGCGCAATCCTTCGTCCGATCTGCGGACTTTTCCGCAGTCGAACAGCCATGCCATCGACATTGCGCCCATTTCACAGGACGACCTCGGGTCTTGACCTTGCTCTGCCGTACGGGTGGAGGCGTTCGTATGCTGCTGCGAGCTTTGGCGATTGGTTTGGACTGTTGGTGGTCGCTTTTCTCAATGGTGCGATCCGCGTCCTGTGGCTGACGCCCGCCTTCGGCGATTCGACAGCGCATCTGCTCAGCGCGCCTATTCTGTCCGCAGTCGTCATCGTGGTCGCATGGTCGGCCATCGTCTGGTTGCACCCGCACAGCGCGAACGAAGCGCTGTTGATTGGCGATGAATGGGTCCTGCTGACGATTGCGTTTGAGTTTATTGCCGGCTATTACCTCTTCGGGTCGTCGTGGCAAGCGCTGCTCGCGCAGTATGACGTTTCGCAGGGGCAACTATGGGAGCTCGTGCTCGTCACGATGCTGATTGCTCCCGTCGCCGCCGCGTTTGGACATCATCTAGTCGGCCGGCATCGCATTATTTCTTCCACGCGACAGGTGCGCTTCAGGCGATAATCTCACCCGACCGTCTTCTCCCGCGCTCGTCGCGCGGGTTTCGGCGCGGCAGTCGCGCCAAGCGCAACGCGTGGAGGCGGAAGGAGCTGACATGGCGAAGAAGACGGCGAGGAAAGCGGCGAAAGGGTCAAAGAAGAAGACCGGTGGAGGCAAGCGGACCGCGAACGCTGCGTTCATGCGTCCGGTGGCGCCGGACGGCACCATCGCGGAAGTCGTCGGCTCCAAGCCGATTCCACGCACTGAAGTCACCAAGCGGCTCTGGGCCTATATCAAGAAAAACGGACTGCAAGACAAGAAGAACAAGCGGATGATCAACGCTGACAGCACGCTGAAGGCGGTGTTCGGCGGCAAGTCATCGGTCAACATGTTCGAGATGACGAAGCTGGTCAACAAGCATCTGAAATAGGCGCGTATGGCGGGTAGGGGGTCGCCCTCCTTACCCGCCTCACGGCCCTGCCAGCCTTCTTCGCCCAACCTGCGTCAGATAATATCGATTACTGAATCATGCGACGCGCGGCTCTTCTGGCCGTCGTGATGTCATTGTGCGCCGGTTGCGGCGACGACACCCCGACATCGCCCTCATCAAGGCCTGTCAACGCAACCGAACGCTTCGATAACATCATCAACGTAAGGGAATCGAAGTTCTTCCCGTTTTCCGTTGGCTCCAACGGAACGACCACTATCAACCTCGCAAGCCTGTCGCCTATCGATCGCCCGGGCGTGGTGAACGCGACCATGGAGATTGGCTGGGGGAAGGCGATCAAGGACGAAAACGGAACTGTCGTGAGCTGCGATCTCGCCAAAGTCATCCAGACCACGCCAGCGCTGGCCTCACAACTGAGCGACACACTGACCCCTGCTTCTGACTACTGTGCGAACATCGCGGATGTCGGCGGGTTGCGGGAGCCTGTGAACTTCTCGATGCGGATCTCACATCCATGATCGCGGCAACATTCACCCACACGAACCACGGCGACACGGAGACACCGAAAGTCAAGAATTTTCGTCTCCGTGCCTTCGTGCCGTGGTTCGTTATAGGGATCAGCGCCACGATGATCGTTGCCGGCTGTGGCAGTGACAGCACGCCGACCACACCCAGCAACACGTCGACGACGGTGACCGAGAATTGGTCGAGTGTGGTCGCGCCAGGTGGTGCAAGCACGCGATCGTTCACCGTGACGTCGGCGGGGACGATCGTCGTGACGCTGACAGCCGGTCCTACGGTCGGTCTCGGCGTCGGGTTGCCGCGCACGAGTGGCGGCGGCTGCAGGCTCGGCGTTTCGGCGAACGCGTCGCCGGGCACTGCTCCCCAGATCAGTGCTCAGGCTGATGCCGGGCAGTACTGCGTGCAGGTGTACGACCTCGGGACGTTGACCGATCCGGTCGGGTTTGCGCTGAAGATCGAACATCCGTGACCGACGCGTACCACAAGTTCCTCGCCGACTATTCTGAGTACGCCTCAACGCAGGCCGTTGATACGCTGCGCACGCGCGAGTACCGCCGTCTCGACGATCAGCAGCACGTCTATCTCGATTACACGGGTGCCAGCCTTCACGCGGAGTCGCAGGTGCTCGAACATGCGAAGCTGCTGAACGAGCACATCTTCGGCAATCCGCATTCGGCCAGCCCTTCCTCGCACAGCATGACGAAGCTGGTCGAGCAGGCCCGCCGCGCGGTGCTCGACTGGTTCCATGCGTCGCCCGACGAGTACGTGGCGATCTTCACCCCCAATGCGACCGGCGCGCTCAAGCACGTGGGGGAGTCGTATCCCTTCAGCCCGGGCGCCGGGCTGCTGCTGACCGTAGACAACCACAACTCCGTGAACGGTATCCGGCAGTTCGCGCAGGCCAGGGGAGCTCCGGTGGAATACGCGCCGCTGACCGTACCGGAGCTGCGGATTGATCGCGGCAACCTGGATGCGATGCTGGCGGCACCCTCAACTGGTCCCGGATTGTTCGCATTTCCCGCGCAGTCGAACTTCACCGGCGTGAAGCATCCGCTCGACCTCATCGAGCTGGCCCACGCTCGCGGATGGGACGTGCTCGTCGATGCCGCCTCGTTCGTGCCCACGAACCTGCTCGATCTGTCTCAGGTCAAGCCCGACTTTGTCAGCATTTCCTTCTACAAGATGTTTGGATATCCGACGGGTGTCGGATGCCTGCTGGCGCGCAGTCCGGCGCTCGCGGCGATGAAGCGGCCCTGGTTTGCCGGCGGCACCGTGAGCTTTGCGACAGTCGGCGGGCGGGCATGCATCCTGTACACAGGCGAGGCGGGCTTCGAGGACGGAACGCTCAATTACATGGCGATCCCTGCCGTCGAAGTCGGACTCCGACATCTGCAATCTGTGGGCATCGACACCATCAACACCCGTGTCCGATGCCTGACGTCGTGGCTACTGGAGCGTCTGGTACTGCTGCAGCACTCGAATGGTCATCACATGGTCCGAATTTACGGTCCGACGACGACTGACTCACGCGGCGGCACGATCGCGATGAACTTCTACGATTCCGAGGGACATCTGATCGACTACCGTCGTGTCGAGGAGATGGCCGGCGCAGCGGGCATCTCGCTTCGAACCGGTTGCTTCTGTAACCCCGGAGCGGGCGAAACCGCCGAAGGGATTACCGAAGCCGACGTGCGTGCGGCGCTCGAGCTCGACGCCAATATGAACCTGGGACGCTTTCTCGAGCTGGTGACCAGTCGGGGCGGCAAGAGCGCGGGCGCGATGCGGGTCTCATTCGGCATGGTCAGCAACTTCGCCGACGCACATCGATTCATGCAATTTGCCGAAAGCCTGCGCGATCAGACGCGGCTCGCCATTGGCAATGTGACGTGCGATATCGCAGAGGGGCGCGCGATTCGCGACGGCGCCTGATCGGCATGGATCAAGCATGCGCACGCTCGCGTATGGAGGGTGTGCATGGCTAAGTACGGCAAAAAAGCGGGCGAGAAGGTCGAGCGCGCGATGCGGGAGCGGAAGCGCGGCACGCTGAAGAGCGGCCGCTCCGGCAGGCGCGTCACGAGTCGCAAGCAGGCGATCGCGATCGGTCTCTCGGAAGCGCGCGAATCCGGTGCGAAGGTGCCGAAGCGCAAGGGATCGCGCAAGGCATCCTCAAAGAAGCGATAAGTTACACTCGACCTCATTCATCTGGGACGAGCTGCACCGGCTCGTCCCACGTTTTACCCCGAATCGTGACGATCGTCGCTCCGTACGGCACCTGGACGTCTCGCATCTCTGCTACGACGGTTGCCGAACAAGGACTTCGCCTCGGTTTCGTCGCTGTTGACGGCGACGACATCTACTGGCTCGAGGGGCGTCCGCAGGAAGGCGGGCGCAACGTGCTCGTCAGACGACGCGCCGATGGCACGGTTGTCGATTTGACTCCGCCGGGTCACAACGTCCGCAGCCGCGTCCACGAGTACGGCGGCGGCGCCTATGTCGTGTCGAACCGCGTGGTCTACCACTCGAACTTCGTGGATCAGCGGATTTATCGGACATCAATTCGTGAGACAAGCCGTGAAGGCTTGTCCCACAGTGATCCGGTCACCCCGGAAGGCAAGTGGTTTTATGCGGATGCGACGGTAGACGAGCGCCGGCACCGCCTCATATGTGTGCGCGAGGATCACACACGGGAAGGGCATGAGCCGGTCAACGCGCTCGTCTCCATTCCGCTCGATGGCGATCCAAACGCAGGTCACGTGATCGCCTCCGGTTATGACTTCTACTCCACTCCGCGCCTGAGTCCCGACGGCTCACGACTCTGCTGGTTGTCCTGGCGTCATCCTCAGATGCCGTGGGACGGCACCGAATTGTGGGTTGCCACCGTCAGCGACGCAGGCGTGCTCGAGAATCTCGAGCTGGTGGCCGGCGGACCGCATGAATCCATTTTTCAACCCGGCTGGTCACCTGGGGGCACGCTCCACTTCGTGAGCGATCGCACGGGGTGGTGGTCACTGTACAAGTGCAACGTCCGGCGTGAGCCGTTCGACATCCAGCCCGTGCTGTGGCCGCAAGCGGACGAGGCGGAATTCGGCCGACCACAGTGGATGTTCGGATGGACGACGTGGGCATGCATCGACGAGCGCCGGATGGTGGCGGCGTATGCGCGTCGCGCCCGCTGGTCGCTGGCGCTGGTCGACACCGAAACCGGGACGTTCACGAACATCGCAACGGATCTCGAACCGCTCGAGTGGGTGACGGCGAGGGCGACCGACGTACTCTTCGTGGGCGCGTCGCCATCACACGCTCCCGCCGTCGCACGATCTGACCTTGTCACCGGCGCGACGGAGATACTGCGGTCGTCGTCCTCGCTGACGCTCGACTTCCGCGACATTTCGATACCCGAGGCGATTGAATTTCCGACCGAAGGCGGCGTCACCGCGCATGCCTTCTATTACCCGCCGTGCAACGCCGAACACCACGCGCTGCCGTCTGATCGTCCACCGCTGATTGTGATCAGTCACGGCGGTCCGACAATGCAGACGAAAGCCGTCCTGGACCTCCAGGTGCAGTTCTGGACCAGCCGCGGCTTTGCGGTGGTTGACGTCAATTACGGCGGCAGCACTGGGTACGGACGTGAGTATCGTCAGCGCCTCAACTATCACTGGGGCATCGTCGACGTCGACGACAACATCAATGCCGCACGATATCTCGTCGAGCAGGGTGTCGCCGATCCCGACAGACTCGTCATCCGCGGCGGGAGCGCCGGCGGATACACGACGCTGGCCGCGCTGACGTTTCATCCGGAGGTGTTTCGCGCCGGCGCCAGCTACTACGGCGTCAGCGACGTCGAGGCGCTGGCCAAGGACACGCACAAATTCGAATCGCGGTATCTCGACACGCTCATTGGCCCATACCCGGCAGAGAAAGAGGTGTATCGCGAACGGTCGCCGATCTACTTCACCGATCGCCTGTCGTGCGCGTTGATTGTCTTTCAGGGACTCGAAGACAAGGTCGTGCCGCCCGATCAATCGGAGCGGATGGTGCACGCGGTGGACGCGAAGGGGCTGCCTGTGGCCTACCTTGCCTTTGAAGGAGAGCAGCACGGGTTCCGCCGCGCGGAGACGATCATCCGCTGCCTCGAGGCGGAGCTGTACTTCTACGGCGCTGTGTTCGCGTTCACCGCGGCCGGTCCGCTGACGCCGATTCAGATCGACAACCTGCGTTAAGATTCGCGATTGTCCGGATCGCTCAATTAGGTCCGCCTAAAGGCGGACCCCACATTCCCGTGGGTCCGGCTTCAGCCGGACCAACCACATATGAAGAACATCACACTGGCATTACTCATTGCGCTCTGCGCGCTTGCCGCGCCGCATGCCCAGACGCCGCCCGCGGCGTCGCGCGTGACAGGAACAATTACGCTTGCGCTCGACGCCCGTGAAACGCCGCGGAAGCTGCTGCACGCACGCGAGACGCTCAATGTGACGCCTGGCCCGCTGACACTCGTCTATCCGAAATGGATTCCGGGCGAGCATTCGCCTACCGGGCCGATCGACGATCTCGTCGGCCTGAACTTCACCGCCGCCGGCAGATCGCTGCCGTGGCGCCGCGACGCCGTCGACCTCTTTGCGTTTCATGTCGACATTCCGCACGGTTCCACCAGCCTCGACGTGTCGTTCGACTTCCTTGCGGCCATCGGACAGGGTGGCTTCAGCTCGGCATCATCCGACACGGCGCACCTTGGCATCTATTCGTGGAACCAGGTGTTGCTTTATCCGCAGGGCACACGCACGGACGACGTGATGTTCCGGGCGAGCATGGAACTTCCGGCGGGGTGGAAATTCGGGACTGCGTTGCCTGTTGGGAATCTGAACGGCGCGACGATCGAATTCCAGCCAGTCTCACTCACGACGCTCGTCGATTCGCCGATCGTCGCAGGTGAGTATCTGCGAGTCGTCCCGCTCGACAACAGCTCCTCGCGTCCAGTCGAGGCTGTTCTGGTCGGCGATACGGCGGCGTCAATCGATATCCCGAATGACCTGACGGCGAAATGGCAGCGGCTCGTCCACGAAGCCGATGCGATGTTCGGTGCGAGGCACTACAACAACTATCGCTTCCTGTTGACATTGAGCGATCACGTCGCCCACTTCGGTCTCGAGCACCATCAGTCGAACGACTCGCGCGTTCCCGAGAACTCGCTCACGCAGCAGAACTCGATCGGCGTCGTTGCCCACGAATACGTGCACTCGTGGAACGGCAAGTACCGGCGTCCTGGAGGACTGGCGACGCCGGACTTTCAGCAGCCGATGATTGGCGATCTGCTGTGGGTGTACGAGGGCCTGACGCAGTATCTCGGCTACGTGCTTGCCGAACGGAGCGGTATCTGGAGCGAGTCGTACTACAAAGAACGGCTCGCGCAGATGGCGGCGTTTCTCGACAACCAGCCTGGGCGGCGTTGGCGTCCGCTGGGCGACACGACGACCGCCGCACAGTTGCTGTATTTCGCGCCCGGACAGTGGACGGCTTACCGTCGCGACACCGACTTCTACGATGAAGGCTGGCTGATCTGGCTCGATGTCGATACCGCCATTCGCGAGCTGACGCACGGCCAGAAGTCCATCGACGACTTCTGTCATCTGTTTCACGGGGGCGAGAGCGGCGCGCCGACGGTCAAGCCGTACACGCTGGACGACGTGGTCGCGGCGCTCACTCAGGTGGCGCCGCACGATTGGAAGGCGTTTCTCGGCTCACGCATTTATCAGGTCACGGCTCATGCTCCGCTCGATGGGATCACACGCGGCGGGTGGCGGCTGGTTTACGGCGACGCAAAGAACGAATACATCAAGACGGGTGACAGCGACCGCGTCGAGGCCACCTATTCGATCGGACTGCGTGTTCGCGCACGCGATGGGATGGTCAATGACGTGTTCCTCGATTCTCCTGCAGGCAAGGCGGGCATCGGGCCGGGCATGCAGATCATCGCCGTCAACGGACTCCGCTATTCAGCCGACGTCCTGCGCAACGCGATCAAGGAATCGAAGACGGCGTCCGGTCCGATGACCATCGAATTTCAGAATGACGATCTCGTGAAGACCGTGTCCCTCGACTATCACGGCGGAATGCGGGAGCCGCATCTGGAGCGCGACACCGGCAAGTCAGACCTGCTGGCGCAGATTCTGGCCGCGCGAGCGAAGTAACTGTGAAAAATGCAAAATTCAAACACGATGTGGTTGCAGCAGCGGGGCTGAACACCGCAGCGCCTCACACCGATGTCGCGTCAGCATGTCGTGTTTGCATTTTGCATTTTGAATTTTGCATTCCCAGTGCCAGGATCTCTCATCCGAACTCCCGCACCCCGGTAGAATCCGTCCATGTACTCATCCGCGCTTTGGCTGCACTCGTGGCTGCGTTGGGCCGTGCTGGTAACCGGCCTGGTGGCGTGGCTCCGCGCTGTCGGCGGCAAGACCGCGCGGCGGCCGTGGACACCGCAGGATGAACTGTGGGGCCTGCTGCTGACGATCAGCGTGGATCTCCAGTTCGTCGTCGGCCTTGTCCTCTATGTCTTCCTGAGCCCCATCACGAGGCTGGGCCTTCGGAATTTTGGGGCGGCGATGCAGATCAACGTCGCCCGCTTCTTCACGATCGAGCACCTGATCGGCATGATCGTCGGGATCGCGCTCGTACACATCGCGCGGGTGAAAATTCGGAAGGCGGCCGATCCGGATCGGAAGCACCGTCTCGCATTAGTGTTTTACGGCATCGCGCTCGTGGTGATGATTATTTCGATCCCGTGGCCGGGCCTCCCGGTCGCCCGTCCTTTGTTCCGGCCGTAATGAATCGCGGGTCGTTCGGATCGTTCACTGAGGTCGAATCGTTCTTGACGTGATCGAAGTTGTTCGTGGCGACATCACGCAGCTCGACGTCGACGCCATCGTCAACGCGGCGAACGAGCGGATGCTTGGCGGTGGCGGCGTCGACGGTGCCATTCACCGGGCTGCCGGGCATCAGCTCTATGAAGCGTGTCTGGCGGTTCCTGAAGTGCGCTCGG
>Ga0075418_10001859_pt1 | contig 24061 bp, 21 predicted proteins | sample SoiMetdeltSBSDD2_FD_81776 | JGI IMG/M metagenome (GOLD analysis project Ga0075418, IMG submission 81776) | Bulk soil microbial communities from a Populus tree surrounding site in Tennessee, USA - Soil MetaG P. deltoides SBSDD2 | ecosystem: Environmental > Terrestrial > Soil > Tree plantation...
GAACTGATAACTGTGATACTGCCTACAATTAAGGATAATAATTAAGAAGTGATTATTGTATAGTTACTGTTAGAAAGTTATTCCATGCAACAACAGAAGCCAGCAAGTAACGGAGTTTTAGCAGCAAGCCTAGCGTTTTTCGGCCTAGGTGGCTTACTGATGGTCGGCATAGCCATTCCTAGTCTTGGTGAGGATAGTGGTGCCATTTGGGTGTTGGTATTCGGTTTAGTTATGACCCTCGGCACGCTTGCTATCGCTCCTTCCGTCTTCAAGGGTGCTGAGAAGCAACGTAAGGCTTATGAGAAGCAGCTAAAGAAGCATGACGCCGAAGAAACAGTACCAGTTCATCATGGCACTGGTAACGGTGGCGATTTTCTTTCTGGTATAGGCAGCATAGTTGTAGTAATAGTTGTACTGGCTGTCGGATTCTGGCTCATTAAGGGAGCTTGGAATTTTGCAAGTGAACGAATAAATCCGCCAAAGTGGACAGGGTTTTTCTATTATGACCCGAATGACCTTGATAAATATTGGACGCAGGACGGACTCGCAAGCTTAGATGACTGCCGTGGCTGGGTGAACAATCAGGTATCACGAGATTTTGACGGTTCTTATGACTATGAATGCGGTAAGGGCTGTAGATATGAGTCCGGCTTAAGCGTACAAGTATGTAAAGAGACGCTTAGATAGCAGGTTATCTAAGGTACAACCTGTTTATAGCTACTACTAGGTTCAACAAAATTGTCGTATATCTATTTTGAGGTCTCTTTAGTACGTTCTTGTGCTTGTAACTTCTGTATTTGAGCCGATGTTAGCCCTTGTGGTTCTTTATCGGGTCTTATAAATTCAACATCACGAACGACACGCTTTTTGATTGCTAGATTAACCGACACGGCAGATACGTTGCGGTTCTCCCAATTAGAAGTATCGGCTGCCGACTGTTGTGGGGGCAGTTCTGCTAGAGGTTTCTTTGCTGCTTTGGTCTTGTTCACCCCTTAATTATAACAAGAACTGCATTTTAGACGCTCTCTCCGAGTAACCACCCTCACTAATCAACAGTTGTAGCGAGTCTAGTCTGTCTTTGATGTTACCGAAGTTTATGAGTAGACTGTGTAAGGTCTGCAAAACAGGTTCGTTTAACGTATCAGTAAGTCGACCACGTCGAAATCAAAAACACCAAGGAACCCTGCATGGGTTCTTTTAGTTTTTATATCGACTACTCCCATACCTGTGAGTATTACCGCCCCTGTTATTATGTAGATATGAAAGTCCTGTCTGTTGCTGTGCCGCAATATATCGTCGATACCGAGCCTGACCATAAAGCCGTCGGTAAAATCGTTGATGAGGTCATCAAACAAAACTTTGCAGGACAGACGATAATTGTACGAGGTCTAAGTTCGACTGCCCACCCAAACAAGACCGTAGACGAGCTGGTTGAAATAATTAGACGAGAAGGCACAGACCGCTACGATCCTGAAGTAGCCGGCGACAGGTACGAGAATAGCAAGGGAAAGCACATTGACCTGTTTGCGTTTCGTAGAAAAGTAACGCCAAAAATGGAATTGTTCAAGCATATTAGTTGGGGCTTCTATCATGGGGCTAGGGCAATTCATGGTAAGCCAGTGCGTATAGATTTGCTAACTGTCTATGGTGCTTCAAAGCTTAGAGCAGTGGCACATCAATATGAAGGTCGTAATGATAGGAAGCGTGACGGGTTTGTATTTAAGAACCCGGAAAATAAAAAATCTGCACTGCTGGCAGTCGTAAAAATCGGGTAAACCGATTAGGTCGTGCTAGACTGGAAAGCATGCAGCTGCTTAAGGTGGCACTTTCTATTTTGGCCGGTCTTTCCTTTGCATGGTTGGCCGGTGTCCATAATCTTGAAAATGCCAGTTGGTATATTTTTGTCGTAGCGTCATTGTTGGTAATCGGACTCTATGCCAGTACCTATAGTATTGACCTCAAAGAAGCCCGCCAGCATTTTAAAATTATACTAAGCGCTGTAACAATTGGCGTAGTACTTAAGGCGGTTATCATAGGCGGTAGTTTAGCCTTGTTATTCCAAGATCCTTATTTTTTGATCCTGGGTATTACGGTGGCTCAAATTGATCCGCTTTCTGTTGCCCATCTGCTAAAAGGCAGCCGTATGACGAAGAAAGCTAAGACCATTCTGGCTTCGTGGGCTTCGTTTGACGACCCGATAACAGTTATTCTTTCTTTGTATGCCCCACTAATCGTGATGCAATTTACGGGGCTGGAGCTGGAAGCTATCACCGGCAATCAGGATACTACCTCCAATATTACTGCCTACCTACGTGAATTAGGCCTTAACCTAGGTTTGGCGGCTCAAGCATTCTTGCTTTACACAGTTGTGCGTTATTACACAAAAGAAATTTCAGCTTGGCTAGTAGCCGGGGTATCATTAGCTATTTATGTCCTTTTGGCGCTGGCGTTTTCGATTTCGGTTTTGTATTTTATGATGCTTGGCATTGCCTTGATCGGTTTGTTCCTGCGTCCGCCCAAAGTGGTCAAACTTATCGACCACGCAATTATGTGGGCGTTTTGTGCGGCTGCGTTGTTGTTGGGTATGCTGTTAGTTGGGGGAGTTGACATTTGGAAGGGTATTGCGCTTGGGGTAGCGGCCTATTTTGCGCAAGTTATTGTGGGTTTTTTGCTTACTCGCAGTCTTCCCAAAAAAGACCGTTGGCACATATCGTTTGCCCAGCAAAATGGCATCACGGCAATTATATTGGCGCTACTGTTTGAGCCAGTACATCCAGGCACAGTGGCAATTGTTGCTCCGGCCATCCTTGTGGTTAATGGTTTGCATTGGGTCATGAATAGGCTGGTCGACAAACATTTGCTTGCAGACCGAAATAAGTAAGCCACTACTCGATCTTCTAAGGCTCATCTGTTAAAATAGTGCTCTATCGGGGTGTAGCGCAGTTGGTAGCGCGCAGCGTTCGGGACGCTGAGGTCGTCCGTTCAAGTCGGATCACCCCGACCATTTTTTATTGCTTGAACAGCAGTATAATACAATCGTATGGTTAAAGCATTTCTGGTTGTTCTTGTAGTATTGGGTATTTTGTTGTTGGCCGAGTATTTGTCGCGCTATAAAGGGCTTCATTCCGAACTAAGCCGCAAGTTTGTGCATATCGTCGGCGGTATTTTTATCGCTACTTGGCCGTTTTATTTAGGTTGGGGCCAAATTCAGCTGCTGAGTTTGCTGGCTCTGGTCGCGGCCATAATTTCTATAAAGTTAAATGTTTTTAGGTCAATCCACGCCGTAAAACGCAATGCCGTCGGCGAAGTCATGGCTGCCATTATAGTAGGAATTTTGGCGCTTATTTGTGACGACCCCTGGATTTTTGCCGCAGCTATGCTCCACTTAAGTCTGGCCGATGGATTAGCGGCAATTGTTGGCCTTGCGTACGGAGACAATAATAGCTATAAGGTACTGGGCGAAACCCGTAGCGTAGCTGGCAATCTTGCTTGTTTTTTCGCCTCCATTGCCATAATGTTGTTGTATACGATTGCCGGCGACAATGGCTATAGCGCTTTAACCTTGCTTGGTTTGCCAATTATGGTTACGGTGGGCGAAAATTTTGCCATTAAGGGCACTGACAATTTGGTTATTCCGCTTCTGGTGGCTTTTACACTTACTAGTGTATAGATTTTGGGGCTAGGACATCTCACCCACTTTTCTTGGCACCTCGGAAGCGCCAAGTGTGTTATGTAAACACATTTGGTGACCCGCAAGTGCCAAGAAAAGTGGGTGAGATGTCCTTCGCTTGGGCTTTACTGTTTTTTACGGTTATAATTGTGCTTATGATCATTACCGAAGTGCTGACCTGGTGGTACACCACTGGTTGGATGCATCTTGTACACCGGGCCGGAGGCCGTATTCAGAACGTACTCGATTTTTTTTCGGTCAACTTGCTCGTGGGCACATTGTTTGACCCGTTCCGGCAGATTGATGCGGGCAAGGTGCGCGGTTCGCTACAAGAAGAATTGCGGGCGTTCGGCAACCGTACGTTTTCGCGAATAGTTGGTTTTTTTATTCGGACGGTTACCATTGTCGCCGGCATTATTTGTACGGTAGTTATAACCATCGTTGGCCTGTTGCAACTATTGTTGTGGCCGTTGCTGCCACTTATGCCATTAATCGGTCTACTTATCGCCTTAACGGGGTCGACGCCATGAGCCTGCCTTTTAATTATTATGCCCCTCGGGCCCGCCAGGCCCGGTTAGCACGAGTTATTTCCTCGGAGGCAGTAGGCAGTTCGTTAGTCTTGGTGGGTGTCTTGCTTGCTGCTGGCGGATTTGCTCTAGTTTGGTTTGCGTCATTGTCGCTTGGTTGGTTTGTAGTTGGCCTGGCTGGACCGTTTTGGATGGCAGCAGCCTACGGTTTTGGTTTGCGGGAGCTGCCGCCTAACCCCCGTGCCGCCAGCCTTGAGGCGTTGGTTGATGCTGATGTTCTTGGTCTGCTGCCGGCCCAACACTCACCAAAACAGCTTGCTGACATCGCTACACAGACCCACGGTGGGCGGTTTTTTATTGTGCGTTTCGAGATTGGGCCGTTGCTCAAAACGTTAAGCGCCGAAGTCCATGACAGCGCACGGATTTGGGATGAGGCAATTAACCTTATGGCTCGGCTGAGCCTGCCCAGCATATCGAGTGCCGTCCTTACCGCTGCTTTGCTGCGGACTTTGCCGGGCAGTGCCTCACAACTGGCGCCGTACAAAATAAACGAAGACGATCTTATCGACGGCGTACGCTGGTACGAGCAAATGAATAAAACAATCGCTAAACACAAAGCCCGGCATAGCGATGGCGGTGTGGGCCGCGATTGGTCATTTGGGTATACACCGGTACTGCAACAGTTTGCCCAAAATATTAGTGATTTGGTTCGGTACCAGGGGCTACTCGCTTCGGAGTTGCCCAGTCGCGAAGGCCATATCAAACAAATATTCCACCTGCTTAGTAGTGGCGGGCGCCACAATGCTACACTCGTCGGTCCTTTGGGCTCGGGCAAAACTACCTTGGTACACTCGTTGGCCGAAAAATTGGCCGAACCTAGCCGGGATGTTCCCAAAGACCTACACTTCCGCCAGGTTTTAGCCCTTGACCCGTCGTCGCTTATCTCCCGGGCCCGGGGGCGGGGCGAGCTGGAGGAATTGGTGCGGGGGTTGTGCCACGAATCGCTCCGTGCCAAAAATATCGTGCTTTTTCTAGACGACGCGCAGTTATTTTTCGAGGAAGGCAATGGTGCCGTCGACCTTTCTAACGTTATTTTACCGTTTTTAGAAGGCGGGGCACTCAAAATTATCTTGACCATGGACGAACAGCGCTGGACGAGAATTTCGCAAGGTAACCCCGCGCTGGCGCAATATCTTAACCGTATAGTTGTTAAACCGACAGACAAAGACGAAACGTTGACTGCTATGCAAGACCAGTTGTTATTGCTTGAACTGCACAATAAAGTGGTATATACCTTCCAATCGCTCGAAGCCGCGTATCGCTTAAGCTCGCGTTACTTAAGCGACCAAGCTATGCCCGGCAAAGCGGTACGACTGTTGGAATCTGCCGCGACTATGCCAGAAGCCGAACATTTTATTACCGAGGTTTCGGTCGCTCATGCCATAGAACAAACACAGGGCGTAAAAGTTGCGACTGCCGAAACTACCGAAGAACGCCAGACGTTACTTAACCTGGAACAGCTAATCCACCAGCGTATGATTAACCAATCGCATGCCGTGCAAGTGGTAAGTGACGCCTTGCGCCGCGCCCGATCTGGCGTGCGTAACACCAACCGACCCATTGGTACGTTTTTGTTTTTGGGTCCGACCGGCGTGGGTAAGACCGAGCTCGCCAAAAGTGTAGCTGCGGTATTTTTTGGTGGCGAAGACCACATGGTGCGGCTAGATCTTAACGAATATGTCCGCCCGGACGACGTAACGAGGCTCATCGCCGATGCTTCACAAGATTCACATAGTCTAACAGCCCAAATTGCCCACCAGCCGTTTAGTGTAGTGCTACTAGACGAAATTGAAAAAGCCCACCCTAACGTGCTGGGTACCTTACTGCAAATGTTGGACGAGGGAATTTTGCGCGATATCAACAATCGCGAAGTATCATTCCGCGATGCAGTAGTCATCGCCACCAGTAACGCTGGCGCCGAGCGTATCCGCGAGCACATTCAAAATGGTCAGCAACTCGAGCAATTTGAACAGCAATTTACCGACGAACTGATTAGCACCAACGTTTTCCGACCAGAATTTTTAAATCGTTTTGACGAGATTGTCCTGTTCCGCCCTTTGAACCAGGACGAACTTATGCAAGTTGTAGATATCATTTTGCAAGGCGTTAACAAAAATTTGGCTGCCCAGAAGATTTCGGTGGCTGTGGAGGACGAAGCGAAGAGAATGTTAGTACAGGCCGGCTACGACCCACGTTTAGGCGCCCGGCCGATGCGCCGCGTTGTGCAGCGTGTGGTAGAAAACATTGTTTCTAACCAGTTATTAAGTGGCCAAGTTGTGGCTGGCGGCCAAGTGCGGGTAACGACCGCTGATGTTCAGACGATGCTTAGCCGCACCGGCAACTAAGGCTTGCCCAGTATCTTTGGGGATCCAACCGAGTACGCTAGGGCGTCCACCGCGCGCCACTTCCGCAGCAAATCAAAAGCGTATAAGACTGCCACGCGTACATTTTGCAAGATTTTGCTACTAGGAATGTTTTGGATTTCTTGGCTGCTAAAAAGCTGTAGGGCAGACGATTCACTCTCGTCAATTTCATGTTGCGGTTCTTGCTTTGTGGCGAACAAAAAGCTGGCGTCTGTGTGGTAGTGAGCTATTTTGCCATCAAAAGGGTGTGTGCCAAATATAAAAGGTAGGGGGTGCGCAATTGAAACGTCCTGAAAATCAACAAGCGCGTCTGGCGGTTGCAGTAATTGCAGTTGCTGTAGGTTGTACCCTGATTCTTCTAGCAACTCATGAGCAACTGCCGCCCACGGTGTTTCGTTGAGTTCGACGTGGCCGCCAAACGGCATCCAAACATGCAATTTTTTGTGCCAATGCAGTAGAATTTTTGGCTCGTCCCCATCGGTTCGGAACACAAACGCACTTACAGTTAGGTCGTGGTGACCGGGTTCGGTATGAATATGCGCCATGAAGTCATCATAGCACTACTTCTTAACCAAGAAAGTGCTAGTCGTTAGCTATCAACTGACCATTGCCGCCGGCACAGCCGCCCAGACTATGCCCACCCAAAGATAGTCTGGGCAGTTGAATCAGCGCAAAGTTAGGAAAGTGCGGTACATTTTTAATTATTGGACCAAATTATTAAATAAATACTAAAATTAACATTTTCTTGGGGTTAAACATTATTAAGATTTAATGACTATTTAATGTTTAACTTGGTACGATAGTTGTATTCCTCATGAAGCTACTACTAATCGAAGACAATCGACCTCTGGCTGAGAGTATTAAAAAATACTTAAGTAAGACATTTGTTGTAGTTGTGTGTCGTGACGGCGAGCAAGGGCTGCAAACCGCGCTTTCTGGGACATTCGACGTAATTGTTTTGGACCTTGGATTGCCCCAAAAAAACGGCTACGAGGTGTGTAAGGCGATACGAGCCAACAGTATCCATACGCCTATTCTTATTTTGACAGGGAACGATGACGTCCCGACAAGGGTGGCGTTATTAGATATTGGCGCTGACGACTATGTGGCAAAGCCTTTTCATTTGGCCGAGCTGCGGGCTCGTTTGGGTGCTCTGATGCGCCGTGGCGGTGAGACGTATCGTGCAGGACAACTAAAGGTGAGCGACCTTACTTTGGATTCTGAGCGCCGCCGGGTGGAGCGTGGCGGGGTACGTATTCCCCTACGACGCAAAGAGTTTGATATTTTGGAATGTTTGGTGCGTAATCGTGGCCGCCCGGTAACCCGTTCGATGATCCTCGACTACGCCTGGGATGGCACTAAAGAATCTTGGAATAATACTGTTGACGTGCATATCAAACATTTGCGGGACAAGATCGACCGGCCGTTCAAATCACGACTCATCCGCACCGCATATGGTATTGGATACGTCATTGACGACGCTTAAATTACAGAGCACAACATGTGCATAGGAAGGGCACCTAATGTGGGAGAAAGGGGGAATTATATATGAAAGCAGTCGTGACCAGTATTCTTACAAATACGAGCTTACGCGACGAACAGGCTGTAGAGCAATTACTGATGGACGAAGCTGTTGCTGGCGGCCCGTGGAACTCGGTGCAGTAACTATGGTTGACAAAAAGCCGGGCGTTTGTCATCGTAGACGATAACACGCCCGGTGCGTTTTTTGGGCAAATATATGTTACGAAGATTTTATAAACAGTATATTGCCCCACGGCAGGGGCACGAGGATGCTGGCAACCGCGAGTTTGTACTTAACGTGCTTGTAACTGGCGCGGCTATTACCATGCTTATTGCACAAAGCTCGCTCGTCTATAATTATTTTGTATTAGGTTTTTCTCATTTGTTGCCAACGATAATTAGCGTTTTTGTAATGTTGGCTGTAGCGGCGGGCATTTATTTGTTATCACGGCATGGCCACTATAAGCCAGCCGCCTATTCGTTTGTCGGCTTATATTTTTTGATTGCAGTCGGCGTGACCCTGAGTTGGGGGTTGGGCATGCCCGTAACGGTGGCGTTATTTAGCCTGATTGTGGTGCTTGCCGGTATTCTAATTGGCGCTAAGCATTCGCTGTATAGTTTTGGGCTGGTATCGGGCACGGTAATAATTCTTAAAATAGTAGAAGGGTCGGTTTACGAGCCAGATACATCCTGGGTGGCAGATTCATCTAACAGTGGCACAATAACGGGGGTACTATTAGTTTTTGGCGTGATTGCGGCTGTGTCCTGGCTGTTTAATTACCGCATGGAGCGTTCGCTGCACCGCGCCGAGCGGGCCGAAGCTGCACTTAAACGTCAAAAAGCCCAGCTGGAACATATCGTCGAAAAGCGTACTCACGAATTGCAGGTAGCGCAGCTCGAAAAAGTACAAGAACTATACCGATTTGCCGAACTTGGCCAGGTTAGCACGGCGCTCATGCACGAACTCGCCAACCACCTAACGACACTTACGTTGGACATCGAAAGCTTGGAAGCCGAAAACCGTTCGCGCATGCTAAAACGCGCCAAGCGCAGCATACAGTACATCGACAAAATGGTATTACAAGTGCGCGACCAGCTGCGCGGCAAAACGCGGACCAGAACGTTTAGCGTTATTAGTGAAATAAAAGAAGTGTTAACTATACTACAGCACAAAGCATCGCGGGCCGCAGTTAATCTTGTTTGGGAAGCCCCGCAGCATGAGACGACCTTTAAAATCCATGGCGATGCACTGCGTTTTCGGCAACTATTGGCAAATCTTATTTCTAATGCCATTGATGCATACGATGAAGACGATAGGGCAAACAAACAAGTGGTTGTTAGCGCGGCAATTAAAAAGAGTGATATTACTATTCAGGTAGAAGATTGGGGCAAGGGCATTGCACTCGACGACCGTGCCAAATTATTCGACCCATTTTATGGCAGAAAAAAGGGTGGTTTGGGGCTGGGACTGTTTATCGCCCGGCAAATTGCCCAAGATCATTTTGGCGGTACTATCACGCTCGATGCTAATAAAACACACACAGTGTTTGTGATTACGCTGAGAGCATATGACGCGCATCGATGATGCTGTCGCTAGGGGAATTGCATATTTGGAGTCGACCCAAGCGGTAGACGGCAGTTTTATGACCTACACTAGTACCAGTCGTACATTTCGTACTGCTCACCCCTTACCTACTACTTTTGGCTCAGCGCTTATTTTGGGTGCCCTAGGCGGTGTAGCTAATTCAGAGGCGATTAGGGAGCGAATTGCCCAGTGGTTATTGGGCCAAAAAAATGCCGATTGGTCGTTTAACTATTGGACAAAGGGTGCGGCCGAACGTACAACCCGGCCGTACCCGAATGATTTAGACGATACCTGTTGCGCGCTTATTGGGTTGTATCTGCATAATCCTGCGCTAGTGGATGCCCCATGCTTGGCGAATGTCGTCAGGTTGCTGGTGGCGGCCGAGTACGAAGTTGGCGGCCCATATAAGACCTGGCTGGCGCCCAAAACTTCGCCGATAGCTTGGCACGATGTCGACTTGGTCGTTAATGCCAACGTTGCTTATTTATTGGAGCTGGTAGCCGAGCCATTGCCTAAGCTGCAGGCGCTGATGGGCAAGGCGATTTTGTCTGGAAACCTTACATCGCCCTATTATCCGTTGCCGTTGGTTGTTATGTACTTTATTGCCCGGGCTTACCATGGAGAGGGGGTTGGGCAGTTGGCGGCGAATATCCTAGGCATGCAAGCATATGGCCATTGGAAAACTCCTGCGCAGACGGCGTTGGCTGTCTCGGCACTACGTTATACTGGACATGCCGTTCCAGCGGAGGCAATCGTTTTTTTGACGGACAAGCAACAGTCGGATGGATCCTGGCCAGCCGAACCACTTTGGCTGGATAAAAGCGATAAAAACAAGGCGGCCTATGCTGGGTCGGCAGCATTAACCACTGCCCTTGTTATTGAAGCGCTGGCTAAAACATCAAAAAATATCGAAAAGCCAGTAACACAAAAGTGTCCTAGTAGCAGTGTTTTAATTGTGCGCAAAGCCGGCAATTGTGTGCAGAGCCTTGGCCAGCCACTGCGGAGTGAAATGCTTATTGTGATTACCCGGATGTCGCACTGTCAATCAATACAAGAAATTGTACTTTTACCGCAACTCTTTGCGAGCGCCTTACGGCAGACGCCGCATTTAGCCCAGTCCTTTTATGAAGAACTTGGCCTAGCCAATTTATTTGGCTGGATAGCGTATACAATTTACGATGATTTTTTGGATGCCGAGGGCAATGCCCAAAAGTTAGGGGTGGCTAATGTTTCTATGCGGAAATCCCTGCACTCTTTTGCGGCTGCACAACCCAATAATAGTGCATTTCAACAGCGGGTGGCTGATGCGTTTAACCGGATTGACAATGCTAATACGTGGGAGGTCAGCTGTTGCCGCTTTGAAACAGATGGTAAGACCGTGTATGTGTCCGGTCTGCCGACCTTTAGGACAACCTCTTTTTTGGGGGAACGATCTGTTGGGCACGTGCTTGCGCCGCTGGGCGTGCTTGCGGCAGCCGGGTTGGCGTTGGATGATCCGCGGGTTGCATTGTTTGAAAAAGGTTTTTGCCATTATTTGGCCGCACGTCAACTTAACGATGACCTACACGACTGGCGACAGGATTTTGCCAAAGGACGAATAACGTACGTGGTGGCGCATTTGTTGCGTGAGATTGGGGCCAAACCAGGTAGACAATCGTATGCACGTTTGCAGGCACAGCTTGAAAAACAATTTTGGCAGCATAGTCTCGGCAAGCTGTGTAGTAAAGTAATGCGGCAAATACAGCTAAGCCGGCAGGCCTACAAGAGGTCACAGCTTTTTGTGCCCAACAATCCTTTCGATGAGCTACTTGTTAAGCTTGAAGCTACCATGCAACACACCATGGCCGAACAGCAAAAAGCGCTGCAATTTCTAAAAGCTTTTAGAAAGCCCACATAAAAGAACCTGGGCTTACTAATGCCCCGCTTCCTTTTTTATTACATAGTCAATACTCGAATAGCCGCCGTCTACGGTAATAACCGATGCATTAACAAAAGACGATTGCGGCGAAACTAGAAACGCAACCACGTTTGTTATCTCTTGCGTCGTGGCGTTTCTGCCCAGCGGGGTCTGAAATTGCGCAAACTCATTAATGTTAGCATTTTCTGCCATTTCTGTGTCTACCCAGCCAGGTGCAACAGCGTTAACGCGTATGTTTTTGTGTGCAAGGGCAGCAGCCATACTTTTTGTTATGCTAATCAAGCCCGCCTTACTAGCGGCATAGCCCAAATCGTCGTAGGCAGCGTAAAAGGCGTCGGTGCTAGCAATATTTACTATACTCGCGTTTTTTACTAAGTTATGGCGGAGGTTAAAAGCAAGAAGAAGCGGTGCAGTCATATGAACGGCTATACTTCGGTCCCACGATTCAAGGTTAAGGTTATCAAAATTGTTAGCTAAAAATTCCCCAGCATTATTGATGATAGCTTCCAGCTGGATTCCATGCATTTGTTGAGTCAGTTGCTCAAGCAAGGTTCTGTCGGCTAGGTCATAAGGCAGAAGTATTAGATTTTGCAGCTCTGCTTGTAGGCTTTCTGCAAGAGGTTCTTCCTCTTTATAAGAAGACGACCATTTATACCCCCCATACACGGTAAAGCCCAGACTATGAAAATGTTTGGCAAACGTACGGCCTATCCCCTTTGATACTCCAGTAATAAGTATATTTTTCATGATTCAACTATATCAAACAAAAAAGACTTCTAAGAAGTCTTTTGTCATTGTTATCTGGGGCGAACGATGGGGATTGAACCCACGACATTCGGGACCACAACCCGACGCTCTACCAACTGAGCTACGTCCGCCAATAAAAGTGATTGTACCACAAATAACAGATACGGGGAAGTGGCTTGCTACTTGTTGGTCACAGACATAACTAAAGATGTCTTCTGCGTGGAGTTCCGCGGTTTTCTTTTATTTTTAGAACAATTCATCCCAATTTAAATTGGTGTAACGCTTGCATATTATTCCTCTCCATTTTTGGAAATTAGGGTGGCTTAGATTATCGGCTTTTATCCAGTACGGTAAAACCTGAAGGTCTTTTAGCTCTGCCCACAACATGACCTCATCGGAATCAACCTGGATATTGTGATTTTGTAACTCTTGAGCCCAAATGGCAAGCAAGGCGGGGCCTATACTTCTTGGGATACAACTTAACTCGTCGGCAATATCACCACGGTGAAGACGGCCGAAATCTATAATACCTGTAAGACGGTTGACATCTGAAAATACGATATTTCCGGATGTCAAATCGCCATGTATTACTCGTAGAACTTTAGCACCAAGTAAGCTGTGGCGTTCATGCCATTTTTCATAAAGTTTTTCAGTCACTGCGGATAGCGTTGGATACCGAGGGTCAGAAAAGTCACGCACGTATTCTCTAAAAATTTTTGGCCATCCGTAGGCCAACAAAGGAGGGTCATTAATACTCTCGGCACTTGTAATCTGCCGTGCAATATACATCCCTAGGTCGCGGCCAATTTGCTCGAAGGATCTTTTAGGTAACACCTTGATTTGGTCAGGAGATAGAGTACTTCCAGGAACGTATGTTGCCACAAGGAAGGCTGGATCTTTAGAATATTCAACAGGCTGAGGTATCTCAAAGGGCGAGACGTCTACGCCCTGCATAAAGTTGAGAGCCTGCCATTCGTGATCGAGCGCCCCTAAATGCATTGGGCTGGGATGGTGAGGTGTCTTAAGTACGAGCTCGTTGTTTATAATTGTTACCTTATTTAGGTAGGTATCAATAGTTTGAACAAGGGGCGCGCTCTGGCCTTTTGTAAACCTACCGATGATTACATTATGGTCTGCTACTCTGTACTGAGCACCCAAGCCGATGGCATCCATAGTTTTAAATCGTTCCTCCCTTAGATTAGCGCCGTTTGTGCGTTTTGGAGTTCTTCGACGATACCGCGACTAAAAGCCTTTTCGGGTCCAAGGGCTGCTCCAACACTAACGCCGCCAAGCAAATAACCATGCCAGGAGCTTTTAAAATCGTCTAGTGTTGACCTATGCAGCGCCTCGATGGTAGCACTAAGGCGTTTGATGGGCCTGCCTCGCATAATAGTGGCCACAGCACCATCATGGATTCCGCTGATATTATCCATTTTCAATTCTAAACTTCCGAGTGCATACAGCCGCGCCCTTTCAAAAGCGGTTCGGTCGATGGCGTCGACGCCTTTGCATAGTTCGTCAGTAATAAGCCTCCATAACGCTTTAGCATTTTCTGGGCGGACCTTGCCCCACGCATAGAACGAGTCGTGCAGACTATCTTCTTCGCTTCTGCCGCCGCTGACATCATACGTCAAACCCATGTCGCGCGACTGTCTACCTATAGTCGACCTAGGGACAGAAAATAGGTGATTATTAATTAGGGAAAAGGCTGCCCAATTTTGATTGGCATCAGGGGGCAGATCCAGTTTCTGCAGATAGTATGCAATTGTACTGCGATTTTTTTCTATTATTACCGGCTCTGCCGGTTGTTGCAGAGGCTGCCCAGAAGCTGCTGGCTCGACTTGCGGTAGCTCTAGGCCATCAAATAAACGCAAAATAGTTTCTGCGGAAATATGGTCAAAGTTTGCGGTAACAATAGCTTTTAGAACGTTAGTTCCGTGAGTACGTTCGTGGTATTCTTGTAAGTCATGCCGGGTGATATCGTTGAGAGTACGCAAACTATCGGCAAGAGTATGCACCGGCCTGCCCGCTGCAGCCAATATAGCTGGCTCCAATAGATACCAGGGGTTATCGAGATATCCGGTTAGCTCTTCACGGACAATCTCTCGCTCAGGGGGTATCTGATTAGAAGCAAACAATGGGGTTTCTGTTGTTTGCAACAATGCCCGTAGGGGAAGCTGCCACCCTGACCGAGGTGTCATTAGACTGTATTGCATGCAGTTTGGGTGCGTGGTTGCATTTACGTAGGATCCATTGGCTTCCAGGGCATCACCAAGGAGGTTCTCGGTAGGGAAAGCTTTACAGCCTTTGAACGCCATGTGTTCGCTTAAGTGTGCAACTTCAGCTTTGTTATGGGGGGACGCGTTGTCGCCCGCCCCCATAAAAACCAGGTCGGCTTGCACGGTCTGTGCATGAGGTAAGTCAATTAGATGTACTTCAGCGCCATTAGACAGGGTGGTGCTAAAGTATTCGGGCATCGTGTTATTTGTTCGCCTAAACATAAGATAAAACTGTACCATATACCTGGCTTATTACCATGAGCACCGAGTTATTCTTAATCTAGGATTCTTCAAGTTCGCGGCGAATGTGGTCGGGAATATCATCCCGGCCTCCCCAGTACTGTCGTAACATGGTTAGACGTTTTTGTTGCGCGAGGTCGTCTTCGTATGAAAATTTTTCCTCTAGGGTTACTATTTCAGGGACTAATACGTTACCTACTTGCCTAACAAGAATCCCCGTTTCTTTGGTGGAAGATTTTGACTCTTTGGCCCTTTGGGCAAGGGTTTTAAAGACGGCGACCATATCGACGGAGGGCTGATCCTCAAACTCGTCCAGCCTGGGGAGGTTGCCATAAGCATATCGAATTTCGTATAAAATTCCAGCAAATAGCTTTAGGTTGCGTTTTAGTGTTTCGTGGTCACCGGACAGGAGGGGTCTTATGAAGGCGGGTAAGTAGTCAAAAACAAAATCCTTTTGTGGTTGATGTATGTCAAAGAGTGGAAACAGAATTTTGAGCTGGCTTAGCCCCATAATGTCAGTAATTGGTTCGAGATCTAAATAGGAGCAGTCGGCGTAGGCTCGCCGTAAAGCGGCAAACTGCTTGTGTGAACTGTACCGGGCAGCATTGGCTAGACGGATCTGAGCCAAGAGTTCCCTGGCGTTCATGGTTGCGTGGGCATCCACTAAGATTTGTTCCCCCAACGGCATTGTGGCTACTTCTGCAAGAACCGGATCGACAGGACGGCAAGTGTGTTGATAGTAGTCTTGCGTCACGCCAAAATACACAGCGCGCAGCTGCAAGTAGGCTCTTTCGCGAAGGTCTGGGGTCATTTCGGTGCCGACGGGCAAACCAAGTTCTTCTGCTGACCATGTTAAGGCTTTGACGGCGGCAATAAACATGTCGTGTGTGGGTTTGGTGTATGCTAGGGCACTGGTTTGGTTTTCGTTACCACGCACGCCCATTACATCGAGCATGCCATGGAGGATAAATTGTAACCGTAGCTTCCGTCCTAACGATTCCGGGAACAGCTCTAAATGAGACACCGAGGCTTGGGATTGCGCCCAACCCGGCAGGTTAAACCCCATAAGTTTAATCCACGGGCGGATAGTTGCGCGGTCTTCATCATCGTGCTTTTCGGGGTTGTCGAACGAGGGAAAGTAGCGCTGGCGCACGGCTACTAATGCATCGCTTGCATCTTCGGCAAAAAGTAATTGCAGGGCTTCGTCGTGGGTGACTTCGTTTTCGTTTAAACCCATGGCGGCCATTATTTTGGGATTTTTAAGTGCGTCCGAGATAAGAAGGCAGGACTGCATGCAGCGGTACAGTTTGGTTGTGTATAGTGCCTCGGCGACTAATTCTGATACTTCATTGTAATCTTCAAAGGGTAGTTTTACTTCCTCTGGTTGGCCCTCTACGAAAGCTTCGTACGCAGCTTCTACGCTAGGGTGTACAATGCGGTCATATGTTTCGTCCTCGGATTCCCAGTCGTCATCACCTTCGGTAAGGTGATCGGCTGCATTATTTAAAGCATAAAGCGAAGCAAGTGTCCGGCGCAGTTCTACATATTGATCGCCAGGGGTGGTTACTACGGCTTCGGGGCTGCCGTGTGCAGCATCAAAAACTAAGTTATCCCATTCAGGATACTCAGCCAAAAAAGGTACAATCGGTCGCCCGGTATGTTCGTTTGAGAGTCCAGACATAGTGATGTTAAAAATAAAAAGGTTTTATTAACAAAACCCTTTTAGATTTTATTATTGGTACCCCGGGTTGGATTCGAACCAACGACCTCGAGCTTAGAAGTCTCTTGCTCTATCCAGCTGAGCTACCGGGGCAAAAATGTCGGGTGGACATTTTTGTAGTCACGAGCGAAGCATCGTGCTAAAAGCGTGCAGAATCGCTCGGCTACTGGTAAACCTATTATACCAGGAATAAGGAGTTAGAACTTGAAAATGTCACGTAGTCGCTTGTCCAGTTTTCCGTTGCTGGCCAAGATGGCTCGTTCATCCTCGGGCGCTGTTTTTGCGGTGGCGTCAGTATAAAACGTGCCACCGGCTTCTAGAACGATGAGTTTAGGAGCTTCGATGTCCCATTGTTTAGCATACGGTTCAAAGCAGGCGTCGGCTGCGCCTTCGGCAACCCACATGTAGTTGATTAAATCGCCGGGTGCTCGCCAGCGCCACACAGAATCTAGTAATTTTTGTACGGCGGCTTCGCCCGCGGCCACTCTGTCCCATGGATGCAGCGGGGTTGCAGTAAGCAAGAAGGTGTGGGCAAAATCGTTCACCTTAGACACATGAATTTGGCGCACACCGTCAACGTCCTTGGTCCAAGCGCCTAAACCTTTGGCGGCCCACCACCGTCGCCCTAAGGCTGGTGCGCTCACTACGGCTGCCACCGCTTCGCCGTTTTCCATTAGGGCGATTAAGCTACCCCAAAGTGGTAAACTGCGCATAAAATTTTTAGTACCGTCTATAGGGTCGACAATCCACAGGCGCCCGCCATGGCCTTCGCGTGCGCCCTCTTCGCCCAAGTAATTTTCGTTAAATTCCTTGACGACAATAGCACGCAGGCGTTCTTCGGTTTCGGTGTCGCCTTGTGTCACCGGTGTTTTATCTGGCTTAGAACGAACTTGCAGACTTGCTGAACGGTAGTAACGCATAGTTATGCCGTCCGCTTCGTCGGCCAAACGGAGTGCATGGTCAAGATCGGTTTGGTAACTCACCAGCTACATTGTAACAAATTACCGGGGGAAGGGACGCGCGTCGTTTGTGTTGCATTTAACAGAAGTAATTTCGCGGGGGTTAACTCTTTGTAAAGAATGGAACACCGTGTACACGGCCGACCCAATAAATTCGGCGATATCGACATAGCCCCATCTGTTAGGACCCTTCCTTTGATCGGGCAGGAACAAGGTTACCAAAGGCAAAGGGCTTTCAATCTTAACAGCTATACGGCTTTGGTGCGGAAGTACTTGGACCGAGGGCCTAAGGTGACATTCCTCGAGATAGCGCGAAACCACGGTTACTGTTGTGGTGCCACGCAACTGCTCCTTTTGCGTATAACTAAGAAGCGCGCCAACTCCTAAAAAAGGATATATGTACAGGTCATGTTCTGACGGGTCGCTAGGTGTATGCCAATTTGGGGCTGGATCAGATGGGTTACAGGTGCGGATCCAAAGCAAGTGATCTTTAAAAGACGCTTCGGTTGCTATATATGGCCCACTCCCCAAGAAGGTATTAATTCTAGCTTGCACATTGTTCATAATAAAAGGCACTTTGCGGTGCCCTCTTTAACTATACTGGTGCGGGTGGGGGGAATCGAACCCCCGTCACCAGTTTGGAAAACTGGGATAATAGCCGTTATACGACACCCGCAAGTTTACTTATTATACAACAAGATACTAATAGCTTGTGACTACTAGTTACTTTGTTCCATTTCTTGGAAAAAGGCTAAATCGTTTAAGGCGATGCCGCCGTAAGAACGGGTTTCTTTGAAAGTGCTTTCTATAGAGCGGATCTGGCTTGAAAGTTCCGTGCTCGACTGGCCATAGTAGGTGATTTTTTGGGGCTCGACATCGCCCAGCTCCTGGCCAATAAGCACATTGACGTTGGGGGCTTTGGCGTCGGCGTATTCAATTTCGGTACGAGAGTGCGCAATCACACCATCGTTACCACGGGCTGCGTTCCGGTAAGCCATAACTACTACGTTGCTTTGTTCCAGGGGTTGCAAACGATCTAGTAGGTGGTAAAGCGTTGGCCCCGTTTTTCCTTGCCAAGTTATGGACGGAATATTACCGTTCTCGTTGTCCAGCCAGTAAGGGATGGCAAAACCGAGCTCTAGTTTTTTGCCGTCTTTATTGTATGCTTCTACATTGGTAGCTAACATATCCACCATGTCCAAGAAATCGCCGAGTATTAGGCTTTTGACGGTATTGGAGCCTTCACTAAAACCTTTTTGGTTGTAGGCTTCGACGTCAAATTCTACGCCAGCAAAGGGCGTGTCGGGGTGGCTCTGGTTAAAGTTTTTTACAGCGTTAAGCACTGCGGTTGGTTTGTGCCATTCTTCGCGGCTACTCCAGCTCACATCGCCACCAACAGCAAACACTTTAATGTCGTGTTTTTGGAGGGCTTTAATATATTGTTCCATGGCTTCATCGGCCAATTTGATTTGTTCAGTATCGGTTTTAGCGTAGGCATCCACGTGGACATAAACGGTATTTAACTGGTGAAGATACAAGAAGTTTGCTAGATCGCGCAGCTCTTTTTGATTTTTGTTCAATGGATTAGACCAGTCCCAAACCGCGTTGGTTTGCGACCGGGAAAAATATTGCCTAAGAGGTAATGTGCTGGCCGAGGAATACATCAACCATGCAACGCCAGCCCCCAGGGCTACAATAGCGATAGCACTGATTGCGCGGTAAAAAAAGCGGACGATTTTTTTAATCATGCATTACCTCTTCTGGCGTAAACTTCTCTGAAGTAGCAAGGGCTTGCACCACATAGTCTTCGGGCACGGGCATTACCGTATTTGGCGGGTAAATGGTCATGCTAGGTAATTTGGTCATCAGCCACTGGTCGGCAACCCATTGTTTGTCGTCGGCGAGTGGGCTTAGGGCATGCTCGGCCAAATACTTAGCAATAGCCTTATGAGCCAGCGCGCGGAGATTATCACCCGGTTCTACAAACACGGCAATTGTTTTGTCGGTAGTCGGTGCGGACGCTACCAGCGAAGCGTTATTGCTTGGCGTAGAATCGTAGTTAAAGGCGTTTTCGTTGTTGGTTAAATTTTCGGAACGGATTTTGTTAAACAAGTGCATGTCGTCGCGGAAGTGCTGAATACTGACAGCCCAGGAACCCACAATTACGGCCAACACCACGGCATATTCAAGAAGTAGTTTGCGGTCTGGTGCGTGGCGATGTAGCCGGTTGCGCAGGTAGCCTGCCTTTACTTTCAGCCAGTAGAAGTAGCCAATAAAGCGGCAAATGGTCAAGAACAGCGTATAGATGGGGGACAAAATAACTGACCGTAATGTGTCTTTGTAGCCAAGCCGCATCCAGATTATTATGTTCAACCCTACATAAAAGGTATATGCCGTCAAAAAGTGCGTTGGTTTTAAGATTAGCGCCCAAGCAAACAATATACGCAGGGGTTCGGTTAAAAATATGTAAATAAGGTATGCTTTTTCTGCTTTTAGTAGGTAATGGTATCGGGGCGAAAGGAGCACGCGCCAGTACAACATGAATAGTTCGGGGGCGGCGATGCTCCAGCTAAAGGCGCGCTGTCTAAATAGCTCGCGGTATGTAGCGGGCGGCTGGGTTAGCACTAGCGAATCGGTGTAAGTAATTCCCTTGCCCTTGCTGTACATGTGGGCCAAAAGGGTGCGCTGTTCGTCCTCGCCCGCAAATTGGCCAGAATGCCTAGTGATTTGATCTTTAAGGTCGTCAGTCCGGTACAGACCGATTGCACCGGATATGTTGCCGATTGCCCCAGTGCGGGAACGTAAGTTTTTGCTAATCTGCATGGTTGCCCGGTATTCAAAGCGCTGTAGTTCGTTAACCAGTGTGCGCTGCGGCAGGGGCATAACATTAAACGAGACGGCCGTATAACCGTCATCAAGCAAACTAGTGGGAAGGAACGTTTCGCCAATTAAGGTGTCGTCATCCATAATTAACACATATGGCGTTTTGACATGCTTCAGCCCGGCGTTTAGGCTACGGACTTTGTGCAGGTTTTTCTCGTTTACATATACCCTGGCTCCTGCGGCGCGCGCTACTTCGGCGGTGCGGTCGGTCGAAGCATCCGACATAACAACAATCTGGTCCAGCGGCACATGTTTGGCGGCGTCCTTAATAGTGGCCTCAATGACATCCTCGCCGTTGTAGGAAGAGATAAGAACAGTCATTTTTTTAGGATTAAAGTATAGTTTTTGCTTTTTTTGGCTCCGGCGGGGCAAGTGGATAAAAATGAACAATCCATCTGTTAGTAAAGACAATAGCAAGAAGGCATAGAAGAACGAGTTAAGGTTAACAATAGACGAGAAAATGTAAAAATTGACAACAATAAAAATCAGAATGCCGATAATAATGCTCGACAAAATGATTTGCTTTGTCCAGAAAGCACTGCCAGAGATGAATTTTTTAAGAAAAGATAGCACTTTTAAGTTATTCCTATTGTTATGAATATCCAAACAAAGCAAAATTTTGCCCAGAAATCAAAACTTGAGCGAAGTATACCAGTAATTACCTTATTATGCAATGTTTTTGTAAGGTAGGTCGAACGCTTACGCTTTAGTAAAGCCGTTAGGGTTTTTTGATTGCCAACGCCAGGCGTCGCGGCAGGCGTCTTCGATAGTTTTTTCGGCCTTCCACCCTAGTTCTTTTTCGGCTTTGCTAGGGTCGGCGTAGCAAGTGGCGATATCGCCTGGGCGCCGTGGAGCGACAGTATAATGAATGCTGTGGCCACAAGCTTTTTCGAAGGCATGCAACAGTTCAAATACTGATGTGCCATGGCCGGTGCCGAGGTTATAAATGTTGGCCTCAGTTCCTTTGTGCAAGTGTTCTAGTGCAGCTACATGGCCGCGGGCTAAATCTACTACATGGATGTAATCGCGCACGCCAGTACCGTCGGCTGTATCGTAATCGTCCCCATACACATTGAGCGTGGGGCGGCGGCCGACGGCAACTTGCGAAATGTAGGGCAACAAGTTGTTGGGCGGACCGTTCGGGTCTTCGCCGATCAAGCCGCTTTCGTGCGCGCCAATCGGGTTAAAATAGCGCAAAATGGTGATTTGCCATTCTGGGTCCGACGCTTTAATGTCTTCTAGGATACGCTCGATCATGTACTTGGAGCGGCCGTAGGGGTTAGTAATGCCTTCACCAGCAGTAGTTTTTTCGGTAATCGGTAAGTCGGCGGGCGTACCATACACGGCGGCTGTAGAGCTAAAAATCAACTTTTTGACGCCTTTTTCTTGCATGACTTCGCACAAAACGAGGGTGGAGTTAATGTTATTTTGGTAGTAACGGATGGGCTGTGCAACGGATTCGGTAACGGATTTTAGGGCGGCAAAATGGATGACAGCATCGGGCGTAACTTTGTCGAATACTTCGTTAAGGGCTTTTTTGTCGGTGCAGTCTGTCTTAAAAAACGGTACTTCGTGGCCGATGATTGTAGCGACGCGGCGTAGCGATTCTGGGTTGCTGTTGCTCAAATTATCGACAACGGCAATGGAGTGCCCTTGTTTGCTGAGTTCAATGATTGTGTGGGAGCCAATATAGCCCGCTCCGCCAGTAACAAGAATTTTCATAGTAACTCCTTACTTTGCAAAGAAATGCATTATGTATCCGTTATGTAGCCAATAGCCTAACCGGGCGATAGTGAATGTAATTGCTACATACAATATCATACCGGCCGAGGAAATGTTCAGTGTTTTAAACAGAATTCTTGTGCCAACATTTTTTGCCTTCAAATCATAGCGTAACATGCCGAGGCTGCGCTGTGTCCAGGCTAGCTTGCAGTAGCGCATAATGCCGCGCGGTAAGATAATCATTGACTGTAGGAAGCTGTAAAACGGCAAAAGCAAGTATTCTTTGCGCCAGCGGCGCTTGCCATGGATTAATATGGCGAGGTACACCCACGACAGGCCGATCAAAACAAGCAGGGTTAGGGGGAAGTTAACTAACTCGATCCATCGCAAAGGCAATAGCAGGTAAATAATCAGCGAGTTGTAAAACAGCATAAAGAAGTGGTGCCAACTGTAGCTGGTAAGGTTGACGACGTGGTGGCGGAACCCGCCGGCGAACCAAATGATGCGTTGGTTAAACCATTGTTTAAAGGTGTCGGGCGCGGCAGTGTAAAACACAAAGGGGATGTGACGGATTTTGTAGCCCATGACTTGCGCTAACTTGCCGATTTCGATATCGCCCCCGGCAAAAAAGCGCGAGTGGTTGGCAAACACGTGGCGGAACACTGAGGCCTTGGCCATATTGCAGGCACCGGAGGTTAACCATGGGTCCATGCGGCGGTTGTCCATCGCCAGCGTGTATTCAAAATCTTGTAAAATTTCGATGGTGGTTTTGGGCTTGGCCACTTCGCAGCGCAGCGACGCAATATCTAATTTGTGTTGCTTAAAGGTGCGGATAAGATTGTTAACGTTTTGTTCGCTGTAGGTGTCAGCGTCGATAAGCACGCAGGGTGTATCTTTGGGTACACGCAACTTATCCTGATTTTTAAAAATGCCAGCGTAAATAGTGTAGGCGTTTTTAATGGGCTTACCGTTGGCAAAGGGCAGTTCGGCTTTGGCGTAGCGGAAACCGTACTTTATGCAGGCTTTGCGTAGGTCGCTGTAAAATTCGGGCGTTTCGTGCACGGAGGTACAAATAAGCACCTTGTCGGCATATTTTTTAAGGAAGCTAATATTTTGGAGGTATGAAATATTACCGTAGACCGTGGGCATAATCAAAAAATCAGGAATTTTGCCCCGGCGTTCCAGGTTTTTAACCGTCTTTTTGGCGCTCGACACGAACAGTCGTGGCAAATAATCAATCATCGCCACCACGGCGAGGGTAAAAAGAATGAGGAGTGCACTTTCTGTCATAGCCCTAACCCTTGAGACTAAAAACGGTGCAAGTTGCACCGATTTAGTCGTTCTATAGACGAGGTTACCCTAGTTGCGCTGTGCAGCGCGAGTAACCAAGCCCAAAACGATGATTAGAACGACACCAACAGCCAAGCCAATAAGGGCTGGGTTGCCGGTGTTTGCAAGCTGGCTTGCAGCGGCAGCGCCACCACCGGCTACGGTTGAAGCGCCTAACACTTGTCCTTCTACACTCATCGTATGTCTCCCATACAGAAATTAATGATAGCTTAAGTTTACACTATTTTTTACCATTTTTCAAGTACCTGTGATAAAATGTTTTAACCAGTAGCTTTTAGCGAGTTTGTATGCGCCATTTTAGTAATGCTTTTCCACTCCGCAAAATCAATACCGGCCTTAGCCTCGTAGTGCTTTTGCTAGGTCTGTACATCATATTCATGCCTTTTTTACCCATGCTTTTTACTTGGGTAAAGGATGCTACGACTGCCCCGCCCCCATTAGTCCAACAAAATATAGCATCAGGTGCGACCCCTGTTGACCAAGAGGTCATGCCTGCCGAAAATACATTGGTTGTTCC
>Ga0075418_10001860_pt1 | contig 24054 bp, 15 predicted proteins | sample SoiMetdeltSBSDD2_FD_81776 | JGI IMG/M metagenome (GOLD analysis project Ga0075418, IMG submission 81776) | Bulk soil microbial communities from a Populus tree surrounding site in Tennessee, USA - Soil MetaG P. deltoides SBSDD2 | ecosystem: Environmental > Terrestrial > Soil > Tree plantation...
GGTCCCGTGCTCGTGCTTGCCGCGCACCCCGATGACGAGGTCATCGGCGCCGGTTCGATGCTCGCGTGGCACGGCTTGCGTGGGCACGCCGTGACCGTCGTGCACGCGACCGACGGCGCCAAGGGTGACCCGGGGCAGCGCGAGCACGACATCCGCGCCGTGCGCCGGCGCGAAGGCATCGAAGCGCTCGCGCGGCTCGGCATCGGCGAGCCCCGGCACTGGGATCTGCCCGACGGCGAGCTGTCACGGCACCTGGACCTGCTGACGTCGCGCATCGCCGACGTGATGCGCGAGATCCGGCCGCGCACGCTCTACAGCTTCCACGCCGGTGAGGGGCACTGCGACCATCGCGCGATCGCAGCCGCGACCGCTGCTGCGGCGACCGCGTTGCCAGTCGACTGCCGGTGTCTGCTCTACGGCGTCAACTTCACGCCGCCGGGCGGCACGCTGTTCGACGTCACGGACACTTACCCGCGCTGCTACCGCGCGCTGCAGGCCTACGCGAGCCAGAACGCGTATGTCGACCTGCCCGGCATGAGCGAACACCGCTGCCGCGCGGCAACCGTCAACGTCGACATCCCCGGCGTGCTCTACGGCGAGCTGTTCCTCGACCTCTTGCCGGCCGAGATGCGCGACGTGCACATGCTGCAGGACGAGTTGCACCGCAGGATCCAGCGAGAGACGCCGTGACCGGAACGAAGCCGACGGTCAGCCTCGTCATCTCGGTCTGGAACCGCAAAGACGACCTGCGCGAGAACCTCCAGGCGATCGCGGCCCAGACGGTGCGTGCGGACCAGGTGATCGTCGTCGACAACTGCAGCCGCGACGGCACACCCGAGATGGTGCAATCGGAGTTCCCGTGGGTGCAGCTGATCGCGATGCCGCATTCGGCGTACGGCGCCTGCGAGACGTTCAACATCGGCTTCGCGAGCGCTTCGGGCGAGTTCATCGGCATCCTCGACGACGACGTCGTGCTGCCACCCACGTTCGTCGAGCACATGCTCGCGAAGTTCGCGACCGAACCCGAGACGACGGCGATCCTGTCGCCGAAGGTGATCGAGCCGCAGATGCCCGAGTGGTACAGGGACGCAGCGAGCGTCAACACGGAGCGCTACCTGCCGACGTTCCGCGGCTGTGGTTCGATGGCGCGCGCAGCGCCGATGAAGCAGGCCGGCTGGTACGACATCCGCTTCTTCATCTTCGGCAACGAGCGCGATCTCGCGACGCGGCTGCTGAACCTCGGCTACCGCGTGAAGATGGTGCCGGCGATCGAGGTCTTCCACAAAGCGCCGTTCGGCATGCGCGGCGGCGCGCGCAGCCTCTACTACCACGTGCGCAACTTCTGGCTCTACGCGTTCAAGTATCTGCCGTGGAGCCAGGTGTTCGCGTTCCCGTTCCGCTTCCTCCGAAAGGGGCTCGGCGGCAAGCAGCAGGGCTCCGGCGGCGAAGTCGCCGACGCCGTCGGCACGATCGGTCTGTTCGACAACATCAGATCCGTGAAGTGGGGGTACTGGATCTGTCTGATGGCGACGTTCGCGGCGTTCGCGTCGTTGCCGTATTGCCTGCGTCAACGGCAGGTCTGCACGCATCCGGACTTCGAACCGCCGTTGCGGTGAGAGGTGCACTGCAGGCAATGGCTGGAAACGTTCCTCGCCGGGCAGGGATCTTCGCGGCGGGTGCTATCGTCACACCTCCGGCGGTTCCGCCGTAAGCGCAACCCTCTCTCCCTGCCCCAATGCAACGTCCCCCGGTATCGATGACCTGGTGGGCGCTCCTTGTCGTCGGTGGCTGCAGCAACGGCAGCGCCGGCGTGGGGAGCGTCGAGCCCACACCGGCGGTGCGCATCGAGTCGGCGAACAGCGTCGGCGACGGCGACCGCCTCGCGGCTGAACTGCTGCTCGTCTGCGGTGCGGTGCAGACGTCGCCGCTGCGACCCTCGTTCGAGCTGCCCCACCCGGGACTCCGGGGGGCGATCGAGGCCATCGCGTTCGACCACCTGCGCACGGTCGCGACGACCGACGGCGTGGGACCGGACCTGGCCGGGTCGCTGTTCATGCGGCGGCTCGCGCTCGAGGCCGGCGCGCCTCCCGATCAGAACGGCAACGGCAGCAACCTCGACGAGACGGTGGCGGCCGAGTCGAGGCGCATCACTTCGTTCGCGGGCGCCGGCCTGACCTCGCGTGTGGTGCAGCCCTTCCTGCCGTGGGCCGAGACGAGTGCCGCTCTCGTCGCACCACTGGCCGCTGGCGAAGGGCCCGATCCCGCGAGCGGGCGCGTGTTGCACCAGGGACCGGCCGTGGTGCGTCTCGAGCATCTCGGCGCTGCGATGCGGCTGCGCGCGATGGCTGCCGGCGAGATGCTGCGACAGACGCACGGCTCGTTCGTGGGCCGTACGGGCGACGAAGGTCGACTCGGACTGCTGCTCACGCAGCAGCTGCTGGCAGCCGAGGAGACGGTGCTCGGAGCGCTCTCGACGGATTCCACGACCGGTGGTCCGCTCGGTCCCGTGCCGGACCCGGCCAAATACGACCCCGACCAGGGTCTGCGCTGGTTCCCCGCTGCCTTCACCGTGCAGATCGATCCCGCGCTTCCTGGCGTTGCGACCGGTTACACGACGGTCGACGTCGCGAGCGACCTGGTCGGTCTGTCGCTGCTGCTAGAAGCCGCTGCCGAGACGGTCTGGGTCGCGAGCGCCGGCAATCCGAGTCCGTCGCTGCGATCCGTGTTCCGCGGCCAGCCGTTCCCGGAGCCCAATCCCGGCCCGCTGCTGCCACCCGTGCTGAGCTGGCAGCAGAACATAGCACCGCTGATCAACTTCCGCTGCTCGAGCTGTCACACCGGGACGTTCCCGGAGGGCCAGTTCTCGGTGCAGTCGTTGGCGTCCGTGAAGTTCGGCAGCCCGCGCACGCGCCTGTTCAACCTCGAGATGATCGTGCCGTTCGACCATGCGAACAGCTTCCTGTGGCGCATGCTGAACGGGCCGCCGCCGCCGTTCCAGCAGATGCCGCAGGGCAGCAGCCTGCCGCTGAACGAGAGGCAGCTCATCGCGGACTGGATCGACGCCGGGGCGCTCGAGTTTCCGCCGCAGGCCCCGCCGCCGCCGGTTGCCGGCCAGGACCTGTTGCGCGTCTGCTTCGTCAACCTCGTCGCGATGCACTTCGATCCGATCACGGGCGCACTGCATCACCGCCACGAAGGTGATGGGACCTCGGGTATCGCGACGGCCCTCGCCACCGGTGCGGCGCTGCGCGCCTTGCACGCCGCGGCCGTCGTGATGCCAGACCTCGAATTCCGCGGCCTGCGGCCGGGCAACGTGCTCACGGCCGTCGCGAAGTTCGCGGCCTACCGGTTGCTCGACGCGGGTCGCGTCGCCGCCGACCTCGATCTGCAGAGCGGTCTCATGGGTGCACCGGCGGACCTCGCGGGCCAGGCTGCGTTGACCTCGGGATTGCTCACTGCCACCGAGCTCGTGCCGGATGCGTCGGTACGCGCCGCAGCCCGCCAGGCGGTGGAGAGTCTGCTGACCGCGTTCGCCAACCCGGTGACCTCCGCGTTCCGCACGGTGCCCGAACACTCGTTCGCGCGCCACACGCCGTCGGTGCTCTCGGACCTGCTCGCGGCGCTGCGTCTGCTCCAGGCGGACACGGTGCTTGGTAGCCTGCCGGACCCCGACTCGCTGCCCGACAGCGGTGCGATGCTCGAGCGATTGCTCGCGACGCTGCGTCCGGTGCTCGCGCACTCCGAATGGGAGACTACCGGGGAAGTGCGGGATGACGGCATCGCCGACACGAACCAGAACGGCGTGCCCGAGCCGGCTGCCGCGGGTGGCCCGTTCGGCCGGTTGCCGCTGCTGGTCGGTGCGATCCTGGTCGGCGACCCGGCAGACGCGCCCGCGCCGACCGAGACCGTGACCTGGTCGCGGCACGTGCGGCCGCTGCTGTTCGAGCAATGCGGCAGCTGCCACTTCGCCGGTAGCCCCCAGAGCACCTACCGCCTCGACACGCGGCGTCTGGTCGCCATTCCGGCGACTCCGCCCACGGGGTTCCCGACGCTCGTGCCGTTCGATGCCGGGTCTTCGCTGCTCTACCGGAAGCTCGTGGACCGCATCCCGCCCGTCGGTGCCCAGATGCCGCTCGACGGCACGCCGATGAGTGCTCCGCAGCGCGAGATCGTGCGCCGGTGGATAGATACGGGAGCGAGCAGCAGGTGAACTCCGCGCGGGCGGAACGCGTGTGCGGGCTCTGGCTCGCCCTGCTGCTCGCAACAGCGGGGCGTGCGCAGGACGTCACGGCGCCGTTCCCACGCTCGGGTGAGTACGCGGGCCAGGCCGAATGTGTGCGCTGTCACGACGGTCAGCACCGCCGTCTCTTGCGCGGCGCGCACGGCGCCATCCTCGACGTGAAGGCGCTGCCTGGCTGCGAGACGTGTCACGGGCCCGGTCAGGCGCACGCGGCCGACGAGGGCGAGGATCCCGCGCGCATCACGATGCCCGCGAAGTTGACGCTGAAGGCCCAGATCGCGTTCTGCGGGCGCTGTCATCAGGACCAGATCGAGCGCCACGGCGGCGACTTCGCCGGTTTCGTGCAGGCCGGCAAGGCCTGCACCGACTGCCACGAAGTACACGTTCGTGCGCGTACCACCGAGCGGTCGCACGCGCACTTCCGTTCGCGCAGCGAGTGCGCCGCCGGCGCCGAACCGGTCGGGACCAAGCAGTGTGTCGAGTGCCATCCGCGGCGCGACGAACTGCTCGCGGCGAGCGCGCACGCGAGTCTCGCGTCGGGGATCCACGAGTCGGGTTGCGAGACCTGCCACGGCGAAGGCTCGCTGCACGAGAGCACGAACGGGCTCGCGCGCCTGATCACGCGGCCCGACCGCACGGCGGACGGCATCGGGACATGCCGCAGCTGTCATCAAGGCGTCGACGCCGTGGAGTTCCACTGGCGTGGCAAGCGGAAACCCCAGCTCACGAGTGGGGTGACCTGCACGACCTGCCACCGGGTGCACGTGCGCAGAGGTTCTGCGCCGGCGGCAGCCGCTGCTGCGCAGGCGGCGCCGGCCGCGACGAACCGGACCTGCGCGAAATGTCATGTACCGGCGCTCTGCACGATGCCCGGCTCGACGCACGCTTCGCTCGGCGGTCTCGACGTGGGGCTCGAGGCCGGCTGTGCTTCGTGTCATCGCGGTGGTCTCGCCCATGCCGAGGCCAGCGGCCGGCGCGATCTCGTCGATCCTGTGCGCGGCACGCCAAGTGCGCAGCAGGCGAATCGCTGTCTGCAGTGCCACCGCGACGACCGCGCGCTGCAACACGTGAAGCAGGGGCATCACGAACGCGCCGGCGTCGGCTGCGTCGAATGCCATGCTCCCGTGCACGGCGCCACGCGCGTCGACGTCGCCGACGAGGCCGAGCGCGCGTGCCAGCGCTGCCACCCCGCGGTGGCCCAGCAGTTCAAGCTGTCGAACCACCATCCGGTGCCCGAAGGACGCATGCGCTGCGCCTCGTGCCACGACATACACGGCGACCGGCACCGTGTGCGCGACCTCGAGCTGACCGAGCGGCGCTGCGTCGAGTGCCATCCGCGCTACCGCGGGCCGTTCGTGTTCGCGCACCAGGCCGGCCGCCGCGATGGCTGCGTCGTCTGCCACGAGCCGCACGGCACGAGCAACCGCCGCTTGTTGAAGCAGGTCACGACGCAACAGAACTGCCTGCAGTGCCACGGCGACTTCCCGTCGTTCCACGACCAGACGCCGGGGGCGGTGTTCACGAACTGCATCCGGTGTCACACCGAGGTGCACGGCAGCAACCACGCGCGGTTCCTGTTCCGATGAGGTGGTCGCTGCTGTTGACCTGTTCGCTGATGGTGGAGGCTCTGCCCCGGCCGTGCCGCGCCCAGGGTGCGTTGGCTGGAGAGGCTTCGTGCCGCGCGTGCCATCCCGGCGCTGCGCGAGGTCTCGCCCAGTCCGTGCACGTTTCGCTGCTGTCGCGGGCCGACGCCTGTGCGAGCTGCCACGGCGACCTCGACGTTCACGGCCGCGCGATGGCGCGGCCTGGGTCCGAAGTCGGCCCGAAGGTCGCGCCGGTCGCGCTCGCTTCCTGCAAGCAGTGCCACGGGGACCGCGTGCTGCAGACGGCGGCCGCGCGGCACGACTTCGTGCCCAAGACCATCCCGCCCGCGGAGACGCTGCCCGGTGGCGCCGTCGTGCAGAATCTCGAGGCACAGGAACAGAGCACGTCGCTGCGTTGGTCCGGGCTGCTCGAGGCGGGTTATCGCTTCGTGCACCAGGCGGGCTCACGCGCCGGCTACGACACCGATGTCGATCTCGCCCCCGGCGTCGTGTTGCGCGGCTTCGAGATGCGCGGCGCCGGTTCCGACGCGGCGCCGATGCACGAGGTGTCGCTGGTCGCGCACGACATCGGGGACCCGCGGTGGGACGCCGCGTTGCGCGCGGATCGCACGGGACACTTCAGCGCCGGCGCGAGCTACCGCCGCGACGAGTACCGCTACGAGGCCAGCGGCGACTACCACCGCGTCGACCGCGAGATCGGCGAGAGCCGCTACGACGCCGAGGTGTGGCTCGAACCGGATCTGTCGGTGTTCGCGAACTTCTCGCGCACGAGCGAGGACGGCTTCTGGCTCACGCAGCGCATCGGCAACCAGAACCTCGCGGTGCAGACCGTCGTCGACGGCGTGCAGAGTCCGCGGCGCTATGCGAGCGACGAAGCCGAGGTCGGCCTGCGCGGCACGACGGACGGCTGGCACTGGACCTTCGCCGGCAACTACCTCGACGAACACACCGACGACCGCTGGTTCTACACGCGCCCGGCCCAGGCCAACCCGGCGTTCCCCGAGAGCGAGGACTTCGCTTCGGGCGCGTCGCTGCGCGGGCCCGGCGGCCGCATCGCCTTGTCGCGCGACACGGGGCCGCTCGCCTTCGACTTCACGGGCCGCTACGTCGACCGCGAGCGCAAGCTCGCGGCCGCCGGCACCGGAGCGGGTTTCGACATCGCGCAGTTCACGTCGACGACCGTGGCCCGCGGCGAGGGGGACACGCAGACCTTGCTGCTCGACGCGAGCGCTTCGCTCGAGCTGGGCGAGGACGCGCGTGTCGTCGTCGATGCGCACTGGCGCGACCATCAGGAGCGCCTGCTGCTGCTGCAGACCGACACCACGGTCTACCCGACGCTCAGCACCGTGATCACCGTGCCGCTCGTCGCGGACCAGAAGACGGACCAGCAGTTGTTCGACGGCTCGATCGCGCTCGAGGTGACGCCGCACGAGACGCTCGACGTGACCGTCGGCGTCGGCTATGCGCACGAGAACCTCTCGGTGCCCGCGTTCACGCCGGCGGACCCCGGCGACTACCGCAGCGGCACCGTGCACGACATCGGTTTCGTGGGCGGCTTGCGCTGGCGCCCCGTCGAGCGCTGGACGCTGCGCGCCGACGTACGCGACTACGGGCAGGATGGTGTCTTCCTGCACGAACTGGCGCCGAACCGCACGCGGTCTGCCAACGGCAGCCTCGGTTACCGCGACGAACACCACCACGGCACGGTCTTCGTGCGGCATCGCTGGGGCGAGAACCCGGTCTCGCAGCATCGCGCCGAGAGCCTCGTGGTCGGCACGACGGGTGGCGTGACCTCGAAGGGCTTGTCGGCCGTCGGGACCTACAGCTTCGCCCACATGGACTCGCAGACGCTGACGAACTTCTACTTCAGCGCGACGCTGACGCCGCAGCTCGTCGGGTTCGAGGGCGACACGCACACCGTGACCGCGTCGTTGATCGCGGAAGTCTCGTCGGACGTGCGGTGGGAGTTCACGGCGTCGTGGAGCAAGACCACGGGGGACTTCGACGTGTCGCTGCTCGACTGGCGCGCCGACCTGCAGTTCGCCATGCTGGGCCCACACGGCACGGTCGGCCTCGAGTATCGCGATCTCTGGTATCGCGACGAGAACGGGATCGACGATTGGTCGGCCAAGCTGTTCTTCCTCTACTGGCGCCAGACCTGGTAGCTCTGCGGCCGGCAAGGCGCCGCCCGCGAACACGCTCGCGAAAGTGTCGGGGGCCAACGCCCGTTCCTTCCTCCAACATGCGCCGATGCGCAGGATTTCGTCCCTTGCTCGCGGCATCACGACGATGCGCGAGCGAGCCGTCACGGCTTGCCCAATTGCTTCAACACGTCCTTGATGTCGAACCCGAGCCCCTCTGCTCAGGCAAGCAGCTCGTCGAGTGTTGCTGCTGCAAGGATGCGGCGCATCCAGTAATCGACCTCGGTCGTGCTCGAGTTTTCGATGACTTGGACCAGGGCGGGCGGCGCCGAGCCGAAACGCTGTTCGATGAGCGTGAGCATCGCCAGCTGCACGCCCTGCTGTAGGCCCTTGCGTTGGCCCTCACGGATGCCCTTGCGTTGGCCCTCGCGCTGACCTTCCTGGATCAGCTTCTCGGCAATGGTCATGTATTGCTCCTCACTGGTCTTGCTGATGCGCGCGTACGCGGCCCGCACGCGCTTGGGGTCGTCGTTGCTCACGGTAGCGACGTATGAGCATAGTCGGTTCATGATCTGCTGTCCGCCGGGCACCGCCAGGAGCCGCAGGAACAGGGGACGCCACGCGAGCAACAGGGCTGCGGTGGCAACCTGCCGCCGCAGCTGCTGCAGATGCAGCAGCGGCAACAGCGTCTGCACGGCGAGCCGGCGTCGGCGCAAGACGGTCTCGTCGGTGGCGCCGAGGTCAAACAGCTTGCACGTGAACGTCGGTTGCATGGCCAACAGCGCTGCCGACGCGCCTTTCGCATCGAGCAGCTCGGTCAGCGTGCTGGGCGAAGGCCATGGACCATCACCCGTGTGCACGAGGATCGGCAGCACGAGCGGCAGGTGGGTGGCAGCAGGGTCGTCGGCTCGGCACTGTTCCCAGATGCGGACCACGTAGCGCATCAGTTGGAACATCGCGAAGCGGGCCGGGCCAGCCTTGTGTTCGAACAGGATGTAGAAGCAGCAGGTCCGTGCGGCAACCTTGGCGCGGAACAGCAAGTCGGCCTGGGAGTCGCGCAGTTCCTCGTCGACGAAGCTCGCGTCGATGCGTTCGAGCGAAGACCAGTCGGCGGCCGGGAGGTCATCGTGCATCACGCTGCGCAGCAGTTCGGCGGCGCGCTGCGGGTCGCCGAAGACGCCGCGGAACAGCGCGTCGTGAGGGTTCTGGATCGGCCTCTTGTCGGGCACGTGGAAGTGTCCTCCCACGTGCTGTGTGCACCGGATGCGGCAACGGTTGCACGGATTCGCCAAGTTTGTCGTCGTTCGCGTACGTGGACGCGGTCCGACGGCGATTGACTGGTTCGGCTAAGGTCTCCTGTGGTGAAACGACGCGCCATCAGACTCGTGCTCGTGAGCTGGCCATGCATCATCGCCTGCTCGACTCCGGAACCCGTCGCGGGCTGGGAGCAGAGACTCGGTCGCATCGTCGCCAGTCGTGGAGGTGGCGGGCTCGAGGTGAGCCCGGATCTGTCCGGAGCGCCCACCTATGGGATGGAAGCGCGCTTCGTCCTCTCCATGCCCGAGGAACCGTCGTCGACTACGCGACTCGCAATCACTGTCCTGCCCGACGAGCCACTGAGGGTGAACTACATCGTTCGGAGTCTCGACAGTTCCCTATTCTCGATCCGGATGCAGTCGCGTGCCGCCGATGCCGTGATTCGCGTGGAGAGTGAGGGACAAGCGCCGGTCGAGTTTCACTCGCGGATCCCCATCGGCTTGATGGCGAGCCGCAACATGGTGCAAGCATGCCAGTGTGTGCAGCCTGCCGACGCTAACATGGCGGTGTCTCCCGCCGAGATCGAGGCGCCGCTGCTGCAGCAAGCGCGCGCCCTCCACTGCACCTTCGGGTTGCTCGACCTGGTCGAGAGTTGCGAGCCGCTGCGCGATCTCCTGTTGCGCGTCGTCGGACGGCCCTCACTGTGGAGCGTGGTGACTTCCGGGTTCAGGGTGAACGTCGGCATCGTCGTTCGCTATCAGAATGCCACGCCCACCGCGGTCGGAGAGCTTTCGGGATGGCTCGTGCCGTTCGAAATCAAGCTGAACGGTAGCCCTGCATTTCACGGCGTGTTTCTCGCCCTCGCGCCGGAAGGAGCGCTCGCCTACTCGGCCGGGATCGTCGATGTCGCAGGTTGCCGGCCGAGCGACCCCGACAAGGTCGTTCGGTTGCAGCTCGAGTCGGTGCGCGTGCTCGACGCGGCGGCGCGCCGCAACGAGATCCCGATCGACGTCTACGAATGGGTAGAGCGCCACTGAGGTAATCCACACCGTGGGTGGTCGAGATCGACGCCGAGCGTCAGCGCGGCTGCAGCCACACGTGGACGTCGGTGACCGCGCGCGCGGCGACGACGGCAGCCACCGACGTGTCGGCGTAGTCGCGCGAACGGATCGCCAGCACGTGGTTGCCGGGCCGCAGCACCGGTGGCCACAGCAGCGGCACTCCGGCCGGCGGGTTGTGTGGCGGGCAGGGCGGTCACCGCGAGTTTTCGCGAGCGACCAGCTGCCTAGCACGGGCTAACATCCTCGCGCTCGTGGTCAGCGCGATCGTGGTCAACTGGAACGGCAAGGCATACCTGCCCGCGTGCCTCGATGCCCTGCTGGCCCAGGATCCGCCCGCCGCCGAAGTGATCGTCGTCGACAACCACTCCGACGACGGTTCGCGCGAGCTGGTCGCGGGCCGGTATCCGAAGGTGCGCGTGATAGACACGGGCCGCAACGCGGGACCGTGCCATGCGCGCAACGTCGGTCTCGCGGCGGCAGCGAGCGAACGCTGCCTCGTGCTCGACAACGACGTCGTGCTGCATGCCGGAGCGCTGCGCGCGCTGCTGCACTGCATGGATCAGGACCCGCGCGCTGCGATGGTGCAGGCGCGGTCGCTGTGCGGCGACGACCAGAACGTCGTGCACTACGACGGCGGCGACCTGCACTTCCTCGGCACGCTCGTGCTGCACAACTGGTATCGGCCGCTGGCCGAGGCGAACCGGCCCACGGGTCCCGTCGGCGCTGCGATCGCGCTCTGCTTCCTGACCAGGAAGAGCGTCTACACGGCCGTCGGCGGCTTCGACGAGAACCTGTTCATCCTCTACGAAGACAACGAGTTCTCGTACAAGCTGCGCATGCGCGGCCACACGGTCTGGCTCTGTCCCGAAGCCCTGTGCACGCACAAGGGGGGCACCGCCGGTCTGTCGGTCCGCGGGCAGGGCGACTACCCGGGCCGGCGCACCTACCTGCACAGCAAGAACCGCTGGTATGTGCTCATCGCTTGCATGCACTGGCGCACGTTCTGGCTCACGGTGCCGGCCCAGCTCGTCTACGGCGTCGTCTACGCGGGCTTCGGCTGGCGGCGTGGCCACATCGGCGATTGGCTGCAAGGCAAGTGGGAGCTGCTGCAGCTGCTGCCCAAGGCCGTGCGCGCGCGCGGGCCGGCGCAAGCGGGGCGGACGGTGCCCGACCGCGACCTGCTCGTGGCGGCGCCGATCACGCTGAACCCGGGTCTCGCCGAACGCGGCTGGAAGGCCGTGCTGCGGCGCACTCTCGATGGTTTCTTCGCGGGCTATTGGCGCGTCGTGCGGAGGTTCTGTGGCTGAGTCTCCAGAGGTCGCGGCGCTGCTGCTGAACTGGCGGCGTGCTTCGATGACGCTGCAGTGCCTCGAGGACCTGCTCGCGACCACGGGCGTCGTGTTGCGCGTGCTCGTCATCGACAACGGATCGGGCGACGACTCGGCGGCCGTGCTGCAAGGGGGTGTGCGCGAGCTCGAGGCCAGGACGTCGCACCGGATCGAGCTCGAAGCACTCGCGCAGAACGTCGGGTTCGCGGGCGGCATGAACCACGGTCTGCGATGGGCCGAGCGGTGCGCAGCGCGCTACGTGCTCGTGCTCAACAACGACCTGCGCCTTCGCCCGGACTTCCTCGCGCCGCTCGTGGAAGTACTCGCCAACGATCCGAGCGTCGCCGCCGTGGGCCCGACGGTGCTCTACCCGGACGGCCGCGTGTGGGCCGAAGGTGGCCGCACGGGCTTCACGCCGAATGCCGTGCAGCTCTGCCGCCACGGCAAGACGCCGCGCCCGCGCGACCACGGCCCCGAAGCGGTCGAGTTCCTGCCGGCGGCCTGCGTGCTGTTCCGCACCGCGGATCTCTGCGCGATCGGCGGGTTCGACGAGAGCTACTTCATGTATTGGGAGGACGTCGACCTCTGCGACCGGCTGCGCGCGCGCGGCGGCGCCATCGTGTGGCTGCCGTGGGTGCGCGTCGAACATGCCCCCGGGCAGTCGTCGGGCGGCGGGCGCTCGCCGCTGCGCAAGTTCCTGATGGCCTGCAACTCCGTGCGCTGGTTGCGGCGGCGCGGCACGCTGCGCACGTGGGCGGCCTTCTGCCTGTTCGACGTGCTGGGCTGGCCGCTCGCCGTGCTCGCGGGACCGCGCGCCGCGTGGGCCAAGCTGCGCGGCACGCTCGCGGGGCTCGCCGGGCACCGCGCGAACGCGAGCGACGTCGAACGGTATCTGCCTTCGCCCTGATCAGTCCTGGGGCAGTGCCGCGAGGATCCGCGCGAGACGTTCCCTGGGCGAGAGCGGCGCGAGCTCCTGCCGCCACCGCAGACGCGTGGCCCGCATGGCGGGCGGATCGATCTCGTCCTCGACCCGCGTCGCGGTGCGCAGCACGTCGAGTGGCGGTTCCACGGCTGCCGCGACGAGTGCTTGATCGATGACGACCTCGCTGTTGCCGCGGTGCTGGAACTCGGAAGCGATCGCAGCATCGATCGGCGAGTCGACACCGGTCGTCGCCGTGGCGATCACGGTGAGCGAACCACCTTCTTCGCAGGCGCGCGCCGCCGCGAACAGGCGCTTGCCGCGTTGCACGGCCGCCGCATCGAGGCCCGCGCAAAGCAGTCGGCCCGACGGCGGGTTCACGAAGTGACTCGCACGCGCGAGCGCCGTCAGCGAGTCGAACAGCAACACGACGTCGCGACCTGCTTCGACTTCGCGCTGGCATGCCGCCGTGACGATGTCGGCGAGCGCCACGTGGCGGGCCGGCGGTTCGTCGAAAGTCGTCGTCAGCACTTCGCAGTGTGGCACGCGCGCGAGCGCACGCTGCACGCCGGTGGTGTCCTCGGGGCGCTGATCGAGCAGACAGACGACGAGCCGCATCTCCGTGTGGTTGCGCGCAACGGCTGTTGCCACGCGCGTCAGCAAGCCGGCGCGCGGCCAGGCCGGTGGCGCGGTGACGAGCACGCGCTGGCCCTTGCCCCACGGCGAGAGCAGGTCGATCGCGCGCAGGTCGATGGCGGCGCCCTCGTGATCGAGATGCAAGCGCTCGGTCGGCAACAGCGGCGTGCGCGATGCGAACGGCACGACACCGCGCCAGCTCTCGGCGGGCTGGCCGTTCACGAGCTCGATGTTCACGAGCGCGAAGAACCTCTCGCCGCGTCTCGGGGACCGCACGGGACCGGTGAGCCGGTGGCCTGGCCGCAGGTCGAGGCTGCGCACCTGGCTCGTGCTCACGTAGACGTCGGCCGGATCCGCGGCATAACCGAGCCCGGGCGTGCGCAGGAACGCGAAGCCGTCGGGCAGCACGTCGAGCACACCTTCCGCGTAGACCGTGCCGCCGTTTCCGAGTCGATGTTCGAGCAGTGCCTGCAGCAACCCGGTGCGGTCCTGGTTTCCCGTCGAGGGCAGCCCTGCGGCGAGCGCCAGGTCGAGCAACGCTTCGCCGCGCATGGCCTGCCAGGTCGCGAAGTCCGCCGCGGGAGCCTTGGGATTGCCGGTCATGGGGTACGCGTGGTCCACTCGCGCAGTAGAGCCGCGACCTGTCGCCGCGTCTCGTCGAAGTCGCCGTCGTTCTGGATGCAGTGGCTCGCGCGCGCCCGCTTTTCGTGCAGCGGCGCCTGGGCTGCCTGGCGCTGTTCGAGCTCGCCTTCTCGCCAACCGCGCTCCCGGGCGCGTGCTTTGCGCACGGCCGGCGCGGTGTCGACGAACACGAGGAGGTCGCACCACTCGATCAATCCACCCTCGAGCAGCAGCGGCGCGTCGATCAGCACCGAGTCCCCGTTGGCCTTCGCCTGGGCCAGCCTGGCCAAGATGCGCGCCCGGATACGCGGATGCATGATGGCCTCGAGCTGTTTGCGGGCCCGAGCGTCGCCGAACACGAGCGCTGCGAGGGCACTGCGGTCGAGGCCCCCCGGGGTCAGCACGCGTGGGCCGAACGCTGCTGCCACGTCGCGCTGCACGTCGGGCTCCGCGGCGACCAGCCTCGCCTCCTCGTCGGCGTCGAGCAGGACCAGGCCATGCGCCGCGAACATCCTGGCCACTGCGCTCTTGCCTGCCGCGATGCCACCCAGGATGCCGATGACTACGGGCTTTCGGGGTCGAAAGGCAGCGACGGGCGGAACCCCGGCAGTGGGATCTGTCGGCATGGGTCTCATCCTGAGATAGACTCCCGAAGCGGGCAAGCCCGTTGAGACGCCGCCTTGACCTTCCCGCCTTCCTTTCTAAGATCCGGACCTTCGCGTTCCCCTACCCCGCCCGTGCCCTCGAGCGGGGCGCGAAACCGTCCCAGTCGCCCCGGCCTCATACCGAGGCGAACGCCCTGAACAGACCCCCTCTCTTGGAGTCGCTTCCAATGCACTATCGCCAGAGTGGCCAGAGTGGCGCCACGACCGTCCCGATGGCCTTCTTCCTGATCCTCCTGCTGTTGTTCCTGGGAGCATTGGGATTTGCCTACAGCACCGTGACGAAGAACGGTGAGTTGACCAAGGAGCGCGACACGTTGCGCGATGACGCGAAGACGATGCGCAACAAGATGCAACTCGTCGATCATTACATCGAGGACCTCGGCAAGGTCGTCGGCAAGCTCAGCAAGTATCCGGGGCGGCAGGGCGTGGACTACGGCACCGCGACGCTCGATTCGCCGAGCGTCATGAACCCGGCCGAGATCAGGAAGCTCATGGACGACTCGTGCACGGCCGCAGGCGTCTCGATAGCGAGCAGCCTCGAGAACGTGTTTGGCGCAATGATCGCGAGCGTCAATTTCAGCACGCAGCGCGTCACCGAGATGGAGGCCGAGCGCGCCAAGGCCCTCACCGAGAAGTCCGCCGTTGACGCGGAGTTCCAGAAGGCAACCACCGAAGCGAGTACCAAGGCAGCCGAGTGGGCGCGGAACCTCGATCAGGCCCGTTCGGACTTCAACGCGCAGCTGCAGAGCAAGGACGCGAACAACGCCTCGCTGACCGAGTCGGTGAAGGCAAAGAACGACGAGCTCACGACGGCCCGTGAAGAGGCCGCCAAGCGCGAGAAGGATATGCGCAACGAGATCAGCAAGCGCGACATCCGGTTGTCGGCAATGACCGAGCGCGACCGCATGCGCAATCTGCCCGACGTCGCGGACGGCAAGATCATTGTCGCGCGCAATGGCGTGTCGATGGGCTTCATCAACCTCGGCCGCAAGGACCTGCTGCAGCCCGGCACGATGTTCCACGTCAAGAACCCGAACAACCCGGCCGTGAAGGGCTATGCCGAGGTCACGCGCGTCGAGGAAGACCGCGCCGAAGTCGCGCTGAGCAACTTCGTCGACCCGGTCGGCGACTTCGCGCGTGAAGGCGACCTGATCTACAACCCGATCTTCACGCCACGCATGACCCGCACCATCTACCTGATGGGCCGGTTCACGGCGCCGTACAACAAGGAGCAGCTCACGCTGCTGCTGAAGCGGCTCGGCAACCGCGTTGTCGCCAAGATGGCGCCCGGCGTCGACACGGTCGTGCTCGGCAACGACCCGGTGAACGAAGCGGGCGATGGCTTCACCGTCGTCAAGGACTCGGAGGAGTACAAGGAAGCGCACCGCCTGAACGTCGAGTTCACCTACCTCAACATCATCCGCGACCTGATCAAGCTGTGAGAACGGAGGCCGCGGCGCCGCGCGTCGCGGAACTGCAAGCGCGACACGGGCCTCGGAGCGGATGCTCCGGGGCCCGTGGTGTTTCTGGGGGAGGGGCTTGTGGTGTTGGTGGGCCGAGGTGGCGTAGATTGCGCGGTGTGATCCACTGGCTGCGATGGTGACGCTCGACGACCCGAAGATCCGCGCCGTCTACGAGGACGAGCAGCTGCCGCGCATGTCGTTCGGCGACCACCTGGACGAGCTGCGCAAGCGGCTGATCCGGTCGCTGATCGCGATCGTCGTCGCGATCGTGGCGCTGCTGCCGTTCAAGGGTCCGGTGCAGGGGGTCATCATCGAGCCCTACCGCGTGCAGTGGCGTCACGGGTTCACGAGATGGGTCGAGACACTGGAGGCGCGTGAGGCTGCGGGTGAGCTCGCACACGACAAGCTGGGCACGCGATACCTCGGGTTCTGCCGCGAGTACAAGGCGGCGATCCTCGCGGGCGAGATGCAGTACTCGTACAACCTGCCCGCCGAGACGGGGTATCCGGTGCCCTACAACCTGTTCGCGACGGGTGGCCTCGAGGACATGATGTCCTTCATGTGGGCGTCGCTGGTGTTCGCGCTCGTGCTGGCCGCACCGGTCGTGATCTGGCAGGCGTGGGCGTTCATCGCGGCGGGGCTCTATCGCCACGAGAGAAGGGTCTTCTATCGCTACTTCCCGTTCATGATGGTGCTGCTGGTCTCGGGCGCGGCGTTCGGTTACTGGATCGCGCTGCCCTACACGCTGGGATTCCTGTTCAGCGTCATGGATCCGAGCCAGGTCGGGGCGCTGTTGAGCATCGGTCAGTTCCTGTCGCTGCTGTTCGCGATGACGGGTGCGATGGGGCTCGTGTTCCAGGTGCCGCTCGTGATGATCGCGCTGCAGCGCGTCGGGCTCGTCACGCATCGTGCGTTCCTCAAGAACTGGCGCATGACAGTGCTGATCATCTTCGTCGTGGCGGCGGTGTTCACGCCGCCCGACCCCGTCTCGATGCTGCTGATGTCGGCGCCCATGCTGCTGTTGTATGGCCTGGGCCTCGTGCTGACCGGGTTCGGTCGCAAGCACGAAGCGGCGGCCGTCGTGGTGACCACGTGACGTTGGTCGCGGAGATCCTGGCCATCGGCGACGAGCTCGTACACGGGGCACTGCTCGACACGAACAGCAAGTGGCTCGCGGGAGAGCTCGAGGCCATGGGTGCGGTGGTGCAGCGCTTCGTGGTCGTCAGCGACGATCCCGTGGAGCTGCGCGCGGTGATCGCGGACAGCTGTGCGCGGGCCGATGTCGTCGTGGCGACCGGCGGACTCGGGCCGACGCTCGACGATCGCACCAGGGATGTCGTTGCCGACGTGCTCGGCGGGCCGCTGTGGTTCCACGAAGAGAGCTGGGCCCAGGTGCAGCAGTGGCTGCAGGGACGCAGGCGCCCCGTGCCCGAGAGCAATCGCAGGCAGGCGATGCTGCCACCAGGTGCGGTCCCGATCGCGAATCCCGTCGGCACGGCGCCGGGCTTCCAGGTGAAGATCGGCAAGGCGTGGTTCTTCGCGGTGCCCGGCGTGCCCAGGGAGATGAAGGTGCTGATGCGCGACCACGTGCTCGGGGTCGTCGCGAAGATGCCGGGCCTGAGGCCGATGGCGCAGCTGTGGCTGCGGGTGCTCGGGCCGTCGGAAGCGCTGCTCGGCGAACGCATCGAGAAGTTCATGGTGCCGCACCGGAATCCCGCGGTGGGAATCACGGCGAGCGGCGGCTTGCTCACGATCCGCATCGTGGCGTCGGCGCAGACGAGGGAGCAGGCGGCCGGTTTGTGCGAGACGACGGCCGCGGAGCTGCGGCCGTTGTTGGGGGATTGGCTGTTCTGTGAAGGCACGGTGGAGCTGCCCGAAGCGGTCGTGCAGCGTCTGAAGGCAGCGGGTTGCACGTTGGCATTGGCCGAATCGTGCACGGGCGGTCTCGCGGCGGCGCGGCTCGTCGACGTGCCGGGCGCTTCGGCTGTGTTCCGCGGCGGTGTCGTTGCCTACGCCGACGAGAGCAAGGAGGACCTGCTCGGCGTCCCGCGCGCGGTATTGCAGCAGCATGGGGCGGTCAGCGAACCCGTGGCCGCGGCGATGGCCGAGGGGGCGCGCGCCCGCTTCGGAGCGGACGTCGCGTTGTCGACGACCGGTGTCGCGGGTCCGGACGGCGGCACGGCGCAGAAGCCCGTCGGCATGGTGTGTTTCGCGCTCGCGAGTGCCGATGGCACGAGGGCTTGGACGCTGCGCATTCCGGATCTCGGTCGCGCGTTCGTGCGCGATCGCGCCGTGTTCGAAGTCTGGCGCGCCCTCCTGGCCCGCTCGCCCTGAGGCAGCCGGCCCGGCGCTGGAATATCATCGGTCCAGGTGGAAACGATTGAAGATCTGTCTGTCATGTGAAGGTGTGACGAACACGCAGGCGCAGCGCTGCGGACACTGCGGCGCCTGGCTGCTGCCGACCGATTTCGTCCACTACCCGGTTCGGCTCGGGGAAACCGAATCGGGCAACCCGCTGCTCGGCACCGTGATCGACGGCAAATACAGGCTGCAGAGCGTGCTCGGCCGCGGTGGGCTCGGCACTGTGTTCTCGGCCATGCACATCGGCTCGCTGATGACGGTGGCGCTGAAGCTGCTGCATCCGCGTTTCACGGGGCGCCCCGAATACCGGCACGCGTTGCTGCCCGAAGCGCGGCGCGCTGCGACTGTCACACACACGCGCTGTGCGCGTCTGCTCGACGTCGGCGAGGCCGAGGAGGGCGTCGCCTACCTCGCGATGGAGCTCGTCGAGGGCAAGACGCTCGAGGTGCTGATGCGCGGCGGCAAGATGGCGCCGTCCCATGCCGTCGACATCCTGCTGCAGGTGGCCGAGGCGCTCGAGGCGATCCACGCAGCAGGTCTCGTGCACTGCGACCTCTCGCCGCGCAACGTCATGGTCGCGCAGCGCGGTGGCCAACTGCACGTCAAGGTGCTCGACTTCGGCATCGCGCGCAGCGTGACGCTCGCGGGCGACGAGCCCGCGCCCGGCAGCGAGTTCACGGGGTTCGTGAATCCCGCGTTCTCGGCCCCGGAGCTGCTCGCGCGAGGCAAGGTGGATCCGAGGGCCGACCTCTATTCGTTCGGTACGCTCGCGTGGCTGCTCCTGACCGGCAGCATGCCGATCGACGACACGGATGCGCGCCGCGCCGCGTTGGCCGTGGCCGCGGGGGAGCTGCGCCCGTGGCCACGGGTTCCCGGTGTGCCGCGCGACCTGCAGCGCCTCGTGCAGGCATGCGTGTCCCGCGACCCCGATCGGCGTCCCGCGTCGGCGACGGCCGTGCGCATGAAGATCGAATCGGTGCGAAGCGCTCGGCGGCCGAAGGTCGCGGGAACAGCCATCGCGGCAGCCGCCATGGTTGCCGTGTCGCTCGCCTTGGGGGGTGAGAGCCCAGCGCCGCCATTCCTGGAGCTCGAGACCAGCAGCGACGTGAAGCTCGTCAATCCGAACGAGGCCGTGGGTGTGATGCCGCAAGTGCTGCGCAGCGTGCAGCTCGAGGCGCTGAATTTCCTCTATGGCGGGTTCGATGCGACACGTCTGCGCGCCGACGTCTCGCAGGGTCGTGACGTGTGGCGGATCCCGCTGCGGCCCCAGGTCGACGCCGAGGCCGGCACGTTGCAGCTCTCGATGGCGCAGCCGCAATGGCGCGAGGTCGTGCAGTGCCTCGGCAACAACAGCGGCAAGGGTCCCTTGGACCTCTCGTTCGTCGTGCCCGGTGCCGGGTCGCTCGGCACTGCGCGCGTGCGCGTGGACGACACGCCGCCGCACGTGGAGGCCCATCTCGACGAGCTCGAGAACGGCGTGATCGTGGGCAGGTCGCAGCTCGTCTGGGCAGCCAGCGACGAGGGCCTCGCATCGGTAGTCGTCGAAATCGCTTTTGCCGGTGGCCGCCACCCGCTGGAGTTGCCGCTGCGCGGGCTTCCGGGCAGGTACGAGCTCGGCAAGGTGATCGGCGAGCAGGTCGAGTCGGTCGAGACACTGGGCGCCGGCACGCTGGAGGTCCGAGCGCGCGACATCGCCGGGAACGAGTCCAGGATCGAGCCGATCGTGTTCGCGCAGGCGGACGTCGGGGTGCCCGTCGTGACCGAAGTCACGGGTCCGGGCGGCGAGGGCTACGTGCCGTGGAGCGGCGACCAGGCCAGACTGCGCGTGACGCTCTCTGCGCTCGAAGCCAACTGCAGCCTTGACGTGTACAGCGTCGACGGCGCGCTGCTCGCGAAGCGGCCGCTGGCCAATGGCGAGCTGATCCAGACCATCCCCGTACCGCCGCCTTCGACGAACGGAGGCGGGGGAGCCCTTCGACTCGAGGTCGTCGATGCCTACGGCAACCGCTCGACAAGACAGTTCGGCCTGCACTGGCGAGATCGGACGCCGCGGCTCGAGTTCGATCCGGTCGCGCCCGGAGTCTGTCGGGTCGGACGCGAATTCGTGCTCTCCGCAGCGGGCGGAGTCGTCAAGGCCTCGGCCGGGCAGAACCTGGCGATCGTGCGCGCCGAGGTCGAACTCTCGACCGCCCAAGGCATCCGCGATGCGGGAGCCGAGTTCCGTTTCCAGACTGCGAGCGATGGCACCTGCAGTCTCGAGTTCGGCGCGCTTCCGCCCGGAAGCCATGTCCTGCGTCTCGAGTTGCAGGAACGCGAAGGCCCGTCCGGGGTGATTGGTCCGCAAGAGGTGGCGGTGCGCGTGTTGCCCGCTGCGATCGAAGTCAGGATCCCGTCGGTGCGATCGCGATTCCTGCGCGGTCTCCTGCGCGCCGACTTGCTGGCCCGTCGCGGCGCCGGCAACAGCTATGGCGAGGGCGCGGGCTGGCTCGTCGAGCGGTCGCAGCGGCCCTACCTGCGCGGCACGCTGTGGGTCGGCGCCGACACGAGGGTCTCGCTGCCGCTGACGCCGCGCGAATCATCCGACGATCCGCTGCTGCCCGAAGTGACGCCCATTTCGGGCCACAACGTGCTCGCGATCGATTTGCGCGACGTGCTCGGCCGTCCGGTTCGCCTGCTGGCCGGCGACCGCGTGGTCGAACAGGTCGAACACGACGGCCGCGCGATCTCGGTGATCGCCGACTTCTGGTTCAACGAAGACCCGCCCGTGCAGATCGGCGAGGAACTGCTCGGCGAGCACGGCCAACCGGCGCTCCTGCGGGTGCGTTTTCCGTTGCCATTCCTGCCGAACGAGCTCGGCGAGCTGCGGCTGCACATCGCGCAGAGCATCATCGCGGCGGCCCGCCTGGTCGCCACGGGCGGCGACGCCTGCATCGTCGAGTTCGAGCTGCCGTTCGAAATCTGGAGCGTCGCAGCCAAGCTGCTAGGCAAGACCCGCGAGGACTTTGCCGAGCAGCTCGCGAGCCGGTTCGACGTCACCGTCGAGACCCCAGCGGGTTCCTACGAGATGAACCTGCGACTGCGCACGACGCGCAGCAATCTGCGTCCCGTCACGCTGGCCGACCTCGGTGACATTCGGGGTCCGCTCGCCTCGATCCGGCTCGTGCCCGTGCTCGCGCCAGGCGAGCCGTTCAAGGAACCGGTGCCCGAGAAGGCGCCCCCGCGCGCCGTGTTCCGCCCACAGGCCCCGGTCGAAGTGCGGAACTTCTCGGACATCCTGTTGCAGGATCGCGAGTTCTGCTGCGGCGAAGCGAGGGCGCTGATGCAGCAGCTCGATCGGGTCCAGCAGCTCGGTACACCCGCGCGGTTCGTGCACGACGCCGATCCGCTCGGCAAGGCGCGGCTGTCGGTCGAGAACCTGCTGCCCGCGCACGCGACGACGGCGCCAGACGACGAGTTGTTGACCGGCGTCGACTTCTTCCAGGCCTACACGTTGTGCCGTCTGCTCGGCCAGGCCGTGGCCGACGACCCCGGGTTGTTCCGCCTGCCGCTCGGCTGCGAGCTCGAGCTCGCGGCGTTCGGCGGCGCGCGGCGGCGGGCCTGCCATGGCGTGGCAGCGCACGAGGGCGCCGTCGACATGGGGGCTTTCCTGACCGCGACGGGAATCCTGGCCCGTGGGGCAGCGCCGACGGCGGCGGACACGCGTGCGGCCGGCGATAGGATCCAGACCGATTATGGAGTCGACTTCCTGGGGCTCGACTTCGGCGTGCGCGAGTGGGTGATGGACCTGCCGCGCGTCCCGGGCGCCGAGGAACTGATCGAGGAGTTGATCGCCGATCACTCGCTGCATCTCGCACGCGTGGTCGCGATGTCCCAGGGTCTGTGGACGCCGCCGCTCTCGATGATCGGTCCGTTGCGCACGATGGGCGTCGTGCGTGGCCTGGCTCTCGGCGAACGCGAAGGACTCGTGCGCGTCGATGGCGCGCGGCTCGATCCTGGCGCGTCGAGCGTCGTGCCCGATACGGTGCCCGGCGTCTTGCGGACGGAGCAGTTGCTGCGCGAAGGGAACGACCTGCTGTCGAAGGGCGACGATCCCCGTCTCGCGCGGACCGGCTTTCGCGTCGTGGCCGCGGCGGCGGCGTTGGCCGGGCTGCGAGGTCGGCGTTGAGCTCGCGGCTGCTGCTCGCGGGTGCTCTGGTCCTTGCCGGTTGCGTCTCGCCATCGGGCGAACTCAGCGGTCTTGCCGAACTGCCGCCGCTCGATTGCGCGGTCCTCGTGACGGGTGGTGCGTTCCTGACGCACATGGGTGCTAGTCCGGGCACCTTCTTCGACCCGGCCGCTTCGGCTCCCGAGAACCCGGGCGGCCAGCCACGCGACGAACCGATTCCGCTCTCGGCCGTGATCGAAGTGCTGCAGCGCGGCGCGGTGTTCCACGTCGTGGCCGCCGATCCCGATCCGCTGCATCGACGTGACGTGCGCGCGCGCCTGCAGCCCGGCAATGGCGATGCCGAGCTGCGGCGCTTCCTGCAGCAGGTGCGCGACGACGGCTTCGACGTGCTGATGGTCGTCGAAGAACTGCAGGACGGGCCGATCGATTACCAGGGCACGAACGGCCGTTGGCCCCTGACGTTCGCGGCGTGGATCCTGCTCGGGCTCGGCTTCCTGGTCCCCGACCAGACCTTCGAATCGAGCGCGACGCTGCGCGTCACGATGCGCGAGGTGCCGACGGGGCGGGTTCTCAACGAACACCTGCTCGAGGCCGTGCCGGTCGACCTGTCGTTGCTCGAACGCGGCAGCGTGCTCGGCATCGTCTCGTCGATCCTGATCCCGCCGTTCTGGGTCCCCGACGACCGCGAGGTCGTCGGCGCGAAGATACGCGACATGACGCAGCGGCGACTGCTGCTGAACCTCGCGCGCGACCTCAAGAGCGAGTCAACGCGCCGATACCTGCGCGAGCGCTCGGCGGCGAGCGTGATGCTCGCCGACACGGCGCGGGGCCCGAGGGTCACCGTGAGGTCGACGCAGAGCCTCAGCGTCGCGCGGCTGCGCTGCGAGGGTATGCCTGGTTCGGCCGTTGCCGAGTTCGAACAGGCCTTGTTGGCCTCGATGACGCGCGACGGCGAGTTCTTCCTCTACGAGGCGCCGCTGCCCGCCGGACTCGGCAACGCACCGATGCAGGTGCTGGTCGGCACGATCCGCGGCGGCGTGTCTTCGGCCACCTTCAAGCCAGGGGCGTCGAAGTGAAGGTGCCAGCGGGGTTCGACGTCGGCGTCTGTTCGCACACGGGCAACGTGCGCGGCAACAACGAAGACGACTACTTCCTCGGCAGCGCGCCCGACGGTGCGTTCTTGTGCGCGATCGCCGACGGCATGGGCGGCGTCGCGGGTGGCGCCGAGGCGAGCCGGACGGCGCTGTGGGCGCTCGGCACGGCCGTGCTCGATGGCGCGTCGCTGCTGCCATACGAACAGCGCGTGCGCGAGGGGTTCGCCGCGGCCAGCGTGCGCCTCTTCGATGCCGCGGCTGCGGTGCCCGCGTTGCGCGACATGGGCACGACGCTCACCGCCCTGTGTTTCTTCGACGGCACGGCCAGGCTCGGTCACGTCGGCGACACGCGCGTCTACCGGCTGCGCGGCGGCAAGTGCGAGCAGCTGACCACGGACCACGCGGTGCGCGAACCGTCCAACATGCTGCTGCGCTGCATCGGCGGCAGGCAGACGACCACCGAAGTCGACCAGGCGGAGTGGAAGACCGAGCCGGGCGA
>Ga0075418_10001865_pt1 | contig 23997 bp, 18 predicted proteins | sample SoiMetdeltSBSDD2_FD_81776 | JGI IMG/M metagenome (GOLD analysis project Ga0075418, IMG submission 81776) | Bulk soil microbial communities from a Populus tree surrounding site in Tennessee, USA - Soil MetaG P. deltoides SBSDD2 | ecosystem: Environmental > Terrestrial > Soil > Tree plantation...
GCACCGTCGAGGAGATGGTGGAACACATCCTCCAGGACGGGCCGCTGGACATGATCGCCATGGGAGGAGACGTCCGCTTCGCCGTGCGGCAGTTGCAGCCGGAGTGGGATGGAAAGCAGCTCGCCCGCATTCCCGTCAAGGCGCTCGAGGACCTGACGAACAAGATCCTGGGGCAGTCCGAGGATCATCTGGTGCGGAAATACCGCCTGACGTTTCCCGAGGCGGAAACGCTCGGGCCGGCGCTGTTGGCCTACGTGCTTCTGGCCAAGGAGCTCAAGCGGCCGGAAATCCTGGTGACCAACGTCAACCTCCGCGACGGCCTGCTGACGGAAATGGCGGAAGGGGGCGCCTGGAGCCGCGAGTTCAGCCAGCAGATAATCCGCTCCGCGCTCGACCTGGGGCGGCGGTTCTCCTTTGACGAGCAGCACGCCCAGCACGTGGCTCAGCTTTCGCAATCAATCTTCCAGCAGCTTCGCGAAGAACATCAGCTCTCCCCCCGCAACGAAGTGATTTTGTACGTGGCGGCACTGCTGCACGAGATCGGTTTGTACGTCAGCAATCGCAGCTACCACAAGCACACGATGTACCTGATCCGCAACAGCGAGTTGTTCGGCGTCGGCCGGCGGGACCAGCTCCTGGCGGCCATGGTGGCCCGCTATCACCGCCGGGCCTCGCCGCAGCCGACGCACGAGGGCTACGCCACGCTCGACCGCGAGGGGCGCGTGGCCGTCGCGAAATTGGCCGCGATCCTCCGCGTGGCGATCGCTCTCGACGAATCGCGCAGTCAACGCATTTCGGAAGTGATTATTTCCCGCGAAGGCGGCCGGCTGGTGATACTCGTCCCGCGCGTCGAAGACCTGTCCCTCGAACAACTAGCCCTCAAGCAAAGCGGCTCGCTTTTCGAAGAAACCTACGGAATGCCGGTGCTGCTGCGCGCCGCCAGATAGCCCACATGCCTGACCAGCCCATCACGCCGGCCAAAGTCCTCAACCGCGAGCTTTCTTGGCTGGAGTTCAACCAGCGCGTTCTGGACGAGGCAGGCGATGAGTCGCTGCCGGCACTGGAGCGGCTCAAGTTCCTGGCGATCACCAGCACTAACCTCGACGAATTCTTCATGGTCCGCGTCGGCGGTCTGCACGTCCTCATCGAGCAGGGTCTGACCAGCCCCGACCCGTCCGGAATGACTCCCGCCGAGCAACTGGCGGCAATCGGCAAGCGCGTTCGCCAGTTGTTGAAGGACCAGTACGCCTGCTTCATTGAACTCATCGAGCCGAAACTGGCCGAGGCCGGAATCAAGCGCCTGCGGCCGGCGGAACTGAACGACCGTCAGGCCCGCTCGGTCGAGCAGATCTTCGACAATGAGATTTTTTCAGTGCTCACGCCGATGGCCGTCCGTTCCCGCGACGATTTTCCGCTCGTCGCAAACCTGACGCTCAACGTCTGCGTGCAGCTCAAGCCTGCGGCCAATGCGCCACAAACGCCGCGCTTCGCCATCATGCCGCTGGGTCGGGCCTTGCCGCGAATGTTCACCCTCGGTTCCGACCGCGGATACGCCTTCATCCTCCTGGAAGATGTGGTCACGCAGCACTTGAATCGTTTCTTCGCTGGCGAAGAGATTGTCGCCTCGGCCGTATTTCGCATCACGCGGAATGCCGACTTTGCGCTCCGCGACGACCTGGCGCCCGACCTCATGTCGGGCATGGAAGGGATTCTCACGGCTCGCAAGCACGGACAGTGCGTGCGACTGGAGATTGCCGCCGGCGCCAGCAGCCAGATTGCCACCTTTTTGGCGGAAACGCTCGAGATCGATGAGAGCGACGTGTTCGTTTCCCCCGGTCCCGTGGATCTGGGAGCGTTCATGTCGCTGGCAGATCGGCCAGGTTTTGAGACGCTTAAGTACGAGCCTTGGCCGCCGCAGGCGCCGCCCGAAATTGGGCCGGGCGAAAGGCTATTCGACGTCCTCTCGCGACGCGACGTGCTGCTCTACCATCCCTACCAGAGCTTCGAGCCGGTGCAGAAGCTCGTGGAAGAAGCCGCCGCCGATCCCGACGTCCTGGCAATCAAGCAAATTCTTTATCGCACCAGCCGCGCCAGCCCGATTGTCGCCGCACTGGCGCGGGCAGCCCAGCGCGGCAAGCACGTTACTGCCATCGTCGAGCTCAAGGCCCGCTTCGACGAAGCCCGCAACATCGAATGGGCCCGCAGCCTGGAAGAAGCCGGCGTTCAAGTCATCTACGGCATCAAGGGGCTCAAAACCCACGCCAAGGTCTGCATCATCGTCCGCCGCGAGCCCCACGGCATTGTGCGATACGTGCACTTCGGCACCGGAAATTACAACGAGATCACCGCCCGGATTTACAGCGACGCCAGCCTGCTCACGAGCAACGAGGAACTGGCGGCCGACGCAGTCAGCTTCTTTAGCGCCATTGCCGGTTATTCGCAGCCGCAGCGCTTCCGCAAGATCGAGGCCGCGCCGCTTGGTCTGCGGCAGCGGCTGCTGGAGCTGATCGAAGGAGAGACCCAGCGCAAGGCGCAGGGGCAGCAGGCGGCAATTGACGCCAAGATGAATTCCCTCGTCGATCAGGAGCTGATCAATGCCCTGTATGCCGCGTCCCAGGCCGGAGTCCGTGTCCGGCTGAATGTCCGTGGCGTCTGTTGCCTGCGGCCGGGGGTAAAGGACCTCAGCGAAAACATTTCGGTGATCAGCATCGTCGATCGGTTCCTGGAGCATGCCCGCATCTTGCGCTTCCATCACGGCGGCGACGACCTGGTGTTCATTTCCAGCGCCGATTGGATGCCGCGGAACATCGACCGCCGTATCGAACTATTGGTGCCGATCGAGGACCCGGCCTCGAGGAGCCGGCTGATCGCGATATTGGAGACATACTTTGACGACACTGCAAAGGCCAGGGAGCTATCCGCCGACGGCAGTTACCACCGGGTTAAGAGCCGTCGCAAGCGGCGCCGCAGCCAGGAGCTGCTCTACGAAGACGCTTGCCGACTGACGAAACAGGCGGAGCAGTCCCAGCTGACCACATTCGAGCCGCATCGAGCGCCGGAGGACGGGTGATCGTGCAGAGTGCAGAATAGAATTCAGCCGTGACTCTACCCAGTGCTTTCTGCACTCTGCACACCTTGTGAGTTTTCCCATGAAGACATTGCTCTTGATGCGTCATGCGAAATCGAGCTGGAAGGACGACAGTCTCGACGATTTCGACCGCGGACTGAGCGGGCGGGGAAAGAAGGACTCGCCCCGGATGGGAGAACTGCTCAAGGAGGAAGGTCTGCTCCCCGACTATCTGGTCACCTCCTCGGCCCGCCGCGCTCGCAAAACGGCCGATCAAGTCGCACTGGCCAGCGGCTTTCGCGGCGAATGCCGCCTGACGGAGGAGCTTTACCTGGCAGGTCCTGACAAGATTCTGGAGGTGATATGCCAGACGCCGGACACCTGCCAGCGGCTGCTCGTCATCGGCCACAACCCGGGCCTGGAAGAATTCCTCGAGCGGCACCTGGGCACTTACACTCCGCTGGCCACCGCGGCTTTGGCCCACCTGGAAATTGCCATCGACTCCTGGCAAGCTCTCTTGCCGGAAACCCGATTTGTTCTGGCGCGGCTCTGGCACCCGCGAGAGCTGGCCTGAAAGGTTCTTTGCATTCGAAAGCAAACAGAGTCATTAGCCGTTCGGCATTGACCACGGGCAGATCGTAAGTGCTTCTTGCGCGAACGAAGCGCTTAGTCCGCCCCAAAAACTTTTGCACTTTTTTTGATTTGAATCCGAGTTCTATTGCTGCGCTGAATGCGTTGACCCCATGGGACTTGGAACAAAAACTAAGGATGTCCAGCGAGTGACCGAAACCGACAGCCGGCGCCAGGGTTAGTTCTTCGTTCCGGAACAATATATCGCCGCACGCGCGCCAACGACCATTCGCGTTACTTGCGGTCGATTGAGGCAAGTGCCGCAGCGCAGAGGCGGCCCAAGAGGAGAAGAGTTCATGCGAGCAGGCATGGATCGGAGGTGGCTGCTGCCGATGCTGGCGGCAATCGGAATCGGTTTGACGGTGGCGACCGTGATCGTCGTTTCACCTCCGCGCAGCGATCAACAGCCTCAGTTGTCGCAGGTGCGCCGCCGTTACAAACTTCCCGCGATGAGCATCGACGTCCCGCCGATCGAGCGTCCGGTCCTGGTGCCGGCGGCCGACGCACGGATCGACGACGAGTCGATCGTCATCGGAATCGTAGTGGATGGAGAGCCGCGAGCGTATCTCCGGGACGCCTTCGCCCTCGGGCCGCTCAATCACATCGTGCGCGACACAATTCAATCGACTTCGGTGGCGGTCACCCACTGCGACCGAATCCTCTGCACCCGAGTGTTCATGAGCAGGGATCCTTCCAAGCCGTGGAGCATCCGCGTCGGCGGCTGGCGCGATGACCAGACGATGGACTTGATCGTCAACGGCAGCCGGTTTTCCCAAAAGTCGCCGCTGATTCCGCTGGCGGACATCCCCTTTTCAGAAGCCACGTGGGGCCAGTGGCGGCAAAAACATCCTGACACGCTGATCTATCTCGGTGCGTATCGGAATACATGAACCGCGGCAGTGGAGCCGGGAGACTGAATCCAATGCTGGGTCTGCCTATATCGTCGCGACCAGTTGCAGCGCTGATGGTCGCTTCCTGTCTCGCCGCACTGATCGTCACCAGTGGCTGCCGCCAGCGGCCAGCGCCAAATGCCGTGGCAGCGTCGCCAGCGAGCGCGAAGATATCATCCACGGCGGCCGCAAATCATCGCTTTCCGACGATCATGATGGACGTCCGCGCCATCAATCCGAAACTGATCCCCGCCGCCGAAACGAATCTCGATGACAAGCAGATCGTTATCGGAGTCGAGATCGATGGCGAGGCGCGGGCCTACCTGCGCGACGCTTTTGATGATCCTCAGAAGCACCTGGTCTGCGACAAGGTAGCGGACGTTCCAATTGCCGTGACCCACTGCGACCGCTCGCGCTGTACGCGAGTTTTCACTCAGGAGGATCCGTCCCTGCCGTTTGACATTCGCATCGGCGGGTGGAGGTCTGACGATACCATGGAACTTGTCGTCAATGAAACGCGCTATTCCCAGAAGGCGGATAACGTACCGCTCAAGTCGCTTCCTTTCGTGGAGATGACGTGGGAACAGTGGCGACGATTGTATCCCGATTCGCTGATCTACGTCGGCCAGCAATTGATGAATTGACTCCCCGCTGGCGGTGGTGAATCGGACGCCGTGGCAGGGCCCGCGACCTCGGTCAGGTCACCAGACCCTTGGTGACCATCATGAATACGTCCTCCAGCGTCGGATCGCGCTCTGCGAAGCTGCGAAGCTGCACTTTGTTGGCGATGAGCTGATTGAGCAGGTCGGCAATCTCCTGGTCGCTCGCGTCGAGCTCCACCACGCAGCTATTGACGTCGGCGGCCACGTTGCGGGTGTGGGGGCTGGAGCGGATGACCGACAGTCCGACGTCCATGCCGTTGACGAAGCGAACCTCGACCGTGCGGTTAGCGCGGATCCGGCGGTAGACCTCTTCGATAGGTCCGCTCATCAGGAGCTGGCCGCGCTCGATAATGCCGATGGAGGTGCAGCAATCGGCAAGTTCCGACAGGATGTGGCTGGAGATGAGGATCGTCTTGCCCATCCGCCGTAGCTCCTTGAGGAGCGCCTTGACCTCGATGCGGGCCCGCGGGTCGAGGCCGGCCGAAGGCTCGTCGAGGATCAGCACAGGCGGATCGTGCAACAAGGTCTTCGCCAGGCAGAGCCGCTGTTTCATTCCCTTGGACAGGCCGTTGACGAAGTCGTCCCGCTTGTGGCCCAGGTCCAACAGCTCGAGCACGTCGTTGATGACCTGCTTCCGTTTCCCCTTGCCGATCTTGTATGCCACGGCGAAGAAGTCGAGGAATTCCCAGACCTTCATGCCGTCGTAGACGCCGAAGTTGTCCGGCATGTAGCCGATCGAGTAGCGGACGCTCATCGGGTCGCGGGTCACGCTGTGGCCGTTGACAATCCCCTCGCCGCGGCTGGCCTTCAGCAGCGTGGCCAGGAAGCGAATGGTTGTGCTCTTGCCCGCGCCGTTGGGACCGATGAAGCCGAACATCTCACCGGCTTCGATCTTGAGGTTCAAGCGCTCGACGGCGCGGAATTCGCCGTAGTCTTTGCCAAAGTCGATGAGTTCGATCATAAAGTTCAGGGTTCAGGAGTCAGGAGACGGGGATCAGGGATTCTGAACCCTTGACACTTCAACCGTTGCCCGATCCGGGAAGTCCTGTCTGCGTCGCGTCAATAGTTTTTTCCGTTCCCGGCTCCGGCTCGGGCTCCTCGGGCGGATCGGGATTTTTGTAGTCGTCGCTGATGTTGACGTCCCTGGAGGGAGCCGGAAATGGCCCGCGCGCCAAGTGAGCCAGCACGAGCGTTTGCGTCGTGTTCTGGGCCGGCCGAGGCGCTATGTGCAGGCCCGGCAGCTCATCACTGGTCCAGGCGACCAGCCGCACTTCCCCCGGCTGAAGCCGCAGTCTCTTGACCGTCAGATCCACCAGGCGATTGAGCCGGACGAGGCCTTTCTCTTCCTCAGTCGCCGGTTGTCTGGAGGACATGATGACCGACTGACTCCACTGAGGCACCCAAGGAGTCCAGTAACGCGCTTTGTTCTGCTCATTACGTGGCGGGCCTGGACTGTTGGCCGGCTGCGTTGGGGGTTGCTGGGCCTCGTCAGCGGCTGGTTCGGAGGGGACGGCTGCGACAAACGACAGCGACACCATCGTCTGCGGCCGCAGCTCGGAGACATAGGCCACCTCGAAGGCGACGTCGGCCGAGTTCTTTCGGCGGATCACGCCCAGGTCGTGCAATGTGAGTCCGGTGGCGTTCTTCAGCCGCCAGCCGGTCGTTTCATCCCCCAAAAGCGAGATCGCGCCCTTGAGCGGAAGCATATGCTCGCTGTGGACTTTTTCGGTCGAATTGGAATTGACCTGGATGCCGGAAAGGACCGTTTCCCGGTCGCGATGAAACTCGACCTGCTGCGCCCACTGATTGGGGTTGCGTACAAAGTCCTCTTTGACAACGAATGGCAGCGAGACGGCGGAGGGGTCGTCAAACGACACCTGGTATCCGGTAGACAGCGACGTGTAGAGGGTCGTATACCGCGTGACATGCGCCCGCTGGTAATCCCCCTGGACTTCCAGGACGGCGATCTCGGTGCGGCTCCGCACAAAGCCGATGTTGAGCTGCGCCAGACGGATGACGCAGACAGCTCCGACGACGGCAATCACGGGCGCGGCCGCCCATGACCACTCGACGCGCCCCAGCATCCAGAACATGAGCCAGTTCAGTGGCACCAAAACGAGCAGATAAACTACCAGCACCTTAAGTACGAAGGCGGCCTTGGGAATCTCGATTTTCGCCGATTCGTCCAGCAGGTCGCGAGCGGCATCGGATGCGCCGCTGAAGTCATTCCAGCCTCCCACACCAGAGGTTGGCTGCGCGTGGTAGCCGGTCAGATGCCAGTCGTCCACGTCGGGGTGAATCAGCGACGTGTAGGGGATCACCTTTTGCCGCTCCTCGTACATCGGCCCGAAGGGCCCGTAGTTGACAGAGGGCGCTTCGGGCTGTGTCACGGGAGGCGGACCTTCGGCCGCGTCCGGCAATTGTTGGCCGACCAGGTAGCCCACGTCGCGGCTGAAGATGCGCAGGGTAGTCGACAGCCGCGGATCACGCACGAAGTCCTTGATCTTCGGGTCGTCCCACTCCATCTGTAGCGTCGCAAAGTCGTTGGAATCGAACTTTCGCGCCGGCCGGCGCAAAAGCACCGCGTTGAAAAAACCATCGAAGTTCTTCCAGTAGCGAATTCGCAGATCCGTCAGCGAGAAGGAGGTCACCGCGATCCGTCCAGCTCCGATGCGCCGTTCGGCCACGAGGTTGCCGGTGTACGGCGCGAACTGGGCCTGGGGATGCATTTTCAACTCCACCCCCAGCATCGGTTTGTCGGGCAGAATGGTGATAGTCCGTCCTTGCAGCGGATTCTTCGTCGAGCCGAGCGACCAGTAATCGCTCAGTTCCTGCAGATCCGCTTGTTGCAATTTGAGGGCGGCCCCCGATTGGGCTGGCAGGTAGGGAGCTAGAAAGCTCCCTTTGAGCTTGTCGAGCGTATTGGGCCCGCTGACGATGAGTTGCCCCCCCCAGTGGAGCCAATCGATCATCGCAGTTCGCTGCTCCTGGGTCAGCAGCGCCGGATCGATGTCGTCCCAAAGAAGGACCGCAATCATCGTCCAGGCTTGCAGGCTCCCCGGCAGAGGAACCCGACGATCGATTTTCGGCAGGACGACCCGATAGTAGCGCAGGTCGCCGCCGTCAGCCAGTTTATCTTCGGTGACGACGACCGAGCGCAGATTGTTGAGGTAGATGTAACTCGAATTATTGCTGGCCAATACGACAAAGAAATACTCGTGCGGCTCGAGCGACGAGGCCAGGCGGGCGCCGACGTGCTGGACTCCCCCGCCGCGGGCGGAGAGCAATTCGCTCTTGAGGTTATAGGCCCCTTGTACGTTTTTCTCGCGTCTGGGGAGGAAGAACAGCGTGTCGATTTGCTTGGCCTGCCCCTTGGGGAGGATGGCAGGTCGAAATGCCGACAGCCGATAGTTTGTGCGCTCGATGTCCAGCGGGCGGTCGCGCGCATCCACGGGGCTATTTCGCAGTCGCCCCGGGAAATCGAAATTATTGGCTTTCAGACCGATGAGTGCCTGTACCCAATGTCCCGGTTTGACGTACGTAAAGGCCGATTGCCGCCGCTCCTTGTCCTCTGTGGACTCCTCCTTCTCTTGGTCCTTCTCTTTGTCTTTGTCGAGCGGCACAGCGGCGTAATTCGGCAAGACGTGGACGTCCATGGGCTCAAAATTGGGCTTCGGCTCTTCGGCTTTCTTTTTCCGCTTACGTTCCGCTTCCTTCTTCTTTTCTTCCGCCTCCCGCTTCTTTTTGGCGATTGGATCTTCTTTCCGGCAGCCGCCGCATCCGGGCAGGGTAAAGCCGCCGATCACTACCAGGCTCAAAAACAACGTCGCAGAAAGCGACAGATGCCAGGGAACAATCGATGCGCGCGGCTGCATGGAAGCGATCCCGTGATAAGTTCCAACCCATTGCAAAGCGGAGCGCTTCGCGCAAGACTCCTCACGCTGACCTGCGGCAGGACCCTACTGGGCATTCGGCAGACCAACGTCGTGCTTGGATGCCTACAGGAAAGAATCCGGAGCAAAAGGCCAGGGATTTTCTGGCCAATGCCCCTTCCGCGGGACATTGGATCAGTTTACGTGGAAACACGGGTGAGGAACAGTCGCTGAGGGTGAGAAGCCGACCGGTGGTCATCCTCCCGGTGGCGTTTGCCCCAGCGATCGCTCGTATTCTTCTAGCGTATCGACGTCGTCGAATGCGGTTGTGCCAACCGCCAAGTGATCGCACGGCACCGACCGGCCGGGATTCTTCCAGTGGAGTGCGTCAATGCCGCGGCCAATGGCAAGGGACGCAACTTGCGCCGCCAGCGCCCAGGGAAATAGGACGGGATGCCCCCGGCGCTGGCCAATCGTGGGAGTGAGGATAGCCGGATCGCTGGCCCGATGGGCAGCCAGCAATTCGGCCACGATCGCCGGCGACAGTCGCGGCATATCGGCCGGCGCCAGCAGCCAGACGTCTGCCGCACCGGGATGCCGAGTCCGGTCCAAATGATCGAGCGCAAGTTGGACGGAATCGCGCATGTGAGGCGGTGGACTCGGTGGCGCAACGACGTCGACTCCCGATTGACGGCAAAGATCAGCCAGCTCCCTGTCCCCAGGTCGCACGACGACGATAATGGCCGTCAGATCGCACTCCTTCCAGTTCGCGAGGGTTTGTTCGATGAGCGTCCCTTTGCCCCACGGCAGCAGCAGCTTCGGCCGTCCCATTCGCCGGCTTTCCCCGGCAGCGGGAACAATGGCGAAAGCGCGAAAGGGAGCGAGGGGCATCGAACGTCGCGTCTAGAACTCAATGCTTCGCGGACGGCCGGGCACGCGACCGGCCAGGTTGCGATGGGCGACTAGCTCGGCACAAATGCTGACGGCAATCTCCGCTACTGTTTGCGAGCCAATATCGATTCCAAGCGGCGCATGCACCGCCTTGAGGGCTGCACGCGAGATTCCTTCCGCCAGCAGGTCATCAAAGATCATCTTGATCTTCCGCCGGCTCCCAATCAGGCCGACGTAGCGTGCGCCGCGATTCGCCAGGTGGAACAGCGCTTCTTCGTCGTGGTTATGGCCGCGGGTGACGATCAGGCAGTAGGTGTCAGGCGTGATCTCGAGCTCCGGCAGCACCCGATCGATCTGTCCGGTGACCCGCCGCTCGGCACGCGGAAATCGCTCGGCCGACGTGAACTCTTCGCGATCATCGACAATCCACACGTCAAACGCCAGATCCACGGCCAGATCGGCGACCGCCTTTCCAACGTGTCCGCCGCCGACGATGACCAGCCGGCAGCGCGGCAAGATTGGCAGATAGGCGACGCCATGGGCCGCATAGGGCCGCGGACGCGCTTCGAGCGGGCGGAGCTGATCAGTTACGAGCCCCGGCGGCGCCGTGCCGCGGTCGTGCAATCCGGCCACAAATCGACCGCGAGCGTCGAACAAATAACTCGCCGGCGCGGTCAGCTTGCACGCCACAGCGTCGAAGACAACCCCTTCGGTAATGCCCTCGCCGCGAGCGACAAGCTCGACCAAGTGGCGGAAGTAAACGCGGGACTCGCCGTCGGCCGTGATGGGCTCGACCAGAATCTGCATTCGCCCGCCGCAGATCAGTCCATCGTCCCAACCGTAGTCGCTGTCGAGTTGAAAAGAGCAGACTTCGGACCTGCCTTCGCCGAGCAACGCGATCGCCCGCCGTTTGACCTCCGCCTCCACGCAGCCGCCGCCAAGCGTCCCAGCCTGTGATCCGTCGGCATAGACCAGCATCATCGCCCCGGCCTTTTGCGGTGTGCTGCCGCGGGTTTCCACCAGGCGGCAATAGGCCACCGGGCGGCCCGCGTCGAGGGCGGCAATCAGTTCTCGGATGACTTCACGCATCTTACGTAGGACGGGCTTCCCAGCCCGTCTTGCCTGGTTGACGGACTGGGAAGCCCGTCCCACGAGGGATGATTCACGCCACGGCTTCCAGAATCCGCAGCGACACCTGCTTTACATATTCCTTCACCTTCGGCCGATATTCCACCATGTGCGGCGCCGCCAGATGAGCCTCCAAGGCCGATGTGTTTTCCCACCGTTCAACGACGAGGACCGCATCGCTGCCGATTGGGACCTGCGACTTGATCGCAGTACCGATGTCGATCGTGGGAAAATATTCGAGACACCCTTTCTCGGCCCGTACCAACGGGATGATCTTGCGGAACTCGCCGAGGAATGCCTCGCGTGCGCCGGGGTGAAGCTCGATGTGGGCCAGGACGACAATCATGGGCGGAAACCTTGGAGTTCTATGAGCGTTTCCTCATTGTGCGGCTGGCGGCATATCGGAACAATGGGGCCAATCGAGGGAGACGAGAAATGGAGCTACCGGTCGTTAGAAGCCAACTGAATGTCGAGCACGCGGTGCGCCAGCGGTACTCGGCCGCCTCGCAGCAAGTTCAGCCGGCTCTCTGCTGCCCCGTGCAATATGACAGCCGCTACCTCACGGTGCTGCCGGCGGAGATTCTCGAGCGGGATTACGGTTGCGGCGATCCGTCTCGCTTTGTGCAACCGGGGGAGACAGTGCTCGATCTGGGCTCCGGCGGCGGAAAGATCTGTTACATCGCTTCGCAGATCGTCGGCCCCAGCGGCCGCGTCATCGGCGTGGACGCCAACGAAAATATGTTGGCTCTGGCCCGCAAGTACCAGCGGCAGATTGGCGATGCTATCGGCTGGCAAAATGTCGAGTTCCACCGCGGGCAGATTCAGGACCTGGCCACCGATTTGGAGCATCCTGGCGCCACCCCGATGATCGCCGATGAGTCGATCGACGTCGTCCTCTCCAATTGCGTGCTGAACCTGGTGGCCGAAGAGGACCGGCGGCATTTGTTTGCCGAATTCTTCCGGGTGCTGCGGCCCGGCGGCCGGGCGGCGATTAGCGACATTGTCAGCGATCGGCCCGTTCCGGAGGGGCTCAAGCACGATCCGGAGCTTTGGAGCGGCTGCATCAGCGGGGCATTCGCGGAGGCTGCATTCTTGGCGGCGTTCCGCGACGCAGGCCTTGTGACCGTCGAGCTGGTCGCCCGGCAAGAGCAGCCCTGGACCGTAGTGGAAGGAATCGAATTCCGCAGCGTTACCGTGCGGGCATACAAGCCGCTGTTGGATGGCGTCGCGCCGTCCAGCGGATGCTGCGAGCGGGGTGCTGCCAATAAGTAGCAGGCACACTCCGTGTGCCGTCCGCGACCAATTGCACACGGAGATTGCCTACTGATTCGTGCGCCGCTGCGTCACCTCGATCGCCTTGAGGAGTCCCTGCGCCTTGTTGAGCGTTTCCTGAAATTCACTCGCGGGGACGCTATCCGCCACGATACCCGCGCCGGCCTGGATGTACGCCTTTTTTCCCTGCACGACGAGCGTCCGCAGCGCGATGCACGTGTCCATATTGCCGCTGTAGTCGATGTAGCCGACCGCCCCGGCGTACGGCCCGCGACGATGAGGCTCCAGCTCGTCGATGATCTGCATCGCCCGCACTTTCGGCGCGCCGGAGACCGTACCTGCCGGCAGGCACGCCTTGAGCGCATCAAACGCGTCGCAGCCGTCCCGCAGTTGGCCCGTGACGTTCGAAGTGATGTGCATCACGTGGCTGTACCGCTCGATCACCATCACGTCAGAAAGCTGCACGCTTCCGAATCGGGCCACACGGCCGACGTCATTGCGCCCCAGATCGACCAGCATCACGTGCTCGGCCCGCTCCTTGGGATCAGCCAGCAGTTCCTCCGCCAGCTTGCGGTCTTCATCCTCTGTCGCTCCGCGGCGGCGAGTTCCCGCCAGAGGACGCACCGTCACTTTGCCGTCCACGACTCGGCACATGATCTCGGGCGAAGAACCAACGAGCGTCACCTCTGGCGTACGGACGAAGAACATGAACGGGCTGGGGTTCACCACTCGCAGCGTGCGGTAGACCTCGAAGGGGTCGCTCGTCAGGTCCACCTCCAGCCGCTGGCTGATCACCACCTGAAAAATGTCGCCGGCCCGAATGTACTCGACGCACGTGCGGACGGCCTCTTCAAAACCCTCCCGGCGGAAATTCGATCGGTAAGCGAGAGTCGGCTCTCCTGCCGACGCGATATCCGCCGGCGCCAGCGGCGCCGGAGCGCTCAGCAGCGCTACCAATTCATCCACGCGCCGCTGTGCGTCGGCATAGGCTCGATCGATCTTGCCGGCCGTCCGATCGAGCCGCGCCATGGCGATGACGTACATGGCCTTGCTGACGTTGTCGAAAACCACCATCCGGTCGTAAAGGCCGAACGACATGTCAGGCAGTCCGCGGTCGTCCTGCGGCGCATTGGGCAGATCCTCGACATAGCGCACCACGTCGTACCCCACGTAGCCGATCGCCCCCCCAATGAACGGCGGCATTCCCGGCAAATGCACCGCGCGAAAAGGGGCGAGCCGCTTCCGCAGCTCGCCCAGTGGATCAGCTACTTCGAACTCTTCGCGCTGGCCCTCTGCCGATGCCACCACCACATGATTGCCACGGGCCGTGATGGTCAAAAACGGATCGACCGCCAGGAAACTGTACCGACCAACTTTTTCGCCGCCGATGACGCTTTCAAACAAGCACGCACTACTGCCGCGGTCCAAGGCGTGAAATGCTGAGACCGGCGTCAGAGCATCGCTCAGCAAACGGCGGTAGACCGGCACCAGCGGGTACTCGCCGGCCAGGCGGTGAAAAGTCTCCGAATCGGGAAGATACGCCATGACAGGTCATCCGTCGCAGCACATTCGGCGTGCTACCAAAACGGATGGCACGTGGAAGGTGCTGCTACCGTAGGCCGACGGCACACGGAGTGTGCCCCGGACATCTCGCGCCCCGGCCAAATCTTACTGGCGGCGCTGCGCACCAACAACAGCGTCCATGCTGGCGAGCCTCGGACAGCCCGTTAACCTTGACACCCCTGTGCTCGTCCCTAGAATCACGATGGGTGGTCGTGCTGCAAGGTCGTCCAGCGCAAGTCGCAGTCACATTTTTTGACCGGACGTCCTGGCAGCGGACACTCCTTGCGGCCAGGCGGTTCAGCTTCGGCCACGCCAGACATGAAATGCCAGAATTGCGAAAAACCGGCCACGTTTCACATCACGGAACTCACTGGGCCGCAGCCGGTCGAACATCATCTGTGCGAGGGGTGCGCTAAGAACTATCTTTCTGAGACCGATCCGACGGCGACTCCCGAACCGATGCTGGCCAACGTGCTGGCCAAGCAGATCAAACTTGGCCAGGCCGCCGAGGAACTCGCACGTCTCGATCAACGCTCGTGCCCCGTTTGCGGAATTACGTTCCACGAGTTCCGCACCAAGGGGCGCCTGGGGTGTCCTCACGACTATACTTTCTTTGAGCGCGAGCTGACGCCGCTGATCCTCAACATCCACGGTGAGCCCAAGCACGCGGGGAAGCGACCTCGATGCGGGGTCGTCGCTCCCGATCAGCAAACCGAGCGGATTCGCATCCGCCGCGAGATGAAGGAAGCGATCGAGAAGGAAGATTACGAGCGGGCTTCTAAACTGCGGGATGAGCTCCGCCGGCTCGAGTAGCCGCCAAAGGCGCGCAGCGCCTAGAACCCGGTACCTCACTTCGCAGCCAAGCCATGACGATCAATCTGGAAGAACTGGCGTCACGCTGCGGCGAATGGCTGCGAGGCTCCGGTCCGCAATCGGACATCGTCATTTCCAGTCGCATCCGTCTGGCGCGGAACCTGGCCGATTTTCCTTTCATCCGCCGCTGCAACGAAATGGACAAGGCGGCAATCGAGAAGGCGTGCCATCACGCCATCGAGCAGGTCGATGCCTGGCGAAGCCTGATCTATGTGGATGTCGGCGCTCTGACTGCCGTCGATCGGCAATTCCTGGTCGAGCGGCAGCTCATCAGCCGCGAGCTGGCCGACACCAGCGGCCCGCGGAGCGTGGCCATCGAGCGGCAGGAAACGTTCAGCATCATGGTCAACGAGGAGGACCACCTCCGCATCCAGGTGATGCACAGCGGCCTCGACCTGACTAGCGCCTGGGAGCAGATCAACCAGATCGACGACCTGCTTGACGAGCGGCTCAACTACGCTTTCCATGAGCGGCTGGGCTATCTCACCGCCTGCCCCACCAACGTCGGCACCGGCATGCGGGTCAGCGTCATGCTCCACTTGCCGGCGCTGGTCATCACGCAGCAGATCGAAAAAGCGTTCCGCAGCCTGCAAAAGATGGGGCTGGCGGTTCGCGGCTTGTATGGTGAAGGATCGCAGGCGATGGGGGACTTCTATCAGATCAGCAATCAGGTCACGCTCGGCAAGAGCGAGACCGATTTGATCCAGCAGGTCGTCGATATCATTCCGGCGATGATCGAGTACGAGCGGCAGGCTCGCGCTTTCCTCGTCAAGGAGAGCCGCAAGGATCTGCACGACCGCGTCAGCCGCGCGTATGGCATTCTCTGCACGGCGCAGACCATCTCCAGCGAAGAGACGCTGCACTTGCTCTCCAGCGTGCGGATGGGGGTCAACCTGGAGTTGATCAAGGACCTCGACATCCCGACCATCAACAAGCTGGTGATCCACACCCAGCCGGCACATCTCCAGAAGCTTCGCGGTCTGGAATTGGAGACGGCCGACCGCAACGTCGAGCGGGCCAATCTGCTCAAGAGCCAGCTCCGGCGGGGGCTCGGGGCGTCGGATAATTAACCCCGCTTTATCCCAAATTGGTGCCAATACTCCGGCAGCGGCGCCACGGCCGCGATCATTTCCTTCGACACGGGATGCCGGAATCGCAAACTTCGAGCGTGCAGCGCAACCAGTCGCATCCGCTCGTCGTCGCAGGGGGGACCAAACGGACGCTGACTGCCGTAAAGCTCGTCGCCGAGGAGGATGTGCCCGCGGGAGGCGCACTGGATGCGGATCTGGTGCGTCCGCCCGGTCTCGAGTGTGATTTCCAGTAGCGACTCTGGCAGCCCGGCCAGCGATATATGCTCGAGCACTTTGTAGTGCAGGATGGCAATTTGACCCAGCGGGTCGGTCGCATCGACCACCTGCGACCGCGGCTTTCCGTAGACCTTCTTGAGATGATCGGTCCATGTCCCCTGGTCGGGTTGCACGTTGCCCTCGACCAGCGCCCAGTACGTTTTCTCCACCAGCCGCCGCTCGAACTGCTCGCTGATCCGCCGCGCTGCCCTTCGGTTCTTGGCGAGCACGAGCACGCCAGAAACCGGTCGATCGATCCGGTGCGGCACTCCCAGGTAGACATCCCCGCTCTTGCCATCCCGCTCCGCCAAGAGCCGCTTCACCTGCACCTCCAGGCTATCGATCCCCAGCGGCGCCTGGGTGAGCAAGCCGGCTGACTTGTTGACGACCAGGCAAGAGGAGTCTTCGTGGAGAACGGTGAATGGCGGCATCGATACGGTAACCGAATCGAGTTCAAAGTTCCCTGTTCAAAGTTCAACGTTACAAATCGATTGCCCTAACTTTGAACATTGAACCTTGAATATTGAACTCCGCCGCTTCACGCCGTTCCCGCCCCCGGCACTTCAAAGCCCTTGCGGTAATTGCGGGTCAGCATGGCGTTGGCCTCCTCGTTGTCCGTAAACCGCTCGGTCTTGGGATTGAGCGGCAGTACAGGGCCAACTGCCAATTCGACGCTCGCCAGATCTAGCTTGTTGTCCTTGAGGTGGGCCATCGTCCGCTCGAACGTGTCCTTGGCGTTGTCGCTAGTCTTGGCCGGCTCGATCGCCTTCCAGGCGGCATCGACCCCCATCTTTGCTCCCAATCGGTACGAGATGTTGCCGAGGTGGCACAGGGCACTGGAGAGATGTCCCTCGAGAATGTCGGCATTCAAATCGGTGTGCTTGCGGCTGCGGACGGCGGCCAGGAAGTTGGCAAAATGGTCGGCGCTTCCTTCGAACTTGGCGACTTCCTTGCCGTCCTTGTCGAAGGCGACTCCCGTATCGTAGCTAGGAATGACAAGGTAGCCGTCAGTCCCTTCAAAGATCACGCCGACGCCGGCCCCCTTGTAGTGCTTCGTCTCCAGGCCGCGGACCTCAAACACCAGCGACTTCTTGCCATAGTCGCAGACAACGACTTGCGTGTTGGCCGTCTCGCCGGCATCTTCGTAACCTAGCCGGCCGCCGTAGCTGAAGACCGACTTGCACAGTTCGTCGATGCCGAGCCCCCAGCGGGCGATATCCATCTGGTGGATGCCCTGGTTCCCCAGGTCGCCGTTGCCGAAGTCCCACTGCCAGTGCCAGTCGTAATGGAACTTCGGCCGCGTGAGTGGGCCCATCGGCGCTGGCCCGCACCATAGATCGTAGTTGATCCCCTTGGGAACTTCGTACACGCCCCGCGGACCGATCGACGGCCGACGCTTGTAGCACAGTCCGCGGGCGACTTTCAACTCGCCGATCTTCCCCGACTTCACGTACTCGATCGCCTGGATCAGCCCAGGATTGCTGCGGCACTGGGTGCCGGTCTGGCAGATTTTCTTGTGCACGCGTGCCCCTTCTACCACGCGGCGTCCTTCGCTGACGTTGTGGCTGACCGGCTTTTCGACGTACACGTCCTTGCCAGCGAGAATCGCCCAGGCGGCAGCAAGGGAATGCCAGTGGTTGGGCGTGGCAATGCTGACGATGTCCACCGACTTGTCTTCCAGCACCTTGCGGATATCTTCTTCGAATTTGGGTGTAATCCCGCCTTGGCGTTTGCCAACTTCCTCGGCCTTTTTACCGCCGACCGCTTGATCAACGTCGCAGATGTGGGTTATCACCGTGTCCCTGCGGCCCGGGCCATTTGCAAACGCGCCGAGGTGACTGCTTCCGCGCCCATTGACGCCGACGACGGCAACGTTCAGCCGCTCGTTGGGGCTTTTGCTCTGCGGCTGGTCCTGGCCAAACACCTTGCCGGTGGAATTGGCGGCGACAGCCGCCGCGGTGGCCAGCATCGACTCTTCCAGGAATTGACGACGATTGCGCTTGGACATGAGAAGCTCCGGTCAGATGGCGGGGGACGTCAGGTGGGATGGAATGGATTTATCTTAACGTAGCGAAGCAGGAGTTCAAAGTTCCAGGTTCAAAGTTCAAGGTTGCGAAAACTGAACTTCGAACTTTGAACCTTGAACCTTGAACTGAGTCGGCGGCCCTATGCCGAAAACGGCCCAAACGCTATAGTTGGCAATACCAGGGGGCGTAGCTCAACTGGGAGAGCGCAGCGTTCGCAATGCTGAGGTTGGCGGTTCGATCCCGCTCGCCTCCACTGGCCCGCCGCCGGCATCTGCCGGCGGTTTTTGTTGGGTGTCGTCGATTCCGGCCACCTGATCGTGTGGTATTTGAACGCCATCTTGCGTCTCCGCGTGCAAATTTGGCTGGGATGTTGGCGATTACGTGGGCTTTGAGGCTTGCCAAAAGTTGCGATCTCGACGAGCGCCCTCGCCATGAAGCGTCAAAACGCGTTTTGTTCGTTCTGTCGTAAGAGCTACGTCGATGTCGGCCCGCTAGTCGAGGGTCCGAACGATGAATTGATATGTGGTGATTGCGTCGAGTTGTGTCGCACCATACTCAAACAAGAAGCCCGTCGCCGACGCCAATGTGATCCGTCGCGGCCTTCCGCAATCGAGCGACTCCAACAGCACGTCGGCGCCTGCCTCGATGTAGAAACGAAACCAACAATCGATTTGTTAGCTGCTGTTGCTTCCCACGCCGAGTCGCTATCCAGCGGCAGCGTGCCCGCGCAATCTTTGATTGTTCTTGTTGGTCCAAGCGCTGCGGCCGGAGTGCTCGTTACGAAGCTCATTGCCTCGGCAATGGAAGCACCCTTCTGGCTCATCGATCGGGAGCGCCTGTCACGTGGCGACACTTTCTTCAGTGGCGACTCCGAACTCTTTGAAATCCTCAAGATTGGCGAGTTCGATCTGGACTTTTTCCACAAGACGGTCGCTTATGTCCCTCAGTTCGATGATCCTGCGGTTCAGGAAGCGCTGAGCCGGCTGATCCAAGGCGGTTCTGACGACAAGTCCCTGACCGACATCGGACTCGACTCCCGAAAAATCCTGTTTATGTGCGGCGGAGCATTTGTTGGCTTGGACGAAATTGCCGCGCGGCGCGGCCAGCAGTCGAATGAGGCAATCAACCTCAGGGATCTTCTTTCCTGGGGAATGTTGCCCGATCTTGTGGGGCGTACGCACGCTGCTCTTGCGTGGAATGCCCTGGATGAGCAGACGCTATTTCGAATCGCCTCTATCGCAGAAGTCGAATTGCCGACTTCAGACGGCGAGTAGTCGGCCTACTCTTTTGCACCCACGTGGGCAAAATGTCGAATGCCCGCGGCGGTGAGCTTTTGGTACAGCGCCGCGATGTGCTCTTGATCGCGGGTTTCGACCGTGCAGAGGACGTTGACCGCCGCCACGTTGGGACCGGAGAACGTCCGATCGTGCGTGATCTCCTTCACGCTCGCGCCAGCCTCGGCAATGACGCTCGTCAGCCGCGCCAGGCCGCCGGGGCGGTCGCTGATCACGGCGGTGAAGCGGACGAGCCGGCCGTCGGCCACGAGTGCCGTTTCGATCAGCCGGCTGAGGATCGTCAGATCGATATTGCCGCCGGCCAGGACGAGGACAACGCGCTTGCCTGCTAAATCGTAGGACAGGTTTTCAACCTGTCCCGAAGATCCTCCGCGGCCGCCCCTGGCTGGCGGCTCCCCGGAGCCGGATGCGCCTTGCGGATCGACGGCACACGGAGTGTGCCTACTACTTAAGAGTGCCGCCAGCGGCGCCGCGCCAGCACCTTCCACGACGGTTTTCTCGAGCTCCATCAACCGCACGACCGCCAGCGCCAGGTCGTACTCGCTCACCGTCACGACGTGATCGACCAGGTCCCGCGCGATGGCGAAAGCATTTTCGCCGACGATGCCGACAGCCAGACCGTCGGCCAGTGTCGGCTGGGATTGGACTCGCACGGGCTTTCCGGCCGCGAGTGCTGACGTGTAGCAGGTGGAGTTGGCCGGCTCGACGCCGACAACCTGCACATTGGGCTTGAGGTTTTTGACCGCGGTGGCCACGCCGGCAATCAGGCCGCCGCCGCCGATCGGCACGATGATCGCATCCAGGTTCGGCACCTGCTCGGCCACTTCCAGCCCGATTGTCCCCTGGCCGGCAATGATGGCGAGATCGTCGTAGCCGTGAATGTAGGTGAGCTGCTGTGCGGCGGCCAGTTCGTCCGCCTTGGCCTTCGCTTCGCCGAAGCTCGCGCCGTGCAGCAATACCGTCGCGCCGAGCCGCCGGCAATTGGCCTGCTTCACGAGCGGAGCATACGTCGGCATCACGACGGTCACGGGAATGCCGAGCTGGCTGCCATGCGCCGCCAGCGCCAGGGCGTGGTTGCCGGCACTGGCGGCAATCACCCCCTGTTTTCGTCGCGATTCATCAAGCTGAAGCAAGGCGTTGCGGGCCCCGCGCTCCTTGAAACTTCCCGTGCGATGGAGAAATTCCAGCTTGCAATAGATTTCGCAGCCGTAGCGCTCCGAAAGTGCCGGCGAGAAAGGGCAGGGGGTGACCAGCACACCGCTGGCAATACGGTCCTTGGCGGCGAGGATGTTGGCGAAGGAGAAAGGACTCATGGCAGTAAGTGTACCGCCATGAACTGGCACGACGACAGCGCTGACTGCGGGGAAGCGCTGGCAACCGTCTCGGCCCTCGCTTAGACTACTTCCCAACGATAAGCGGGCAGTTGCCGTCCGTGATTGTGCTTGTGACCTTCCACTTCGATCCCTCCTCGCACATCTCTGCCATGACAACCTTGCCACGAAACTGCTCGATCTTCGTTCTAATTGCCGCTGTCTGGAGTTCATTTGCCGCTGGTGGACGCGCCGAACCTCTCCGGGCGCTGGAGCCTGGGAAGTTGCCTGCCGACGTGCGGCTGGAGAAGCCCAAGGACCTGGACGGCTATTTTCCATTTGCCGTTCCCAAGTCGAAGGAGGAATGGACGAAGCGGGCCGAGCGCGTGCGGCGGCAGATGCTCGTGTCACAGGGACTGTGGCCAATGCCAACAAAGTCGCCGCTGAATGCCGTCGTGCACGGCAAGATCGACATGGGGGACTACACGGTCGAGAAGGTCTACTTTGAGAGCTTCCCCGGCTTCTATGTGACAGGCAGCTTATTTAAGCCCAAGAAGATCGATGGCAAGGCGCCCGGGTTGCTCCACCCGCACGGGCACTGGGCAAACGGCCGATTCCACGACAAGGGATTGGCGGCGGTCCAAGCCGAGATCAAGGCGGGCGCCGAGAAGTATGAAGACAGCGGGCGCAACCATCTCCAGGCACGGGCGGTCGGCGCGGCCCGGCTCGGCTGCATCGTCTTCCAGTACGACATGATCGGCTATGCCGACAGCCAGCAGCTTCCGCAGTCGCTGGTTCACGGCTTCCGCACGCAGCGTCCGGACATGAACGATCCCAAGAATTTCGGCTTTTTCAGCACGCCGGCGGAGTCGCATCTGGAAAGCGCGATGGGATTGCAAACCTGGAACTCGATCCGCTCGCTCGATTTTCTGCTCTCGCTGCCGGAGGTCGATCCGCAGCGGATTGGAATTTCCGGGGCCAGCGGCGGCGGCACGCAGACCTTCATGCTGGCGGCAGTGGACGATCGTGTCTCGCTGGCCTTTCCGGCGGTGATGGTCTCCACCGCCATGCAGGGGGGCTGCACCTGCGAAAACGCTTGCGTACTCCGTGTCGATACGGGGAACATCGAGTTCGCGGCACTGTTCGCCCCCAAGCCGCTGGGGCTGACCGCGGCGGACGACTGGACGAAAGAGATGCGATCCAAGGGATTCCCCGAACTCAAGGCCCACTACACGTTGATGGGTGCGCCGGACAACGTTTTTCTCCTTGACCGCACGGAGTTCGGCCACAACTACAACTATGTCAGCCGCTCGGCCTACTACACCTGGCTCAACAAACATTTCAAGCTTGGTCACGAGGAGCCGATCGTCGAGCAGGATTTTTCGCGACTCGATGTGGACAAGTTGACTGTGTGGGATGCCGAGCATCCCAAGCCGGCCGGTGGCGACGACTTTGAGCGGAAACTCGTGAAACACTGGCACGACGACGCACAGCAGCAACTGGTGGCAATCGCACCCAAGGACAAGTCATCGCTCGAGAAATGGCGCAAGGTCGCCGGCGGCGCGATCGACGCGATCCTTGGCCGCTCACTGCCAGGTAAAGGGGAGGTCGAGTGGGACAACTCCAAGGAGACGCCGCAGGGCGATGCGATCCGCTTTGTGGGCGTGCTGCGGAACAAGACCCGCGGCGAGGAATTGCCGGTGCTGTTTTTCCTTCCCAAGAATTGGGATCGGCAAGTGGTGATTTGGCTTTCCGAGAAAGGGAAAAATGGGCTGGTCAAGGACGACGGCTCGCCGACTGCGGAGGTACAGAGGCTGATTGACGCGGGCGTAAGCGTCTGCGGCGTTGATTTGCTCTTCCAGGGGGAATCCCTCGCGGACGGTACGGCCGTCTCCAAGACCCGCAAAGTGGCTAACAATCGCGAATTTGCGGGCTACACGTTTGGATACAACCACACGCTCTTTGCCCAGCGGGTGCACGACGTGCTGACCGTGGTCGGATACGTGAAGCACGATGACGCCCACAGCGCCGAGAAGATCAACCTGATCGCACTAGACGGCACGGGCCCGATTGCCGCGGTCGCGCTCGCTCAGTGTGAGGGCGCCATTCGCAAGGCGGCTATCGACACGCATGGTTTTCGGTTTGCGGGAGTGACCGATTATCTTGACGTGAGCTTTCTCCCTGGCGGCGCGAAGTACGGCGATTTGCCGGGGATTCTGGCGCTAGCGGCGCCGACGAACGTCTCTGTCAGCGGCGAGACGGCCGAAAGCGCTGCGCTGGCCGCAGGCGCTTACGTCGCCGCCGGCGCGAAGAACAGTCTGGTCCTGGGCGACAAGCAAGATGCGGCGGCGGCAGTAAAATTCGTGCTGGGGAAATAGCCGGATTTGCGGCTCACCCTCGCTTCCACGCGATCACATCCCGGATGATCGAATCCAAATCGTTCCGCGGGGCAAAGCCAATTGCTTGCCGCAGGCGAGTCAGGTCAGGGACGCGGTGGCGAATGTCCTCGAAGTCCTGATCATAAGCTTGAGCGTAACTTTGGTATTCGATCTCCGAGGAAGAGCCGGCAAGCGCGATGACGCGCTGGGCCAGCTCGAGAATAGAGACCGGCTGGTCGCTGCCAATGTTGAACACGTGGCCCTGGGCGGCTGGTGTTTGGACGAGCTTCACTAGCGAAGTAACGACGTCCTGCACGTGCGCAAAGCAGCGGACTTGCCGGCCGTCATCATGGACGACCAGCGGCTCTCCCTCTAGCGCCGCCTCCACGAACCGCGGCAAGACCATGCCAAACGCGCCGGTCTGCCGCGGCCCGACGACATTGAAGAAGCGGCCGATGACCACTGGCAGACCGAATTGGCGCGCGCACGCCAGGGCGAGGAATTCATCCACGGCTTTGGAGACCCCGTAGCTCCACCGCGGCCTGGTGGTCGGACCAAACACGAGATCATCGTCCTCAGTCCACGTGGGCTTGGGATTCTTGCCGTAGACCTCGCTGGTGCTGGCCAGAAAAAAGCGAACCTTCTGACCGCCGCCGTTTCTGCGGCATAATTCGTCGAGCAGCAGCTGCGTCGGATATATGTTCCTCTCAATCGTCTGAAGCGGCTGTCGGGCGATGAGGGCCACGCCGACGGCCGCCGCCAGGTGATAAACCTCGTCCACCCTTTCGAGCGA
>Ga0075418_10001866_pt1 | contig 23996 bp, 5 predicted proteins | sample SoiMetdeltSBSDD2_FD_81776 | JGI IMG/M metagenome (GOLD analysis project Ga0075418, IMG submission 81776) | Bulk soil microbial communities from a Populus tree surrounding site in Tennessee, USA - Soil MetaG P. deltoides SBSDD2 | ecosystem: Environmental > Terrestrial > Soil > Tree plantation...
CGAGCCAGCGCGATCGGCGTCAGCACCGCGACGGCGAGCACGAGGCGGATCAGCACGAGCTGCACCGCAGAGAAACCACGCAGCCCCAGCTTGATCCAGACGAACGCGGAACCCCACAGCAGGGCGAGCACGGCCAACCGGACAATGCCGCCGCGACTCATGCCGGTGGCGTTCCCCTCGATCCCCCACCGGCACCCGGATCGCCCCCGAGCCTGACCACGTCCACCGGATCCCGACCATCCCTCGCGTACGCCACGCAACGAGACGATAACCAACCCGACGGTCCGGCACACCCCCCGACCCACCGTCACGTCCCGGCCGCGGCGCAGCCAGTCGCCACCGTTCTGCACTCGATACCGGCGGCAGATCGCCGGGTTCCGCTTCCCGGTCGAGGTGATCATCGTCGAGGCGGGCGCACGGTCATGGCGGCGAGGGCTCAGGGCCGGTTTGCGTAGCGGTTGTTCGATGCCAGGATCGAGGGCATGGCCGATCGCCGCGTGGTAGGGGAGGGTGCGGCGGATGCTCCGCGCCGGTGGTGGGCGTTGGCCGCGATCACGACCGTGTCGCTGGTTATGGGCCTCGATATGACGATCCTGACGGTTGCGCTGCCGACGATCGCGATCGACCTGGACGCGTCGACGAGCCAGCTGCAGTGGTTCGTCGCCGGCTACACGCTGGTGCTGGCCGCGGGAATGCTGCCGGCCGGTACCCTCGGTGACCGGGTGGGCGGGAAGGGCCTGTTCCTCGCGGCGCTGGTGCTGTTCGCCGGGGCGTCGATCGGGTGTGCCTACGCCGGTTCGGCCGGCCTGCTGATCGTCGCGCGGGTGGTCCGCGGCGTCGGCGCGGCGTTCCTGATCCCGCTGTCGGTGTCGTTGGTCAGCTTGATGTTCCCGGCGGGTGAGCGGGCGAGGGCGATCGGGATCTGGACCACCGCGATCGTGGCCGGGATCCCGATCGGGCCGGTGCTCGGTGGCTGGCTGCTGGAGCGGTACTGGTGGGGTTCGGTGTTCCTGGTCAACGTGCCGCTGGTTCTGATCAGCGGCGCGGCACTGGTGTGGCTGCTGCCACGGACGCCGGGAGACGCCGCAAGCGGGCGGATCGACGTCACCGGTATCGCGCTGTCCAGCACCGGGCTCATCGCGCTCACCTACGGCCTGATCGGTATCGGACACCGTGGCTGGAGCCCGGCCGTGCTCGTCCCGGTGGCCGCCGGCGCGGTGCTGCTCGCCCTGTTCGGCTACTGGATGCGCCGCGCGCCGCGGCCGCTGTTCGACCCCGGCATGTTCCGGTCGGTCGGCTTCACCTCCGGTTCGCTGCTGGCGGCCGTGGCGGCATTCACGCTGGTGGGTGCGGTCTTCGTGCTTCCGCAGTACTTCCAGGCGATCTGGGGCGTGGACGCGCAGGAGACCGGGCTGCGTGTGCTGCCGGTCGTCGGTGGCCTGCTCGTGGGGGTCCAGGTGGGCCTTCGGTCGCGGCCCGTCGTCGGGGCGAGAGTGCTGATCGCGGCCGGCTTCGGACTGATGACCGCTGGGCTGCTGATCGGAGCGAGGACCGACCTGGACGACGGCTACCTGTTCGTCGCGGTGTGGACGGCTGTGATCGGGCTGGGCCTCGGGATGTCGCTGCCGTTGGCACTGGACGTCGCGCTGGATGGGGTCGCCGCTGGGCGCAGCGGCGCGGGCGCGGGAATGATCCAGACCTTCCGCCAGCTCGGCAGCACGCTGGGGGTGGCGGTGCTCGGCGCGGCGCTGAACGCGCGCTACCGCGCCAGCGTCGATGTCACCGGCCTGCCGGAGCCGGTCGCCGACTCCGTTCGCGGTACCGCCGCTGCCGGGGTCATGGTTGCCCGGTCCACCGGTTCGGCGGACCTGCTGGAGTCAGTGCAGGTCGCGTTCGTCCGCGGGATGGGTGCGATGCTGCTGACCTGTGCTGCCGTCACCGCGCTCGCCGCCCTTGCCGCACTCGCGGTGTTGCCGCGCCCCGGCGTGCTGACCCGGGCCGCAACCACCGGCCAGCTTGCGGACGACAACCGGGCGGCATAGCTTTCGGGCGTGGGGACGATCGTCGATCGGTTGCGGCACCTCGTCCAGACCCGGCCGGCCGACCGTGCGTTCGCCTTCGTCGACGAGGACCCCGCCTGGGTCAGCTATGCCGAGATCGACGCCGCTGCGCGCCGGATCGGGCAGGCGTTGTCGGTCCGCACCGCCGCCGGCGCACCAGTGCTGCTGCTGCTCCCGCCGGGGCGCGCTTACGTGGAAAGCTTCCTCGGTTGCTTGTACGCCGGGGCGATCGCGGTGCCCGCCTATCCGCCGGACCCGGCGCGGCTGGCCCGTACCGTGCCCCGGCTCCGGTCGCTGGCCCGCGACTGCGGTGCGACCACTGGGCTGACCGGAGCTGGCCTGGCTGAGATGGTGCGGGCGGGCACCGGCGACGCCGCCGAACTCGCCGCCATGGACTGGGTCGACACCGATGCCCTGCCGAACACGGAGGTCGGGTCCTGGCTGCCGCCGCGCCTACCGGCCGCGGCACCGGCCCTGCTGCAGTACACCTCGGGCTCCACAGGAGAGCCCAAGGGGGTCCTGATCAGCCACGCCAACCTCATGCACAACGCCGAACTGGTACGGGTCGGGTTCGGCACTTCTCCGCGGTCGGTCGGCGTGAGCTGGCTGCCGCCGTACCACGACATGGGGTTGATCGGTGGGATCCTGCAACCGATCTACGTCGGGCTGCCGGTCGTGCTGATGTCACCCCTCACCTTCCTGCACCGCCCGATGGCGTGGCTGGAGGCGATCTCGCGGTTCGGAGCGACGGTCAGCGGCGGTCCCAACTTCGCCTTCGACCTGTGCGTCCGCAAGAGCACCCGGCAACAGCGGGCCGAACTGGACCTGTCGCGATGGTCGCTGGCGTTCTGCGGAGCCGAGCCGGTACGGGCTGAGACGCTGGAGAGGTTCGCCACCGCGTTCGCGCCGGCGGGCTTCCGGCCCGAGGCGTTCTACCCGTGTTACGGCCTGGCCGAGGGCACGCTCATCGTGACGGGCGGCGCGCCGCGGACGGTCCGGCGCGGCGGAGCGGTGCACGTCGGGTCCGGCCGGGCACTCGGCGACCAGACGGTGGCCGTCGTCGATCCGGAGACCCGTACCGCGCGGGCACCCGGCGAGGTGGGGGAGATCTGGCTCTCCGGCCGCAGCGTCGCGACGGGGTACTGGAACCGCCCGGACGACACCGGGCAGACCTTCCACGCGGTGCGGGTGGACGACCCAGGCCGCCACTACCTGCGTACCGGCGATCTGGGGTTCCTGGATCCGTCGGGCGAGCTGGTGGTCACCGGACGGTCCAAGGATCTGATCATCATCCGCGGCCGGAACGTCTACCCGCAGGATCTCGAGCACGCGGTCGAGGACCGGGTCCCGGGCGTACGCCCCGGCTGCAGCGCCGCGTTCCCGGTCGAGCGCGACGACGCGGAACGGGTCGCGTTCGCCGGTGAGGTCACGGCCGACGCCGACGCGCCCGAGGTCCTGGCAGCGGTCCGCCGGGCGCTCGCCGACGCCGCCGAGATCTCCCCGGTCGCCGTGGTCCTGCTGCGCCCCCGATCCATCCCGAAGACGTCCAGTGGCAAGGTCCAGCGGTACGCGTGTCGCCAGGCGCTCGACGCGGGCGAGTGGGACACCGGCCGGCCCGACGTCGTGGCCCGCTGGGACCGGATGGCCGGTGCCAGCCTCGTCGAGGCGGTCGCCGGCGCCATCGGCCTCGACCTCTCGGAGATCCCGCTCGACGCACCACTGACCGAGCTGGGCCTCGACTCGCTGCAGGCCGTTGAGCTGCGGCACGCGCTGGACGCGCGGTTCGGCCTGGAGGTCACGGTGTCCGAACTGCTGGCGGGGATCAGCCCGGCGACACTTGCCGACCGGGCCGCAGCGGCGCCGGCCGGGGAGGCAGAGCCGACTGCGAAGGCAGGCGGGGCGGCGCTACCCGCGGGGGTGGGGGAGGCGGCGCCGACCGTGACCGACGGGCAGCGGGCGCTGTGGTTCGTGCAGCAGCTCGCGCCGGACGCCGTGGCGTACCAGATCACCAGGGCGGCCCGGATCCGTTCGCGGCTGGACGTCCCGGCGCTGGACCGGGCGTTCCGGGCCCTGGTGGCGCGGCACCCGGCGCTGCGGACCTGCTTTCCGTCGGTACGCGGGGAACCGGTGTGCCGCGTGATCCCGCGGGACGGCCCGGTCCTGGACCATCACGACGTCGCGGGGCTCGACGAGGCGGCGGTGCGGGAGCGGATCGAGGCGGATGCGCGGCGCGGGTTCGACGTGGCGGACGGTCCGCTGTTCCGCGTGTCGCTGTACTCGCGTGCGCAGGACGACCACATCCTGCTGCTGTCGATACACCACATCATCGCCGACTTCTGGTCGCTGTCGGTGCTCGTGGGCGACCTGCTCGCGCTCTACACGGCCGAGCTGACCGGAGTCGCGGGGATCGCGGTGGGCCCGGCGGCCGCTGCGGGGGGCATGCCGGGCGCGGCGAGCGCCGCGGACCTGCCGGCACGGCTGGACTTCTGGCGCCGGACGCTGTCCGGGGCACAACCGGCGGTAGAGCTGCCGACCACGTTCCCGCGGCCGCGGCTGCAGTCGTTCCGCGGAGCCGCGCACGAGTTCCGGATCGGCGGCGAGGTGCTGCCGGCGCTGGACACCGTCGCCCGGCAAGCCGGGGCGACCCGGTTCGTCGCGTTGGCCGCCGGTTTCGCCGCGCTGTTGGCCCGGTACAGCGGCGACGACATCGTGCTCGGCACACCGACCGCGGGCCGCGACGACCGCCACACCGCCCGGCTCATCGGGTACTTCGTCAACCCGGTGCCGCTGCGGATCCGGGTCGGCCCGGCACACACGTTCCGCGGGCTCGTCGATGAGGTACGGCGGGTGGTGCTCGAGGCCCTGGACCACGCGGTACCGTTCCCGCGCTTGGTCGAGGCGGTCTCCCCAGTGCGGGACCCCAGCCGCTCGCCGGTGGTGCAGGTGATGCTGGCCGTGCAGCAGCCGCCGCCCGGCCGCCCGGATCTCGGTGCGTTCGCGGTGGCCGACGAGGCCGGCCGGACCCGGCTGCACGGGTTGGATGTCCAACCGTACCGGCTCGCGCAGCGCGGCTCCCCGTTCGAGCTGTCGCTGATGGTCGCCGAGGTCGCCGGCGAGCTGAGCTGCACGGTGGAGTACTGCGCCGACCTGTTCGACGCGGCGTCCGTGGCCCGGCTGTGCCGGCAGCTCACCAGGCTGTTGGCCGGTGCGGTGGCCCGACCGGACGCGCCGCTCGCGACGCTGGAGCTGATGGACGGCGCCGAGCGGGCGGCCGTCCGCGCGTTCGCCGACGGCGGCGACCGGACGCTCGACGGCCCGGCGACGCTGACCGCGCTGTTCGACCGGCAGGTTAGCCGGCGCCGCGGCGCCACCGCCCTGGTGTCCGGCCGGACCGCGCTGACGTATGCCGAGCTGGACGCTGCCGCTGACCGGCTTGCGGCAGTCCTGCGCGGCCGGTACGGCGTCGGCCGCGGCTGCCTCGTCGGCGTGCACCTGCCCCGCGGACTGGACTGGATCGTGGCGTTCTGGGCGGTGCTCAAGGCTGGCGGTGCCTACCTGCCGCTGCCGCCGGACCTGCCGGACCGCCGGCTGGCGTGGCTGGTGGCGGACGCGGATCCGGCCGTGATGCTGACCCACCGCGCGATCGCGGACCACCTGCCCGATGGCCCGCGCCGGTTCTGCCTCGACGGCGAGTGGCCGGCCGGCAGCCCCGTCGCCAACGCCCCGGTCGACCCGAACGAGCTCGCCTACGTCATCTACACATCCGGCTCGACCGGGCGGCCCAAGGCGGTGCTCGTCCCGCACCGGGGCGCCGGCAACGTGGCCCACGCCGAGGCCACCGCGGCGGGCATCACCGAGGCGGACCGGATCCTCCAGTACGCGTCGAGCGCATTCGACGTCTCGGTGGTCGAGATCCTCATCGCCCACCTGCACGGCGCGGCGCTGCATCTCGCGCCGGCAGACGCCGACCTGGAACGGCTGATCGCAGACCAGCGGATCACCGTCGCCGCGCTGACCCCATCGGCACTGGCGGCGCTGCCCGACGCCCCGCTGCCGGAGTTGCGCGCGCTGATCGTCGGCGGCGAGGCGTGCCCGGCCGAACTGGTCGCGCGGTGGGCGACCGATCGACTGTTCATCAACGCCTACGGCCCGACCGAGGCGACGGTCTGCGCCACCCTCGGCCCCTGCCGGGCCGACGGCACCCGGCCGTCGATCGGCCACCCGATACCCAACGTCCGGACCTACGTGCTGGACGCCGCGATGGCGCCGGTCCCGATCGGGGTACCCGGCGAGATGTACGTCGGCGGCGTCGGCGTCGCCCGCGGCTACCTCGGCCGGTCCGGGTTGACGGCGGAGCGGTTCGTGCCCGACCCGTTCGGCACGCAGCCGGGTGCGCGGCTGTTCCGCACGGGGGACCGGGTGCGGTGGCTGCCGGACGGTCGCCTGGACTTCCTGGGCCGGCTCGACGACCAGGTGAAGATCCGAGGGGTCCGGGTCGAGCCGGGCGAGATCGAGGTCCGGCTCCGGGAGCTCAGCGGAGTGCGCGAGGCGGTGGTCGTGCCGCGGCCGGGGCCCGGCGGCGGAACCGAACTGATCGCCTATGTCGTAGCGCGCCGACCGCCTCCGCCGGTGGCGGAGCTGCGCGACCGGCTCCGCGCCGAGCTGCCTGAACCGTGGGTGCCGGCGGCGTTCGTCCACCTCGACCGGCTGCCACTGACCGCCAGCGGCAAGCTCGACCGGCGGGCATTGCCGGCGCCGACCCCGGCGGCCCGCGGCGCCGCCGAACGGCTCGGCCCCCGCTCCGAGCTGGAGCGGATCGTCGCCCAGGTGTGGGCGGCCGTGCTCGGCCACGAAACGGTCGGTGTCCGGGACCACTTCTTCGACGAGCTGGGCGGCACCTCGCTGCTGGTGGCCAGGGTGACCAGCGAACTCGGCGACCGGCTGGGTCGGCACGTGCCGGTCACCGACCTCTTCGAGCATCCGACGGTCGAGGCGCTGGCCCGGCACCTCGCCGGCGACCCGGTGACGGGCGGCACCCGGCCGGAGGACCACGCCGCGCGGCGGCGCGCCGCACTGGCCCGGCAGCGGAAACGGAGCTGAGCCTGGTGTCGACGCTGTTCGGCCGGCTCCGCGAGTGCGCGGTGCGGCACCCCGAGCTGCCTGCGATCGAGGTGGCCGACGCCGGGTCGGTGCGCTACCGGGAGCTGCTCGACCTGGTCGAGCGGCTGGCCGGCCGGCTGGTGGCGGCCGCCGGCCGGCCTCCGGTGGCGGTCGGCCTGCTCGCCGCCCGCAGCCTGGCCGCCTTCGCCGGGTACCTCGCCGCACTGCGGGTCGCCGCCGCCGCGGTGCCACTGCACCCCGGCTTCCCGCTCGCCCGCAACGAGCTGATGTGCCGGTCGGCCACAGTGGACATCATCGTGGCGGACGACGCGGGCAGCGCCCAGCTCCCCACGCTGGCGGCGCGGACCGGCGCCGCGGCCGTCCCGCTGCGCTCCGCCGGCACCCCCTGGTACTGGACCCTGGACACGCCCCCACTGGCCGAGCCGTACCGGGGGCGGCCGGAGGACATCGCGTACGCCCTGTTCACCTCCGGCTCCGCCGGTCGGCCCAAGGGGGTGCCGATCCGGCACCGCAACCTCGAGCGGTACCTGCGGTACTGCATCGACCGGTACGCCCTCGGCCCGGGCGCCCGGTACGCGCTGGCCGCGGAGCTGACGTTCGACCAGTCGGTGTCCGGCATGTTCGCCTGCTGGGGTTCGGGTGCGACGGTCGTCGTACCGCGGCCCGAGGAGCTGCTCGACCCGGCGCGGTTCGTCGTCACACGACGGATCAGCCACTGGCGCTCGGTACCGTCGCTGATCTCGATCCCGCACCGGCACCGCATGCTGCCCCCCGCGAGCATGCCGGACCTGCGGTTCAGCCTGTTCGGCGGCGAGCGGCTGACGCTGGATGCGGCCGGAATATGGGCGGCTGCGGCGCCGGCCAGCGCCATCGTCAACGTGTACGGCCCCACCGAGCTCACCGTCGACTGCTCCGCGTACCGGCTGCCCGCCGACCCGGCGCGGTGGCCGGTCACCCCGAACGGCACGGTGCCGATCGGGCCGGTCCACCCCCACCTGGAGCGGGTCGTGCTCACCGAGGACGGGCACGCCGGCGGGCAGGGCGAGCTGTGCGTGCGCGGACCGCAGATGTTCGACGGGTACCTCGACCGGGCCGACGATCGGGGCAGGTTCGTCCGGCGCGACGGCGCGGTGTGGTACCGCACCGGCGACCGGGTCCGGGTCGGCGCCGACGGGGTCATGGTGCACCTCGGCCGGCTGGACGACCAGCTGAAGGTCCGCGGGTACCGGATCGAGCCCGGCGAGGTCGAGGCGGTGCTGCGCAGTCACCCGAAGCTCACGGACGCGGTCGTGCTCGCCGCCGGCGAGACGTTGTACGCCGTCTACACCGGCGAGCCGGTCGACCCGGACGAGCTCGCCGCGCTCGCCGGCGAGCGGCTGCCGCCGTACCAGGTGCCGGCGGGCTTCCGGCACCTGGACGAGCTGCCGGTCAACGCCAACGGCAAGGTGGACCGCCGGGGGCTCGCCGCCGAGCTGGCCGGCCAGACCTAGGCCGGCTGCGCGGCCGCAAGCTGCGCCACCAACACCTCGGCGAGCCGCTGCACGTGGGGGGCGAACACGATCGTGTCGTGGTCGCCTGGGACCTCGTCCACTGTCCACTGTCCAGTGAGGAGCTCACGCCACCCGTAGTCCGGGGCGGCACCCCGGGTGTCGGCGGCGCGGAGGAGGCAGGTCCGGCAGCCGTTCGGGCGCGGCCGGTAGCGCCGGGCCGCCGCCACGTTGGCGCTGTACACAGCAAGCAGGCGCCGTCCGCGATCACTGTCCACCTCGGACGGTGTGAAGCCCATCCGCTCCGCCTCCGCGCGTACCTCGCGCAGCGCCTCCTGCTCCGGCACCGCCGGGATCAGGTCCGGCGTCCGGGTGTCGATCAGGACCAGCAGGCCCACCTCCTCGCCCGCGGTGAGCAGCTGCTGGGCCATCTCGTACGCGACGAGCCCGCCCATCGACCAGCCGCCCAGATGGTACGGGCCGGTGGGCTGCCGGCGGCGCACGTCCTCCAGGTAGCGGGCGGCCATGGCGGGCAGGTCGTCGTACGGCGGGTCGTCGCCCTCGACGCCGCGTGCCTGCAGGGCGCAGAACGGATGCGGGTCGACCAGCCGGGCCAGCTCGGCGTAGCAGAGCACGTTGCCACCGACGGGATGCACGCAGAAGAACGGCGGTCCGCCGGCGGCGCCCTGCGTGATCTCGACGAGCGGCGTCCACGGCCGCGGCTCGGCGCGCAGCGCGGCGGCCATCCCTTCGACCGTCGGCTCCTGCAACAGCACGGCGAGCGGGACGTCCCGGTCCAACGCCCGGGCGACCTCGTCGACGAGCCGGATCGCGAGCAGCGAGTCGCCACCCAGGTCGAAGAACGAGACGCGCACATCGACCGACCGCAGCCGGAGCACCTGCGACCAGATCCGGGCCAGGCGCAGCTCGTCCGCGGTGCGGGGCGCGGCCGCGCCGCGCTCGGTGGGACCGGAGGCGTCCTGCGCCTCTACCGGCACGGGCAGCGCGGCCACGTCGATGCGCCCGTCGGCAGTGCGCGGCAGGTCGTCGACGACGAGCAACCGGGTCACGCGAGCGACCTCGGGCAGGTCCCGTCGCAGCGCGTGCACCGCCTGCCACTCCAGCAACTCGGCGAGCCGGCCGTACAGCGGGGTGCTCGTCAGCGGGCTTTGCGGAGGCGCTCCGTCAGACGACAACTCCGGCTCGGCGCGGCGGCCGCCGCGCGGCGACCCGGAGCCGTCGCCGGCCGCGTGCAGGTCGCCGGTGCCCGCCGTGAGTTCCGGCCCCCGGCGGAAGAGCGCGTTGACACTGCCGTCGGCGCGGTTCGTCGCCCAGCTCACCGTGACCGTCCAACCCCTGCGCTCACCGAGCCGGTACAGCTCCTCGGGATCCAGGCCACCAGCGGCCTTGCCGGCCGCCAACCGCAGCTCCCCGGCGGTACCGCCGCCGTCGGTACCGGCGAGCAGCCGCGCCGCTTCCACATCGGCGGCGACCCGCGCGTTCGGCACGCCGGTGATCCCGACCGCGTCGGTGTCGGCATGGTCCAGCAACCAGCCGATCTCGCTGGCCGACAGCACGTCGCCGTGCCAGTCGTACCACCTGGTGCGGCGGGCCGGTGCCGGCGGCGGCGTGCCCAGCCGCAGCACGGCGTCGTAGCGGTACCGGGTCAACTCGTTGTCGTGGCGGCCTCTCTTGACCATCAGCTCCACCGCGCCGACCTCCGGTCGGGCCGCGGCGAAACGCAGGAGGTACTCCGGATCGACGAGCAGCTCCCGTTCGTGCTCCAGCGCCCGGGACACCCGGCGCTGCAACTCGTGGACGGGCAGGAGGTCCGCTGCCCGGTGCAGCTGCACCGAGACGTGGAACGCCGCCAGCAACCCGTGGTGACGCAGATCGCCCAGGACGATGGCGCCCTCTCCGGTGGCGAGCCGGATTGCCGTGTCCAGCACGCGGTCGAGGTACGCCGCGGAGGGGAAGTACTGCGCGACCGAGTTGAGCACGACCACGTCGAAGCTGCCCGGTTCCAGCCCGGTCGCGTCGTCCGCGGTGCGCTCCAGCAGCGTCACCACCGCGCGCGACGGGGCACCGCGAGCGGCGAGACGCCCGCGGAGCTGCGCGAGGCACACCGGTGAGACGTCCGTGCCGACGTACCGGTCGCAGTCGTCGAGCAGACCGAAGAGCTGCAGGCCAGCCCCACAGCCGATCTCCAGCACCTGAGCCGGCGTTTCGCTCGCGACTGCGGGGCTCGCTGCGCTCGCTCCTCGCGCTCGCCGCAGCTGCGCGCGGATCCGGTCGAGGGTGTGCGCGCCCCACTCGGCCATCGCCTCGGCGGCGATCGGTTGGCCGGTGTAGCTGGAGTTCCAGCCGGTCGTATCGAACTCCGGGTCGGCGGGACGGGCGCCGGCGAAGGTCTGGTCGTGCACCGCGCGCCAGTCCGCGACATGCTGGTCGGCGAGCCGGCCGGCATCGTGGTCGCCACGCCCGGCCGCCACGAGGTCCGGGACCAGGTAGCCGACCAGCCGCCGGCCGTCCGGCGCCGGCGTCACCACCGCCTCGCGGACCAGCGGGAGCCCGCGCAGCAGGTGTTCGACCGGATCGACACCGGCATCCGGGACGGTCGCCACCTGCCGCTCCGGCGCCGGCGGCACCTGCGCCAGCACCTCGCCCACCGTGCGGTCCGGGTCGGCGGTAAGGGCCAGGACGAGCGCCTCGGCGCTGCGCAGGATGTGATCGCCGGTCTCCGGTGCGAACCGCCGCGCGTCGTACCACAGCGAAAGGAGCAGCGCCTCGTCGGGTACCACGAGGAAGGACAGCGCGAAGTCGGTCTGCTCGAAGGTCTCGATCCCGGTGACCGCGACGCTACCGGCGCGGAACCGGGAGCTGTCCCTCGGGTAGTTCTCCAGCGCCCGGACGCTGTCGAACAGCGGGCGGTCCGGCGGAATCGACGTCCAGCCGCGGATCTGGTCCAGCGGGGTGTGCTCGAACTGCCTGGCCTGTACCTGGTCCCGCTGCAACCCGGACAGCCAGCTCACCACCGACTGGTCACGGTTCACCCGGACCCGGGCCGGCAGCGTGGCGATGAACAGACCGACCATCTCCTCCACGCCGTCGAGCACCGGCGGGCGGCCGGACGAGGTGAAGCCGAAGACCACGTCGTCCGTGCCGCCGCGGTCGGCGAGCACCAGCGCCCACGCCCCGTGCAGCACGGCGTCCAGCGTGAACCGGTGCGTACGGGCGAACTCCCGTACCGCGTCCGATCGCTCGCGTGGCAGCCGCCGGTGTACCCGGGCGTAGTCCTCGTCGCGGCGCCCGGTCCGTACCGCGGGCCGGTCCGTACCGAGCGGGGTCGGCCCGGTCACTCCACTGAGGACACGGCGCCAGTAGGCCCAGGCGCCGGCATGGTCCAGGCTCGCCAGATACCCGATGTACTCCCGGTACGGCAGCGGCGGCGGCGCCGGCTCCAACCTGCCGGTCCGGATCGCCTCGTACGCATCGAAGACCTCCCGGATCAGCAGGGCGACGCTCCAGCCGTCCAGGATGATGTGGTGGTGGCTCCAGACGAGGTGCCACCGCCGCGGGCCGAGCCGGACCAGGTGCAGCCGGGTCAGTGGGGCATGGTTCAGGTCGAAGCCCTGGACCCGGTCCTCGGTGAGCAGCTCCGCCAGCCGGGCCGCCTGGTCCGCCTCGGGCAGCTCGCCCCAGTCGTGCCGGACGAGCGGCAGCTCGACCTGCTCGTGGACGACCAGGTGGGGCACCGCGAGACCCCGCCACGCGACGCTGGCGCGCAGCACCGCGTGGCGGTCGAGCAGGCGGCGCCAGGCCCGTTCGAAGGCGTCGACGTCCAGCGGGCCGTCCAGGCGCAGGCTGAACTGTTCGAAGTAGACACCCGAGTTCGGGTTGGCGAGCGTGTGGAAGAGCAGGCCGCGCTGCAGTGGCGCCAGCGGGTACAAATCCTCGACACCGCCGCGCTCCGCGACGAGCCGGTCGAGCTGGTCCTGACCGGTCTCGGCGAGCGGGAAGTCGCTGGGGGTGGGGCCGCCGGCTCCGGGCGACATGCAGTGGTCGACGATCGCGCCCAGCGCGTCGACATACGCGGTCGCTAAACGCTCCACTGTGGAGCATTCCGGGGTGGGACAGGTCAGGTAGAGGTGCAGCCGGCCGTCGCGGACGCCCGCGACGATGTCGATCGGGTACGGGCGCGGGTTGGCCGGGTGGCGGGCGGCGGGGACCGGCTCGGGCGCGAGCGCGAACCGCGCGCCGGCCCGGCCGTGGTCGAGCCGCCCGAGGTAGTTGAAGCTGATCTGCGCCGGTGGCAGCTCCGCCAGCCGCCGGGCCAGGTCGTCGTCGCGCAGCCAGCGGGCGAGGCCGAAGGCGCCGCGGCCCGGCATCGCGCGCAGCTGCTCCTTGACGGTCTTGACGACCGCACCGGGGCTGCGCACGTCGACGCCGGTCAGGTCCAGCCCGACCGGAGTGAGCGTGGTGAACCAGCCGACCGTACGGGACACGTCGACGCCCGGGACGGCGATGTCCCGGCCGTGGCCCTCGACGTCGACGAGGAGCCGCCGCCCGCCCGCCCACCCGGTCACCGCCGCCGCGAGGGCCGCCAGCAGCAGCTCGTCCGGCCGCGTCCGGTAGGCGTCGTTGGCCGGTGCGAGCAGGCCGGCGGTGGCCGGCTCGTCGAACGTGGCCACGACGATGTCGCTGTCACCCTCCAGACCCGGCTCACCCTCGATGGGCAGGGCCGGCACGGGCCGGTCCAGCCACCAGCGGGCCTGGCCCCCGATCTCGTCCGACCGGGCGACCTCGGTCAGTCCGCGCGCCCACCGGGCGACGTCGGTGGTCTTCGCCGGCAGCCGCACCGGGCCACCGGCGGCGAGCTGGCCGTAGCAGGTCTCCAGGTCCTCGAGCAGGATCCGCCAGGAGACCGTGTCCACGACCAGGTGGTGGGCCACCAGGAGCACCCGGTCCGGCGCGCCGCCGGAACCGGCGAACACGGCGGCCCGCAGCAGCGGGCCGCGCGCCAGGTCCAGACCGCCCTGGACCCGCTGGACCAGCTCGTCGTCGTGCTCCGCGGCGAACCGCTCCACCGGTACGGGGTCACACTCGGCCACCGGGGGGATCCGCATCGCTGCGTCGGCGATCCGCGCGCGCAGCAGGTCGTGGTGTGCCACCAGCGCGGTCAGCGCCTGGGCCAGCCACTGCGGCCGGACCGGCTGGAGTGCGACCAGCAGGACCGGCAGGTTCCAGTGCTCCGCGTGGGGCAGGGCGAGCCGGTGGAACCACGCCCGCATGGGCGTCACGGGCACGTCGCCGATGACCTCGCCCTGCTCGGCTTCGGTCGCCGTTGCGCCGGCCGGGGCAGCCTCCCGGGCGAGCCCGGCGATGGTCTGGTGGATGAACAGCTGCGCCGGTGTGATCGACACCCCGCGCCGGCCGGCGCGGGCGACGACCTGGATGGCGAGGATCGAATCGCCGCCGAGGGCGAAGAAGTTGTCGGCGACCCCGACCCGCTCCAGGCCCAGCACCTCGGCCCACACCTCGGCGAGGATCCGCTCGGTGTCGGTGCGGGGAGCCACCGCGCCGTCGCCGTCCGGGCGCGCCGGCCGGGCGGCGGGCAGTGCGGCCCGGTCGACCTTTCCGTTCGGGGTGACGGGCAGCCGGTCCAGCTCGACGAACCCGGCCGGCACCAGGTGGTCGGGCAGCCGCTCCGACAGCCAGCCGCGCAGGTCCGACATGGACAGTCCAGGGTCCGCCACCACGTACGCCATGAGCTGGTGGTGGCCGCCCGGTGCCTCGGTTGCGAGCACCACCGATTCGCGGACATCGGGGTGTCCATTGAGGACGCTCTCGATCTCGCCCGGCTCGATCCGGTACCCGCGGATCTTGACCTGGTCGTCGAGCCGGCCGAGGAACTCCAGCCCTCCGTCGGGCAGCCAGCGCGCCCGGTCGCCGGTGCGGTACCAGCGCGCGCCGGACTCGTCGACGACGAACCGATCGGCGGTCAGCTCGGGCCTGCGCAGGTAGCCGCGGGCCACGCCGGCGCCGCCGACGTAGATCTCGCCCGGCACGCCGACCGGAACGGGCCGACCGTGCGGGTCCACGAGGCGCAGCGCGAGGTCGCCGATCGGCTCGCCGATGGGCGACGGTACGCCACCGACCAGATCCGCCCGGGTGATCGGCCGGTACGTGACGTGCACGGTCGTCTCGGTGATGCCGTACATGTTCACCAGCCGCCGCGCGGCGTCGCCGTGCCGGTCCAGCCATGGCCGCAGGTCGTTCACGTCGAGCCGCTCCCCGCCGAGAATGACCCAGCGCAGCCGGTCCGGCATGGCGCCGTCGGCGTGCAGCAGCCCGCGGAACGCCGACGGGGTCTGGTTCAGCACGGTCACGCCCTCGTCGAGCAGCAGCCGCTGGAACGCGGCGGGGTCCCGGGTGAGCTCGTCCGGCACGATCACCAGGCGGCCGCCGTGTGCCAGCGCACCCCACAGCTCCCACACGGAGAAGTCGAAGGCGATCGAGTGGAAGAGCGTCCAGACGTCGTCGGGACCGAACTCGAACCACTCCCGGGTGGCGTCGAAGAGCCGAGCCAGCTGCCGGTGCTCGACCACCACGCCCTTGGGCGCTCCGGTGGATCCGGACGTGTAGATCACGTACGCGACGTCGCCGGCGCCCGCGGCCAGTGGCGCAAGCGTCTCCGCCGCGTCGTGCCGGTCATCCACGTGGACGGTGGCGGGCGCGGCAGTGCCAGCCCAAGAAACGTTGCTGAGCTCGCCGTCCGCCTCGCGATCGGTCAGCAGTACCGCGACCGCGGCGTCATCCACAATGGACCGGACACGTGCCGCCGGATGGCGGCGGTCGACCGGGACGTAGCCACCGCCGGCGCACGCGACGGCGAGCACCGCGACCACCAGGTCCACGCCGCGCGGCAGGTAGATGCCGACCAGCTCGCCGGGAGCGACGCCGAGGTCGCGCAGCCGGTTGGCCAGGCGCGCGGTGCGCGCCAGCAGCATCCGGTACGAGATGCGCTGCTCGCCGCAGGAGATGGCGATCCGGTCCGGCTCCCGCCGGGCCCAGGCGACGAATCGCTGCGCAACCGTCTCCCCGACCGGGAAGGATGCGCGCGGTGCGCCGCGACGGGTCAACTCGGCACGCTCCGCCGGCCGCATCAGCTCGACCTCGCCCACGAGTGTCGCCGACGTCAGCCCGGCGAGCACGCTCTCCATGTGGCTTAGCAGGTGGCGGACCAACCGCGGATCCAGGAGTCCGGTGTCGAACAGCGCCTCGAGCACCAGCCGCTCCCGCGGGAAGGCCAGCAGCGTCAACGGGTAGTTGGTCTGCTGGATGCTCGCCCACCCGACGACCCGTACGTCGCCGAAGCGCAGCCGCGACGGGTCGACCGGGAAGTCCTCGACGACCAGGATCGAGTCGAACAGCCGCCGGCCCGCCGGGACCTCGCTCCAGGCCTGTACCCGGTCCAACGGGGTGTGCTCCAGCTCCCGCCTGCGGGCCTGCTCCTGCGCCAGCCGCTGCAGCCAGCGGGCCACGGGCAGGTCCCCATCGAGCCGGACCCGGACCGGCAGCGTGTTGATCAGCAGGCCCACCATCCGGTCCAACCCCGGCAGCGGACCCGACCGACCGGTCGACGTCAGCCCGAACGCCACGTCGCCGGTGCCCGCGTACCGCCCGAGCACGATCGCCCAGGCGCCGGTCAGCAGCGTCTCGACACCGGTCCGGCGGACCCGCTCGGTCAACTCCGGCGAGAGCCGGTGGCCGATCCGGTCGTGCGTCGCACCCGGCCGACCGGCGGTACGCGTGATGCCCAGCGGCGTCGGTTCGGTGAACCCGGCCAGCACGCCGGACCAGTACTCCCGGGCGCGGCCCAGATCCTGCCCGCCGGCGACCTCGACGAAGTCGCGGTAGGCCGGCGGCGTGGGCAGCGCCGCCCCCGCGTACGCGGCGGACACGTCGCGGAGCACGAGCCCGACGCTCCAGCCGTCCAGGATGATGTGGTGGTGGGTCCACAGGAGACGCCACGCGCGCTCGTCCAGGCGCACCAGCAGCAGCCGGAACAGCGGCGCACGCGACAGGTCGAAGCCCCGCTCCCGCTCCGCGGCCTCGCGCGCCGCCCGCTCCGGCTCGGACAGCGCCCGCCAGTCCGCCACGACCAGCGGAGGCTCCACGGCCGGCCGCACGACCTGTACCGGCCGGTCCGGCTGCCGGACATCGAACGCGGTACGCAGCGCCGGGTGCAGCGCGCACACCGACCGCCAGGCCGCGCGGAAGGCGTCCGGGTTCAGGGCGCCGTCGAGGTCGAGCCGGTGCTGCTCCACGTACATCGCCGACCCGGGGTCCGACAGCGCGTGGAAGAGCATCCCGCGCTGCAGCGGTGCCAACTCGTAGCGCACGTCTTTCATGTGGCTCTGTTCCCTCACTTGGTGGTGAAGCCGCTGTCGACCGGGATCGCCGTACCGGTGACCCGGAGGGACTCGTCCGACGCGAGCCAGACACAGGCCGCGGCGACGTCCTCCGCGTCGACCAGGGCGCCGAGCGGGTGGTACCGCACGGCCTGCTGCTCGTAGGCCTCGACGGTGCTGTCCAGCGCGGTCGCCACGGCGTGCAGCATCGTGCCGTCCAGCGCGGGATCGTCACGCACCGAGGTCGGGCAGACCGCGTTGACCCGGATGCCGTGTGGCCCGTAGTCGGCCGCCAGCGCCTTCGTGAGCCCGATCAGGCCGTGCTTGGCGGCGACGTACGGCGCGAACGCGGGAAAGCCGACCAGCCCACCGGTCGACGCGATGTTGACGATGCTGCCCGACCCGCGGCGGAGCATGTGGGGGAGTACGGCTTTGGCGAACCGCCACGGGCCGTGCAGGTTGACGTCGGTGACCAGCAGCCACTCGTCCTCGCTGAAGTCGTGCGCCGGCCGCCCACCGGGCGCGACCACCCCAGCGTTGTTGATCAGTATGTCGACCTTGCCGAGCTCCTCCACGGCCGTGCGCACGGCGGCCCGCGCGTCGGCCGGGTTACGTACGTCGGCGACCGCCGTGACGGCCCGGGTACCGCGGTCCCGGCAGCGCCGTGCGGTCTCCTCGAGCTGCTCCACCGTGCCCATCGGGTACGGGCACCGGTCGATGTCCTTGCACACGTCGGCCACGAGGACGTCGGCACCCTCCGCCGCGAGGGCGACGGCGATCGCGCGCCCCACGCCGCGTGCGGCACCGGTGACGATGGCCACCCGGCCGGCCAGGCGTTGCATCAGCTCCTCCTCGGGGCGGCGGCCGGTTCGAGCGCCAGCTCGGAAAGCCGGCGGTGCGGTGCGCCGACGGCGTCGGCGAGCAGCGTGACCAGCTGCCCGGCGAGGCGGGCCGCCGAGGGCCGGTCGAACAGGTCGGTGTCGTACTCGACAAATCCGCGGATGCCGTCCGTCACCTCACGCAGCTCGATGGTGAGGTCGAGCTTGGCGGTGCCCGGGTCGATGTCCAGCCCTTCCAGCGTCAGCTCGCCGAGCTCCAACCGCGGCGCCGGCGTGTTGTGCAGCACCAGGATCGCCTGGCACAGCGGCGCGTGGCCGGGGTCGCGGGGGACCTTCAGCGCGTCGATCAACCGCTCGAACGGCACGTCCGAGTGGGCCACCGCGTCCAACACCGCGACCCGGACCCGGTCGAGCAGCTCGGTGAAGGTCGGGTCACCGGCGAGATCGGCGCGGATGACCACGGTGTTGATGAAGACCCCCACCAGCGCCTCGGTCTCCGGGGTCGTACGGCCCGCCACGGCGGTGCCGATCGCCAGGTCGGTCTGGCCGCTGCGGCGGTGCAGCAGCGTGACCAGCGCCGCGTACAGCACCATGAACGCGGTGGTACCGGTGGCGCGGCACAGGCCGGTCAACGTGTCCGCAATAGACTGACCAATGTGGACCGGAATCCGGGCGCCCTGCTGTCCCTGCACGGGCGGCCGGGGCCGGTCGGTGGGTAGCTCCAGCACGGGCAGGTCGGTCAGCGTACGGGTCCAGTAGTCGAGGTCGGCGGTCGTCCCGGTCCGGTCCTGCTGGGCGGCCGCGTAGTCGGCGTACTGCGTCGGCAGCGGCGCGAGCGGCGACGACAGTCCCTGGGCGAAAGCCGCGTAGAGGCGGCCGAGTTCGCTTGCCAGGACGCCGGCCGACCAGCCGTCGGAGACGATGTGATGCATGCTGATCAGCAGCACGTGCTCGGTGTCCGCCAACCGCAGCAGGCGGCCTCGCAGCAACGGGCCCCGGTCGAGGGTGAACGGCTGGCGGGCGTGTTCGCGGGCGAGGCGCGCCACGTCCTGCGGGCTCGCGTCCTGCACCGGCAGGTCGACCTCGACCGAGGGGTGCACGACCTGCACCGGACCGTCGTCGCTGGCGTGGAACGTGGTGCGCAACACCTCGTGGCGGTGCACCACCTCCTGCAGCGCCCGGTGCAGTGCGGGCCGGTCGAGCGGTCCGGCCATCCGCAGCGCGACCGCGTTGTTGTACGCGACGTTGCCGGGCACCAGTTGGTCGACCGACCAGATCCGGCGCTGGGCGGGGGACAGCGGTGCGGGTGCGGCCCGGGCAACCGGCCCGGGCAGCAGGTCGAGCCGACCGTCGGGGCGCCACCGGGCCCGCTGGCCGGTCGGTTTCCCGGAGACCGTCAGCTCGCCGACCGCCCCGACCCCGAGCGCGAGGCTGTTCACGTCCACCACCGCGGCACCCGGCACAGCGACGGCTCGGGCCCCGGCGCCACACCACAGCGCCCACCGCGCCGGCAGCGACCCGTCCGGCAGCTCCGGTGCCGGAACGTACACCGTCGCACCGACCGTCCACAGTGCCCGCAGCAGCGAATCCGGAGCGTCCACATCGGACACCAGCAGGGTCCGGCCGGCCAGCGCGTCGGGGGCGACCTCGGCCAACCAGGCGAGCGCGTCCACCGGCCCGGACACCGTCTGGGCGCCGCGGGCGGCGATGGCGCGCGCCAGCTCGCGGGTCCGGGCGGTGGTGTCGGCGGCGGCGGCCCGGGCAGCCGTGCTGGCCCGTTTCGCCTCCTGCTCCACCAGCCGACCCAGGAGCCGGATGCTGTGCAGGGTGTCCTCGACCGGGGTGCCGAAGTCGACCAGTGCGGCCACCTCGTCCACGCCAACGTGACGCACCTGCTCCAGCACGTCGGTGCAGCTCTGCGGGGTGCCGAACAGGCCGCCACCGCGCAGGTACCGCTGCAGGCCGTGTTCGAGCAGCGCCCGCATGTCGGCCTCGGACAGGTCCTCCGGTCGTACCGCCAGGCCCTGGGCCGCCGCGAACCCGCGCGCGATCTCCACGGAGCTGCGGAAGTAGCGCAGCAGTGGGTCGCGGGCGGTGGTGTACGCCGCCTCGGCATCGTCGGCGAGGAACGCGTGCAGCATCAACGTGACGTGACCCGGGCCGTCGTGGCCGGCGTCCCGCCGGGCCTGCCGGTAGACGGTGATCTTCTCGGCGAGGTCGTCCAGCGACTGGGCCATCAGGTTCGTGAGAACGCCGGCGCCGAGCTGGCCGGCCAGCCGGAACGTGTCCGGGCTCCCCGCGGCGGTCAGCCAGAACGGCAGTTCGTCCTGCACCGGCCGGGGCCGGATGGCCACCTCCACCTCGGCGCCGACCCCGTTGCGTCGGCGCACCCGTTCGCCCCGCCACAGCGCCCGTACCGTCTCGATCCCGTCGCGGAGCAGCTCCCGCCGCTGCGGGAACTGGCCCGGCGCCAGGACGAAGTCGTCCGGATGCCAACCGGAGGCGAACGACACGCCGACCCGACCGCCGGACAGGTTGTCGATGACCGCCCAGTCCTCGGCCACCCGGACGGGGTCGTGCAACGGCAGCACCACGCTGCCCGCCCGGATGCCGATCCGGGTCGTCGCGGCGGCGAGGGCCGCGCCGGTGGCGGTCGGGCTCGGGTACAGCCCGCCGAACGGGTGGAAGTGCCGCTCGGGGGTCCACACCGCGGCGAACCCGTGGCGGTCGGCCAGCCGGGCCCCGTCGAGCAGCAGCCGGTACTTCGGACCGGCCAGCTCGTCCTCGTCGTCGGCGAAGTACGAGAGGCTGATCTGTAGGGACCGCCGGTTGCGTCGGGCCGGCGCGACCCAGGGCGGCAGTCCGGTGTCGGCGAGGTGGAACCGGTGCCCGCCGGGCTCGTCGACGGCGGCCGCTGACCTTTCCGGGTCGCTGCGCGGCGCCAGACGCGCCGAGCCGGAATGGTCACGAGGCGGTGCGGGCCGGGTGAGGCGGAGCCCGCTGACCCGGGTTTCGGGGCGGTCGAGTGCCCCGGCGAGCAGGGTCCGGTACTGGTCGAACAGCGACCGCGCGGTGGCCGCCTCGAACAGGTCGTCCGCGTAGCCGAGGGTGCCCGTGTACCCGTCCGGGGACTCGGCGAGCATGAGCGTCAGCGCGGCCAGGGTCGGCCCGAACATCGCCAGCGCATCCGGCACCTGCCACAGTCGCCACGTGGCACCCGGCACCCGCTCCTCGCGGGGCAGGTCCGCGTGCAGCACGAACGCCGCGTCGAACAGCCGCCCGGCGCCGGCCTCGCCGCCACCCGCGCGTGCCCGCCGACTGGCCAGCGCCTCGTACGGCAGGTCCGGATGGGCAAACGCGCCCAGTACGGTCTCCTGCAGGTGCCGCACCAGCGTGCCGAACCGCGGGTCGCCGCCCAGGTCTTCGCGCAGCGGTACCGCATGGGCCACGTAGCCGACCAGCGGCGCCAGCTCGGGCCGCTCGCGGTTGCCGATCGGAGTGCCGACCGTGACGTCGTCGGCGCCGGTCACCCGGCCGAGCAGCGCGATGTACGCGGCGAGCAGCGTGACGAACGGGGTGACCCCGACCCGCCGGCTGAACTCGACCGCCCGTCGGGACAGCTCGGCCGGGATCGCCACGTCCACCTGGGCGCCGCGGGTCCGCGGCTCGACACTGCCCGGGTGGTCGGCGGGCAGCGACAACGGCGGCGCCGGGTCTGCCAGCCGGTCCCGCCAGTACGCCCGCTGGTCGTTCAGCGCCCCGGAGCGCAGCAGCCGCCGCTGCCAGGTGGCGAAGTCGGCGTACTGGATCTCCAGGGGCGGTAGGGCGGTCCCGCGGTACGTGGCGGCGATCTCGCGCATCAGGACGACCAGCGACAGCGTGTCGCAGACCACGTGGTGCACGGTCAGCAGCAGGACATGCCGATCCGCGGCCAGCCGCAGCAGCCGGGCGCGGAGCGGGGAGAACGACAGGTCGATGGGCCGGGTCGGCTCGGCACGCGCGACCCGCTGCGCCTCGTCCTCGCCGGTCACCTCCTCGTACTCGAGCTCGACGGCGGCGGTGGGTGCGATCCGCGCGGTCCAAGCGCCGCCCGGGTCGCGGTGGAAGGTGGTGCGCATGGTCTCGTGCCGGTCGGCGACCGCGCAGACCGCCCGCTCCAATGTGGACCGGTCGAGATCGCCGTCGATCGCCACCGCGACCGGCATCACCAGCGCGGGGTTCCCGGGGTCGGCCGCCTCCAGCGTGAGCGTGCGCTCCTGGACGACCGACAGCGGGACCGCCGCCGATGCCGCCCGTGGCGCGGGCTCGACCGGCGGCAGGCCGGCAGCCGTGGCATCCTGCCGCTCGGCCGGCGCGGCGTCTGCGGCCGGCGCGGGTCCGGCCAGGGCGCGGATCCGGTCGGCCACGCCGGCGACCGTGGGCGCCTCGAACAGCGCGCTGAGCGGGATGGGTACGGCGAAGGCCTCCCGAAGGCGGGTGAGCAGCTGGGCCGCGGTCAGCGAGTTGCCGCCCAGTTCCAGGAAACTGTCGTGGACGCCGAACGACTCGGTGCCCAGACGCTCCCGCCAGATCTCGAAGACCTGCCGCTCGACCTCGTCACGCGGCCCGTCCTCCGGAGGCGCCGCCGTCGCCACCGCCACCGCCCCCGGCGACGGCGCTGGCGGGGCCGGCGCCGTCCTGGTTCGAGCATCCACAAAGGACGGCGGCGACTCGACCGGGCTGCGTTCGAACGGGTACGTCGGCAGGGGAACCCGCCGGCGCCGCTCGGCCCGGTAGAACGACTCCCAGTCGACCGGCACGCCGGCGCGCCACACCGAACCCAGGCCGGTCAGCAGCGCCCGGTGGGTCGAGCCGCTGGCGCGGGCGGACGGCATCGACGCGACCGTGATGGCCCGCCGGCCCAGGTGATCGCGAGCCAGTGCGGACAGCGTCTGGTCCGGCCCCACCTCCAGGAGAACCAACGGCTCTCCGGGTGCGCCAGAGTCGACGAGGCGGTCGAGCGCGGCGGCGAACCGTACCGGTGCCCTCATCTGCCTGGCCCAGTAGTCACCGGTGTGCTCATCAACCGCCCACCAGTCACCGGTCACAGTGGACAACCACGGCAGCTCAGGCGGCAGGTGCGGGTACGCCGCGGCCGCCTTGGCCAGCTCCCCCAGCACCGGCTCCACCGCGGGGGAGTGGAACGCGTGACCCACCGGCAGCGGTACGACCGGCTGCCGGGCTTCCGCCAGCCGCTCGTGCAGGCGGGCCACCGCCTCCACCGGCCCGGACACCACGCACCGCGCCCGGCCGTTGACGGCCGCCAGGGACAGGTCGCCGTCCAGCCAGCCGGTCAGCTCCTCCTCGCCGAGCCCGACCGCCAGCATGCGTCCGGCGGGCAGCCGCGCCACCAGCTCGCCCCGGGTGACCGCCAGCGCCGCCGCATCGGCAACCGGCAGCACCCCCGCCGCGCACGCCGCGGCGTACTCGCCGAAACTGTGGCCCAGCACCGCCGCCGGGCGGACTCCCCAGTCCTGCCACAGCCGGGCCAGCGCCACCTCCATCGTGAACACGGCCGCGTGCGCCAGCCGCGGGTCGTCGATCGGGCCGTCGCCGTCGCCGTCGCACAGCACCGTCCGCAGCCGCTGACCCAGCGGCGGCTCGACCGCTGCCAGGCAGGACTCCAGCGCCACCCGGAAGGCCGGCTCGGCGCGGTAGAGCTCGGCTGCCATCCGCTGCCGGCCCGTGCCCTGACCGGGAAACAGGAACGCCACCCGCGGCTCGCCGGTCACCGCCGGCTGGTTCCGGGTATGGTCGCGCAGCACGGTCGCCAGACCCTCCACAGTGGACACGACGTGGCAGCGCCGGTGGTCGAATGCGGCACGGCCGGCGGCCCGGGTGTAGGCGATGTCAGCCAGGTCGCCACCGGCGGTCAGCCGGTCGGCCAGCTCGTGCGCCATCCTGGCCAGCGCTGGCTGGGAGCGGGCAGAGAGCGTGACCAGCTGGTGCGGTCGAGCGGAGGCGCCCGATGGCTCGGGCATTGGTGCCTCCTCCAGCACCGCGTGCACGTTCGTACCGCCGATGCCGAACGAACTC
>Ga0075418_10001869_pt1 | contig 23979 bp, 19 predicted proteins | sample SoiMetdeltSBSDD2_FD_81776 | JGI IMG/M metagenome (GOLD analysis project Ga0075418, IMG submission 81776) | Bulk soil microbial communities from a Populus tree surrounding site in Tennessee, USA - Soil MetaG P. deltoides SBSDD2 | ecosystem: Environmental > Terrestrial > Soil > Tree plantation...
GAGGACTTCGTTCAGGATCTTTTCCACCGACTGCAGATCGCGCGGGCGCTGTTCCGGATCCTTTTGCAAGCACTGGTGCACCAGCCGCAAGAGCTGTGGTGGAAGGCCCGGAGCGCGGTTTTCCAGCGGTTCCGGGTCGCGGTGCACGACGTTGTAGAGCACGGACATGTAGTGCTCGGCGTGGAATGGGTTCACGCCTCCCAGCATCTCGTAGAGCACCACCCCGAACGCGAACACATCGGCGGCCACGCTCACCTTGCGGCTCTCGATCTGCTCGGGCGCGATGTATCCCACCGTGCCGACGACGTACTGCTCCTGATTGCCGTAGGACATCTGGCGCAGGTCTTTGGCCAGTCCCAAGTCGAACACTTTGACGATGTCGCCGCCGACAATGATGTTCTTGGTGGAAAGGTCGCGATGGATGACACCGAGCGCATGAATCGCGTGCAACCCGCGCGCCACCTGGACCATGATCTCCACCGTGCGCCGGACCGAGGGCAGCGGCGGCGTCTCGAGAATCTGCTTCAGCGTGCGACCGACGAGCAGCTCCATCACCAGATAGGGTTTGCCTTCATACTTCCCGAGCCAGTGGATCTGCACCACGTTCGGATGATTGAGTGCCGCAAGCAGCCGCGCTTCGCCGAGGAAACGCTCCAGATCCTTGTCCCCTGTGACTTCCGTATTCAGCATCTTGAGCGCCACGTCTCGGTGCAGGGAGAGCTGGCGGGCCTGATACACGGTGCCGAACGCGCCGCGCCCCAGCAGACTCTTGATCTCGTATTCGTCGTCGATCGTCGTGCCGAGCATCACGATCCCCCGAGTGGTTCACGGCGAGTGACTTCCTTGCGCGTGTAGTCGAACACGAGTCGATGGCCCGAGATCACTTCGACCTCCACCTCGAGATTCGTGCCGTCCTGCATCTGCACGTAGAGCTGGTGCACACCGGGTCGCAGGCTCGGCAGCTTGTAGTGCTGAACGTCCGTGGCCACGCGCTGCCCGTCGACGCGTATCTGCCGCGCATAGACGTCGCCGACTATGACGAGCTCGCCGAGGGGCTCTTCACGCAAGCTGAACACCACGCGCTGGGTTTTCCCCGTGACCTGCACGGTCGAATCGACCGCCACGTGTCCCTCCAAGGATGCGTGGATTCGATGCGCTCCCGCCGCCAAGGAACGCACGAGCGGCTGCGCCAACGTGGTGCGCTCGGCGGGTCGGCCCTCGATGTCGATGGACGCGCCCTCGGGGTGCGACAAGACCGTCACTTCCACCAGCGCTTCGGCGAGAGCGAGATGCAAGCCCAGTGTGCTGTCGGCCAACACGCGCACCGACTTCTCCACTGCATCCCGGCCGGCGAGCGCCGCTCGCACCGTGTAGGTCTTGGCCGCGGGCAGGCGCAGCAGCAGCCGATTTCCCGCTCCCGGAGACTGGCCGCGGGGTTCCCCGTCGACGAAGACATCCGCTCCCGCCGGCGTCGTCGTGATCGCGAGCTCTCCAAAAACCGGGCGCAACGAGAGGGCGATGTCGATGGCTCTGCCCTCGACCGGCCGAACGACGAAGCTGGAATCGGCGTAGCCTTCGGCGACCACACGCACTTGTTGATCCACCCCGACGGGAAGTGAACCGATCCAGCTTTCGCCAACCCCGCCGGTGGCGCGACCATTCAAATAGAGGCGCGCTTGCTCGGGGATGCGGATCGTGACCTCGCCGTGCTCGGCAAGAATCGCCGGCGGTGGCACCGGAGGGATCCTCTGCCGGTCGGTGCGCCGTGCCAGGTCGAACCACCCGATGACGGCGACGACGCCGACCAGCAAAACGGCCAGCGCCACACGACCGGGTGTGGTCAGCCGGCGGACCGGCGCGCGCTTGATCCCCAGCTCGCGCGTGACCTGCCACACAGAGTGCATCACCCGAATCCAACGCCGCCAGATGTCCATGCGGAAGGAATAGTGCGGCGGCAGGTCGTGGCTCTTGCCGAGCAGTTCCTTGGCGAACAAGTTTTCGAGCGCCGTGGCCATGCGCGCGACATCCAGATCGACCGGGTACTTGCGGCTCGCGCGCAGCGCCGTGATCTGCTCCACCGTGGCCCGATCGTCGGCATCGGCGAGCTGCTCGGCCAGTAGTGCGAGCACGATCTTTTCATCACGCTCCAGGCTCTCCCACAGGAACACCATCTGCGGCAGCGCGTTGCTCACCACGTCGCGAACCACGGACTCCAGGATCCCGGGTGTCGCGACCGAGGTCTGGGCTTCGTTGAGATGATCCACCAGTCGCTGGCAGATGGCCTGGGTGTAGAAGGGCTGGCCCGCCGTCAGCCGGTAGATCGTTTCCTCGGTCCCCTCGGCGTAGCGGACGCGACCGGCGACAGGCTCACGAATGAGCCGCAGCGCATCCTCGTGCTGCAGGTAGCTGATCGCGCGGTGCAGCGAGCGGCCGAGCAAGCGCCAGTACGGACGCTGGCGCTTCTCCAGGTGCTGCGATCCGGTGAAGACGAAATAGACGTCGTGCTGCTCCATCAGATGGGCGAAGATGTTCAGCATGTCTTCGGTGAGCGCCCCCGCATCGATCTTGTTCTCGAACAACTCGTACTCGTCGAACATGAGAACCGGTGTCTTGTTCGGAGCCGCAGCTCGCACCTGTCGCACGAATTCGAGGAACACCGCGGAGGGCTTGCCGCCAGTGGTGAAGTCCGGAACGGAAACCGCCGTGCCGCGCGCGCGCATGGCGGCGGCGATTTCGGCCGCGACCCGTGTCAGAAAATCGCTTTCGTCACGGATCGCCATCGACTGCATGTCGATCAAGATCGGAATGAAGTCGCCGCCGAGTCGGCCTTCGAGGATCTGGAACAGGATCGAAGTTTTGCCGCTGCGGCGCTCGCCACAGAAGACCAGCAGTCCGCCGCGCTCGCCACCCACGAAGCGCTTGCGGGCGAACTCGAACTCGGCTTCGCGTCCGAAGAACATCGTGGGCTCGCGCACGGGATTGCCCACGATGTAGGGATTGGCGATCTCTGCGAAGCCACCCTGGCGCTCGTCGTTCATGCGCGGATCTCCGAACGACCTGGGAAGCCCCCGTGCGACTCGGGCGCCTCCTGCAGGCGGCGGCACCTACGGTAGGTTCTCGAGCAACACGATGTCGGAACTGATGGTCCCGCGTTGGGCGATGAGAGCCCGGCCGCCCGGTACCCAATCGAAATTGAAGAGCGACACGTCATCATCGGTGAAGGCAGCCACCGTCGTGCGCTCGCCGCCATCGAGCGGCACCCGCTGCACGACCCAGGCGCCCTCCGATTGATCGACGAACGAGAGTTCCTTGCCATCGGGTGTCCAGTGCAGACTGAACAACGTCCAGCGACTGCGCGGCAGGATCGGAAGCTTGCTGACCTCGCCGCCGTCTGCCGGAAAGAGTCCGACTGCGATTTCCCGTGTCGCCCGTTGTGGTTGCAACCAAGTGGCGATGGTGCTCCCGTCGGGTGACCAACGTGTCAGCATCATGGCGATCTCGATCCGGCTCAGGAAAATGGGATCTCCACCTGCGGCGGGAATCTTGCACAGGAAGGAGCTGTCCGCGATCGATGCAATGTAAGCGATCCACTTGCCGTCCGGAGACCACGTAGGCCCGTAATTGGTCGTGCCTTGCTTGGTCAGCTGGCGCGAGTTGTGTCCATCCGCGTCCACGATCCACACTTGAAGGTCGCCCTCGCTCTCGGACGCGAATGCGAGCTGGCGGCCATCGGGAGACCAGCACTGACCGAAGTCCTGCGCCGCGCCGAACGTCAGCTGACGAAGATTGGCTCCATCCACGTCCATCGACCATAGGTCCATGTGGCCGCTCGCTTCGGAAACCAACGCGATCGTCTTGCCATCGGGCGCCACCTGCGGCCAGCCTTGCAGGACGGTGCCGCGCGTGATCTGACGGGCACGAGTGCCATTTTCCGCAGGTGTGCCTTCCAGCGGTACGTGCCAGAGTTGCGCGGCGACGGTGGTGCGCACCGAGGCCAGTGCATTGCCGTCGCCCCGCAACACGATTTGGGAGTGCTCCTCGAGATCCTGCGTCACCCGGCGCACGACGTCCTCTGCGAGTCCGATGTACCAAATCTGCGAGCGCGCCATCCACGAGCTCGAGCCGGCGACGTAGACACCCTTGCCATCATGCGCCCAACAGATGCCGAGGAGCTGCATCCAGCGCGGTCCCGGCACGGGACGCAACGCCCCGCCTTCCAGCGTCTTGATCATCAGCACAGGGTGCAGGACGTCGTCGCGGTTGACTTGGACGTAGAGGATTTCGCGGCCGTCGGGTGAGAGGATGGGAGTCGACATGCCCACGGCTTCCGCAGGCTGCGAGTGGATCTCCTGCGGCTCTCCGGTGGTCCCGAAAGGCGTGACGAAGAAACGCATCTGCCGCTGCTCGTTGGCACGTTGAAAGACGAAACGCGTGCCATCCGGAAAGAACGATGGGGGGCCGTCCACATCCTTCATGACTTCACGCGGCGTGCCGCCGAGTGGAGAGATTTGCCACAGCGTGCGAATGGCCTCCCCGCGTAGGCGCGTGGTGTACAACAGCCAATTGCCGTCGGGGGAGAAAGCCATGTTGCCGAGACCTACGTCGGGTATGGCTGGCACGGCCTCGACCTCGGTGCCGGTCGCGAGCTGCCGGACGCGGATCGCCACCTGATCGTTCTCCGTGTTGGTGTAGGCGAGGAGCTGGCCTCCCGGTGCAAATATGGGCGCCCCGGCGTTCCCCGTGTTGGTGATCTTGGAAATCGCGAGCGGCAACGCCGGCGCTGGCGCCGGCGCGCGCGACTGGCGGTCCCGGAGCGCGATTGCGGCAAGACTACCCACGACCGCGACCGCCGCCACGCCGGCGACCCAGCGCAACCACGGCTTCGCGGCCGGTTTTCCCCTGTCCGCAGCGGGTGTCGCTGACACCGTCGCATGCACCGCGCTCACACCGCCCGAGTCGAGCTCGCGTTGCAGCGCACGCAGGTCGATCGCCAGATCCTTGGCCGTCTGATAGCGCTCGCCCACGTCCTTCGCCATCGCTTTGCGCACGATCCGATGCAGCTCGACCGGAAACCCGCCGCTCAGATCCTGCAGCGAGCGCGGCACGTCGTGAATGATGGCGTGCATCACTTCCACGCTCGAGGGTGCATGGAACGGTTGCTTGCGCGTCAACATTTCCAACAGGATGCTGCCGAAAGTGAAGATGTCGGACCTGCGATCCGTCTCCATGCCGCGCGCCTGCTCGGGCGACATGTACGCCACGGTGCCGAGAACCATTCCCGGCTGCGTCAGCCCCGCGCTTCCCGACGAACTTGGCACGAGCGTCTCGTCACTCAGGCTCGGCGGCTCCGGGGCGCTGCCGAGCTTGGCGAGGCCAAAGTCGAGGATCTTGGCGATGCCGTCGGGCCGCACCATGATGTTCTCGGGCTTGAGGTCACGATGGACGACGCCGGCTTCGTGCGCGGCATGCAGCCCTTCGGCTACCTGGACGGCGATCTCGAGGATCTGCCGCAGCTCGAGCCTGCCGTCGCGGATGAGCACCCGCAAGGCCTGCCCGCTGATGTACTCGAGACTGATGAAGTGATTGCCATCCGCTTCATCGATTTCGAAGATCGTGGTGATGTTGGGATGATTGAGCGCCGAGGTGGCGAAGGCTTCCTGCTTGAAGCGCGCCACGCGATCGGCATCCTTCAGGAATTCAGGCGGCAGCAGCTTGAGCGCCACCTCACGCCGCATCTTGGTGTCGAGCGCCTTGTACACCTCGCCCATGCCCCCCGCCCCGAGGCGGTCGAGGATCTGGTAGCGCGAGATCATTCCCTCGGCCATTCATCCACCTGTCTTTTCGTCTGCGGATCCGGGCCGTCAGAATACACCGCGGACGAAGTGGAGTTCGAGCCGCACGTCCCGCGAGCGATCCGGGCCCATGGGGAACGCCACGTCGAAGCGGAGAGAGGTCGGGGTGCCGAATTCCCCCAGGAAATGTTGGATCCCCATCCCTGCGGACGTGATCCAGACATCCGAGACGCCGTCCCAGGTGCGTGCCGCGTCGGCCCAGGGCACGAGTTGGAGCTGCAATCGCCACAGGATGGGGACGCGTGCGCGCTCGAAGACGTCGTAGGGAACGAGGTACTCCAACCGGCCGGCGAGCGACGATTCCCCGACCAGCGCGCGCTGTTTCCATCCCCGTACCGTGCTCAGGCCGCCGACGTCCGCCAGTCGCTGCACGGGGGCATCGCCGCCCGTGTGCACATAGTGTGATTGGAGGACCAGCTCCTGGCGCCAGAAATAGCGGCGCAAGGTGAGGTCGAGATCGGTGCGGTTGTAAGTGAAGCTGCCGCCGATGTCGCCGCCGGCGACGCGATGCTCCGCGTCGAGGCGCGCCATGTAGCGTGCGAGTGACCCGAGGCGGAGCCGGGCGACGAGGGCACGATCGGTCCCGTCTTCGACCGGGATGTTGACCGGGGCCATGTCGCCGAGCAGAGCGAACTCGGTCGTGGCAGGGGCGCTCGATTCTTCTGCCGCCTCGTAACCAGCCGACAACCGCAAGCTGCGCCACTTGCGCCAGTGCAAGTAAGCCGCGCCCCCGAGGCTGCCGAGGTAATCCTGCGCATCTTCTCCACCCACGAACGCGCGCAGGCTGTTCCATCTCGGGCGGTTCGAACCGTAGGGCACGGCGCGCTCGCCGAATTGAGCGGCGACGGAGAGGCCCCAGTCCTCGGGAGCGATCGGGATCTCGAGAGTCTCGAAGTGGCGAAACTTCTCGCTGCCGAAGGCATAGCCACCCTGGAACGTGGCCCAAGGTTCATGGGACCCGCGTGTCAGGCCGAACCCTGCAGCGGCGACCAAGCCCTCGACACGATTGTAGTTCCACAGCCGCTCGCCGAAGTTGAAATCGTAACCGAGGGGGAAGCGCGCTTTCTTCTTTTGTGCTGCGATCCCCAGGGAGTCGAGGTTGGCGAGGGCCGAGTCCTGAAAGGCGCGATTCGATTCGAGCAGCTCGGGGTCGAACCGCCGCTCGCCTTCGCGTTTGAGGCGTTCGTGCAGAGTCTCGGCGCTGTCCGCTGCCGCATCCTGAGCGGCAACAGGCGTGATCCCACCGGCGAGGCCGATGATCGCGGCGCTCCAGGCCAGCATCGAGGTGCAGAATCGCATCCTCAACGCTCCCCGAAGATGCGGGCGTCGTACCCTTTGTCGAACTCGAAATCCTCACGCAGGATCGAGGCAGCGGCGCGGCGCGGCAGGCGGCCGAATGCAACGTTGCGCAACTCGACCTCCATCAGGATGCGCGTGTAGACCCACTCTCCGCCGGGGAGCTCTTCCCAGTGGCGAGAGAATCCCTTGATGTCCTTGAGCAGCAGCGGAAATGGATTGGTCTCGAAGTCGAACTCCTCGTGCACGATCCGGTAGTTGTCGGTGTCGACATAGACCGTGCCCGAAGGCAGGGCCTTGAACTCGGATTTCGGCACGAAGCCGATCTTGAAGATGACGTGATCGCGTTCCACCGTCCGGTCGAGCAAGGTGAAATGAAACTCTTGCTGTTCTTCGAGGAAGAACGGCATCTCGACGAAATCGCCGAAGCCATCCGACTCCACCTGGATACCCGACTCTTCCCCCTCATCCTTGCTCACGACCCAGACGCTGTCGCGGAGCTCGTACCGCTGCACCACCTCTCCGGCCTTGACCGAGCGGCTGAAGCCGGTGTCATCGGAGAAAGCGCGGAAAACGATGTCGCGTGTCTCCTTCTTCTTCTCCCAATAGAAGATCACGCGAAGATTGACCGTGTACTGCATGTCGCGATGGCCGGCCAGTTTCGTTTTCTCGCCCTGCTCGCAGCGCTCGATGATCTCTTCCAAGGTCAGCTTCTTTTGCCGCACGTGGACGGTGTCGGTCTCGCCCTGCGCGAGCGCACGGGATGCTCCCGCCCCAAGCACCAACGCCAGCACGAATAAGACCGCACGCAGAAACCGCGGTGACTGCTCGACGAGCAGAGAAGGGTGGGTGGAAGCGATCCCTCGGGGCCGAGACGGCCTATGCCGCCACTGCTCTTGCACGCCGTCCGCCTTTTGTCGCGTTGGGTTTCATACGCGCTGACGCCGTGGCGAGGCAGGGTCTGGAGCTCGGTGGATGACGCGCAGGATGTCGTAGCGGGAATCGCGTTGCGCCGGCAAGTAACCGGCATCCTGGATGTAGCGTTGCAGCGAGACCTCGGCCACGGAGCACAGGCTCGTCCCCGCTGCGGACACCACGTTCTCTTCCATCATCGTGCTGCCGAAATCGTCGCAACCGAACTCGAGCGCCACTTGGGCGAGCTGCGGTCCCTGCGTCGGCCACGACGCCTGGATGTGATCGAAGTTGTCGAGGAAGAGCCGCGCCATGGCGACCAGTCGCAGGTACTCGTGGGCGCTCGTTCCGTAGCGCTCGCGTTCCTTGCTGCCGCCGAGCGAAGTGTTCTCGATCTGCAGAGTCCAAGCGATGAAGGCGGCGAAGCCGTAGCCGTGCGCACGCAGACTTTCGTCCTGCAAGTCGCGAAGCTTCAGCAGGTGACCCAGGCGCTGTGCGAGCGACTCGCCGAAACCGATCACCATTGTGGCTGTCGTCACCAGTCCCAAGCGCTGGGCGATGCGCATCGCTTCCAGCCAACCTGCGGCGTTCTGTTTCTTCGGGCTCACGCGCCCGCGCACGGCATCGTCCAGCATCTCGGCGCCGCCGCCCGGGAGACCGGCGAGCCCGGCCGCTTGCAGGCGCACCAGCACCTCTTCCATCGTGCAACCTTCGACGCTGGCGATATGGTCGATCTCGGAAGGCGAAAAGCAATTCAATTCGACCTCGGGATACTCCGCACGCAACCAGCGCAGCAAGTCTTCGTACCAGGCGAGAGGCAGGCGCGGGTTGTGGCCACCCTGCATGAGGACGCGCGTGCCGCCGGCATCGAGCAGCTCGTTCATCTTCGCCGCGATCTGGGCGCGCGACAGCGTGTAGGCCTCGGGATGCGATTCGCTCGGGCGGTAGAAAGCGCAGAATTGGCAGTCGGTGATGCAGACGTTGGTGTAGTTGACGTTGCGATCGACGAGGTAGGTGACCCGGCGATCGGGAACGTGGCGGAAGCGCGCCGCGCTTGCCGCTCGACCGAGGTCGAGCAGATCGGCGTCGTGGTACAGGCGCAGGGCCTCTTCGGGCGAGAGACGGCGCCCGGCGGCAGCGTCCTGCAGCAGCTTGTCGACGGTCGCGACGGCCACGTTGCCTCCTGCTCGCTGCGCCTTCGATTCGCGATCCCCGCTCGCGCTTGCCCCTCTTCGGGGTCGCGACGGCAGCCGAAGACCTTAGCCGAACACGAGATACGACGCAACCGGCGGCGCTGGCGCGGGCTGGCGGACCCTGGCAGAATCGACTCGTCGCCGAGATCAGGAGCTTCACATGGCTGGTGCATTCGAAAACCTGCTCGCAACCCGCGAAGTCGTCTTCCTGGACGGCGCCATCGGGACGGAGCTGCATCGACGTGGTGTGCCGACGCAACCGCCACTCTGGACGGCGGACGCGGCAACGGTCGCACCCGATGTGCTGGAAAAAATCCACGGCGACTACTTGCTCGCAGGTGCCGACATCGTGACGGCCAACACATTCCGCTCGACGCCGTACACGTTGCGCAAGGTCGGTCGCGAATTGGACGCCCAAGATCTCACGCAGCGCACCGTTGGCATCGCACGCCGCGCCTGCACGCAGGCGGGACGCGGCCTCGTGGCCGGCTGCATGGCACCGCTCGAGGATTGCTTCCACCCCGAGCGTGTCCCGCCAGGTGATGTGCTGCTCCACGAGCACACACTGCACGCACGTCATTTGCAGGCCGCGGGGGTCGACCTTCTTCTCGTCGAGACGATGAACACCGCGCGGGAGGCGCATGATGCCGCCTTGGTCGCGCTCGAAACCGGGCTCCCTGTTCTCGTCAGTCTGATCCTCGATCCCGACGGCGAAGGCGACCTGCTTTCGGGTGAGGATCTCGATGTCGCATGGGCGCACATTCGCCCGCTGCCCGTGGCCGGCTTCCTAGTCAATTGCACGCCGCCAGAGGTCGTGACTCTGGCCCTCGAGCGCATGCATTGGTCGGGTGACAAACGACCCATCGGCGCCTACGCCAACTTCGGCCACGAGACGCCCGATGGCGATTGGGCGCCCGACACGCGCACACCGCCCTCGGAGTACGGCCGCATCGTCGCGACCTGGCGCGAGCTCGGCGCGCGTCTCATCGGCGGCTGCTGCGGCACGACTCCCGAGCACCTGCGCGCAGCGACCACCGCGTTGCGCTGACGCCAGCCATTGCGACACCGCGTCTCGATTGCATCGAGGAGCATGGGGAGACGCTTGCAGAAGCCCGGGCAATCTGGCAGCTTCTCGACGTTCACCGAGCTCGAACCAGACCCTTCGTCTCACCATCTGGATGCAAGCGATGCACACGATCCAGCCCGCACGACTGAAGCCGGGCGTGACCGCGAAGGAACTCGAGTCTTCCGGCACCGCGGCCGCTCCGGATGCGGGTGTGATCCGCGGGCGCGCGCTCGTCATCTGGGACCCGAAGCGGCCGGGCCACAAGCTCGATGCCATCGACACCGATCAGATCACGCCCGCGTCGGACTGCGTCTCCGAAAGCTTGGAGACATTGGACGAGCGCTGGAAGGCCGGGTCCTTCCGTTTCCTGATGCCGGATTTCAGAGAGCGCGTGCACCGCGGCGAGACCTTCTTGATCGCCGGCGATCGCTTCGCCATCGGCTCGTCGCGCGAGATGAGCCCTGCCGGTCTCAAAGCCGTCGCCGAGGAAGCAGGCCTGCAGATGGTGATCGTCTGCGGCGACAACATGGGCGACATCTTCCGGCGCAACGCGCTCAACCTGGGATTGCAGGTCGTGCAATGCAAAGAAGCCGTTCAAGATGCGCAGGATGGCGATGCCTTCGCCTTCGAACCGGTGACGCGGCAGCTCACCAACGAGACACGCGCCAAGACCTACACGCCCATTTCGTTGACGCCGAAGGAAGACGAGATCCGTCGCAGCGGTGGCGTCTTCGAAATCGGCCGGCGCGAGCTGCGGCGATCCGTCGAAAACATCCCACGCATCGAATGGCCGGATGAGAGGACGGCTCGCTCCCTCACCACGACGGAGCAGATCGTCTGGGCGCATCGCGTCGACAAGAAGGACTCGGTGAAGCCGGGGACGACCTTGCGCGTCTATGCCGATCTGCTGCCGGCTTCCGACGGCACCGCTCCGTTCGCCATCCACACCTTCAATCAGATCACCGGCGGACGCATCTTCCCGCGCCAGGCCGCCGTCGCCAACGATCACTTCGTGTTCACTGGCAAGGATGCAGATGACAAGCAGACGTCCATCGGCCGAGCCTTCGCCGCGCAACAGGGCATGCAAAAGCCCTACTACGCCACGCCCGGCGACGGCATCTTCCACTTCTACTTTCCCGAGCAGGGACTCGTGTACCCGGGGCAGTTCATCCCGGGTGCCGACTCGCACAGTCGTGCCTATGGTGCTTATGGCGCCATCGGCATGGGTGTCGGCTCCACCACGCTCGGCTTCGGTTGGGCCACCGGTTACGTGTACATGACCCTGGTGCGAGCGCGCCGCGTCGTGTTCAGCGGCCGCCTGCAACCTTGGGTGACGGGCAAGGACATCGTGCTCAAGCTGCTCGAATGCTGGGGTGCGAAGCAGTCGCAAGGCATGTCGGTGGAGTTCGTGGATGCGAAGCGCCAGCTGCCCATCGCCTTCCGTAACACCATCGCCAACATGATGGCCGAGGGCGAAGCATTGAATGGCATCTTCGCGCCCGACGAGATCACCGCCGCTTGGTTCCGCGCCAAGGGGATGACGTCGTTGCCGTACCCCGCCATTCGCCCGGGCGAAGACGCCAACTACGACATCGACGAGACGCTCGATCTCTCCGGCATCGTGCCGATGATCGCCAAGCCACACAGCCCAGCCAACGCCTTCCCCGCCGAGGACGTGGCCAAAGAACGCCTGACTTTCGACAAGGCTTACATCGGCTCGTGCACCAACGGCAGCTACGCCGATTTGCTGCACGCGGCGCTCGTGATCGCCGCGGCGCGAGCCAGGGGCCACAGCCAAGTGCATGGAGACTTCGTGGTCTTCCCGGGCTCGGGCGGCGTCAAGCAGCTGATCGAAAAGCCAGAAGGTCGTCTGGGCGGCGAATCCGTCGCCGGGATGTTGCGCTCCGTGGGCGGTCAAATCCGCGATTCATGGTGCGGCCCCTGCTTCGGCCAAGGGCCGGACGCACTGCTGCCGGGCCAGCGCGCCATCACCTCGTTCAATCGCAATTGGCAGAACCGCATGGGCGTCGGCGGCGAAGGCTATCTCGCCAGCCCCGCCGTGGTCGCAGCCTCGGCGCTCCTCGGCTACATGGCGCCACCGAGCGCGCTCGGCCTCGAATGGCAACCCGAGCTGTTCGAGGCTTGAGCGACCTCGACTACCGCCGCGGCCGATCACTCCAAATTCTGCACGTCGTCTTCAACGTCCCGTCGAGCTGTTTGCGCCCCCCACCCTGGGACAACTTGTCACTCCCCTTGACCGAGAAAAAGTCCATTCTGTCTCGGCGCACTGGGAAGTCGTGAAGCTGAGCGGGCGATCCCCTGGCACCATCGACGATGACTGCGCACGTTGCGCTCTAAGGCGCGCTACGGCCTTGTGGCGGCGGACTTCTGGATGCCTGCGGGGAAGGCACGGCACTTGCCATCTCGTCGCAGGTTCGTCGCTACCCTATGCTCTCTCCCTTACATCCGGATGCTCTTGCTAAAGACACGGCTGTCAGGGCAACAACCCAATAGATGCCAATTGGCCCACCCCAACGGAGATCCACAATGAGATTCCTTAGGAACCTGCTGCGCAAGGAAGATGGACAGGACATGGTAGAGTACGCACTTCTGGCCGCGTTCATCTCCATCGTCGCGATCGTCACGATCCGGAACATCGGTCCACTGGTGGACGCGGTCTACCAGAACGTTCAGTCAGCTCTGACCTGAGGTCACAATCGGTTGGGGTGTGCCGCAGCCGCGGCGCATCCCACCCTTCGCCGCCGCCGACATCGGACAGCCGCCTCCGAGCGCGATCGAGACCTGCCTCCGCATCTCAACTCCACCTCCGCAGGCGGCCCGGCGACTCCCTCGCAAGCACCGTCTACCGCCGCGGCCGATCACTCCACATTCTGCACGTCGTCTTCCACGTCCCGTCGGCTTGCTTGCGCAGGACGTTCAGGAATGTGGATTGCGTCGAAACCGTCTCTTGCTTGCCATCCTGCTCGTAGGAAAAGGTGAGTGATCCTCTGCCCCATGCATAGGCAAGGCCATCTTGCCCCTCCGATTTTTCGATCTCGAGCTTCATCGCCAGCACTTTGGGTGGCGGACCCTCGGGTGGCCACCAAAACGCCCGAATCGCTTCGTCGCCCACGATGGGTGCGAGCCCGCTGGGCAGGAGGACGGCATTCTCGCCCAGCGTGGCCATGACGGCCTGGGCGTCACCCTTCAGCCACGCATCGCAATAGTGCCGAAGGTTGTCGCGGATGCCGCGCTGATCATCCTCCGAGAGAGGTTGCGCCCACACGTTCGTCGCTAGGACGAGAAAGGCGACGGCAAGTCGAGTGATGCACCCGGAACGAGCCACTTTCGGTTCTCCATGTGTCCGAAATATCTCGGATGCCCATTCAGCCAGCACGAAGACGAGTCACACCAGTATGGCAGACCGTGGTCGCAGTCGACCAGCACTCCTTCGCGGCGTGGCCGAGGCATTCAGTCTCGCGTCGCGCGAGCATAGGCGCATGCAGGCGCTTCAGCTCCCCGTCTTGAGTTGGTCGACGACGTGGCCGAGCGCGGCCTTGGAATCGCCGAAGAGCATGAGCGTGCGGTCGGCGTAGTAGAGATCGTTGTCGATGCCGGCGAAGCCCGGGTTCATCGTGCGCTTGTTGGCGATGCAGAGCTTGGCCTTGTCGGCGTCGATGATGGGCATGCCGTAGATCGGGCTGCCGGGGTCGCTGCGCGCCGCGGGGTTGACCACATCGTTGGCGCCGATGACCAACGCCACGTCGACTTGCGGCATGTCCTTGTTGATCTCCTCCATCTCGACCAGGCGGTCGTAGGGAATGTCGGCTTCCGCCAGCAGCACGTTCATGTGCCCCGGCATGCGCCCGGCCACCGGATGAATGGCGAACTTGACGTCGATGCCGCGCTTGGAAAGAAAATCGTAGATCTCGCGCACACGATGCTGCGCTTGTCCCACCGCCATCCCGTAGCCGGGAATGACGACGACGCTGGTGGCGGCGGTGAGCATCTGCGCCACGTCCTCGGCTGTCGCGCTCTTGTAGCTGCGCTGCTGCTGCGCCGCCGCGCTCGTCGCCACCTGGCCGAAGGCGCCGAAGAGCACGTTGGTGAACGACCGGTTCATCGCCCGGCACATGATGATCGACAGAATGAGGCCCGACGAACCATCCAGCGCTCCCGCAGTGATGAGCAGCTTGTTCTCGAGCACGAACCCCATCGCCACCGCCGACAATCCGGCATAGGCGTTGAGCAGCGAGATCACCGTCGGCATGTCGGCGCCGCCGATCGGAATGATGAGCAGGACGCCGAACACGAGCGAGAGGCCGCCGATCACCGGGAACAGCTGCCAGGTCTCCGGACGAGCGATGAGAACGATCCCACTCACGACCGCGATCCCGAGCAAGCCGAGATTGATGAAGTTCTGGCCGCGGTACGTGATCGGCCGGGTGGGGATCACTTCCTGCAGCTTGCCAGCGGCCATGAGACTGCCGGTGAACGTCAGGTATCCGAGGATGATCTCGACGACGATGGCGCTGGTGCGGAAGACGGTGAGCTCGCCGTCCTGCAGCCACAAAATGTATTTCGCCGTGCCCACGAGACCCGCAGCGAGACCGCCGAAAGCATGCGAAAGCGCCGTTCGCTGCGGCACCGCCGTGAGCGGCACTCGCGACAGCGGGATGCCCGCCAAGGTCCCGACAACCAGCCCGATGGCGATCCACTGGTAGGTGACGATCTCGGGGTGCAGCAAGGTGCCGATGACGGCGAAGGTCATGCCCAAGACGCCGGCGACGACGCCACGCCGCGCCGTCTTCGGATGGCTCAGCCACTTGAGCGAGAAGACGAAGAGTCCGGTGGCGAGGATGTATGCGATCTGTGTCAGATGCTCGATCATTTCTTGTCCGGGCGCTGCTTGAACATCTTGAGCATGCGGTCGGTGATCAGGAAGCCGCTCACGATGTTGGTCATCGAGGCCGCAACCGCCACCGTCCCGAGCAGCGTGGAGAGCGGCGTTTCTTGCTCGCCCGCGATCAAGATCGAGCCCACGACCGCGATCGCCGAGATCGCATTGGTGAGCGACATGAGCGGCGTGTGCAAGAGCCGGGAGACGTTGCGAATGACCTCGAGGCCGATGAAGGTCGCCAGCATGAAGACGAACAGGGCGGACCAGATGTCGAGATGGCTCATGCGGCGGTCACCTCTCGGGCTCGGGTACGCGGCGTGACGTGGGACCCTCGCGGCGCCGGTGAGCGCGCCGGCAGCCACATCGGGCGGCAGGATAGGGACGGACCCCTGGCCCGTCAAGGCAACAAGTCATGCGTGGAAGCCCGACATTGCAACAGCGTGCGTGCGGTCGAGCCCGGCATTGCCACAGCACGTGTGCGGCCGAGCCCTGCTCGCTGCATCGTGCTTCAACGACTCCGGAAGTCCGTTGACTTGGTCTTCCGACGAATGGGTACGATCTTTCCTTGCGCCTTTTCTCCGGACACCCGCAACACCTTGGCGCCGCGGCTCTTGCCGGCCTTGAGCTCGCGGATGGCGCGATTGGCGTCCTGCAGCGCATACTCCTCGAACTCGGGTCGGATGTTCGCACGCGCCGCGAGCTCGAGGAACTCGCGCACATCGGCGCGCGTCACGTTCGCGACGCTCTTGATTTCCTTCTCGCGCCAAAGATGCACGGCGTAATCGATCTCGCTCAAGGCCTCGCGATCCCGATCGTCCTTGTGGATGGCGTTGATCACGAGACGGCAGCCGGGCCGCAAGCACGCGAGGGCGCGCAGCAGCGGGCGCCACGCGGGCGTGGTATCGATGAAGCCTTCGACGTTCCGCCGCGGCAGCTGATCGATGCCCCCGACCCAATACGCACCGAGCTGACGGGCGAAAGTGCGTTGGACACGGCTGCGCGCGAAGACGTAGACACGCGACTTAGGAAGCACATGTCGCGCCATTTGGAGCACCAGGTGCGCCGATGCGCCGAATCCCATGAGGCCGAGCTCCTGGCCGTCGCGCAGCCCGCACATCCGCAAGGCCCGATAGCCGATGGCGCCGGCGCAAAGCAGCGGCGCCGCTTGCGCGTCGGTGAATTCCGCCGGGATGGCATGCGCGAAGATTTCGGGAACGACGATGAACTCGGCGTAACCGCCGTCCACGTCTCGTCCCGTGCCCACGAACAGGGAGCACAGGTTCTCCAGCCCCCGCTTGCAAAACTGGCACCGGCCGCACGCGTAGTGGATCCAAGCCACGCCGACACGGTCGCCCACGCGGAACAGCCCTGTGTCCGGACCGAGCGCATCCACGACACCGACCACTTGGTGCCCGGGAATCACCGGAAAGCGCGGCGGTTGCGCCCTGCCTTCGATCTCGTCGAGGTCGGTGCGACAGACTGCGCAGACGGAGACACGGATGCGGATCGCGTATTGGCCCGGCACCGGCTCGGGGACCTCCACCCAGCGCAGCGCCTCGGTCTGCTTCCCCACCCGCCGTGTCTTGTCGAGGACCATCGCCCGCACGACAGCACCTCCCAAATCGAGATCGGTGGCGCCGGACCAGCCTCGAGCCCGCGGTCGTGTCGCCGGTCAGCAATTCGCGGTCCCATTTCCAGGCAACCGGCGAGACCCAGTATAGAACGCTGATCGTCCCGTCGAAGGCGGCGTTCACCGACCCCTCACCGCCATTGGCCGAAAAGGCGCGGCGGGCCCGCAGCATCGACCGTAATCTCCGTTGAGAACGGAGGTGAGCCATGGCAGCGAATCTGGACCGCACGGTGACAGCGAACGAATGGGTCGTCCCGATCCTCGCCGCCACCGCCATTCTGCAAATGTTCCTCATGGGTGCTTGCTTGGGCGCGGCCGTGCTCTTCGTCGGCGCGGCGCACTCCGGTTTTCTCGCTGATGTCTTGAGCATCGCCACCGCTCTCGTCGAGGCGATGCTGCGCATCGCGTTGCATGTTCTCACCCTGAGGTGATCGAGGAGGATCGTGTCATGAGCGACGAACAGGCGCAGGGAGCGCAAGCCGGACCCGAGGCGGGCCGCCGCGATGGGCCCTTCGTGAACGTGAAGGTGAAGTACTCCCGTCAGCAGGACCGAGGCGGTCATCGCCATCTCGCGACCGGCCTGGCGCTGATCCTGCTCGGCGCGCTTTTTCTGCTCGACAATCTCCGCATCGTCGATCTTCGCTTGGCCTGGGACGCCTGGCCGCTCTTCATCGTGCTCTTCGGTGTGGTGCGGTCGATCGACAGCCAAGACCGGAGCAGCGGCCTGTGGCTCGTCGCCATCGGCCTTTGGTTGTTCGTGAACGAGTATGAGCTGTGGGGTCTGAGCTATGGTGACTCCTGGCCGCTCCTCGTGGTCGTGGTCGGGATCTCCATGGTCTTCAAAGCAATGCGCGGCAGCCAGACGCCGCCAGCGAACGGGTGAGGGCAATGAAGCAGGGCAGGATCACTCCCCATCTCGTCGTCGGGCTCTTCGTCATCACGCTCGGCGTGTTACTCACGCTCGAAAACCTGCGACTCATCGACGCCCAGGACTACTTCAATTACTGGCCTTTGGTGCTGATCTTCGTCGGCGTGGCCAAGTTGGGCTCGAGCAGGACGAGGACGGCGCAGTTGATCTCGGGGCTGTGGATCGCGGTCGGCGTCGGGTTCCTCCTCTCGAACCTCGACATGCTCCGGTTCAGGATTTGGGAGTTCTGGCCGGTGGCCCTCGTCCTCCTCGGAGTGACAATGCTGCGCCGCTCGACGCAACGCCATCAGCAGGCCGGGTCGTCAGCGGATCCGTCGTCCACGGTCTCGGCGATCTGCATCTGGAGTGGCGCCGACCGCAAGAGCACATCGACCGACTTTCGCGGCGGTGAATTGACGGCCATCATGGGTGGGGTCGAGGTGGATCTGTCCAATGCGCGGATCACCAGCGGCGAGGCCATCATGGATGTCTTCGCCTTCTGGGGCGGGATCGACATCAAAGTGCCACCCGACTGGACCGTGGTGAGTGATGTCACCCCATTCATGGGAGCATTCGAAGACAGCCGCAAGTCGCTGACCACGGCGGACCCGTCGCAGCAGCTCGTGCTCCGCGGGATGGTCGTGATGGGCGGCATCGAAGTCACGAACTGACGGACTTCCGAGAGGCGACCCTTGCATCCGATCCTCGCCAAACCGCGCTTGCTGGCGCTCTACCTCGGCGGCTGGTTGCCGCTCGGAGGCCTGCTCGCCGCGGCCTTCGTCCAGCAGGCGAGCATCCCTTGGGGTGAGGCGCTTGTCATCGGGCTGCCGCTGTCGCTGATCCACGCTTCGGTCTCGCTCGCGTCCTGGTACTTGTGCAAGGCGCTGCCGTTGCATCGCCAACAAATGGTCCGTCTTGCCGTGGCGCACGTCGGTGCTGCCGCCGCATCGAGCGCTCTGTGGCTCGCGCTCGGGAGACTGTGGGCGGCGTTGCTCGCCCCCAGGCCGACCTTCGCCGATTCGGTCGCGGCCATCCAGTTGCCGAGCCCGGTGCTCTTCTTCGCCGGTATGCTGGTCTTTCTCTTTGCTGCCGCTGTGCACTATCTCATCCTCGCCTTCGAGGCTTCGCGCGAGACCGAGCGCGTTGGCTTCGAGCTGCAAGTGCTGGCTCGCGACGCGGAGCTGCGCGCGTTGCGCAGCCAAGTCGATCCCCACTTTCTCTTCAACAGCTTGAACTCGATCAGCGCTCTCGTGACAGCCGACCCGAAGCAGGCGCGGCAGATGTGCGTGCTGCTCTCCGACTTGCTGCGCTCGAGCCTGCGCGCAGGCACCGAAGCGATGATTCCCCTCGCCGACGAAATGGCGCTCGTGCGGCAGTATCTCGCCATCGAAAGCCTGCGCTTCGGCGACCGCTTGCAGAGCGAGATCCAGATCGAGCCCGGGATCGAGATGAGCCCCGTTCCCACCTTGCTGCTCCAGCCCTTGGTGGAGAACAGCATCACACACGGGATCTCGCATCTCGTGGAAGGCGGTTTCGTCCGCCTCGACGCCAAGCGCAACGGTGTCGCCCTCGTGCTCGTGGTGGAGAACTCCATCGACGCCGAGACGCCGCGCCAGGCCGGATCCGGCACAGGACTCGAGAACGTGCGCAAACGTCTGCAACTTTCCTTCGGCGGGCGCGCGGGGTTCCGCACCGAGGAGAGCGGCGAGCGTTTCCGCGCCGAGATCACGCTGCCATTGGATGCTTCCCATGGAGCCTGAACGCATCCGCGCCATTCTCGTCGACGACGAGGAGCTGGCCCGCACCGTGCTGCGCGAGCTACTCGCAGCGCATGCGGACGTGGACATCGTCTGCGAATGCGCCAACGGTTTCGAAGCGGTGAAGATGGTGAGCGAGCTCGCGCCCGACCTCGTCTTCCTCGACGTCCAGATGCCGAAGCTGAACGGTTTCGAGGTTCTGGAGCTGCTCGATCGCGACGTGGCGGTCATCTTCACCACCGCGTACGACACCTATGCGTTGCAGGCCTTCGAGGTGCACGCGGTCGATTACTTGCTGAAGCCCTTCGGCGATGACCGGCTGGCGGCGGCACTCGTCGAAGCACGCCGGCGCATCCAAGGCCGGGAGAAGCTGCCCGTCGCCGCGCTCGCTGCCGCCGCCCGCCCGCATGGCGCGCTCGAGCGCATCCTCATCCGCGATGGCACGCGCGTCCACATCCTGCCCACCGGCAACGTCGACTACGTCGAGGCACAAGACGATTACATCTTGTTCCACGCTGGCGGGAAGCAGCACATCAAGCTCGACACGCTTTCGAGCCTGGAAACGCAGCTCGATCCGCAGCGCTTCGTTCGCATCCACCGTTCCTACCTGCTCAACATCGAACGCCTCGCGCGCGTCGAGCCCTACGCCAAGGACAGCCGCATCGCCATCCTCCACGACGGCACCAAGCTCCCCGTGAGTCGCTCCGGCTACGCCCGCTTGTCGGCGTTGCTGTGAGCCTGGCGCGGGTACTTGTCTCGGATCATGTCGTGCTGTTGCGGTCGCGTTCCATCGTTAGAATCGATTACGCACTCGGCACAGGTGCGATTCGAACCTGAAACGGCGCGCTGCCGATCTGGACGTGAACAGACTCAGGATTGTCGAACCCACGCCGGATGTAGGCGAGACCTTGGGCACAATCGAGCGCGAGGGAGAATGCGACGCTCGTCATCGTGCCGATCTCCTTCCCCTCGAAGAGAATCGGCTGACGCAGGACAGACCTCAGGTTCTCGAGCTGGGTGTGGCCGTCGAACACCACTCGGCGAAGATTGCGGTTCACGTGCCCGAGGTGGTGAAGACGCGCGATGGTCTCTTGTCCGAAGAAGCAGCCCTTGGTGTAGCTGATCCAGCCTGCATCGAGACCGGCCTCATGGGGCAAGCGATCGGGTGTGATCTCGAAGCCATGCCAGGGGATCCCGGCCTCGACGCGGCGAATGTCGTGCGCTTCCGTGCCGACCGCAACGGCGCCGGCTGCAAGCAATACAGACCGGACGGTTTCGCCCGCCTCGCGCAGCACGCACACATCCCAACCGCCCTCGCCGGTGTGATCGCTGCGAACAATGCGCGCCTCGCTGCCGGCGACGACGCGCTTGGCATTCCGGTGCATGTCACCCAGGTTCTCCACGTCGACGTCTAGACGGGAGAAAACACCCCGCGCGAGTGGACCCTGAATCGAAAACAGCGACCATTCGACGCTCGCATCCTCGATCTTCACATCGTCGCGCAGCACACGCATGCGCATCGTGCGGAGAAGCCCCTCCAGCGCCGCGGCATCGAAGTCGCACCACAGCTCGTCGTCGAGACAGAGGACGCGGAGCGCGGCTTCCATCTTGCCCTGGAGCGTCACTTTGAGCGCGTTGCATCCAGAGCCGGGCGCGAGCGCCAGGATGTCATGAGTGAGCAGGCTGTTGAGGAAACGCGCGCGGGCGCTGCCACCGAGGCGCAGCTTACCGCACGCGGAGAGATCGATGAGACCCGCGCCTTGGCGAAGCGAGTCGTACTCCGCTTGAACCTGCACTGACGGACGTTCCACGACGCTCCCTCATGCGTGCCATCTCAGGTGACGTAAATGAACCGGCGACCGCGTTCGCCGTCATCGCTCTCGTGTCCACGGGCCAAGCGACACGCGATCCGGCGCCTTCAGCCGAGGAAACGATACCCCAACTTGGGCACGGTTTCGATGTACTCGGGGCCGAGCTTGGTGCGGAGCTTGGCGATGTGGTTGTCCACCGTCCGCGTCTCGGGCAGGTTGCCTCTCTCGTAGCCCCAGACATCGAGCAGCATCCGTTCGCGCGTCACCAGCTCACCTCTGTGCTGCACCAGGAGGTGCAGGATCTCGAACTCCTTGACTGCGAGCGGGATGGGCTCCTGGCTGCGCCGTACCTGCCGCTGCACGAAGTCCACCTCGACATCACCGAAATGGAACACCGCATCCGGCTCGGGGCGCAGGTGCGTGCGTTGCAACACCGCGCGCATGCGGGCCAGCAGCTCCTGGATGCTGAACGGTTTGGTGACGTAGTCGTCGGCGCCGAGAGCGAAACCGCTCAGCTTGTCCGCTTCGAGGCTCTTGGACGTGAGCAGAATGACGGGTGTCCGCACCTTGTGGCGGCGCATCTCGCGCAGGAGATCGAAGCCGTTCAAACCGGGCAGCATCACGTCGAGGACGATGAGATCCGCCGCCCCCGTGAGCGCCTTGTCGAGCCCCTCACGGCCGTCTGCCGCGAGCAAGGTGCGGTAGCCCTCGAACTCGAGGTTGTGCTGCAGACCGAGTGCCATGTCCTCCTCGTCCTCGACGATCAGCACGAGAGGCTTCGGTTCGTTCATGCTTCGGCCTCCGGATCGGGTGGCTCGCCTTCGCCGACCGGCAACCGGATGGTGAAGCTGCACCCATGGCCCGGCTCGCTATCGAGCTGCACCGTTCCGCCATGCGCTTCGACCACATGCTTCACGACCGCGAGACCCAGGCCGGAGCCTTTGACGTCGTGCTCCAGGCCCTTCTCGATGCGGTAGAAAGCATCGAACACTCGGCCTTTTTCTGCCGCAGGGATGCCAATGCCGTGATCACGCACCACGATCTCCACCGCACCGTGCGTTCCGTTGCGCCGCGTTGCCTTCGCCGCTCCGCTCCGCTCGCGCGGGTGCAGGATGCCGCGAGCCACGGAGACGGCGCCCGATGGTTGCGCCATGTCGCCGTTCGCGTGCGCGACGCGCACCTCCAGCTCCTTGCGCTCGGGTGAGTACTTCACCGCGTTGTCGAGCAAGTTGAGCACCGCCTGGCCGAGCGCATCGCGATCCACCCACACGGACGGCAGGTCCGGCTGCACGTCGACGCGCACCTCGAAGCCCTTGGCCCGCAGCTGGTAGGTGTAGGAGTCGAGCACCCCTTGGACGACATCCCCCACCGACGCCGATTCGAAACGATACCGCTTCCTCCCCTGCTCGATGCGGGCGAAATCCAAGATATTGTTGATGAGGTGGGTGAGACGCACGGTTTCCTTGTGGATGATGCCGAGGAACTTCTTCTCTTGCTCCGCGTTCTGGAAGCGCCCGGCCTCGAGGGTCTCCGTGTACAAGCGGATGGCTGCGAGCGGCGTCTTGAGCTCGTGCGTGATGTTGGACACGAAGTGCGACTTGAGGTTGGCGAGATCCATCTGACGCAGGAGGAAGCGCATCGAGAGCAGGATGCCGGCGATCGCGATCGCGCCCGCCACGACCAAGAGCAGCGTGTTCGACAGCCAGATCTCGCGCTGGTACTTCGGCCCCTTCGGGTTGGCATAGTTGAGGCGCACGATCCATCCGGGGAGGACGTCCCACAGCTCGGCTTCGGCGAGGCTCGTGCCGGGATCGCCCGTCGCGCGCCGGCCGGCGCTCTCGTGCGCATAGACCAGCTCGCCATTGTGATCGTACACGGAGAACGTCAGATCCTGGCCGAAGCGCGGCGACAACCCATCGGTCGCCGTTTCGATGGCTTGCTCGAGAACACTGGCCAGGAAGCGCTCGCGCACGTGCGTCAGGTCCAGGAAGAAACCAGCCACGCTGTACGGGCGACCAGCGGCATCGAAGAGACCGAAGGCGGTGACGTGGAACGGCTCGCCGCCCTGCTGCCCGCGGAAGAAGTGCGCGTCCCCCGAGACCATCAAATGATCCACGGTGCCGGGATCCAGAACATCGTGGAGAATGCGCGCCGCTTGTGCGTGTGCCGAATCGGCGGCGCCTTCGGAGAAAACCAGGGTGCGATCGGGGCGCATCAAGAAGGCGCGCGCCACCAGCGGATACGTCGCTTCGACGCGGCGCAGCTCGCTTTCGGCGTCGAAGTGCTGCAGCATGGCCACCATGCGGTAATGCATGTGGATCTCGCGCTCGCGGGCGCGGATGAGATCTTGCACGCGCTCGACGGCATTGTCGGCGGTGAAGCGCGCGGTTTCTTCGAGCATGGCGTTCTGGAAACGGAACATCTCGCGCTGCAAGCGGATGCTGAGGTAGGCGAGGAACGACGTGGGCAGCAGGATCCCGAGCGTGGCGAGCACGAGATAGCGCCGGCGCGTGAAGCGGAAGAAGCGCATTCCTACCACCGAGCTCGTCGGAGACGCGGCCGCGGCGCGCGCACTGCGCCGTCGAAGGCCCGTCCAGTGTAGCGTGCGCCACGGCGCGAGTGGCATCGTGCGACTGGCATGGGTCGGCTGCGGCC